>JACCDY011070029.1_pt1 | contig 90561 bp, 96 predicted proteins | sample 7446391 | NCBI WGS metagenome assembly JACCDY01 (sample SAMN15323451, study PRJNA562643) | freshwater metagenome | isolation source: river surface water | place: USA:Blue River Watershed | collected 2017-08-18
GGGGGGTAAATTGATCAATCTAAGGTTTAGGATGCGGTATCCTTCACAATACCAGTCAACTACAACCGCTTACTACTTTACTTCTTTCCTATTACTAGTTTATCTGTATTAGATATGCAAGTTTATTACAAGATTATGCAAAAAGGTCAGTGCAAGTTGGGTTTAAATACTTGCCAAGTGTTTTGTGATATAAAAAACATCTTTACCCAACTAAATTATGGAGATCTCTACTGTAATTTAGAGAAGCGCGAATTTGTATGCGAGCTTCATCTTCCCCACGGTACAAAAGCACGTGTGCCAGAAAATAAGCCAGAACAAAAAGACTTGACAAATCAAATTGGTCCATTATTTTACTGCTATTCTACCAAGGATCAAATAGCATATAGAAAAACAGAACTCTATGCTGACAAGATATATGTAACAAAAATTATGAGTCTACGTAAACTTTCAACAATTGAATATTTAGTAGCAAAAGGTGCAGATATTCATGTCGATAATGAATCTATTGTGGACTATTCGGTTGAAAACGGAAACTTGGACATTGTCAAGTTTCTTTTTAACAACGGCGCGACTACTGTTCAAAGTGAACAAAAAGATTTATTAAAAAAGTGTTCTGCGAATTTACCTATGGTCAAGTATTTAGCATCTAAAAGTAAAGTTGTTGAATACAACAACAGTTTAATTAGCGCATGTGCATCTGGCGATCTTTCTGCTGTCAAGTATTTTATTAAACGCGGCGCAGATGTAAATGCGTTTAATGGAGAACCATTATGTGCCGCCTGCGAACCAGAATACGAAGGTGGTGGAGATTTGTCAGTCGTCAAATACTTGGTTGAACATGGTGCAAAAATTAATGAATATGGAGGCTGGCCTTTAGTATTGGCATGTAGAAATCATCATTTCAATATAGTGAAATACTTAGTATCAAAAGGTGCAGATATTCATATTCAAGATGATGAATGTATTATTAAAGCAGTTAATACACGATCAATAGCTATTGTTGAATATCTACTTTTAAATGGAATCAATGTCAATGCTCAAGATGGTGAACCTTTAATTGACGCAGTTAGACAGCAAGATTTATCTATGGTGCAGTATTTGGTATCTCAAGGAGCAAATATTCATGCGCAAGACGATAAAGCATTGCATATTGCAATAACGAGAGGTTACACTGCGATAGTAAACTTCTTAACTGGCTTGTGAACTAGTTAAAATGAAATCTGACAGGACGCATCATAATTATGATCACCCTACACACTTTACACTCGCCTTACGATGCAAACTTATTACAAGATTACAACAGAAGAATATGCATTAGGTTTCCAAGCTATCTCAACTGAGATAGATGTTTACAACATAAAAGACATTTTCACTCATATCAGTTGGAATGAAGACCAGGAAGAATATGTGTATGAATTACATATTTCTGATGCTGATGTGAGATCTGATCCTACAAAACCAAATAAATACACAACACAGTTTTATGTAAAAAAAATCACAAACTTACATCAACTATCTACAATCGAATATTTGATATCTAAAGGTGCAGAGATTACTTTCAACATTGTTCAATTATTTGTTGAAAGTAGTAATTTAAACATAGTAGAGTTGTTGGTTGATAACGGATTTAATGAGATTCAAAATGGTAGTAAAGATTTATTACAAGACGCATGCGAGACAGGATATTTGCCTATGATCAAGTATTTGGTATCTAAAGGAGCAAACATTCAACACAACAATAATGCGAGTTTAATTTATGCATGCTCTTTAGGACATTTAGAAGCAGCTGAGTATTTGATTGAAAATGGTGCTGATGTTAATGCTCAATATGGGGAGGCTTTAACTCGCGCGTGCGACACTGATAGTAACGGTGAATTACCTCTGGTCGAGTATTTAGTTGAACATGGAGCAGATGTAAATGGAGGCAATTCAGCTGGCTTGATAAGAGCTTGTCTTAATGGATATTCACATATAGTTGAATATCTAGTATCGAAGGGCGCTGATGTAAACGCGAGAGACGGTGAACCTTTAATTAAATCAGCCGAAGAAGGTCATTTAGACATAGTGAAATATTTGATATCAAAAGGGGCTGATATTCATGCGCAGGATGATGAACCTCTAATACAAGCAATATGTAGCGATAACTTATCTATAGTAAAGTACCTAGTTACTCAAGGAGCTGATGTAAACGCTCAAGATGGCGAACCTTTAACTCAGGCTGTAGAAAACGATAATAAGAATATGATTAACTATCTTGTATCAGAAGGTGCAATTCTATCAGAATAATCTAGAAACTCCAAATATTTCATAAGAGTGTTATTTAAGCGACTTTTATATTGTACAATATAAAAGACTAAAAATCAGTTCAAACTCAAGGCAAAAACTAAAAATCAGTTCAAACTCAAGGCAAAAAGACTAAAAATCAGGGGCCACCCAAGGCAAAAAGACTAAAAATCAGGGGCCACCCACCCTCTATCAGTTCAAACCCAAGGCAAAAAGACTAAAAATCAGAGGTCCTACTCTCTATCAGTCCAAGCGAAATAAACTAAAACTATAAAAATTAAAGTCATAAGTAGTATAAACCATATCCACATATGTACATCCGTCAATGTTCTTTTCATAGGCGCGCGGCGGATACCATCTTTAGGATACATTGAATTTAACCAGTCTTTATCTAGTTCTGAATATTTCAAATTTTGCTTAGTACCTACACTATTTAAAGTAAATTCGCGCGGATAAAAGTATAACATAATAGACTTTGGATCAAATACGGAACCAGTTATCTCATTTGTAGAATATTTATTAATTATATTACGATCTGTAGTTTCTTTATCCCAACCTTGTGTTTTTTGAGCCCATTCGTACACAATTGGTTTATTCCATACTATACCTCCAGATGGGTTTTGATGTTCATGTAACATACCTAATGCATGCGAAAATTCATGAACAATAGTGGCTACATCTAACCATCCAAATGTTATAGTATGGTCATCTTGCGCCGCCAATAAAGATTGTGTCCCAATAAGGGATGATGAACCGCCTCCTTCATATAATCTAACTCGTATCATACCCTCTTTATCGACAAATTGTAAATTAAGACCTGGTACTTGAGGTACAATACGTTCATTAACTATACTTTTGATAGCCTCGATAGGTTCCATAGTTCTTACTTTATATTCAAGAGGGTCCACATCTTGTCCAAGTTCAGATGCTTCTTTTTGTATTAAGGCTATATTAGTCCATGAAGGAGGACTATCTGTAAGCATAAAAGATATTGTTATAGTCGTACCTAAATCCCATAAACTATCTTTTTGAAAAATAGCTTTCTGGCGCGCATTTTGAAACATAGATGTGGTTAATTTTTTATGTTCGTTTTCATCTGGATGGAATTTCTGAATACATATTCTAGCTTGTTGTAAGTTCATCTTTATTCTAAACGTTTAAATGAGAAAAGCGCCGAAATCTGAGCAAGAGGATTTGGCGCCGCCGGTGAATAATATTCGGGTAAAATAGTTGAAAATAAAGAACCGTCTGGTAAATGTACTGAAAATTTATAGCTACTTTGAGGATCTAGTTTAATTCTCTGAACCATACCATTTCCATTTAGACTTACAGATGGAGAAATTAAAGGATCTACATTATCGTCTGTAAGGGCTCGAAAAAGCATACGTGTCGCATTTAAGTTATTAGAAATAATGCTATTTGAACCTTGACGATTAGAGTTCTTTTCAGATCTAAATTCTACATAAACATAGGGATAAAATCGCGATCGAGAACCTTGTGCCGTATTCAGAATAAAATTGGGTAAAACTATATTTATTAGAGAAACTTCATAACATACTGCTTCGCGAATTGCGGTAAAACTATTATTAAATGGAAGAAATCCTTCATTATCGTAGCTAAATTGTAACATTTCATATGGTCCAACTGGTATGACACTAAAATAAGGAAACACAGTTATGATATTGGTACCTGCTGTATAACCTACAATTCTAACAATATCATTCGTACTTATTACTCGAATAAAATTACCCACAAATGAACCACTAGGCGCATTTAAAGTGGGCGGTACAATTACGGCTGTTGATAAATTAATTCCTATTATATTTTGACCATATTGCATTGGATATTCTTGCCGAATAATAAAAGTATCATTTAAGCTCCACGTACCAGCTGTATAATTTGTATTACTACTAGTTGGATCCAAATATGCAATATGAGTATATATTCCATCATAAAAACGAATTGGAAGCCATTCATTGCGCGTTTGATTATAAACTATATCTTTAATATAATAATTGTCAGCAGAAATCGACATAGGAATATATAGTAAAGGATGCGCTGAATCTATTAAATTAGACGGATCTTGCATAGTAAAAGTACTTATTCCCGCGACCTGCGCCGAGCTTAAATTACTATCTAAACCTACTGAAAAATAATCTACTCCAGCCACGGTATTATAGTAACGCCAAGATCGTATTCGATGTCTTTCAATAATACCACCATTTGTAAACACCATAACTATACCCTTATAATAATCAAGTATTTGTGATGCCGCATTTGCAAGAATACCTACAGTAATTTCATCAGTACTTGAAGCTCCAGAAAGTGTGGATGCAGCTGGTGCAAGTATACCATTTAAAATTGTAAAAGGCGTAAATATAATTTGAGGATATGCTTTTGATATCGGATCAACAGCTGTAATAGCTGTTTTATTACCAGACTGAGCGATAGGAACAACAAAATCTGATGATAAAGGATATTCTACCCTATTACGATAAGCACTATTTATTTCAATGTATTCAGTTGACATTTTTATTAAATATCCTCTTTTAAATTGAGAAATACAAGTTGAGTAAACTTTTAATAAAAATGGAATATACATGGGAAAAATACGAAGAAAAAATGCTTGGTCTTGAAGCAGGTTGGAGACATCCATCATTTGATAAAATAAAAAAAGTACTTGAAGAAGAGAGAGATTTTTCAAACTCATCTGTACAAATCCAAGAAGGTGAAAAGTGTCGAAAATGCGCCGGTTCAAAAACATACACTTATCAAAAACAAGTACGAAGCGCGGACGAAGGTTTTACATCTTTTACAGTTTGCTTTGAATGTAACTTTCAACTTGTAGAGTAAAATGTTTCCATTTACTTGTTTTTTATTAGAAAGTAAATGGAAACATACATGTTTAGTAAGGATGGACAACCTGTTGAATGCGCGCTTTTCGAAGATACTATCGACGAAGTGTGTTTAAATAGAATTGTCGATTTACCCAAAACTTTTACACTTTTAATAACTTATCCTTTAGGAACTCCCTATGCGAAGAAAGTGGAGTTAGAATTGCCTATACGTATAAAAGATTTAATTCGGTTAGTTGATAAAACTTATATAGAAATTTATAGAGTTGAAAATAGTTCCAGAAATGAACCTTTAATGGTTCATTGTCCAAAATGTAAACTACTTGATTTAAATCATTACAAGTGCAAATTTGAGTATGAATTATTTAACATTGAAACGTGTGCAATTTGCATGTCTGAACGATTAACATCAAAGATTGTTTTACATTGCAAACACAAATATCACTTTGAATGTTTGCAAAAATGGTTTACACAAAAAAACTCATGTCCGCTTTGTAAACAACCTATTATCAAATGCGATTTTTGTAACTCTAGTAGACGAGTTTCTATTTGGAAAGCATTTGGTGAACCCACAGAAAGAGAACCTACAATAGGTCCCTATCAAATAGGTTCACTAGACTATGAACAATTAAAATTTTCAGGTTTTCAATACGATAAAATTGGACGTATCTTACAACCTATTAGTGTACAGACAATACCAGCCTACATTTTTAGTTTTCCATCATATATTGAAGATATTAGTAATGAACAATTGCAATTGGATGAAAATATTCCAATATATATAAGATATTTTCCGCTTTAAAGTTGTAAATTTAAGCACAAGTCGCTGTTGTAAAGTTAAAAATAATAATGACCAATATTGAATAGGTTAAAATCTACCTTTTCCAACTTATTTTTTGATACTTTCCATCGTCCTTGAATCTTTTGTATGTCTAAAAAAGAATAGCTCTTAATTAAAGTTTGTTTAATTCGAACATCACTATATCCTAAACTTAGTTGTGTTCGATATTTATGAACTGCTTCGGCAATTGGTACCAGTTCTTCACTTGGAATTCTACTAATGTATTCAATATGTTTTCTTCTTTTTTCAACATGTTTTTCAAATTCACGCCGATTGTCATATTCTTTTTCTTGTTCGCGCATTTTCTCTTCGCAAGGAGAACATACTGCTTGAGATGCAAAAACTTTATCAGAAGGTTTACCACAAGAACAAGTTGACTGATTTTCTAGGATTTGCTTATGTTTCTCTTCTCTACAACTTTCTTCAAATCTTCTGCAGTCCGCACAATTACATTGGCTAAATGCGTTAAAATCACAATTTGGCATTTTAATGGAACTAAGGACCTAAATTAGTTGTCAATTTTTTAATATTGTAAAAAACACGGATAAAACTAATAAATAATTATAGAGATAAATATGATGAGTATTTATAACGTGTAGATTTTATAGCGAACACTATACCCGCTAAAGTTCCAATCAAGTTAAGAACTAGAGCTACTATCAACATACGTTGAATTTCAACTGGTGTATTTTTGAATTGCGCGTTCGATATCATAGCAATATATGTGCTATTTAAAAATAAATTTAAAAAAATAGATGCAACTAGCGAATAAGTATTATAGTTAGCGCTAGATAATGAGGTACTGCAACCATATTTGAGTGCAAACATTGAACTCAAAGCCATAGATAAAAGCGCAACAGTCAGTAATAGAGAAATATTATTGATGTAGACGATTTTTTCCACATTTTGAACTCCTTTTAGTCTAATTGAAACTGCCGATGATATATAAAGACTAATAAAATTATATAGAAAAAGCGCAGCTGTAGATATCATTTATTTAAATATATTTTTATAAATGATAACTTTCTTTATAGATAAAAAATTCGGGTTTAAATACGATTGCTTCTAGCTCAAAAGATTTATTACGAAAAGAACGTCGAAATTCATCTATGGACATAATACCTCCATATGGTTTAAGAAGCCTCCATGAGCCGGCTGGTAGTACTTCTTTACCTATTATTTCAAAAAGCAGCTCTTTTGAATCTATAAATTTGGGATTTGTAGAGTTATCTTCAATATAAGCCAATACGCATTCTGGGGAACAAAAATAATCTTCAGATATATATGTGTTTTTTGTGGTGTTTATACTATCTTGTATAGAATAAGTACTGTCATTAATATTTGATTTATAGACTTTGAGTATAGGTTCATATTCTTTACGAAGTGGGCAGCAAATTCCTTTCCAGGCGAAAGGATGTCTATCCCAATAACAAAATTGGTCTGGAGCGGCCGAACTAATTTTGGCCTCGTGTTTGTTTTTATATTCGTCAAAAACAGTAATTTCCTTAGTGGTGCGACTGGTTTTTAAATCGCGAGCAAAGTCAAATGACTCGTAAAATTTTTCAACATCAATAGATAAATGAAAAATGTACTTTTCTGTTGTTGCTCTTTTCATTTATCTATTGATGTTGAAATTAATACTCTTTCATTTTAACTCATCAGAGTACGAGCACTAATCTCATCATCATCATCTGTATCTGAAACGCCTAATAGTCTATAAGTTCTAACTTTGAAATTTGGCCACGAATAAGTTGAATCATCAAGTGGACCTAGTAATTTAGACATAAGTTTAACAAACTCTTTTTGAGGCGGAATTTTAGCGTTTACACGATTCATATACTCTTTAATAAATTCCCTAAAATATTCTAGAGATTCGGTTACTCCTGCGGATGAACCTTGTTTAGGTATATAACAAATACTTAAAAATTGCGCATAAATATCATTCTCTTCCCTATATTCAGCCGTAGATGCTGTAACTTCAATAGGATCGTCAATTCTAGGTAATTTTCTATGTTCAAGCAATATCCATGCAAGTGCTTGAGATAGTTTCGGAATACGTTGATCTAGTGTATTATCTCTAGGAAATTTTTTAGCCAATAACTGTTCTTCTGGAGTTGGTGGAGGATTTGTAGTAAAGGTAGATTCAAATTTGATAACGCGCGCCCTATTCCACGTTGCATCATCTCCGCCATGTTCAAATTTAGGCAATGTGTTGCATACTATAAACATTTTAAACATGGGCTCTATTTCTTTACCATTTTTATATAAACCTCTACTATAAAATGCATCATTACCAGATAGCTGTTTGAGAAGACCTTGTCTGAGCTCTTCATCAGGGTCTGGCTCTTCCAGCCACATTGTTCGCACACCTCCTCCAGATCGCGCCAATTCTTCAGTCGCCGCCCCAACAGCCGGCTTTTTACTGGTTAAAATAGTAGTTGGCACCTTAATAGATAAAGGTCCCAACATTTTTTCAAAGAATTTCTGTGTCATACTTTTACCATTATCTCCACCGCCGGTTAAAAAGTAAACATGTTTACGGTGATTATACCCAACAAATATTTCGCTCATAATATCCATAAAATAACGGCGAATATTAGGATTAGGAAATACTCTCTCAAAGAATTGCAACACTTCAAGTACTTGATCATCCGTATCTGTAAATTCTTTATATTCTATCTGCATATGGTTTACAATTAAATCGGATGGATAACCGCGCCTAAATATATTTTCTTTTAAATCATACACACCATTCTCAAACCCAATAAGATAGGCATCCTTGTCTAATTTTTTATCAAAATTTTGATCATGAAAAGAAAGTTTACACGCTTCAACAACACAATTTAGAAAAGTAACCGTTTCTAGTTTAGAGATAACCGCCGCAATTTTATCTTTTTTTTCGTGACTGATATCATCATCATTATCGGCATCGCGACGGCTCATATCTTGCTGTTGTTGGCGCACTTTTTTCAAAAGAGGAACAAGTGTTTCAAGTATTTTTTTCTTAAGATTTATAGCTTCGTCAACTTCTTCCCAATAATGACCTTTAAACTCATACCATGTTTTTTTACAGTATACATAATCTCCTTGGCAATGTTTAGCAAACAATTCGGCAAGACCTTTTTCAGACACATTAATTCTTTTCGCCGCGTATACTTTTGACATCAATTCTGTATACGCGGCGATATTATCTAGACGCGCGAAATATTTTAATGTCCCAAGAGTAATTGACTGTTTATTTTGCATTCGACTCCATTCGTATATACATCTAGCTTCGTCATGATCATCTGTCTGTAAAGAAAATTTAATCCAAATTGCGAGTCCTTCATCAGATTCTTCTGTAATGTTAAATAACGCCCAGCCAATCATCATCCAATCATTGTGGCCGACAGCTCGTTTTTTAGATAAAATAGATACTAATTCGCGAGCAAGTGCTGTTTCGTCGCGCACTTGCTCGCGCGTGCGATTAGTTTTAAGTTTTTTATCGATATTTACATTTATATTATTTATTCTTTTAGAGCACCCAATTTTTTCAACATCACATGTTCGTCTTCCAGCTGAAATAATGGAGAAAATGCGCGGCAAATACAATTCGTATGTTGATTCATCTATTTGTATTCTTTCTTCATTTGCATCGTAAATTGGCGAATCAAGAAATGCCTTTTCTAAAGGAATAGTTTGAAGATTTGCATCATAAACTGTAGATAAAGTATAAGAGTCCATATCTTCCGACTTACTTGAACCATATAATAACCAAGTGTTTCCAATGGCTTTACGGTCCAAAAAATCTGTTGTGTTTATAATATCTGGAATTAGCTTGTAACCGTCGGGAACAGCCGCGAGCTCTTCGATGACTAATGGAATAATGCGCGCTTCTAAGTCATACTTACTTAAAAACAGGTTAAAAAATTGTAAATGAAAACCATTCTTCCAATAAGATTGTTCCTTATTTACTTTGTACGGTTTTTTATTAAAAAAGGCACACCGAAGTAAAACATCCATATTTTGGTCCGCGGTTGGTTGAATAAGTTTTTTTAGTATTTTCTGATAACACTTAATTATAATTTGAACAAAATCATCAGAATATACCGGTTCAACGTCCAGTTTAAATTTCAAATCAATGTCAATTAAAACTGGAATATATTCTTGTGGTACTTCTGCAAGACCAAGTTTTACATTAGATTCTTTTATACACCTTTGATAATGAAACCAAAAGTCTTCTAGCACTTCTCTCGATGAAAAGCTAAATTTACCTTTTGGTTGAATTAACGAAACATGGGAGTAGAAAGTGTCGAAAATACGGTTGTTTTGAAGAATATTATAGATACAATCCTTGTGGCTGATTTTAGGTTGATTTGATTCGGCATTATTCATTTGTTTTACATGGAAAGAATAATTTAAAATATCAATTTTACCAAGTTTTGTTATTTTAACCTTGATTTAATATATCACGCATTCAATAAAATGTTAGCTTTATTAAACCATCATCCACGTGATGATTATATTACATTCGAAGAATCAGGACACAAATATACTGTCAAATCGGATACAAATTATACAAGTGTCACAACTTTTATCAAAAGTTTCTTCAACAAGTTTGATGCTGATAAAATACTCAACAAGATGATACGATTTGGTTCGTTTGCCAAAAAATATGGATCAAAGACCCCTCAAGAGGTCAAAGATGAATGGATTCAAATTGGTCAAGAAGCATCTGAACGCGGCACATTATTGCACAAATATATAGAAGACTTTTACAATGGTATTGATGCTCAACGCCCTCCCGAACTTGCCAAAGAAATTGGTATGTTTTATAATTTCTTTTCAAGTACTCGTTCTCTAGAACCGTATAGAACAGAATGGTACATTTGGGACGAAGAACATAGAATTGCCGGTTCTATAGATATGCTTTTTAGAATTGATCCAGTAAATGCGCCCAACAAAGTAGCTATTTATGATTGGAAATGTTCAAAAGAAATAAAAACTTCAAACAAGTATGAAAAAGCGCTACCACCCATATCGCATCTTGATGATTGTAATAAAAATCACTATACTCTTCAGTTAAATTTATACAAGTATATTCTTGAGAAAAATTACGGCTTAATTATATGTGGTCTTTATCTTGTAGTTATTCATAAGACGCATGATAACTTTGAAATTATTCCAGTTCCAGATATGATAGACAATATAAAACAAATGCTGGCCGTCGGTAACACAAACTAATTCATTAATTAATGTTTAATTAATGAATTAGTTTGTGGAAAAATTTAATATTTAAGTAGAGTTTTGTATACGAAAAATGCCAACACAAATAACACCATAATAAGTGATGTAAGCTGAAGTCTTCTATATTTTAAGACAAACTCTGCTTTAGCTTTAGTTAATTTTTGCTGATTATAAGTAATGTTGGCAAAACTTGCTTGCATATCATTCAAGTAAGTTATATAGTCCAAATCAGCGCGACGTATTAGCTTATTATATTTTGCTTCATATTCAGTTATATGCGCGTTAAGTGCATTTAATGTTGTCTGTAATTTTTCTGTTTCATCTCCGGTAAATCCCGCGGCTATTGAAGTTACACTTATTGATCCAATCCATAAAGCAAGTAATATATAGTCTGCCATTTATACTTTTTTATTGACCAATGGAATAATAATCTTGAAAACTAGAAACAAAACAAGTATTAGACCTATTATTCCCCCAATAACAATAATAAATAATTTCAAATCAAGTCCACTTCCTTGAATAGCATCTTCTAGTATCTTGAAAGGTTCCTGAATTAAACTACCAGCGGTAGCTACTTTATATGCATAATAAATCGAACCTTCGGCGCCAGCATTACCTGTACATAATCCTTGGTTAGTACAACAAGGCGCTAGTTTAGGATTATATTTATCTTCGTCAGGTTTGCAAAGAGCATTATTGATAGTGTTTACGTATCTACACGCACAATTCTCTACTGCGATTTTTTCAGCGCCACATGAATATGGACCTCCGACCTCGGTTGATATAGCTTTGTTGACTTTATATTTGTAACAACCAGTTATGTCAAGTGCCATTTTTTTAATAATAAAAAGGGTAAGAAATGTAATCGCAGTCAAAGTTCCACCAAGTGCCAGAGTTGATGCCAGCAATTTTAAAACATCATCACTCGTCTTTTTCAACATTGACTGATTTACCTCGTTTATTTTACCTTCAGCTTCAACGTAAATTTTATCGTATTCTTCACTACTTTTGACTCTATCAAGTTCAAGAGTTGTTTCAATTGCGGATTTTACTTTTTCGACGAGATTAATATCTTGCGCGCGCGGTTTTTCTAATTTTCCTTTTGCAACTAGATAATCAGTAGTTGTGCCCAACACATTTGTAAGTTGTTCGAGAGACGTTTTTTGTATATCCGGTAATTGATCATGCCATTTGATAAAATTTTGTACGCCTTGTACATTAGAAAAATCTAGGTCAAGCGTACTTAAACTTGTAAGAGCATTTGACAATTCGACCGTATTAAGTTTTTGATTTTTGTCAAAGATTTTAATAGTTTTTGCGGCCGTTTCAGCTTGATTTATTTCCATCTTTGTTTCATATTGCTGTATTATATCGCGGTATTCGCCATTTTCTTGAACGAGTAAATATTCGCGCTCTGCATCATAACTTTGCCGGTTAAATTCAATTATATTGTTTTTTTCTTCTTCGAGGATAGTTTCAAATTTATCAATTGGGATTCGTTCGGTCATTTATATTTAATACGAATCCAAAGAAAAATATCAACATGACAAGAAAAGAAAGGCTAATAATTGAAATTTGATTCAATTGAACATTTTCTTTTGTAAACTCGTTCATCAAGTTCAATGTACTAACCTGTGCGTCAGTGTAACGCTGTAATGAACTATATTGTTGTTCTTGCGTTTTCAAAAGTAAACTAGACACTGTAAAACTTTCGTTTCTTGTAATATTGTCTAGACGATTTTTGGCTTGAGAAACTTTACTGTTTATGTCGGTGAGCGGATCGGGGATAAGCGCGCCGAATCCTAATGCTTGTCCTAGGCCAATACCAAAATACTTTAAACTAAAACTCATTTATTGCTATTGGACAATTTCTATGTTCCACCCTTTTTGATTTCCATTTAAACTATCTCCCCTTTTCATAGAAATAAAATATGGTTTATTTAATGGACCGCATGAATCTAAAACCCATCCACGGGTACCACCACCTGTTCTTAGAAAATCAAATGGCCCGTCTGTTAATGGACTAATATATCCCATATTATTTCTTCCGTAATAAATATACTGTCTCCAAGGGTTATTGTCATCTTTATCTGTAAAATACCACTTGTTGGAATTGTCACATGAATTGACAGCCGCGCCGCAATCTAAACTTTGTCCATTTCTATTCATGAGCTGAAATACTTTAAGTATTCCAGCTCCAAAGTCTATTATTTTTCCGTTTTCTCTATAAAAAAACACTTGACCAACATCTGCATCATTAATATCAACTAGCGATGCAGTGTGTAAAGTACCATTACCATTTGGGCGAATTGAAAGACATTTTCCATCTTTAATTATCCTAATAGGCAATGTTCCTGGAGGCATACAGTTACATTCGTCCGCTGTCTCACATTCTCCTGAATCTCCAGGAATTTGAAATGGTCTTCCCGCTACACAACTAAATGTATAACACCCTCCATCTGTACCGCATGTTCCCTTTTTACAAAAACTACCGTCATTATCTCCATTTTGGTTTTTACATACTCGATGTTTTGGAATATCAGGTACAAGTGCTCTGCTACAGTCTACACTATTAATAATACCTTTACATGTACCCAAATTACTCAAAGTATCTTGCGAAAAAGTTACACTAGATATACCTTGTCTGTCTACAAGTTTTTCACAATTACCTTCTGAACATGTTTTAGAAACGTATGAAAGTGTACGAGTTCCACCGTCTCCACAATACATTAATTTTGTGGGATCAGTAGACTTGTAAATGGGCACTACAGACGAATCTTTATTTACAATACTTGGAGGATCTTCAATGCTATCCTGCCATTGACATTGTGCATCATAACAATATTTTTGTCCCGTTTTTTCTATCAATACACATGAATCTGTTTCTTTAGAACATGGTGTATCACCACACAAGTTACATTTACCGGAAGTACTATCACATGAAAATCCAGATTTACAACATGTACCCGCTCCATTTGGTCCTTGACACCAATTTGTACAACATTTATTATCATGTATATTTTCAATATTGCAACATTGACCGCTAATGCATTTTTGATTAGAGGTACAACATTGACCGCTACATATATCGTTAGGGCAATCTACACACTTTAAACTTTTAAAGTCACATACCTGGGAACTTTTACAGATATTCGCGCCGCATAATTTGGTAGTGCTTACAAGGAGTTTTTTAGCGCCAATATCGCATTTATCGGCGTTTTGAAATTGTCCATTTTTATTAATACAACCACATATGTATTTCATTGGATCATAACAAACTCCATCGCATAGAGGAAATTCTTTTCCGCATTCTCGGCATTCGCCATCATTCCCCTTTTGTTGAGTTGGTAATGGACAATCTAAACATTGATCATATGTTGAATTATAAGGTTTATCTGGCGGACATATAATAATGCATTTTTTCTGAATAGAATCATATCTATACCCGTCGGGGCATTTTGTTTGAAAAAGTATGATCAAAATTATAAACAATATGATAAAAAATCCAACAGAAACAAGTGCGAGCGTTCTTTTTATGTTCATTTATTACTAAATTAGCTCATATTTGCAAATTTAAATTTTCTATGTTTTAACGAGTGCGCAATTCGATGGCGTATCTAGTGCGGTCAAATTTTGACGTAATTCTTCTAGTTCATTCAGCCACATTGTTTGTGTTGTAGTATGTTTTATACTTTCTAAATCAGCTGCGAGTAAATCATATCTTTTTTCTAATTCAAGAACTGATTCAATACATAGAGAATCTATAGGCATTTTTAACAAGTAAGCATAACTATCATCAAACATATCAAATTTCATTTGGTTTAGCGCCGCTATTATATCCTTTTTAGGTTTAAATACAGGTAATTCCGCAGATACAATTGCGCGCACATATCGAACTTTATTTTGAGCAATTTTTAACATTCGTTCATATTGACCTATAATGCATTGTTTTCTTTTTTTATATGCGGCCAAACGAATAGGGTAATAATACTGTATAATTGCGCGTGGCGAGTCAAATTTTACAAGTTTGTCTTCAAAGTTGAATAAATACATATTTGTCTCGTGATGGGATCGTGATAATTTAAACATTTTTAATATATCATCATCTGTATTACATGCCTCTAAAGTTTTTAGACTTAATACTATTTCAAAATCTACAGAAATATCTGTTGAATTGGATACGTGGGACTCGATAATTTGAGCGCTGCATAAATCTTCTAAAAACTCTTTAAACGTTCGTGTCCACATTCCTATAGGAAGTTCGGTAATATGTAGAATACGACGTTCTCGGTCTAGTTTAAAACATCCTTCTGTTGTATAATATCCAGGTCGTACCCCAGTTTTTACAGTGCCTAAAAATCCTTTAAAATAGGGTAAAAATGGCCCTGTACGCTGACTGCCACGTACTACAGCTTCCATTTCTTCAAGTACATCAAGCGGCGCATGCGGTAAAACGGAACAACTAAATCCTGTTCCTATACCGCATGCGCCGTTAACCAAAATCATAGGAATAATAGGATAATAAAAACGCGGCTCTACTATTGTACCATCATCTTCTAATAAATCTAGAATAACTTCATCTTCGGTTCGATAAATAAATTTTGTAATGGGATGAACACTTGTAAATAAATACCTCGCAGCGGCGGCATCTTCACCGCCTAGTAACCGCGTACCAAATTGCCCATTTGGCAACAGTAAATTTATATTATTTGAACCAACAAAATTTTGTGCCATACCTATCGCTGTTTTCTCTAAACTTGTTTCTGCATGATGATAATGGGTAATATTAGCTACATGACCACAAAATTGTGCAATTTTTGCTTCTTTATTAAGTAAAGTTTTTAGCGCGACAAACAATATCTTGCGTTGGCTTGTTTTTAACCCGTCAATTGCCGGAATGCTGCGGTCACAGTCATACTTTGAAAAATGGATAAGTTCTTTATGAATAAATTCTCCATAACTTACTTTATCATTCATAATTTTCATAGACAAGTCTCTTTCATAGTTGGCTAACCAAGATTTACGTGCTTCAGTATCTTTACCAAATGCTGTAAGAATTGCAGTATTGCAATGTGTCGTATTTTCAAAATAAATAATGCGCGGATTCTTAAAATACTCTTTAAACTCTTTTGGTGTCGATGTTCCCAGACCTTTAAAGTACTTTATTGTCCATTTTCCACTGGAAATAGTTTTTTTCCAGTTTTCATATTCATAATCGTAATAAAAACATATTTCTTGATGTCCGCACCGCGCTTTAATAATTGGCGTTTGAATAAAACCCATAAAGTTGGGTATTCTTAAAAGAGATGGCCAAAGAATCGAAAAAAGATTAATACCAAGACCTTTAATGTGATGACCATCTTTATCTTGGTCAGTGACGAAAATTATGCGACCGTACCGCAATTTTTGCGCATCAACATAAGTTCGCCCAGCTTCTAAGCCTAGAATCTTTTTCAAGTCAATTATAATTTTGTCTTTTGCAATCTTATCTGCACTTTTGTCACGAGGATTAATCAACTTGCCTCGTATAGGATATACTCCATATACATTACGCGCGTCAGAAGACAAACCTGAAAGTACACCCGATGAAGCTGATTCTCCTTCACAAATAATTAAAATACATTTATCTGATTTACGGGTACCTGCCCAATTTGCATCTGATAGTTCAGGAACACCCCGAATGATTGTAGCACGTGGTATACCATTAGACTCTGAAACTAATTTTTGTATTTCTCGACGTTTTTTATGTTCTTGCATTGCCGCAGTTCTTTCAATTGCTCGCGGAGCAATAAGCTTGTATGCAGTTTCTATAAACTCGGGCGTTAAATGTAACTGTTCTAGAAATTTGCCTTTACATAGAGATTCTTTGACTTGTCCTATAAATTCTGGATTGAGTAATTCTGTAGATACAAATAAGCTAATATATTCTTTGAGTATACGCGCATGAATAGTTGGTTTCTTTTTTTCTTTCAATAATTGTTGAATTCCGGTAATTATTTTTTCGATAGCTTCTGTTACATGTATACCGCCTTGTAAAGTTTGAATTCCATTCGCCAAAGACAAACAATAAAATCCATTTTCTGCGGTGGTCAAGGCGATTTTCCACCGCGCACTCTCAAATAATGCGTATTTTTGACCAGACAAACATAAAGTAATGTAATTTTTAAATGTACGTTTTGTAAGGGCTTTTCCGTTAAAGTAAATTTTTATCGATGGTACAAGTATAGAAAGATCATATGCGCGTTTTTTCAAAACTGCGGCCATATAAGATGGAAACTCAGTTAATCCAAATCGCGCAAATTCTGGTTCAAACTCTATAAAAGTTGTTCCTGATTTTAGCGCACGTTTTATAGGTTTGATTACCGGCGCTCCTATCTCGGACAAATTTCTTGTAAAAGTTTGAGTATAAGATAATTTACGGGTAAAGTCAACTATTTCAATGCGCGCACGCGTCGAAAAAATAGAAACTAATTTGATACCAAGGCCGAATACGCCGCCGACAGCTCGATTTGAATGATAGTTTGTTGAAGTTCTTTGGCGGCCAAAAATCATCTCTGGAATATAAATATCTAATTTAGGATGTTTTTCAACATCTATCGATTCTCCATCATTGAAAAAAGATACTTTTGTTGGACTAATATCTATTTTTATCATTGTTACTGGGTTAACACCAGTAGCCGAACGACTCGCGTGATCATATGCATTTGTTAGCGCTTCATCTAATAATTTAAATAAACCGTCATGAAAGTTGATAGTTGTAGGTAATATTTGAAATGACTCGTCATCGAACGTCCAAACTGTTTTCAAAGTCGGCGCGGTAGATCCAATGTACATTGAAGGATTTTTAAGTACATGTTCATGTTCATTTTGATATTGATATTTGTTGGCTAATTCTGTCATTTGATATTATACTTATTATTTGTAAGAATAGGTCATTTTTAAATGTAACATTATACACATTAAAAATGAGTTCGAGTATTGTCTATTTTTTAATAATTAAACTATGTTTAGTTATAACATTAGAATTTTTAAGCTGTTTAATTACAGTAGTAGGATCTGCTACACCATTATTTCTAAGTAATTCAAATATACGTTCATCTGCTACTGCTCTCTTTTCGCGCTGTCTATGAACTTTTTCATTAAGTAAAATTTTTGAACCCTTGTAGAGTACTCCGGGTAACTCTTGTACTCTAAGGTATTCTTTTATTTTTGTTTCAACTTCATTTCTAAGTTTCATTAGTTCTTTAATTTCGGCACGATGCGCGCGAATTTTATCGCTTACTGTGCAAAATGTTTCCAAGTCTGATTGAATCGACATTTAAGTATTTTATTTAAGCATTAAATAGTATGTCAATATTGTTTGTATTAAGTAGATAAAGTAGTCGAAAAGGTTGAACTTTACGTAATACGCGCGCCCAATTTTGTTTTGAAATAACAACTGGAACTATATCGCATATATACCAATTTATCATCAATTGTTGACGTGCAATAACCTCAGTATTGCATTTGTTTGGAAGATAACTTATAATATACTTTACTAGATCGCGTGTAAGTTTACTTATTAAATGTATATACGCCATTTAATAAATGGAAGAAGACATATTCGAAGATATTGATTTTGATATTATTGACGATGATGAACCAACTGTTATGGGTTACCGAGAACTTGAACAAAGACAAAGAGCAGGAGCTGAGATTATGGCCACAGAAATAGAAGGTTCTGGCGCATTAGCCCGCGCACAACAAAAGCTTGAATTCAAACAAGCAGGTAGTTCAACTGAACGCGCCCTGCTCTCTTTTTTCAAAGAACTGAAAAATCACTATAAAAGATTTGCTCCAAATGAAGAAGTTCTCATGTTTGATAAATTTAAAAGTCTAAGTTATTCTACTTATAAAAATCCATATGCATATTTACTTGCTTATATTGCAGTGCGAGAAGGCGGACTTACCCGTTCTAATTTACACGATTTAATGAATATTGTTAAGGACGCAAATATATCTAATGTCGAAGAGGCTGATATTATCCGTTACGCGCGTTTATTGACAAAAAGAATCTAAATATATGGATATTCGAGTAATTTTACTGAACTATTAATATATTTATGAATACGTGCACCTTTTTTTACTAGAAATCTAAAGACAGGTAAATGACCGTTTTCGCTTGCATATCTTAATGCATGGTCGTCTCTCGCGTGAATATTCGCGCCATTTTTTACTAGCAATTTTACTATAGATAGATGTCCATTTTCACTTGCATATCTTAACGCATAGTCGTCGCTTGCGCGAACATTCGCGCCATTTTCAACTAGAAATTTAACTATATCTAAATAGCCATTTCGACTTGCGCATCCCAACGCATAATCATTATTTGCATTAATATTTGCGCCATTTTCAACTAGAAATTTAACTATATCTAAATAGCCATTTTCACTTGCACCTCCCAACGCATAATCATTATTTGCATTAATATTTGCGCCATTTTCAACTAGAAATTTAACTATATCTAAATAGCCATTTCGACTTGCATATCTTAGAGGAATATCATTATCTATGTGGATGTCTAGTCCTTTTGATATCAAGTATTTAAAAGTTTCTATTTTATCTAAATCCAACTTTTGCTCTATGTAGATAGAATCGGATTTGAACTTGTCTCCAACAGCAACAACTTGCGCGCCTGCTGGAATAATCAACTCGCATACTGTATTACCATAATACAACCATCTAAAAATATAGTTTAATTCACAGAAAAAATATAAACCTCCTGGTCCACATGTAGGACTAGAATCAAATATTTCATTATTATCAGCTAACCTATTCAAACCCAACTTGTAAGGGAATGAACCAAAATTGTTTCCAATGATTTTGTAATAAGTTGTCATTTGTAGTTTAGGTTAACTATTAGCATGCTATTCATTTTACGTTAGCGGCGTCAGTACACATAAGTGTTTGTTCTCCGAATATTTAAATTAAAGTTGTAAGTCATAAATAGAATATATTTCATTTAGGTTTAAGCCGCAGGAGCCGCTGTTATTTGATTTGAACTATTTTGACCAAGGAAAGCACCTTTATATAGTAAATATTGAAGTATGTGTATTTGTTCGCTATCTATAGCCGCATCTAAAGCTGCTCCATTTCTAGCGTTGATATCGGCGCCGTGATCAACAAGATATTCAACTATAGATAAATTACCAGTTGCACTTGCAATAATTAAAGGAGCATCATCGTCAACGTGAAGATTTGCACCTCGTGAGATTAGATACTTAACAACAGGTAAATATCCCCCTTCTTCTGTATCTCCTCTACACGCCGATATTAAAGGATTGTTATAGTAGCTATTTATATCGGCTCCATTTTCAACTAGAAATTTAACTACATTTAAATTTCCAGATTCACATGCTACTCTAAGTCCGACAGATTTATCTTCATTTCCAACAAAGTCAAATAAATAATTAATCATACGAACATCTCCTGAAACACACGCGTTTACAAAACATTCGTGATTAACTTCAAACCCATTTTTGACTAAATATTTAACCACTTGAAATTGGTTTTCTAAACATGCAATATTCAAAATATCATAATCACGCTGATCAACTACAATATTATTTACGAATAAAAATTCAAGCACTTTTACATTACCATTTACAACTATATAATTAAATAGTTTATCAGTAATTTTTGCACCTTGGCTCAATAAATACTCGTAAGTTTTTAAATTACGTAAATGAAGTATTTTTGTTACAATTATAGAATGTACGATAAATTGTTTATTATCAGAAACTTTATACATATAAGTACCTTCTGGAACATATAATTCATACACTATATCATTATATGTTTCTAAAAAATTAAATATATCTTTTATATTGCAAATATAGAATCCTTCATCTCTTTTTGGAAGAAAATTTAAACCCTTTTTAATGGTTTTATCGTTTATAATCATATAAAAAGTTTTCATTTATTACATACATGATAAATGAAAACTTGTGCACCCAAAAAAAGTCTAGGACTTATTATAGGTAAATCTCTGTTGTATGCTAGTTTACAATTTGCTGTAGGGAGTGTTGAGATGTCTTCTAAATTTTCTGTAAAAAATTTTGCAACAGACCAAATTACTTTAAACCACGCGGCGGATGCATTAACTGATTACATTTTAGTCGCTATTGTATGGACAATAGGTGCAACTCTTGTAATGTTTGCCGGTTATGGTACAATTGGACTTGTTTCTAGTTTGTTTGCAAATAGCGCTATTGTCGCGTGGATCACAGTAACTTATATCAGCTCATTCAAATATGCATGTAACAAGCATGGATTAATTATGCCCAACTTATTTCGAAAAAGAAAAGATTAATCATATAATTGAAGCGCTGTCATCCTTTGCGCCGCTTCATATAAAAGATGCTCACATTGAAGGTAAAATTCTTTAAGTTGCTCTGATTTATTGCTTATTTCAATTACAATATCAAGCGCATTTTCACGTAGGCCCGAAAGTTGTTTAGAAAGAGTTGTTACCATAGCGGCAGTTTCCTCATTACTACTACCACTTTCTAATTTAGTTTGTTGCATTTTATAATGTTTAATGCGCTCTTGAACTTTTTTGAGTCGCAAGACATCATCTCCTATTTTATTTTGTATCTTGATCTTGTTTCTACTTGTAGTGGTACTAAACGATTTAACTATAGCATATAAATTGGAGGTAGTAAGCATCCTCATATGTTTTATATGCGCCGCGGCAAAAATATCTTTTAAACGTCCCTCAATCTGTTCTATATAAATGCAAGTCTCTTTTGGTTTTTGTATAAATGTGTACAAGTTGGTTACAATACACCATGATTTTAAACGAGTGTAATTATGCGGCGTTTCAAACCAATTTAGTGTAAAATTATCTCTCATTTCACAAAAAATAGCATTAGCTTCAATTACAGGACGGACATGAAGTCTACTAAAACAACTTCCAATGCGCACAATTTGCTCATAAACATCTCTATATTGTTTACCTTTAGGATCTATATAAATAGATTCATAAAGTGCATCTACTTTAGAATTGTTAATATCAATTGGCGAATGACAACTAGCATTCGTATCGACAATCGGAACCGATTCAGCGCGTTTAAGTTCAATCGTGTTGAACGTTTTTGGCGTGGACAGTGATGTATCATAGTTTTTAAGGAGAAAAAATACACCACTCGTGGTATCTATACACCGGATAAATTTACAGTAATTATCACAATTGTAAAAGGTTAGGGCCATTATTTCATTTGCCTGTAATATTTTAATTAGTTGATCCATTTGATGATTTTCATATTGTATTAAAGCGCCGCGCGTGCAATATTATATCCGTGAATAAAACATGCCAGAGCTAAGGTCAATTCAACTTTAAAACTAGTAAAAGAAATAGGAACATCAATCTCGATAAATGCGCATTTATGAGCATATTTGCGAATAATTTCACGCGTCTGAACTTCAATAGGCGCAAATATAAGATTGATAAAAACTGACAAGTAATCATCGTTAAATGAACGCATACTATTTGATAGCAAGTTGATTGCAAGTATATTTTTAGCTTTATGTTTGAATGCTATATTGAGGGGAAAATTACAAACTAAACCGCCATCAAAATATATATTATTTTTGTACATATTTTTTCCAAACACAATAGGAAGCGCGCATGAAAGGCGTACTGCATCTGTACAAAGCATGTCAGGATGTGTCTTATAGCTGAGTAATTCGAGCCGCGCTTGAGTATAATTGTAAGTTAAAATATACACTTTTTTACCCATAGCTGCTAGAGCGCTCAATGTTGGTATGACAGGTGTGCGCGTGACCACAATCTGTTCTAGCGTTTTTATAAATTTGGAATAGTCTAACAGTTGCATATTGTCGCGCGCAACGATTGGTTCAATCGAAAATTCAAAACGTATAAAATATTGGAATAGTTCTATTGAACTGTGACCAAGCGCTATAAGAACGCATATAAGTGCACCAGCTGACGTTCCATAAAATTCATTCAATTCAGCTAAACTTGTAGATTCTTCGATATAGTGAAGCGCGCCAAGCACACCTACACCTTTTACAGAACCTCCAGATAAAACTAATGTATTATACATTTTGTTTGACAGCAGCGTAAGTAAATTGAAGAAATATAAAAGTATGTCGTCAAAAACTAAATATGGAAACTCAATATATTACAATTGAATATGATATGTCCATGACTTTATACGAAATTTATATACAAATTATAAATGAAATTAAATCTATTATTTATCCAACTAAAGCTAGCATTTGCAGAATAATATTAAATATACGTGACAAAATTACACATTGCTGCGTAGTTACAAAAGAAGATGGTATGCAATCAATACCACTATTTGTAAGTAGTTGTATGGAGTTTTTTGATTTTAATAGAGACATTGCGCAATTGGCGGCCGAACGAACCATTACAATAATCGACGAGCGTACGCAGCAAGTTGTAGCCTCTAAATTGACAATGTACAAATAAATGAATTGTCAAATTAAATGTTTGTTCTTTCTTGCGAGCAAAAAACACATTCAGAAGCTTTGTATAACACATTGCTTCAACATAGTATAGCATATGATACATCTTCAACTGGTTCCGGTAAAACTATTGTAGCTATCAAGTTGGCTAAGCGATTGAACATAAATGTTGTTGTTTTTGGCGCACCGATTTTAAAAGATAATTGGGATAAGACTGCCAAAATAGAAAAAATACAATCATACAAATTTACAAGTATATTTCAAAGAAAAATTACCTTAGACAAAGCACCACATTTTGTAATCCTCGATGAGTGTCAAGTAATAAAAAATATATGCGCGCGCACTAAACTATTTGTTCAAGAATTGTTTCGAAACAAGGATGTAAAATACATTTTGATGTTGAGTGCTACGCCATTTGATCATCCACGTCACATACCTCTAGTAGAAAATATCCTTGGCGCGCGCTTTCAAAATGCATGTACTACGGCTTTATTTAATGATCTGAAATTTGGTATGAATTTCAAATATCAAACCAAGCTTACATATGAGCTTTATCATATAATGATGACAAAAAATGAGGAAAAAGAGTACGTTACCGCAAGGTGTAAAATTTACAGTGCAAAAGTAAGAGAAAACGATAATGACTTTCAACCGCATTTATTTTCCGCTGGTTTAAAACAACTACATCAAAGTCTATTTAATGGTTTAATCCGTTGTGTAAATTCAAGCAAGTATCCTAAAAAAATCGTGGTTCTTAAATATCAAGATGACTTTGTGCGATTTTGCAAATATTTTCCCAATGCACTCGTTATTAATGGAAGTGTACCTCAAATACTACGTTCTCAAATTATAGAGCGCTTTCAAAAAACAGATGCTCCATTGTTAGCTATAACCGATGTTATCGGCGGGGTAGGAATCGACTTGGACGATCAAGTTGGCGATGCCCCGCGACACATAATTTCTATGCCACTTTTTGCGGCGGATTTTGTTCAACTTGCAGGTCGTATCAGGCGGCGCAATACAAAAAGCGATTCTAAAATAACTATTATTCAGCCTAAAAATATGAAAAAAACCTATTTTAAATCTCAGATACAAATCAAGTTGCCTATCTTGTCTATGTTTAATGAAACCGTAGAATTTATGAAAACGCCATACATTACTGGCGAGCATGATAAAAACTGTGATGAATACAAGGATATTTTATTAGCTTATTTACCAAAAGATATAGTACAAGTAATTATTTCATTCGAGTGTGCATGTTTTAATTTTTAAAGTGCCTTTTAAAAATTATGATTTAGTGTGTCGCCGCTTTTTTAAGAGTAATAAATATGAACTATCTAATCATATCTATTGTTTCTCTGATTATAGTTGCCGCAGTTGTATACATGTTGATGCGAAAACCCCTTAAAGAAAATTTTTGGGGACTTCCAGGTAGAACAGTAAAAAAAGATAAAGAGTACAAAACAGATAAGTACAACGCGCCCATGTATTCAGTTCCACCATCATACCAAGGTATGATTGAACCTCGTTTTAGTAATGTAGATTATGGGGCGAATATTCTGTATAATATTCCCGACAAAGAACATTTAGCTTCGCCGGATTTTCCTCTCACTTTTCAAGGTAATGTAAAAGAACAGTATTCAAAACCACCTGAAACATCCGATGAACAGAATCTTCAAACGTTTGCAGCAGAAGCTCAAAATGGTGTATTTGAAGTAGATTCTCAACTGCCTGCCGCAAATTCAGAAGACATTTCTGTTATGAATGCGGGAGATCATATGGCTCAAATTCTCAATTATGATAGGCTGATTTTTGCAAATCAGAAAAGTAGACTATACGGTCTCGGAGATCCTATTAGAGGAGACTTGCCTATTGTTCCAGTAAATGATGGTTGGTTTAGACCTTCTGTACATGCTAACATTGATCTTAGACAAGGTGCAATCAATGTTATTGCCGGTCATGATAATAGTACATCAAATGCTTTACGCGCTTTACAAGCAGATTATTCTGGCAAAACGGCTCTGGCTCAAAAAGATGTGTCATTAGGAGCAGCTCAGGGCGATATTATTGTAACAGCTTTTCCATAATTTTTTTTCTAGTCTAAATAAATAATGGCATCATCTATCGTGTCTTCAAACATAACATCCGGATTTATTGACCTGGCAACTTTTGACGAACTTGAAAAATATATGTATGGTTCTGGACAGGCCATTACTTATTTCGTAAGAGAAACTAGAAAATCTACTTGGTTTACTCAAGTCCCTACCGTATTACAAAGATGTAGTGGATCGGCTGATTTTAATCAAGAATGGTCTGCTAATATTACTCGAGCCGGAGATTATTTGCTCCAAACTTGGATTAGATTTGATATTCCTTCAGTTACACTTGTACCAAATAGTACTTCTACCGGTCTAAGATGGACTAGAAATCTCGCCCATAATTTGATTCGCGAAGCTTCAGTAACATTTAATGATCTTGCGGCTGCAAGATTAGATTCTTACTTTTTGGATTTTTGGGCCGCTTTCACCACTCCTGCTGGAAAGCAAGTTGGGTATAACAACATGATTGGAAACATTTCAGATTTATTTTATCCTTCAGGCCCTGGTGTTGCAATTAGAGGCGCGACATTAAATCTTCCTTTACCATTTTTCTATACCAGAGATAGCGGTGTATCATTACCAACTGCAGCTCTTCCTTACAATGATATGAAGATTCAAGTGTGGTTCAGAGATTGGACCGAGCTATTGATCGTTGATAACGCTGCTGCTCCAGTTGGAACTAATCCATCTAGACCCGCGGCTATTTCCGATTTGGTCGGCGGTGCTCCAAATTTATCTAATGTATACATGTGGGCAAACTACGCTGTAGTGTCAAATGATGAAAGAAAAAGAATGGGATGCGCTCCTAGAGATATATTAATAGAACAGGTTCAAACTGCTCCTATTCAAACTTGGGCTCCAGCTTCAAATCCTTATCCTTCTTTTGATATTCGTTTCTCTCATGCAATCAAGACAATATTCTTTTCAGTTAGAAATACTACAACTTCTGCAGAAAGAAGCAATTATGTCGTGTCTTCACCGGTACCTGGCGCCGGACCTTCCGTAAACTTTATACCAGGTTTCCCATCAGGAACAGATCCTATTTTAAATGCAAGTCTTATTTATGAAAACACAGCCAGATTAAGCACTATGGGTTCAGATTACTACAGTTTGGTGCAGCCATATTATCAACCAAATGCTGTTATTCCTACTACTACAGGATATCATATGTATTCTTATTCTCTCGACTTTGTATCTTGCGACCCTAAAGGTAGTACCAACTATGGAAAGTTGACTAATGTATCAATTGTTCCTTCTGCAACTGCCTTTGCTATTAGCGCCGCGCAAGGTACACTAGGTCCTGGAGCTGATTACCCTCAAACTTACAGTTTTATTGTCTGTGGACTTAATAATAATGTTGTAAGAGTTTCTGGAGGAGCTTTAGGATTCCCAGTGTTATAAGTTTTGACCATCATTATCATATTTGAACAATATGATAAAAATAAATGTTTACTGATTACAATATGTCGACTAAATGTTATCTACACTAAGTTTTTGTATTCAAAAAAACAATTATTCAGAGGCAGAATTGTTATGTCAGCATAGTCAAAACATATTAAAAGGTAATATGTTATTTCATGCGCTGTATGGAGTAGCTGCGTATCACACACAAAATTATAGTACAGCGGTCGAACAATTGATCACAGCGATTCAATGCAAAGGTCCATACAAACTTGCTAATATATGCCATCGTAATTTGGCACGCATAAATTATAGTATACCTCCTAAACCATCTTTATCATGTTTTCCCCGCAGTAATTCAGTTGTACTTACAATTACAAGTTGTAAAAGATTAGATCTTTTAAAGCGTATGTTAAGCTCATTATCATATCTTGATTTACATAATGTAGCCGACGCATATATTATTGATGATGGTTCTGATGAAAAAGAATTACAAGAAATAGTAGATACTTTTGATCGGCATTTTCATGGCCGCGTTAGATTACAATTTAAACCTACTAGTGAACGCGGTCACGGCAGCAGTATGAATTATATATTAGAATATATTAAACAAGCAAATGTACAGTATATTCTTCATATCGAAGACGATTTCGAATTTAGATACAATATGCCTTTAATTCAACATTGCGTTAATGTATTGGAAGAAACGCCGCACCTTGGTCAATGTTTATTTAATAATGCCTACAAAGAAGATTTTAATGAAGTATTAGAGACACAAACGTTTGGTCTTGAACGTGTAACTAGTTCAGGATATAGATATTTAGAACATATTTATACTAAAGATCATCAAAATCCATCTTCCTATTGGCCACATTTTTCATTACGTGCTGGTATTACTCGGGCGAATACTTTACTTCAAATTGGTAAGTTTTTAGAAACAGGTTCGTTTGAAAAAGAATATGCTTTAAGATACGTAAATGCCGGTTGGAAAAGTGCCTATTTAGAGGGAGTCTACTATGAACATATAGGCAGAAAAACAAAAGATAGATTTAGTACACAAAACAATGCATATAGTTTGAATAAAACTATACAATTTGGTATATCGCCAATAGCCGCATTTGTTTTAAATTTAACGCGCCGGCGCGATCGTCTTGATATTTTACAGTTTCCAACATCGCCGCCTATCACAATTATATCGTCAATTGACGGTCGACAATTACAATCTTGCCGCGAATTGAATACTTTATTTAAAGATAACCATGCCGACATGAAACCCGGAATTGTCGGGTGCGCTCTTACTCATATAAAATTGTGGTTGCAACTCACAGAGTCTTATGAAAAAATACCTCATTATCTCATTCTAGAAGATGACGTTACATTTAATATCAAGTTTGAATCTATATTTACAGATGTATTGAAAAAAATAACAAATGAGTTTGTTTACTGGGATATAATTTTTCTAGGATATCACATGACATCTACTATAACAGAATTAAACTGGATCCAGCCTAGAACATTTGAACAAGCATTTTCCATATCTCGAGGAGGAACATTTGGCTATATTATTAATCATACAGGCGCGCGTGCGTTATTGTCATTTATTAAACACTTTGGTATGATCAATGCAATTGATACTGTAATACAAAAGTGTATTAATTATGGCCTTAAAGTATTTTATTTGAATACACCTATTATACATTCTATTGAACAAAGTATAGATTCCGACATACAAAAGAAAGAGCCAATTTTATATAGTGATAAATATAAATCTGATGCCACTTGGAATGAAATCGAGTCTTATATTTCATCTTTTTCTATTGTATAATTTATTTATAGTTTTAACTATAGATAATTGACCTGATTAGTATAAATTATTTTTAACAATTTGCATACATTTGGGACATACTTGCCCCGGTAGTTCATATTCTTGATATGGAGCTGGTGGAGTTATTGGATATTGTTTTCTATAAGGATCAGACATATCGCTTGACAATCTATTACATGCACATGCTGATACGAGTCCACTTGTTTTACATGCGCTGCACGAATCGAGATCTTTAGCCTCTATCATAGGTAAATTGCGCGGCGCGTTTCCCCATTCATCAATTCGTCTATATTCAGCTTGATAATGTTCTTTTTTGTTGTACATTTTAATATACACAATCACGTATATTATTATTATTACAGCGAGTAATGCTAGTATAATCCACAACATCATTTATTTAATAAATAAGTGCGGCAATCCATAACCAAAAAATGCGCAAATCTATAGTGTATTTAAAACAGATAGAATACAATAAACAAATGTCTTTCAATAAGTCTGACGAAGTTGCGCGTAATAGAGCGTGGATGAAAATAGAAAAGTATAGAGATGCGCCCAATTTTTGGAACGAATTTAAAGTTGAATTTTATAGTAAAGGCGAACAGGCATACATTGGTTTGTTGAATGCGCGGAAAGAACATATATCATTAGTATTAAAAATCTCTCAATTTGAAGACTATACTATCTTGCATGAATACGGCGTGCTTTGCGTTCTTAATAAAAAATTATATTGGTTACCCAATATACCTTGGACTTATGGCATACTAAGATATAAAGGATATGTAGATCCATCTAAACATATTAATTTTGAACAAGATGAAAATGCTTCATATGGACCAGTACGCAATGGATTACTTGTAGAATACATTTCTAATATAGGTAGTCTTACTGAATTTATCGAAAATAAACCAATAACGATTGTTTTATCTATGATAAAACAGATTTTGATATGTATAAGAATATTTCGTAAAATAGAATGCACGCATTATGACTTGCATACAGAAAATATTTTAATAAAAAAATGCCCTACTAATATGGTTCTTCAATATAATATAGATGGTCATACGTTTACAATTGATACGTATGGTTATATACCCGTTATTATTGACTTTGGATTTGCATATGTAAAAGATAGCAGCGATATATTATATGCAGAAATGCATTCGGCTTACAGAGGATTTATGTGTGATAGATTTATGCCTTATACCGACTATATTAGACTATTTTGTTCTATAGCCGCAATACTAAAAGATTCAACTCTACGTGATAAATTACTTAATATTATTAAATCTGATTTGGTTAATCCAAATAATTGTTGGGAAGATACAAATATTACATATGATTTTATAAGTAGAATACCTCTTGAAAGACATCTTTTCCTTTTCGAACAATTAGAATGGATAAGTGCGCTTCAAACAATACCACAAAATAACAACAAGATAGATGAAAAATGTTTTGCGGTATTTACAGATGAGTGGAAGCATATTGAGTTGAGATTGACACATATACCTACAATTTGTTATATTTTTCGCTATCTTGTAGAACTTATAAAAACGGGCGCACAAACAAATGTGATCAAGATTGCGTTTATAGATGAGTTCACACGCGTGGTAAACTCATTTGTACCTTCTGATATACAATACGATAAACTTATATCTTCAATAAAGGATATGGCTCAATATATACATCAAGTGCGCACTATATATCTTGACAAAAGAGAAAAGGAATTAAAAAATTCTTATTCAAAGTTACCTTTTGATGAACAATCGTGCGATGATTATATATGGAACTATATAGAAGACTTATCAAATGGTCCTGATATAGTAGGCGAAAATGATATAGTTTTTGAGATTAATAGTCCTTTTTAGAATAGAAAGCTAATACTAACCTAAAAAGCAATGTAAACACAATTGAATGCAAAACAAGACCAACTGAAGTAACATTGCTAACACTATAACTCAATACTTCAACGCCTAACGGTGTTAAGAGTTTATTAGTAAGACCATATGTAAATGGTAAAGAAATTAGTGCAAATAAAAGTCCGGCAATTAGGGATATTGTCCATTTTTGATAATTATTCATTTATTTAGAAAAAGGTTTTTTACTTTAAAATATCATTTGAGTAATGTTTCATTTCCTAAAAAAGAAATGAAACATTACTTGAACTCAAATGGTTTGCATGATGTCCATGATTATACATTCCAACCTGGTTCGCAATGCGCGATATCTTTAAATCCAAAAGGTTTCGATTCTCCGCGCGCGCTTGCATTTAGGTTGGATCGTCCAAGTCAAACTGCAGGAGTTTGTGAAACTACAGTATATACTGATCCATCTTTTAATAATTATCACGCGGGTTCTCCATATGGTTCACAATCTAAATGGACAAGTTTTCCTGTTCAAAATCGCGGGCGAAACATCAATCAACTTTATAAAGTTGACAACTCTCAAATTAGATATTATGTTGATAAATCTATACAGGCTCCCTTTCATACACCAGTTTTTGATATGCCAAGTCGCGCGGCATTAATAGACTATGTTGATCCAATGGGATCATGGAAACCGCATTATACATTTGATATTGTTCAACCGGCACGTTATTCATGTCTCTCTTTTATTAATGATACGTCATTTCAAAGGGAAGATATTATGGCGCGTCAGCAAGCTATACATAATCAACAACGTAGTGAACCTTTTTTTAACTTATAACTCAATTGAATTTTCTAAACAATAAAATAGGCTATCTAGTTTTACTATAAAAAAGTCTATCGTATTTAAATCAAAATTATCTAGAATTTTGTATACCGCTAAAGTCAAAAAATAGCCAACTTTCCATGCATGCAACAGCCCCATTTGATCCAAAATACATGAAAAAAGACCAGATACTGACTTTGAAAACTTTGGAATAAGAGCCAAATTTATGAAAAGTAGGCGAGTTCTAACAAAACTATTTTTAATAACTAGCGTATTATCAAATAATGGTTCAATATATTCTGTAAATAGTATATCATGTGTGGCCGGTGCGCGCATTTTAAAATCAAACAATGCTTCTTGCCAGTCTTGTATTGTAGCGCCGCATTCTTCAATTAGAAGATCGCTAAAATCACATTCAGGTAAACGTCCAACTTGTTTATAAAATGCGTCAAGTATATAACGTGTAGCAAAATCATACAATCCATCATGTCGAAGAGTAAAGTACTTTTCCATTGTATTTTAATTTCAATAGAAATCTTTACATCGACTTAAATTTAGACAATTTAATTTTGTATGCTTTCTACTATAGAATCCAGTATATTCGCATCTGGCGAATGAACTACACTCAAACCATCGCCGTAATGAAATTGGTATATCTGATTAGATTCATCTCTAACTGTTCCATCATTTGTTACATGTACATCTTCCATTAGTTTAACAATACGTCGCTGCATATATCCAGACTCACTTGTACCCATCGCCGTTGCTACAACACCAGCACGCCCAACTACGGCATGCGAATACATTTCACGTGGATCTAAACCACGCAAAAAAGAATGGCGTATAAAACCGCGCGATTCGTACTTGTGTTTTATATCGTTTATCTTAAACAGATAATGAGATAAAGTTCGTCTGCCATTATTTAGTTGCATATCGATACGCCTTCCATTTAAATATTGCTGACCTAAAATACCTGATATTTGCGCAACATTAAAAAAATCTCCTTTAGAGCCACTCGATATTGTATGATTGAAATTATTAGTTTGTAAAAATCCATTTTTAGCAATCCTCATTCCGATATTGCGCGCATTATTCAATTCTTCTTGAATTCTGACTTCACGGATTCGAGAGTGATGTATAGTTTTTTCAATGGCTTCAGCTTTTGCAAAACATTCCAAAATACTCTTGCGGACATCTGTTCGCGATTCTTCAGTAACGAGTAAACAGTCTTTTAAACCTATAGTAAATCCCCGCGCATTCAGCCATGCGTCTGCTACAAATTGCAAATTATTAATAGTAGCACAAGTCTCATTTGCTCCATAAATATGATATAAATTCTGAATTATTTGGGCACAAATAGTCTTATTTATAACACCGTCTAGTAGGACTCCTTTTTCGATACATATTCTATCAGTCTTGTAGAGAAAAGTATCGGGTAAACAAAAAGAAATAATAGCGGCTCCTGAACATAAATCGAGATTTTTTTGTATTTGACGTGAGCGTTTTTGAATTGCAGACAGTGACCAATTATGACCCGTCGAGTCTACAAGTTTTAATAACATATCGTTTATACGGCCAGAATCTAATTTATCTTTTTCATAACTCATCAAATATAAAGCGAGTATATGATCTTGAACAAGAACTATATTCGCGCTTCCATTTCGCTGAGATAAAATGTGATTGCCTACTGAGCATAATTCTTCTAATTCGGCCATTTCTTGATAGCTTTGAGGCACATGTATATTCATTTCATCTCCATCAAAATCGGCATTGAATGATTTAGTAATACTCAAGTTGAAACATAGAGTTTTGGCCGGTGAAATTACAACATGCGCTGCCATCATCGATCCTTTATGCAGAGTTGGTTGACGATTAATCATAACAATATCGTTATCCAACAATTGTCGGCTAATTTCATCTCCTATGTTAAGTTGAATGTCTGAAGTAACTTGATTACCATTTACAGTATTGATTCGTCCAGCTTTAATTAAATGTTCGATTCGGCTCAAATTATATTTACATACAATTTCATTTGTTGATAATAATTTAGCCATTTCGGCGGGCACAGAAACTTGATCAATACGAAGTGTTGGTTCAGGTCCAATAACAGTACGACCAGATTGATTTACTCGTTTACCCATTAAGTTTTCTCGAGCTAGTCCGTTTTTTCCGCATAATCGCTGTCTATATCCTTGAATAACTTTTCCTGTAGTATTATATTTGCCTTTACTTGCGCTATTATTGAATAATACAGACAATCTCCATATCAAAGTATGTATACTTTCTTCTCGTTTTTCTAATTTCCTTTTTCGTTCTTCTTCTGTCATATCTTCTAATTGAGACTTTGTTTCTATATTTGAGTTTGCTTTTATAATTTCAATGTATTGAATGGTTAAATGGTCATCATTGACTTTATCCTCAGCATAGACTGATGGGCGCGCGCATGGCGGAATAATAGGCAGCGCGGTTATAATCATATTTTCAGGCCATGTTGTGATACATATTTTTTCAAGATCTTCTTTATAAAAATTCGACATAAGTGCGTGTATATCTAATGGTGTACACATTATTGTATTATTGGAGAATTGCATTTGAATTAGAGCGCCTTTATCAACAAGTGACCAGTTCGGCTGTTGTATTCCACAATGTGGACAGATATATTTTTTATCTGTCCACTTTATTATTTTATCAAAATGGACAAATTGCCCATTCATTGTAGTTCGAATAAATCTAAAACAACTATAACAAAAAATTTTAAGTACTTTTAGTACTTCTTTTTCAAACAATGGATGTATTATAGGGTAGTTTAGCATAATGTGACCAAAGTGACCACGACAATTAATTCCATCTTCTAAACAAGTAGGGCATTTTGTATCTATTTCTGGTATAGTAGGTCCTAGACGCGCGTCCTGTATTGTACCAACACCTGTTGATTTGGCACTCGTAATTTCTAATACTGATTCGTTAAGAACATCTCTTTCAGATAGGATCGAAAACTGTATATCTGTAATAACTCCTTTGTTCATATTTTAATATTTAATATTATATACATTCATACTTTTCAATTTGCTCAAATAAATTATCTCTCACGGCCGGTAATGTACCGTATAAATGTTGTATGAAAACCGGCTCTTCGGGAGATATAGTATTACCATAAATGAAAGAACTTGGAAACATAGTTAAATGTGCGTTAAAATCACGACTAATAACCTTATTTATTACACCTTGTTCATAGCATAATTGAGCCCATAATCCATCAAGCTTTCCGCTGGCACTGTTTTGGCAGCGGATTTTGAAACTAGATGACATATATTCTGCTAAAATTTTATTTAAAACAAGTTTAGAAATATGGGTATTTTTAAAGATTAGTACACCAGCATTTATTGTAGTATGTTTAGGATTCATATCAAAACCGGCAAATATATCACTATTGTATTGATTTAAAACGGCTAATAAGTTGATCTGCGGCATTCGAACTAATGTATCCGAATCTAACCATACTATATAGTCATATTTGGGATCTTCTAAATATTCAGCCAATAAAAACATTTTACACCAATATACATTGTGAATATGCTGTTGTTGACTTTTACATTTTGCAAAGTATTTATAAGAATGACCAGGATGGCGTGCGCAGTATTTCTCCAAGTTTGTGTTATGTAACTGTACATATTTTTGTTCAGGACGCGTATCATGTGTTATAAACAAGATATTTTGAAGTAAATAATTAGAATTCCTATATAGGCGAGCATTTGCATAAATAGTGTTGGCGAAAGGTTTTTTATGAACTATTGTCAAATAGTGTTCAATATCGCGCATAACTTGTCTAAATTTGACATTACGAGCAATTAGTACTAGTATAATAACAGCCAGTACTAAAATCCACCAAAATTTCATTTATTAGAGCAAAGAAGTATAATTCCACCCTAATTCTTGAAATAAACTTTCATATATTTGATTATGCTGTATCTTGCGTTCAGTCGTTTTTAAAAAGTTAAAATCATCCGGATTACATGGATGACCATGACGGCGCAAAAATTGGAAAAGTAATTGTTGATAATTAAATGGTTTTTTATCCGGCGCTGGATTACGTTTTTTATAAAGATTATTGAATACGTCAAAATCTTGAAGTATTTTTTCTTTCAAGTGTGAAACATCAGTTTGTCTACCTGTAATTTCGAAATAAATATGAGATAAATTATCAGAACACATCTTATTCATTCCTAGGTCTTTTAAAATCAAACGAATATGTTCACGTGAAATTTGAGCCGCAGTTGTAAGTCCGTATTTTATTAACTCTTTCTGTATCTTTTCAAAAACTTCAGATGGTACAATTGACTTAGATATGCCTTGGTATTGATTAAAGCAGTTGATAAAGTGGTTGCGTTTTTCATTACCTGTTTTATGTGTAAGGGTTGAACGCATTGAATCACTATAATCAATAGCATATTGAGGAGCTACATAATCAAGTGTTGATTCTTCTCGAACTGCATTTTGACAAGTTGTCAGACAATTATCTAAACGGCGCGGAGGATCATCTGATATATACAATCGCGAAATTGTGGATTGAAAACTATTCAATTGGGCGCGCGGAACTCCTGTAATTCTTGTTTTTGTACCAAAAACTATTTTTAATGGTACTTTTAGACCATTTGTATAATTCATAATAAATGGACCAGTTTCAAGCACATAAAAATTATAATCATGCATGCGTTCATTTGATAAATAATGAGCTCTTTTCAATCGATGTACTTTATCAACAAACCAAGGTGTAAAATATCCTGTTATATTACATGAACGAGATTCTGTACATTTAAATTCAAGGGTTTTTTTAATGGCTTCGTCCGCCTTTAGTATACTATCTTCCATTTAGAACGCCGTGATATTTATTTAAGAGACTTGTGATGACTTATCCATCTATTAAAATTAACAGCATCTAGGCCAAAAATATGGTTAATTCCGCGACTTGCACAATGGTCTTTTAAACAGAGCCATGTGTCGTATATTACTAACTCTTCATCTACTAGGTTTGATATGGGTAAAAATTCTTCAGTTACATCTTCTAACACATTGTCAGTTTCTAAATTTTCATCTAATATAACGATAGTATTTTTCTTATGTGTTATTTTAATTTCTTTCATTTAAAGCTTTAATTAAAGCTTTAAATGAAAGAAATTTGATTTATAATACCAAAGTATTAGATCTTTTTTCTAGTAGTACGTTTTCTGGTAATTATTTCAGGTTGTAATTCTGGTACAATAATTGGTGTAACAGGCTTTGGGGATGTTGACGTTGATGGAGCTGGAGTTGGTGGTTGATAGTTTGCAAATTTAGGTGCCTCGGAATATTCTTGCCGGCTATATCCTTGATCATCCTCTTTTACATCTTCATCAATTGTTTCATACTCATTTTCTTTTTCATGTTCATCGCTGTCATCTTCATTGTCATTTGGTAAACTATCTTCTAATTCAGAACGTCGCTTAAGCATAAGTGGTATAATTCTTTTCTTTTTCTTCTCAATTTCTACTTCTATAGCTTTGACTTGTAATTTAATAGTTGCACCAATGTAGATTGAATGAATTTGTAATAAACATCGTTGCATTTTAAAAATAGAATTCAACAAAGTTAAAGGTTCAATGCGTTCGCCTTCACTATCTGCAAACTCTGTCGTAATGCGCATTTCTGGTTCTTTATGAGTTAAAAGCTTAATATATAAAGTAGGAGAATCTGAAGTTTTATTACCCATATCATCTCGTTTATACCAAGTAGGCATGAACTTCTCGCTAATACTATCTATAGTCAATGTATGTTTTTTGAGTTCTTTTTTAACGGCGGGAGTTGTAAGATATTCCATACACTTTGTACCAATTTGACGAAACACTCGATAAAATAAATCTTGCTCTTCAGTTTTACCCTCTTTATCCCACATAGGAACTGCCAATTGATATCCATTAACTGTAGTTTTATCTGCCATATCGTATGATGGTTGTACCCCAAAACATAATCGCTCACCCATTTGAATATACAATGGACTTTTATCTGGACCATTCTTAGCATAAATGCTAATTCGTCTAAATCCTGCACCGCCATCTTTTACTTTGCTGAAAACTATATTGTTGACATTGAAGGTTTCGATTTCTGAAATAAACTCTGTGTAGACCATTTTGTTAATTGCTTAATTTTAAGGATATAAATATTATTTTTTTCATTTTAACAAATGAAAAAATGGGTAGACAAATATTATAATGTTGACAAACAAGGTAATCTTCGTTTTGAGCGTATTTCTGAAGATGGAAACATATTTTCTTTTGGATTTACTATTGGGGAACTAGATAGCGCATTTTTATCACAAAGTACGTTATTTTTGAAGAATGAATGTTTCCCTGAAGCTGCGCTCGATCCAAATCATCGACTTGCAATGATATCAAAAGATGGTAATATCAAAAGTATACTTACTTACAATACTATAAAAACAAGTAAAGATCGTATTTTTGTTGAAATATATAATGTGTGTACAGGTTCTAATGCTAGAAACCAGGGCTTTTTTAAATTTATAATGTCTGTTATGAAACAAGAGGCGATGAAATCTTCCAATATATCTTTTTGGGTTGGAGTCAAGTTAAATAATTTAGACGTTATTAAACTTTATTCTAAGCTTGGTTTTCATTCGCCGCGTATTTCAAATAGGACGCCCTCGGGGGATATTATAGACTTTCCATTTATTTCATTAGTATGTAATATCCCTGAAATAGAGGTAGTTGATCCTGTTAAAGTTTTTGGATTTTCTAAAAGAGTTGCCAAGAATTATATATATAGTATTACATCTAAATTAGCATTACCTATTGACTTTGATCATTTGAAAATAGTATATGAACAAGTATATAGCGATGATAAGTTTGAAATCGGCGGATTTTACAAAATAGAAAATAATGCACTTAAAATACAAAATTATATAAAAGGAGATGAAGAAAAATTTATAGTATCTTTACCAGAAGAACATTACTTATTCCATACACATCCATTTCAAGCTTATCTTAAGTATGACTGTGTCATAGGAACTCCATCTGTTCCCGACCTTCTTCAAGCATGTGGATCTAAAATTAGTATCATATATTCTCTAGAAGGTCTTTATATTATATCTACGTCGCCATTTTTTAGGGAATTTTATAATCGTATAAAATCAAATAGTACATGTGACGCGGCTCTTAAACTTCTTCTACAAACATATTTTTCAGTTGAACATCTACGCGAATTTGGCGAAGTGTATCAGACAGATGAAAAGACTCTCCTTGAAATAAAAACTGCCTTTAAAAATAAAAATCTAAATTTGGTACATTCTACAGTCGACGCGATAAAAATACAAACACAAAGACAGACAGAGATTTTAGAACACCTTAATAGGTTAAATTCTACAATACTATGTAATATGAAGTTGAATGAATACGATACTAAATTTACAACAGCTCAACAAGTTCTTCGAAAATGCGTAAAAAGTTATTCTGATATTCCAATTGATCCAATTTTACATATACAATTTATATCTTGGGAACAAGTTTCTCTACAGAATTATTTAAATGTACCTCTTTTGATAAACACGTTTCAAAAGTAATTCTTGCATACATTCAATGATAGCCTCGCCTAAAACCCATTCTTTTTGTTGAATACAAGTCGCACATGCGTTCATATAATATATTTTATAATGAGAGACTATATTATCTATATTTAAACTATTTAGTACAAAATGCTTAAAGTTATCATTGCAAAGAATTGCATAGGTAAATATTATACCATACGTGCAGGAATTAGCAGTATCCATAAAGCGCGATAAAATCTCCTCATGAGGTATAAGTTTAAATGCGACATTACCATATAGAATACAAAGAGCCTTTACAATTATTGTATCGTAGAGATTGCGCCTTTTCCACACTAAATCAAACAACCCAGATTCAAAAAAATATCCATAATTAAATACTTTGATTTTCCTAGTTTGAATATATAGTTCAGCCTGAGAATTGAGAATACGCGCTATATATTCTATTGCAGCCGGCGTTATAAAGTTATTTTTTACTACGTTATATGCTGAATTTAACCATTGAATTTCATAAAATTTGCGAGCACCAAAATTTTTCAAGCATAATGTCGCTGCAAATTCATTTCCAACTTGAATAAGAAATGGAATAAATTCGGGTGTAATATACAAGTCTTGACGATGAACACGTCGTAGAAATCGGAATAATATATCCTCATCAATGTATTTGTAATAGTTGCAAATACCTTTGTACACATTTTGTAACAAATCAATCTCTAATGGAAACAACTCTAAAGCGTAAAACAACGCGTTCATATCACTAATTGCGTTATTATAGATTCTAATAATAATACGTTTTTTATGAAGTTGTTCTGAATCAGTATGTTTGTCAATAATACGTGCTATATGGTAATCCACTTTTAAACTATACTTGCAAATTAAATTATAGAGACTTGAACGAATTATATGATTAGGATGCGCCTCAATTATATCGAGTGCACGTATTAATATTTTTAAGACTAAATCGCGGCGCCGAATACTATGTACATCAAAAAGTTTGTATGCTGTATCAATATCTAAAGTGGGTATTTTAAATACATCATAATATGTAATTTCTATTGGTATAAAAGTACCTATTCGTACATTCATCTTTATTTAAAGAAAGAGCTCAATTATAAATGCTATTCAGTCATTGGTACGCTCATTACGAGTCAGAATTAAAACTACTGTTTGCTCTAGTACAACGTCGGCATAAATGCATACATAATGGCCTTTACGTACAATTTTGTCGTATGCTTTTTGACTCGCGCATATACAATATTTTATCTTAAATAAATGAAACTTAAAAAGAATGAAGTATATTGTGTTAAATGTAGAAGTTCGTGTAGAGTACAAAAACCTAAACTTGAATATGATAGACGATCGCGTCTTCGAATGAAGGGGGTATGTTCTACTTGTAATACTAAATGTTATAAATATGTGTCATCAAACCTAGAAAAATAAAAATTTCTATTCAATAAATGTATCTTCTCAAAGAAAATAAACGAGTCCCAATTAACATTAGTAAAAGTTCTGTGGTTGAGAACTTTTCAGTAAACTGGAAAAGTTCAAAAACTTGGCTTATTGTAGGTGGTATAAGTGCTGCCGTTATTCTACTTGTTGTTTTAATTATGATGATAATTCATCACAAAAAGAGCCAAGAATTTTATTAAAATCTCAAATTAAACAATATTTAGAGTGTTTAATTTGATAAAAGTGTAATTATAATACAGAGTAACACGGCTAAAAGTATCCAACTTAATTGTAAAAAACGCGAAGACGATCCAAGTTTACCCGCAAAAAATAATCGCGGATCGTAATTTACTTTTAACTTGACTTTTTGGCGCGCATTTTTTTCATAAGATAATTGTCGTCTAGAAATACCCGTTTTATAATCTATACCACCTGCTGGAGTATAAGGTGATATGACTGCGCGTCTACTTAATTCATTTGCCATATAATCTTGAAATAAAGTTTGATCAAAGTAAGGAGAATTTACATTTATAATATCAGGTAGACCTGCTATTACATTTTCTTCTATTTGACAATGATTAGAGCCTCTAAGAATACGGAAATATCCGTTATTACCCCATTTTGACCCCCAACTATTTCTTACCCACCAATAAGGAACACCGTCATCTTCTCCCCATCCATCTATCACTACAGCATGTCCGTTTAGGCGACGAGAATATTTATCATAAACATATATTTTACTTGTGTCAAACGTATAAAAATCTTCATAAATGGTCATTGCGGTACTCACAGGGCCAAATTTATAAATTATTTGGCGAATACGCTCTTCATTTCCACCATCTTCGGGAATTCCCGCTACAGCATAAACATGTTGAGCCCGCCAAAAAACTGCAGGCTCTTTATCTATACAAGTATCGTAATTTTTGGATGATACTTGCTGACAATTTGTCTTTCTATTAATGGTCGACTCTGGAAAACATTCTTCCGTATTTGTACCAAATGTGAATAAAAACATCCATGATTCCATAAGAGTATTTCCAGCGCAACCATATTGTGTAAAGACATTTGATACATATTCGGAGCTTATTTGGCGCGGTAATAAAAGTATGGAATACTGACCGAGCAAGTCACATAAAATAATGCGCGCGGCTGACAGATTCAAGTGTAATTTCCCCAAAGAACGAAGATTAAAACAGTCAGCTAGAGCAGACGTTGTGGCAAATGCATAACAACCTCCACAACTTGATTGATTTTTAACTCTAGATAAATACGTTTTCCAGACACGTCTACCCTCAAAAGATGTAGGAGTACTCCATTTGGGTGCATCTACAAACAAGTTGCGCTTTTCGACAGGATTTGGTAATAAATATTTAAAGTTCATGTTTACAGCAGATGAATCAGACCTTACAATAGTATTTAAAGGCGCGGTTTGGGGAGTAAGAACTAACGTCATTTATTAAGTAATAGTTTTGAGAAGTTGTTCAACTTCATTCTTGTCTTTGCTATTTAATTCAAATGGACCTCCGCATGATAACATAAAATTAAGCATATTTTTCACTTGAATATATCCAAGATGACTATTGGATTTATCTATAAAGTATTTCTTAGAGTAGTACTGATTTGAATTAAAAGCACGCCATTTAAAATTAGAGCACAAATAATGCTCTGCAGGCGAGTTACGGACTGTCATAGTCCATAATTTCTGTACAGCATATCTTTCAAATAAAGGATCTGAACTTGGGTATTCGAATATACTGGATATTTTACCATAATTTGTATGTTTAATTCTTGACACATGTTCAAAAGTACAAAATGTAGATGCGACATGAATATTATCATATAGGCGCATAGGAGATATAGATAACTCTTTTTCATTATATCCAAACGTAAGATATGAAAATTTGCGAACTAAAGATAAGAATATGACAAGTTCTTTAAATTGGCTACATCTAGTATAACATCTAAAATCAGCCAATACAATATTAAACAAGTCTATGAGAATTTTTTGCTGCAAATAGGTTAAATGATGCTGGCGCACCACAATATAAGCGCTCGATATAAGCGCGCATAAACAATCTTTAAATGGTTCAAATGACCCTCGAGTCTGAATAATACCACTTGATGTTTCCGCATATGAGCGTCCATAATCTATAAGAATAGGAACAATACGAGTTTCAAGACGGATAATTTTATCCAATGAAACCGCATAATCAAATATTCTGGTCTCTTGTTCTCTGTACAGAATTATGTTCCATGGACACGCGTCGTGATGAGTAAACTTGAATTTACGTTGTGCAACAGCAAACACAAGTGATAATTGTTTTAGAATACATAACCAATCTTGAAATACAAATTCGGAACTTTGAATGTATTGCTGAAGAGTCTTTCCTTTGATGTATTCTAGTTGTAAAGTATTTGATGATATATTATAGTCAAATGTATATGCAAAATTGGGTATGTCTTGTATGAGTTGATTAGTACATAAATAACCAATAGTTGCTTCTGAAAGTAAAGATGTCGCGGCCGTTTTTGACACGCTATCTTCAAATGCGCGCACGATTTTTGTTTTACTATTTGAAAAAATAGTAGATTGTTCAATACGAACATGATCTTTGAAAGCGTTTTGAATAGTTAGCATACATCTACGCTCTGTTAAAATTGGAGAACTTATAGAGGGGTATGTATTGAGTTGGGAGCATAAATTCCATATTTTTTGGGTTTGAAGAAAGTGAATGTCAGACTGTATAATACTAGAATATTCATACATTTGAGGCAAACATTTTTGTCTATACGTGCAGATTACCTCGTATAGATAATTTAAGCATGAATGTTTTGATAAGTATTTTGTATAAAAGTCACGAGCCGCGATACTAATTTTCTCACACACAGCGTCATTTTCCAGGCACCAATTTAGCTTATCCGATAAATCAGATAAATCAGCTGAAATTGGAACGTAATGAACCCATGGTTGTAGTTTTTGTTCATACCATAATTTATAAGGAGATTCAACATACAAAATACAACTATACGTGGCTAATTCAAAACTTAAACGGAATGATTGAACGTGACCTGCAATGTGTATAATATATTTATACTGACTTTGGGCGCGCATATCTAGGTATTTTGCAGGTATAATAGTTGATTGCGAAGAGTTACATATCCTATTATCTTGTATATGATCGCGCGTATTAAGAGTTGTTAATCCAACATCAAATCGATTATCACTTTGAAAAAGATTACATAAGCGTCTGCGTATATTATCATTACCAACTCCAATACCTGTCGGAGATCCTCTAAACACTGCAATTGGTTTTTTTGTGTTCCACTCATTATTAAAATCATCTACAAATGGCTGCAAAGTACGTTTTGAACCTGCAAAAAATATAGGAGGGGTTTGACTAGCGCAAACACGAGCCCAATCATCAGGCGTCGGGATAGGTAAATCTGCAAATTTTTCAGCGCCAACCATTGATAAAATGGGCAAATAAGAATCATAACTATGCGAAACAAGTGGGTGTTCGTCTCCATAAATTGCGCAATATGGCTCTGTTTTGTCTTGTTTAAGAAGGGGAAAGTCACGACGATTAATAAAAAATTCTACATCTGGCACATTGTAAATTTTACACAATGTCTCAAGCATATGTTTATAATGGGCATAACCTGTATCTGTTTCATTTAACGGATTTTCACAACGAAACAGATAATTATTTGCGTACCACATACATTTGGGTAGAATAGTTTTGGAAGGTTGTAAGTGGTCCGGTAAGTGTAGGATGCGCGCGCTCCATTCATTTATAAAAGCGGCGTTACTGAAAGGTAAATATACTTTTACTTGTCCAGAGCGAATCTGCACGAATATACCCTTTTTGAACTTGTGAAAGATGTATCTAAATGTATTTGTAGCAGTGAATTCGTTTACCCCAAAATATAAATTAGATAATGGGATATTCCATACTGGATCGCGCATTTCAAATGATTTATCTATTTGATGAAATGGCTGTTTGTGTCTGTATTCTTCAAATTGTTCTTCATCCCCCGCTGTAAAACATGCTTGAGTAAAATTCGAATATCGAGGATTTGTAGGCGCGCGCTGAAGTGAAGCTATTGTAGGTGTGCTATAGGTATTCATCGGTTTATACTTATTTAAATAGAGTTAATAACATCATTTTACATGGCTTAATACGCGTGCTTCTTAGGCCAAATGACTATCGAGTATGATGTACAGAAAATTCCAACTGGTATTGTACAACCAATTCCAGAAAAAAATTTCCCTAGACTTCCCCAATTGTATCTTGAATTCTTTGAAAATAAAAACAAAGTTAAATTTGATCTTAGAAACAAAGAGTATGTACCAACAACTAACAGCAATGAACAAAATATAAATATACCTGATGATTCTAAAACGGAAATTCTATCTCATCAAGACGACGCATCTTCTGTAATATCATCTTACTCTGACAAAAGTATAAGATCAAATGTTTCAACATCTTCAAAGAATAAACTTTTGAATAAATTAAAATCAGGTACTTTGTCTGGTTCATACTCGCCTGAATCTCAATCGTCTAGACTATTAACGCCAACTCAACAACCAGACTCTACTACTCCAAAATCAAAATCAGGAAACTTACGTGGTGTTGTTCAAGGAACACCACGTATTGAGAGAAAATTACCTACACTTCGAGAATTAGAACAAATGAATGGTATCAAAGTTGAAAAACCTATATTAGAGGCGCGTTTTGATGATAAAGATGAAGGTAAGAAAAGAGATATTTTACTTAAATTTGATTTATTAAAACGCACCTATCCATCGTCTAAATTACCGGAAACTACAATACATGAAAGTTTAATATCTTTAGAGGATAAATACAATTCAACGCTGCGTAATTTGGCCGTTAGTAATTCTGTAGATAATTATAAACAATATCTAACATTTCTATTTATGGGTATTGAGTGGATTTGCGGTAAAGTGCTCAAACTAGATATGGCCGGTTATGTTGATCATCAACTTGAACAAATGAACAAGTATGAAAAATTCCTAGTTCAAATAGGTGAGAAGAACTACATTCCATCTGGTAAAAAATTTCCAGTCGAAGTTCAACTATTATTTGCTGTTATTGTACAGACAGCATTTTTTGTATTATTGAGGTCTGTATTCAAGAATGCGGGCGCAAATATCTTGAACAAAGTAACTGAGGCTAAAGTTCAATCCACAACGACTCCAGTGTCAACAGAGCCTTTAAAAAAATCATATAAAATGCGCGGACCGTCAATAAGTTTGGAAGAAATTCCGGCAGCTAGTTAAAATAAATGAACAACTACACTATCCTTGTGCTAACTATTTTAACTATATTTTTAATTTCGTGCGCGGCACTTAAAGCCTGGTTCTGTTTTACTTTGGGGCTGATTTTCGCAACTAGTTTAATTTGCCTAAAACATACCTATCATATTGATAGGTATAGTTTTAAAGATCCAAAAGTTGATGACTTGAGAGATCGTATAGCAACTGTTATACCAGAAATTTATAAAGTCAAATTACTCGGAAGTAATAAATCATTCACTATAGATAAGCAGGTAAGTTATATTTGTGTGAAAAATGCGTCAGGAGAATATTATCCAGATAATATGTTGATTTATGTAATTTTACATGAATTAGCTCATGCTTTATGCGATGAGATAAATCCACCTACAAAAGAACATACTCCAAAATGGGAAGCTATTTTTAAACAGTTATTAACTCGCGCAAGTGAGGCTGGAATTTACGATCCCAATATTCCGATCATTGAAGACTATTGTGGCTACAATGCATAAAATGATAATAAAATGCATAATACTCGAAAAATTACACTTACATATAAAATGTTCTCAATTGCCGAACTATTTGCACAACAACAAGCGCACGAAATTTCCCTAGCACATCTGCGTGAATCATCAATAAATACTCAATTCGATTATATGATTACTGAAACAATTGCAGAGATTGATCGATTAAAAAAACTCATTACAGTCAAAAAACTTGAAGAAACTGCCGCTAAAAAACAGCGCGTAAAACCAACTCAGCTTAAAGTCAAGATTACATCTCCTATACACAATAGAACTCCAATTCAGATTACAAATGTACAAAGAACTCTTTTTCGCCGCGAAATAGAAGATGACTTGCAAAATGCGCGCCGTCAACACGTATATCAAACAGATACTATACAAAGGTTACAAAACAATGAACAACCTTTCAAAGTTAAACAACTTATTGCGACTGCTATCATCAAACAAGAAGCTCTCCTCAAAAAAATAGACGAACTAACACAAAAAATAAAAGATATAGAAGAAGGGTTGTTTGATGACGAAATATCTGAAAAAATGGCTCAAAATAGAAAAGAAGCTGAAATCAAAGGACGCGCAAAGTTGTCGAAACAGAAACAGAAAACACCAGAAAAACCAACTAAAAGACAGTACTTTGATTCAAACATGCCATCTAAAAAACAAATGGAATACGAATATGCGCGCTATACAAATAACATGGCTAAATTTCCGCCAAAACTTTTTGAACAACTTAAGACAATGGCAAATAATCGCGGATTTTTATTTAGAGGCTCATCTTATTATGGAGCTTTACCTGCAATTAGTCCTTCAAATATTAGTATTATTTCAGAGCGTATTGATTTAGGTAATGGGCGCTTTGAAATACATAAGCATGAATTTGGTCCAACTTATTACAAAGTGTATACCGAATATCGCGGAAAAAGAACTATTTTGTCATCTGAATCGAGACAGGCTGTTACCTTTAATTTTGACTGTATATCAGATTATGTAAAATAAATGAGCAAATTTATCAAGGAAAACTCTCTTATAATACTTGTTTGTGCTTCTCTTGTGTTTTTACTTGTATTTGGGTTGATTCAAAATATAAAAGGTGCTTCAGGAACATGGTCTTCTAAAATTAATCAACATCCGCGCAATATCACAAAAGGTGGTTTTGAAAGTAAAGGTGAAGCTCGCACGCGGGCTTTTCTTGAAACTTATTTCAGACAACCTTTCGGTAAAGTTCGACCAAACTTTTTAAATAATGATGTAACAGGGGGGCGATTCAATATGGAAATAGATTGTTATAATGAAAATTTAAAATTGGGCGTTGAATACAATGGCAGACAACATTATGAATATACTCCTCACTTTCATCCAACAAAAGATGCATTTTACAATCAAAAATATAGGGATAAATTAAAGCGTATATATTGTAATGAGCGCGGTATTACACTCATCGAAATACCTTATACTGAAAAAAATATAGAAAATTGGCTTCAAAACGAATTAGAAGCGCGCGGATATAAAGCAGTTTTATAAACTTAATTCAATACAAAAATAAGTATTGAATTTAATACTTTTTTGTAATATTTTCAATAAGAATTATTATTCCTGCAAACAATACAGTCTTTGCAACTAATAAAATTATAGATGAATCGGTTTTAAATATTTTAATTAAAAAAGTGTCTATGAAAGGTATGGATAATAACGCAAATGCTACAACTGAAATTAGTATTTTATTATTATTACTAGTTGAATTACTAGTCCGCAAATAAGGCTGTATTTTAGCGTAATCTTCTGGTTGTGCCGGATCGTCTGTCGAATGAAATGAATCAATAAAATCGCTCATATTTTATAAAAAGACATATTATTAATCTTCTATAACATAACGATAATATAGTCCTCGCAGTCTTTTGATCTCAATAATATCACCAGGTTTAAAATCGTATAAAGATGCAATAGGATCAGACGTACATAGTTGAGGTAAATTTCGCTCTCCATACTGTTTTATAATAAGTGCTCGGCTAGAAGCGTCTAATCTTGAAAAAGTCGGTAATAGTCTATGACCTCGTAATAGAATTTCCAAATCTTTTAAAAGAAATACATCAATATCATGAATTTCTTGATAAAACGTAATCTTTTTATTTGTAACGCAATTTTCAGCACATATGAAAACTACTTTACGAACTTGTTGTTCGCACACTTTTTTTAGCGAACTCTCAAAGTCTGCTGTAGTCATCTTATCGAAACTAAAAAAACAAACAGATGACTCATTAGTGTACCCTCGAAGTTTAGATAATTTGTCAATAATGCTTTCCATTTTATGTAGAAATATAAAATGGAAAAGTATTATCATTTTGTAGGCTTAGTATGAAGCGCGCATATCTTGCCAGTGTGCTCCAAGATTTACACCTTGAATAGTACGTTGTTTTTGTGCAACTTGAGCCATTGCTTGTTCGTAGCTGTATTGGGGGCATGTTGGTTTAATGTCGGCTCTAAAATTATTTTGACCAAACTGCCCTGTATACTTGTGAGTATCTTCTAAAGTTTTATAGGCTGATTCGGCGTCATCATAGTACATTTGCTTTATAGAATTTCCGCGGACAGCACTGTTACCCAAATACATGTTTTCGCGGACTGTTCCTCGCGGTATACTTGCTGAATCTGTAACTCCGACATTTTCTTGATTTAGATACATATTTCCATCAATACCTGCCGCATCAAGAGTAACATATTCCATATATTGAGGTCTAAGAAAGTTTTCCACATCAATGCGATCAAGAGAACTATTACATCCTTCTCTTTTAGTATAGAACGAATCTGCACATACCGATCGACCAGCGTTATCTCTCTTATTCCAAACGGGGCACATCATCAAGTCGGGATTTTCAAATCTATCAGACTGAATTCTTTGAGCCCAGCCTGTGTTTACTTTACACGTCCTTACGGATTTGTTGAGAGAAATTGTAGACATTTATTGAATGAAAAAAAAGCAGATTTTATGCTAGGTCGATGTTTTAGTAATGACGACGCAACTTAGAATAATGACGGTATTTAGGTAATTTAGTTGGTTTTAGTAAGCGTGTATGCGGTTTATTTGGAACTCTGTTTATTTTATCATACCAGCGATAGCAAGCATCTTCATGCGCATCTTGCATTTTATCTGCTTCAAATAAGTAGACATAATCATATGGATTTTTTTGTTCTAAACAATAGAGAATCATATCATGAGCTTCGTATGCATTGTTGATATTATTCTCATTAGGATTTTCAATTATTTGAGTATGCACATAATCTACAAGTATGCCTAATACATCTTTTTGTATATCAATATTACAGAATGTTACAAGAAACACAATATTAAGACTAAAATTATGTTTAAGTAAACGTTCAAATATTTTATTGGCTAATTTAAATTTACTCGTATCATCAACAAGTTGTTTTTGAGCGGCGTTTGACAAATGTTTAATATATGTATATTTGTGATAAGAACGACTCGCGCGCTCAAGCCAAGATGGATATGCCGCGCGGCAAAAAGGACATTTCAAAATCATAGATGGTTCGCAAACAGTACAGTCAATATCATTGTGTTGTTTACATGGACCCTGAACTTGAACAAAAGATATTTCGCATGAAATGCATACTTCACCGCCATGTTTACGACAAGAGCACGTATATCCAGCAGGTTGCGAATGTTCGAAACAAATAGAACAGTTAATTAGACTCATGATATACAATTTTTAAAGTAATGCGCTCTTGCGTTCAATTTATGAAACACCTATTCGCGACCGTATTTCATCATTTCGCAATTTCAATTCTTTTATACCTTCTACAAGAAGAGGAACAAGTTTCTCTAAATGTACAAGTTGACCGCTGACAATGCATTCTGGAAAAATTTCTTCTACTTGTTCAAGTATAACACCCATGCTTGTTCCCGATAATGGACTTTTATAATCAAACATGACACCATCTATTTTATTAATCTTGCTCATCGGAGCGCTAATAGGTTGTATATTAGTTTTAAGTGTTTTATCTGAAACCATACTACCATTTTGCCATATTTTTGTACCGTCAGAGTAAATTGCCAAATTTCCATCATCTTGCCATCTCAAAGTTTTTGGAGGAGTAGAATCTGTACATAAAGATAAGATTGCCTTTGTTCCATCAAACTGGTTTCCAATATCCATAGCATTCAAATATTTGTTATAACCGCGCACATAAGGTTGTCTATTCTCTGTTTTCATGTTAAGAGATACTTTAGTATTTGTTGTTCCAAGACCAAAGTCTAAATCAGAAAAAAAACAAATTCCCCGAAAAACTCCTTCCGAAGGTGATGTGTAAAGATTTTCCTGATTTGTGTCATTATATGTAAAATTAGTAGTAGATATTGTACCTCCTGTAAATGCAACAGCCGCTCCAGTTTGAGTCACATTTACATCATTAGCATCTATTTGATTTACATCTGATAAAGCAGCTGACGTGTCTACACTTGTTAAATTATCACTACTAATTCCGGTTAAATTTGCGGCTTGAATATTAATGCGTGATACTACAAGTTCTGCTATATCAAAATTATTTACAAACAAATTTTGCCCAATAGTATCATTTACATACAGACCAGTACATATTAGATTATTTATCAATACACCTGTTGATGCGGATACACTTTGAGCTTGTAAATTATTAATGGTTGTCAAAGTTGCGTTTATAGACTCCGCCGAAAGATTTGAAACTATAGATGAATTTAAGTTACTACTCAATGCATTCATATTCGCGCCAGTAATCATATTAGTGCTTAGGGATTCAAGACTTACTCCATTAGATGATATAATTGAAGTTGTTAGCTTATTTACAGTCGATAATGAAAAAAAGCCGTCGGTTATCATTTATTTAATAAACATGCAAATTCAAGACTATTCTATTCAAAATCAATCTTCTGTAGATCGTTTTGAAATGTACTCTGGATATATTAAAAGTATGGAAGCAATTGAATGCAAATATGACCAAATAACTGCAAACTCAATCAACTGTACCGAAACAGCGGTGATTGGAAATTTAAATACTTTTCATGTAAGCGCTCAAAATTTAGATTTATCTAGCGTTTCAATTAATAATGCGTCAGTAAATAATCTTGTTGTAGATTCTCTTTTAGCAAATCAGATAACTGGTTCGTCTTTAATTGCAGCCGGAACAATAACTCCTAATAATTTGATCTATAGCGATTTAACGGTACAAACTATAAATGCGGCATCAACAACAGCTGAATCTATAACAACAATTGATTTTGATGGCACAGACATTAATTGTAATGTATTAAATACATCATCCCTATCTGCTGATACCATTAATTGTCAATACTTTGAATCAAAAGAAACAACTACAGTAGATTTTAATATTGTCGGCGCAGCGGGCTCAACTAATACTGGCCCGCGTATTGTAGCTTCTACTATAAAAAATGGCCAAGTCGATACTATAGTTGATTATAATGTAGTGAATAATACAACAAGTACTTTTTCAGATTTACAATTGTCTGATACAATTACTGGGCCAAATTCTTTTTATATTTATGGTACAAATATAACTAATGTTGATGCACTACCTATTATTACTAGTTGGAATCCACAACTAAATGATTTTGATAATCAAACAGGTTTTGGAGATATAGGCAATTATATGTCTTTTTACAGCACGTCTGGTCGTACAATACGTTTCGATGCAGATGGTAATTTAAGAATATGGTCAAATCCAAATACTGTGTTTTGGCAGACAATGCCTATGATATCTGATGAACGAGATAAACTTGCAATTGAACCTATTTCAAATGCATTAGATAAAGTATGTTCTCTTAATGGCGTGTATTTCAACTATATGGACTCTGTTGATTCGCCGCGGCAAGCAGGTCTACTTGCCCAAGAAGTTAAAGAAGTTATGCCTGAATGTATTATTTCTTCCAACATAAAAGATGCAAAATTATCAGTTGATTACGAGTCTGTAATTCCATTTTTAATAGAAGCATTTAAAGAGCTATTAGACGAATTCAATACAATAAATGGATTATAATTTAATGCAAAATAAGACAGCTTATATTGAATTCAGCGAGACTGATAAGGTTGAAATTGTGAATGTTGATATAAATGAAGTGGACTGTAAAACACTTGCGTTAAATACTTTCAACGTAGATGAAGTAATAACACATGACATGACAGTAAATTCGGCTACATCTGGAACTACTATTCAGACCGATAATTTAGAACTAAAAATGGCGGATATTCAAGAACTTGACGCGCCAAATATATCTACTCAAACGTGTATTGTTGATCAATTGACAACTCAAGAATTAACTCTTCAAAATTTAAGCTGTAATACATTAGATGTTGCCAATCTTGTTTGTCCAAGTTATACTGTCGTATCTTTATTTGCAAATCAAATCAACGCCGCTACACAAGTACAAACAGTTGTTCATAATGTAGGAGCTGAGCGCGCACGCGCCGCAGCGCGTGCAAGAAGGCTAAGAATTGCCTTATTTGTGATTGGTGCGGTTCTTGCAGTAATTACAGTTGCCGCTCTTGCTTGGGTTGGTACAGGTGTCGTAGCTATAGCAACTGCTGCCGGCTCAAGTGTTGCAATCACCCCAAGTTTGCTTTTAGGAAGTTTTATTGCAGCAGCTCAGCTTTCAGGTACGTTTGCGGCTGCATCTGTTGGTGCGATATTAGCTGGAGGCGCCGCTGCTACAACTTTTACTATAGCTGCATTGTCTCCAGTTCCAGTTCAGCCGAATTTACGAACTATAGCATTTAATGCGGCTTTTGGAAAGTCCTTTTTATCAGATACTATATTTGGTACTACATCGTATAGTGATGGTTCTCAAGGATATTTACCTTTTCTTATTATTAGTAATGAAAATAACACAAGTTATCTTTTACCCAGAATTATTTCTTATAATCCTGAACTTGGATTTTTCGATGATTTTACTTCTTACGGCGGTGTTCGCGCTTATTTATCATTATCTACTTATCAACCAAATATAACTTTAAGGTATAATGCAGATGGTAATCTGGCTCTTTACGCACAACCAAATGCTTCACCTATATGGCAGTCTGGAACACAAGTGTCTAGTCGCATTTATAAAACTAATATAGTTCCTTTTGAAGGCGATATAACTTTATCCAATATTAGTCTCATAAATGGAATTTATTTCAAGTATAAAAACGATCCAATTGACCGCGCTCGTCGAGCTGGATTTACGGCTCAAAATATTCAACAAGTATATCCTACAGCTGTCTTTGGTACAAAGAAAACAGGACTACGATTGGAAAAATCCAAGTTGGTAGTACCCTTAATTGCGGCAATGAAAATATTATACGCAAAACAACAATCTGTATTAATAAATGACTAAATTTTTTCACTATCCAGATCAGACAAAAAATTGCGCAGAAACTAAGCGGCGTTGCGCGCTTGGGTTTGTATATTGTTCTTGTGATATTTTAAATCCAACAGCTTTTGCTCATATGATTGAACATATTGCTGGTAAAGAAGTAGGTTGTGATGCTAAAAAATGGACCTCATTATACCCAACCACTGAAATGTTTAGAAAGTTTCTTCATAGATGTAGAGCTCATTCAATTAAAGTTCACTTGTTTAATTTTAATGTAGAACGGCCCGATATAGTTAGACTTATTAGTATGTATTTAGATACAATTTCTAGTTTTCAATGTTGTACTAATTCAGATATAAGCATTTTATCAGATCAACTAAACAGCTAATATTCAAAATATTTGTATTTTGAATTTGAGCACATACCTACAAAGTAAATTCTAACAGTTCCATTCATAATTCCAGTAGAAGGATTAGTAATTGCGACTTTATCATTTCCCGCCACTTAATATTGCAGTAGCATTAATAGGCCAAAGAACTGCAGAAGCTGATAAAGCATCTGTAAAAGATGCACTCGAAGCTTGTACATAATCATATCAATTGACTCTACATTGTCCGTTTATACTAACATAGTTTGTGTTTGAAGAAATTTTAAACCTACCATCTTGAACAATTTTAGACATTTTATTACCCGTCAATTACTTGATAATCATTACAGTATTCATTACAGTCAATATTATGTATATCTATATTACGATTTTTAAATTCTGAAAAGGCTGAAAATGCGCCGTTGCGGCATCTATTAATACAACAATCGTGTATGGCTGCACTATTTTTGGCTAAACAATCTTGGTTGAAATATCCCGCATTTTCCCAGCAGCCAATAGCAGCTGAACAGTCTTCTACTATAGTTCCTTGATATACATTTGTACATAATGCTGGGCAAATTTCACTTTCTTTACATGTAGCCATACAACATCTATAAATCTGCGACAAGGGCGCGCCCGCGACTGGTCGACACGAGTTGAAGAAATCAGAATCCGATCCTGAATTATAAAAAATTTTGTATGTCATTTATTGAAGACGAGCTAAAACTAATTTTCGATACAACATGACAATATTTTGAGTTGGAATAGTTTGACTGTAAATACCAAATTTAGGCCTAAACGATCCACCTGAACTAGAAGCGCCGTTATATGAAACTATGAGTTGATTATTACGATAAAGTTTCACAAACCCATTTACTTGCGGAGTCAAGTTGAAAACAAGTTTCCATTGAATCCATTCCGAAACAATTGGCCGTATCGATTTAGCTGCATTATGGTTTCCCCCTCTAGATACAATTTGGTACGCATTATTACGCCATCGAATAAGAATGTTTGGGCCAGACGCTCCAAACATTTGCATAAATGCAAACTGATATGATATGTTATAATTGCGTTCGATAAACTGTTCAAACTCGAATGAATAAGTAATATTTTCAAGTAAATTATCACGATAAAGCAGCTCATTGCGCGCTAATGTATCTGATGTTGGATGGTGTGGTTTATCGGTTGCATATAAAGCTAACCTCATACCCGTTTGATTCGCAGTAATATATGCTGGATCCAGATTAGGTTTATCATAACTATATTGTATGCTAAATTTTTTAGTTATACTAGACAATGCTGTCAAATTATCTGCGTATAATATGGTATTATTGCTATATAGATTTTCAACACAAATACATTTTGAATCATCCATAGGACTTCTTATCGACGATTCGGCCACATATAAAATCGCGACTATTCCACATAAAAGTTTCCACATATTACTCATTTATTTAACATTCAATAGTAAAACACTATTGAATGTTTAAACTTATTCATCTATGGCTAGTGTACTGGCGACATCAACGCCAGTACAATTTATCGGCGCGGATAACATTCCCTCATAACCAACCTTGTAAAGAGGCATGTTTAAAAAAGTAATAAATGGTATCTGACTTTTCTTCTTTAATGGTAGATTAGCCATTGAATGAGTAGTTCCCATTTATTGCAAGTTATTTATAATAGTTCAGATGTCATTTTACAGCTGATTAAACATGCAGTTAATTGTGAAAAAAAGAGTTTAGATGCAAAACTCAATCGAGTATGTATTAGATGTGTATTATGACAGAGATGACATTCGTCTTTGTGATTACTTAAAATGCGACAATTATTACATACATAAACGTAAAACGCATCAGAAAGTTCAAATAGGCGAGTAGTGAGAAAACTACATGCACCATTTGCAATAATACAATCACGTTCCATTTCTCCAATTCTGAGGCCTCCGTCGCGTTTGCGCCCCGCGTGCGGTTGTCGAGTCAATGTTGTTACCATTCCTTGAGCGCGCGCGTGCATTTTATCTCCAACCATATGTTTTAGCTTTTGATAGTAGCTAATACCCATAAATACACGCGTGCGTAACATATCACCTGTCGTACCACAATACATTGTTTCAAGTCCTGTATCTTCAAATCCATAGGAAGATAATAATCCGCATAGTTTATCAATAATATTTGTACTGTTTGAAGTAAAAGGAGTAGCGTCAATCAAAGTACCAGAAAGAGCTCCGTATTTACCCAACACCATTTCAAGAAGCATAGAAATTGTCATACGACTAGGCAGCGCATTTGGATTAATTGCAATATCAGGTATCATTCCATCACTTGTAAAAGGCATATCTTCTTGAGGTAAAATTTTACCAATTGTTCCTTTTTGGGCGCACATATTTGCAAATTTATCACCTTGTTCTGGAATCTTGTATATTTTAAGTACAATTTTACATACTTTATAACCATTTGTATTTTTATACACTTCGACTCTCTCTACTGTTCCCGCATCTACAGCCTGTTCAGAATAGTCACGTACTCCGTCATTTGACATATATTCTCTACCTACAATAATATCTTTTTTCTGTACAAAAGAACCTATACGAACAATACCATTTTCATCTAACAAATCATAATTTAATTCTGGTCGCCGCGCAGATAAACTTGGTCGACAAAACTTTTTAACAATTGTGCTCTTTTTCTTGTATTCTTCTACCGTAATAGTTTTGAATGTGAAAGAGCCAAACATTCCGCGTTCAATTGCTTCTTTTTTAAATACTAGACTATCTTCAGCGTTCCAACTATTTGCTGTTACTATAGCTACCACGCAATTTAATCCGGCCTGTAAATCCTGACAATCAACTGAACGAGCAATTGCTGTCGAGACAAGTGTGCGTTGTACTCCATACATTATTTCACAAGTTGAATCATATCTGTAAAAAGTATTATAGCTAAATATACCTAATGCCTGTTTAATCATACTTGCAGCATAAACATTTCGCGGCGACTGATTATGATCTGAAAATGGTAAACATCCAGCGGCGATTCCGTAAAGCAAACAAGGATGAATTTCACAATATTCAAATTCAATAGATTCATTAGGATACATTGCTATTTGAGCGTGTTGACTTTCGCCTGGATCTAACCATACAATTTGTCCTGTTCTATCATAAAGAGGACGAGTTATACGACCTCCATCTGAATTAATATGTACAACATTGGTTATATCATCAAAATAGATATTTATGTACTTGGAAAGAAGACCGCGCGCACGCGCAATTTTAAACTTGGTCATAAAATCGTAAGGATCTATTATTTTATATTTAAAAGTATTATTTAGCCAAACATCCACACAATTTGGAGTATCAGCAGCGGCAAACTTGAATAAGCGAATTACTATATCTCTAAGATGGGCTGTCGAGATTGAACGAGTAATACGCGCGCTTATTGTCATGTTATTTACTATACCACACGGCTTACCTTCCGGAGTTTCATACAAACAAATATAACCAAATTGTGATGGATGTATTTGTCTAATTTTAGTATTTTTACCTTCTTTACCCATTGGTATAGCAAGTCTTTGTAAATGCGATAGCGTTCCTACATAAGAAAGTCTACTTAGTACTTGAGAAACTCCTTGTTTAACATATGCATTTTTTTGAATCCCCCATTGTCCTGTACTCATGTTTCCTTTTACAGTTTTCGATATAAATGCAGCTAATTTTGATATATAATCAATAAGATTATTACCAGTGTATATACGCCGCGGCATATTTAAAAAGTGCTTGAAACATATAGTATATAAACTAAGAAGAAGAGTACCAGCACTTTCAAATCTTTTGTTGATTAGGTTGTCTTTTTCACTTGGAAGCATTGTGCCTATACGAACAAGAAAGAGATTTTTTAGCATAAAATACACAGAATCTAATATTGTTGTTTTTGGCGCGCATATGCCTAAATGCGGAAATAGTTCGGTATCTAAAACTTGGCGGGCATAAGCAATTGCACGTTGTCTGTCTTTAGTTTCGATAGGAGAAATATCAGATATGGAAATATCATCTTCATTATCATCTTCATGTATTGAAATATCATCTTCTTCCTCTTCATTAACAATTACATTTTCAATATCGGGCGCCGATACATCTTCTACTATCGGCGCTTTTTTAGTTCCATATTGTCCAATATACTGTAAACAGTCATCTACTGTCATATGTGCTACGCTTTCAAATGCAAGAATCAACTCATTCTTTAAATCAGAATCTTTTATATCAATACCATCATAAACTTGATATACATTACGAATATCTAGCGCTCCAAAAAATATGGCTAATGGTATTGGTTTCGAAATATATGGTAAATGTATACAAATAGTCTCGGCTATAGTTTTTTTACCTTGAATAGATACTGAACATTGAATTAAAACTTGATGACAAGTATCTGTCGACATTGAACGAAGACGCGCGCGAAGGGTATTTTTTACTTTCAGTACTTGAGGAATATTATAAGCACCAATAATTTGTGTTACCAGTACTCTTTCAATACCATTTACAATAAAATATCCTCCTGTATCTTTAGGACATTCTTTGACACGTTCTGATTTAAGCGCTAATTTAGAATTACACAATACTGAACCAACCATCACAGGAACATCGCAAATAATTGCCTTATTAACTACCGTAATTTGCTGTGGGCCATCAGTCGGTGTTTTTTTCTGAATAATCGTAGCATATACCGGCGCCGAATAATACAAGTCATCTTTACGACACTTTTCGGGGTATACTGTGATTCTTTTTCCATTGTCAACAAAACTAGCGCGATCAACATATACATTTTCGAAATTAATTTCTATTTTACAATCTTTGTTTTCGAACCGCGCGATAATTCTATGTATAAACTCGGGTAATTCGTATAGCACAAAGTGATTGTAATGTTCCAAATGATGATCGGATGGCGAAAGTGTGCTTAAAAAGTTTTCGATATTTTGAATTTCGATATTATTCATCAAGTTGTAATATCAAACATTCAATAAGCGCGCGATTATCTCAATTTATTCCAATTTCTCAAGTTCTTCTTCTAGATCTTTTTCAAATTGCGTATCTATTTCTTGAACAAATGCTTTACCATTATTATCATCATCTAAAATCGCTATAGGTGATGGAGATCTTGAATAAACTAAAGATTCGCGTTTTTCTTCTACAGGCTCGCTTATAGAAACCTTTTTGTACGAGGGCGCTTTTGGAGCACGCGATTCTAAATTAGTTATCCTTTCTTCAAGAGATTCTATTTTAACTAATCGATCTTCAAGATCACTTATGCGCTGAAGTAGATTTTTGATGAAAAAATTAGTCTTACGGTTGGTTGATGATACCCAAAAAATTAGAGCTAACACAAATGTAGTTTCGACAGCTATATGTACTAGTGTTGGATTTTTAAACATTTCTATTTTATACATCTTCTTTAAACACTATAAATTTTTGCTATGGCAGCATATCCATTATTTTGGAATCTTATCTTTACAACATATACAGGTAACATATCGCCGCTTTTAATGGGTTTACCGCGCAACTTAAATGCTCCATTTGAAAATCCATCCAACGACGCTGGAGGAACTAAAACTTTAATACAATTTTGATAAGTACAAAAAATACCAGATTTTTCGGCCGCGTCAATTACACTTACATTTAGAATTTGTCCTTCTTTTGGTATAAATGTATCTGCGACTATATGTGCATCACAAACTAAATTACCTGTAATAGAAGCTTTAGCTGTGGTTATATAAACGTTGTGAACACGCAAACAATATCCATATTTCTTGGTAGTAGTACCTTCCACTTTTTCAGAAATATAAGTTTGCGCGCGTTCTAAATCGTATACGCCAATAATCGTCATTTGAACGTTCCACTCTTTCAATTCCATATTTATCTGTGATTAATGGAATTGAATTAGCGCCTCAATTTTACAAGTCTATACCTTTTATTACTTTAATTTTAAACTTGGTAGAATCCATCACTACATGTTCGTTGCATATAGTTTTTGCCGCAAATAAAAGGTGCAATTCAAGAAGGCTTATATTAGGGCGATTAACTGCATATTTGTATAAAAGAATATTTCTAATGCTATGCTTACGTATATCTTTCCAATTAAATTGCGGTTGATACAACATAAAGTATTGTCTTAAAAAGTTTTCAAGATCGATCGGTGTAGAATTGTATAAATCTAAGCTTTTTGAGCCGGCATATAAAATATTACCTCTAATTTCAGTTAAAAATGGAGGAGATCCGCATACAACTCTTTCAATAAGAAAGCAAACTATATTTTCTATTAAGCGATTATTAGATTTTTCATAAAGTAGATGTGGATACAAAATATTCATTTAGTTTCTACGCGCGCGTCTATAAGTGGTTTAAAGAAAATAGCCAATGGCGCGGCCAAAACTAGTTAAAGAGAGTTTTATAGGTATAAAATGTCTGCACAAGTAGCAAAAAAATCAAAAGTTGTCAAGAAAGAAGTATCAGCTGTTCCAGTTTCCTCAAATCAAGGCGCTGTTCCAAAGAAGCGTGTGAAAAAAGTTTCAGTAGCTGAACCAGAGTCTAAAACAGTTGCCGTTCAAGAAACTGTTTGTATGGTAAAACCAGAAGTCGTTAGCGATGTACATGAAGACGTTGAAGTTGAAGTCAGTCTTAAAAAGAGCAACAAAAGTAAAACGTGTAAGGAAGTGATTGAAGGGTTAGCTAAACTTATTGAAAATTTTTCTCAAGACGTCGAGGCGAAAAAATTTGGTGATGCTGAAAAAATAGCAAAAAGATATCATAAAGAGCTTGTTAAAATTAATTCTAAAGTTCAAAAGCTTCAGAAAAAACCAAATTCTGAATCTGATAGAAAAAATCAACAATCTGGTTTTTCTAAACCTCAAGCAATTGCGCCGGAAATGGCAGCTTTTGCTGGATGGAATGTAGGTGAACCCAAGAGTCGAAATGATGTTAATAAGGTATTATGTGCTTACATTAAAGAACATAAATTACAAAAAGATACAGATAGACGAGACATCATTCCTGATTCAAAACTCGGTTCTATTCTTAGATATAATGAAAATGAGCACGGAAGATTAACATTTGCAACTATGCAAAAACGATTAGGTCATTTATTTCTACAAACAGAAGCTTAAAATGAAAGATTTTATAGCTCTATTTCTTCTATAAAATCATGGAATTTAAAGCTTTTATAACCAAATTTATAGCTGATATGAAATTAGAGCCACATATAGTACAACATCTTACAACAGATCGCGCGATAGCAATTTATAAGATAGCTTTCACCCACTCTGATAATGAGGTGTCTGAAGAAGTTTGTGACGATTTTCTAGTTCCCAAAACAGGAGTATATGAAACTTACGAACAAATTGGCGATGCGATTTTGAAAATGTTTATGGTCAACTATTTTTACCGACGATTCCCTAAATTATGGGAAAACAATTGTGGGGTAAAAATAGTCGCAAGATTAATTATTAAATATGGGTCAAAAGAAATGTTATCGTCAATAGCAGAATATCATAATTTTTGGCCCAACATCAAAACCAATATTGAAGTATTTTCTGAACAACGCCGCGCATCTATTCTTGAAGATGTATTTGAAGCATTTATTGGCGCAACGTCAATTATTATTGACTGCACGCTTGGTTCAATGGGTTGTGGTTATATTGTAGCTTATTCTATTTTAACAAGATTATTTGATAAAATAGACATTCAGTTGGACTATGAAAGTCTGTTTGATGCTAAAACTCGACTTAAAGAATTAATCGACGCTCATCGGACAGAATTAGGATCAATTACTTATGTCTATAAAAAACGCGATTCACTTATTGTAGTATCTATTACCCTCAATTCAGATATTATTGGAATTGGGTCAAGTAATCTAAAAACTAAAGCCGAACAAACTGCCGCTCAGCAAGCATTAGATTATCTTAAATTGCGCGGCTTTCATAAAAAAGTACAAAAAGAGTATAATAACATTATTGTATGATAAAAATGGAAACAAAGTCTGAAAGTATGAAAGAATATGCGAAATCATATTGGAACAATCTTGATATAGACAAGTATAAGCTAGTGCTTCACGGTCCAGAGCAAACTGATGCTCAAAAACTGGTAGCAAAACAACAAATGGATAAAATTAACCAATTAACAAAAGTATATAATCAACAAAATAATATTGAAGAGGTTAAACCTCTCTTTCCTCAACTTGATTAGATCCTCTGTTACTATTGATATAATCAATAATAACATTTATAGGATTTAAACAAGAATATCTGCTAAAGATGCGTATTTTTTTACGGCTCTAGACTTTACACATTTTCCATCAACTTGTTTAACTACACCATTGCGTAAAGTTTTTTGATGAGGCTTTCTCCAAACTTGTCCTGGAGGACAAGGTCTAGGCGACATTCTAGGAGAAGATCTAGGCGACATTCTGGGAGAAGAACTAGGCGACATTCTAAAAGATCTTTTGGTGGGCGACTTTTTACATCTTCCTTCATAATATTTAACTGTGCCGTTTTTCAATACTCTACTATGAGGCCTAATATAATATTGTCCTTCTGGACATCTCCTGGGACTTTTAGGACTTTTATTCCTATTTGGAGACTTTACACATTTTCCATCAACTTGTTGAACTACACCATTGCGTAAAGTTTTTTGATGAGGCTTTCTCCAAACTTGTCCTGGAGGACAAGGTCTAGGCGACATTCTAGGAGAAGATCTAGGCGACATTCTGGGAGATCTTCTTACACGTGGTTTCACGCATTTACCTTGAATATATGAAACTGTTCCTTTATGAGAAACTCTAGTATGTGGCTTACGCCATATCATATTTGGAGGACATTCTATTTCCATTTTCTATTAAGGGAAAAAAAAATTAAAATTACTTAATAACCGCTAATAATTAAATAATTGATTAGTTTCCATTTTTCTTTTTATATGCCGAATCAAATGATAAGTAGCAAATACCGGATTCTTCATCACAGTAAGGCATGCCTGTAGTATATGCTGGAATCTTTTTTTCTGGATTTTTTGATTCTTCAATTTTAAGTTCTCGAATTTTTTTACCAGCATTTACAATAAATTCCTGCAAATTACTTAATTCGTATACACCTTTAAAAATTTGAAATGGACGCGACTTATAATATAATATAACAAGAGGTACATATGTAATTGGAGTAGAAGTTTCTCGCGAGCGAATTGATAATTCATAATTTTGACTCATATCAACAATAGCAAAGCTGCAACCTTGAATAGTTTGGGTTAGACGTTGAATAACAGGTAATACAGTCTCACAATTTGGGCAAGATGGTGAAGAGTAAAACACAAATGCTAATTCAGCATCAATATTGCAATGTAATTGATGTTCTTTCATATAAAAATTCGCGGCGTTCAAGTACTGTATGCTCATTTATTGTGTGCTTAACTTCTTTAACGTCTGTTTTTTTTCTGGTCGTCCATAAAAGATTCCCGCTCTCTTTGCATTTCTTCAGCTACTGATTTAATAGAAACGCTAGATTTTAGAGAGTAGTTTATATCTTGAGAAGGTAAGATTTCTACGTCAGATTGCGATATAGCATTACCAGATTCTACATCTAAACTAGTAACATGTTCATTTGAAGGTACTCTCAACTCTGTAGTTTCAATATTAGTTGGTGTATCAACTTCCGCGCGGATAGTGTCGATTTGTGTTGAAGTTGCCCAGAGCCATATTTTAATATTTTCCAAACCAATTATTCTTTGAATAATTCGAGTCGTATCAACAACAAGTAAAGTTGGCACTACAGTTATATTTAAATCTTTCATTATGCGCAATCGTAGTTGTTTTTCATCAACACATACACCTTTTGACTGTAAACTAGGATAAAGTTCAAATAGATTTACACACGCATGTGAATACTTGCTATATATTATAATAAAATCCATTTATGTATGCTTATTTTTATTAAATACTACTTAAGAGGGAGAAACTCCACACAAAATGGATATTATACATTCTTTTATATGTTCTTTTATATCTGATGTACTATTACATCTAATTTTGTCCGATAATTACCAATTTTATGACAAACAACCTATAGTTGATCAACGCTATTATGATGTAGATATTTATATTACTCGTTCCGAAAAGAAACTCAACCGAATGATTAGCGAACATTTACAAGCCTTTTTTACTGAAGATACTTCTATTGAGCAGTATTATAAAATTTTAGATAATTTATCCACGAATCCGCGCATTTTACATGATATGCGCATTAAATTAGAAAGTATATTTCCTTTTATGCAAAGAATGACTAATCCTCAAGTAATTGTTATTCAGTATATTCATCTGATCGAAACTTTACATGATACTATGATGGAAAATCGTATTAAAGCTCTTTTACCTATTAAATCTAAGAGATCATCTGATGCTAATGCAGATGTTGATTATAATATGGTAAATAGTGAACTTAATACGCAGTCGGAGAGTAATGTTTTGAATGATAAAGAGCGCGCGTTAGCCAGTGTTGATACTCAAACATTGTCTATATTAGATAATATCGAGGATAAAATACCTACGTTTGATAGTGTCCAAAACAAATTGTCTAATGCTAATGATGATGAGAGCTATAAAACATCTATTTTAGACGACGAATCTCTAAAAAGCGAAAACACTGACAATGAAGTATCCAGTAATAATAGCGTTGTTGACAACTCTGATGACGGCGCTGTCAACATACAAACTGATAAGTCACCTATAAAAGCTACAATTAATTCAGATGATGAAATTAAATCTATTATATCTGAAACACAACCTAAAGTTTCACAAACACAAACAACTCGTAAACAAGCATCTTCATTAGGTATTAAAATAAAGGGCAATTCTTTAGAACAATTGTTGATTGATTTTGAAAATGGAACAATATCTCCTAAAAACTTATCAAGAAAAGGTATGGTTAACCTCATTCTCCGTAAAAATCCTACCGCCGCCATTAAAAATAAATCCCGTAAACAGTTGGAAGCCTTACTTGAGTTGGATAAAGTTAATATAGTATAATTTCAAATAAATGGAAAAAATACATTGCCTCAGCGCATTTCGTAAAGAACTTATTGTATTTATAGATGAACTTATTCAACTTTTACCCGATGATAAAGAATTATTTGTAATGCGCGGCTTTGCCAATTCGGTTATTATGACAGACGTTATCGAGTATATAATAAAAAATCTAGTTCCATTAGAACCTATGGTTAAATCGCGCCAAGAAGACTATTTTCTCAATAATGCTATCATGTTTGAGAGACTACAAAATCGCGAAAGTCAGGTAAATCATTTCAAAACACTCTGGGAAAATACAAATGATGTTGATAACAAAGAAGCAGTATGGTGCTGGTTGGAACATTTCATTATGAGGGCAAAAGATTTCAATTCGCGCTTCTTACAATCAAAATGAGTTCAGATTGTCCAAGTTTTTTAATTGTAAAAAGTATGTTTTTTCCTCTCTATGATAATCTTAAAAAGAACAAAACAAAAAAAGCTCTATCAAGAGATGATAAAGCTCGACTAGTGGATAAAATTTCTCAGTTGGATCAAGATGGCCAACATCGTATTTTAGCGTTAATTCTATATCATCAACTTCAAAATGGAACTGTCAAAATACAAATAAAATCATCCATTGATATAACCTTAAATAACTTGCCGGCGGAATTGCAAGTTATTCTGGAATTATTTTGCTCGTTACATATTAATCTCATGAAAGAACAAGCAACAAAAGAAGCATTTGTAGTTTAAATAAATGATAAAACATATTGTACTAGATTTAGACCATACTTTAATTCACGCGCTTGATAAAGATGAAGCAAATGCAAGGCGAGATATAGCTTTTTTAAAACGCGCGTTTAAACATCATATTACCCAACAATATATTATTTTTGAAAGACCACATTTAGGTTCTTTTATACGTGCTATTGCAAGTAAATATAAAATATCTGTATGGACTGCAGCAAGTCGTACATACGGAGCTTATATTATAAAACACGTAATAGAACCTTATTTATCGCCTAAAACTCAAATACACGCATTTTTACATAGTGAGAATTGCGAAGACTCATTACGTGCAACTAATATGTTGAAACATTTGGATATTTTACATGAAATGGAAATTTATGGATATGGCCACACATTTAATCGCCGCAATACCGTTATTATAGATGATAATCCTGATATTTTAGCTCAAAATAATCATGTTATTCTTATTAAGCCTTTTGAATTTGATATAAATGATAATGAACTAGGTCAGATTTGGGAAAAAATTCAACTCATACAATAAATGAATCCTCAAAGTACATCTACATATAGTAAAGATTTTGGTTTAGGAACTCCGTTATTAGAAATAACACAGGGTCGTGACTGTAGACTCTGGCCTTATGTTCAAGCTCCTGATTGTAATAAAAAGATTAATCAGTGTAAAAGTCAAGCGATTTATGGATTTCCAGCGGCCGCATATCAAGGTTCTCCTGTTCATTACAGAAATAGTCTTTCAGGTGAAAAATGCTCTCTAAGTGAAAATTACGCAACTTTATTTCCTCGTTGTAAACGTTGTGTGGACAGCGCGCGTGTAAATGGTTCTGGTTGTAAATGTTTACAGGGATAAATTAGATTGCTTTATAATTTGTAATTATAAAGCAATTCATGTGATTTGGCTTAATGTTTTACCGCACATAAATAAACATGTTTTGGATAGAAAATATCGAAGATTCTGCTTTTGTTTTGTTTTCCAAGTGTTCGTTTGAACCTTATAAACAAGAACTTGTTGGCTTTGGCGGCATGTATGTAGAAAAAGTTAAAAGTAACCAAGAAGATGATGTACGAGAAGGATGGTGTTTCTCCGCTAATAAAAGAGAAAGTGTGGAAAAATTTATACATCAAGCTAAAGCTAACGTGGAAGAAGTAGACGATGAAGACGAACTTTCGATGGATAATTTATACGATCTTATTGCTGAGGCATTTGAGAGAATTGCCGATCTTGAAAATAAAAATAGTCTTCGTAGTTCCAAAAATATGGCTGAATTTGCGCGGCGTATAGAAGTGTTGGAAAAACAAGTTGGCGCATTAAGACGCCTAAAAAATTTGTAAACAGCGTATAATTTTATCTTCAATATTCAACATATTAGCTATATCTTTATCTTTACTTTGACTCATATTTCCAATAAATTTTGTCATTTCATCAATTGACGAAATCTGAACCGTATTCCAATTTGTATCTAACTGCGGAGATTGAATAGATAATTGGATTTCGGGAGTAATATCTTCCTTAGTTTCCATTTCCATTTCCTTTTCCATTTCCATTTCCAATTGTTCTCCCCAATCTTCAAGTTCTTGATCAATCGGGCTTTTTGATTCAACAATAGGCGAAAGAATAGGTCCAGTCGTAGCGACTTCAACTTTAGCCATTTTTAAGCAAGTTTTTTGATGTCGCGCGCATTTATCAGTTGGTTGTAGTACAGGTCGGCCGCAAGGTTGTTTTGTCTTTTTAATAATACAAGTACATTTTTTTAGTTGATTAGAATTATCTTTTGATGTAGCATTTATAATATTTGGAAGTATACAAGTTTTTTGATGAATTCCACACCGACCATTTGCTTTTACTTTTTTGCCACATATTCTAGAAGATCCACCATTTTTTTGTCTACTTACTATAATGCAAGGACATGTACCTTCTGATTTAATTTCTTCAACTTCTTTAACTTCAACAACCCGCTTAACTACTTTACGCGGGCTTTGTTGAGAGACTTGTGAAACTATTTTACTAGATGCGGTTGGTATAAAAGTATCATTCATATCATCATCATCGTCATTTATATGTTGCGAAATGCCTGCAGGCTGTACTTGAGAATTTGTTGAAGTTGCAGGCAAGTTACACTTTACACGATGAATACCACAATATCCATTATATTTTGCTTTATTTCCACATACTCTTTTTTCTTTTGTTTTAGTAGTTACAATACAAGGGCAAAGTCCTATTTCTGAAGACTGCGCTGGTGCTTTTGGAAGAGGCTGCGCTGGTGCTTTTGGAGGGGATTTACGACGAATAGGTGATGATCTTGGAGATTCTGTGGGCGATCTTGAAGATATTGACAAAGATTGCTTTTCATCTTGTTCTATTAAAGGTAAAGGTAATTGAGAATTTAACGCGCCTGGACTTATAGGTTTCAATCCATTTATTGTACATGCTTTCGTCAATACGCTTTTAGATATCATTTCTTTATGATAGGGTTTATAATACCATATTCATTCAATTTTTTCGAAGAATCAAGATAAGTAACATGAAAAACAATGCTATAGCCATACCATAACCAATATATTTGATTTGCCTTACTTCGTGAAGTAGTAAATCCTCTGCGGTAAGCGCGGCCCCAACAGGTAAACGCACTTGCGGCATCACAGATGGATATGATACTTGTGTACGAGATTGATTATGATGTTGAGGAATCAAATCATCAACTAATGTAACGGGACTCATTTGCTTTCTATCATGCGAAGTGTACATTTATTGATGATGGATTTATTTTACTTTATCCATCTTGTAGAACAGAATTTTATCATCTATTTTAACAGCAAGAATGTCAAATAAGGCCGCGTACATTGTAAGTTTTTCGCGCGTATTGTATAAATATAAATTAAAAGATACATCTGACGGAAGTTGAGGTATTTGATTGCAATAATAAATATGCGGCTCAATAAGCGTAAAAAATGTACTTTCGGCACAAGTAACCTTTCTTAGATTGAAATTTTCTTCCGGCGGAGAAAAGCTACCTGTTTCAGATACTATAAAACGCTCATCTTTTTTAAAGTCTAGTACACTATCATATGAATAAGGTATGTATTTTAAATTCTTGTATACAGCTAATTTTTGCGATTCTTGTTTTTCAAATATATTTAAAGTGTATTCCAGTCTCTTTTTAAATTCATTGCTAGGAATTGGAAGTACACTTTTATCAATCCATTTTTTATCGGAAAATTTCTCATTTCGATTTTCATAAATAATGGCCCCATATTTAGATTTGATATATTTAGCGTTTTCTACTATTAGTTTTACTTGCGCGCGCGCTTGTAGAAATTCGTTTAAATAACTAGTTGGAGCTTGTATTGACTGAAGTTCAAAATATCCCTCAAGAAAGCCAATTCTAGTATTGTAGATTGTTCCATTTATTGGCGCACGTTCGATTGGTATTATTTTTTCCAATACAGGATATTTTCCGAGCGGCGCGATTGGATACTTTAGAAAGAAAGTTCTAAAGCTTTTGTGTTCTTTAACATTAATACTAAGCGCGTAAACTTTGCCGTAGGCATCAATATATTGGCCGCCGATCAAAGTTAAATTTAAAGTTGCTTTTCCAAGAGGTTTATTATATAATTCTTGTGCATTTGAATTTACAACAACATATGTAGATAAAGAACTTCTATACAAAGTATAAATATATTCTATATTTTCTACACCTTGTATAAGCTCATATTGGGGATAATCGGCATGTTGCGCTTCACCGCCAATATTTTCATAAAGAACAATTATTGGCCATTTAGGATTAGAATAACCGCTAATGAATCCATGTGAAAAATAAGGTAATTTAAAATCTGTTTTTGTAAATATAACAAGACGACATGAAAATGTTTGTTCTAAAAGACTGAAAAACATAGATGCGTCCATAAAATTTTCAGAACTTAACAGATTTTTTACTTGAGCAATGCTCAGATTCCATGTTTCTTGCCTACATAAATTCAAGTCAGCGTTATTAGCTAAAAGCTGTCTAATTCGTGCAACATTTTTTACTCGTTCTTGTTCGCTCTTTTTTGCATAATTGACATTCATTACAGTTAAAATGCAGTCTATAATGCTAGAGGCTCCCCGCGAAACTCCACGTCTTATAACTTGAGGAGAACCACATAAGTTAAAAAATTCTTCTAATTTACTAGGAAGTTTACCAGTCTGATTAAACTTTACAATTTTTTCTGTAATTAAAAATCTTGTAGCTAAACCTGCGGGTATATCAGTTTTACCTTCCTCGTAATAAAGTTTAAATTTAGATTTCTTATTACGTTGATCTTGTTTATAACAACAGGGTAAAAATGGGTATTTGTCTTTATTTATCAACTTGTTTGAAAGAAGACCCGTATATACATGTTGATCTTGATTATCACATACGAAGAAAAGAGGATTAGGAACATCTTTAGGAAAAGCCATTACTTGATATTTTTCCTCAAGTTCTTTTGCTTCGGCCGCGTCAATTATACGTGGCTTGTACTGACAAGCTCTAGAATAACCTTTAGGAAACATTTCGAGTTGAAGATTTTTTTGTTGAAACTGAGTAGGTATAATTGGAGTTAGATCAATAGGTATGGTAAGTAGCTGATTATAAATTTTCATAATTTTAGGCGCGGCGAGGGTATAATATCCAAATAGAGTTGCCAATTTAATCATTAAATTATCCAGTAATTGAAGACGTCGACTTACATTAGATACTCGAACCAAGATAGTATAATCTTGTTTTTTAGTTTCAGTATTGTATTCAAATTGTCCAGATAAAACAAATGGCATACGATATTCATCTTTTATCCATACTACATATAAAGTTGATTGATATTTTGTAGCTCTAATATGCTCGTCAATAACAAATTCTTCTGAAAAGATAGAATTATTCATAATAATATCGGCCATAACAACTTTATTGAAGGCTAAAGGCTCATTTGTATTCATGGATAATAAATTAAACGTACCATTTGACGTCCTATCTAACAAGTCTACACTTTCAGGAGATAATAATATTTTAACTTTCGAAAGTATATCTACAGAATCAAGAAGTGTGATTGTGAATGTTGGAGCTTCAAACGTATCTGCATCTTCTTGTACTGTTACTCGTTCGCCGTCAATGTACATAAATAACACTCCTTCTTCATCTGGATAGTTAATTTGACCTTTATAATCACGTATAATTTTGTAGTAGTTTTCAGTTGAAATTAGTGGCACATCTTGAGTCGGTAAAATTTGGTCCAATATACCCAATAGAGTATTGTTTACGCGCGCGCGATAAACCATACTTTTTGATATTTCAACAAACTTTGTAATAGTCCACGGTACAGACGTACGGTACATATCATACTCTTCTTTTTCGGATGCATATTGAGCCTTAAAAATGGCGCGCTCTTTTAGTATTTCATCAATTAATTGTGCGCGTTCTTTATCATTATATACTTTAAAATATAAAAACGTCATCATTCTAGCTTCATCATCGCTTAAATTTAATAATAGGGCGAGTTGATCTAAATTACCTTGTTGAAAAAATTCTTGTACTTTTTGATTGCTTAAAAGAAAAAATGTCATTAATTCTTCAGATGTTGCAGTTAGTTTTGGGTCGGCGCGCATATTAATTTCGCGCGCCCACTGAATCGGGTTTATCAAATTTATGTATATTACATCATATTCGTAATTTCTCCATTCTTGGCCAATTTTATAGATGAATTGAGGCAAAGTATTATTTTCAACCGCTGTAATTATACGTTCCATTTATTATTGCAGCTAAAAGTATTTTACTCTACATACTTTTGCGCGATTGTCGAGCATACTTTTAACCTGGTCTACTGTAATTGATGGCTTTCCTGTGCGTAAATTTACACTGTTATGAAAGTCTACAAAAAATTGTAATAAACCATCTCTTGATGCGCAAATTTCACGACGACGTTGGCGCGCGGAATCTATATAATTGGATGCGTGTCTAGAACAATCTTTACAGGGTAACATTAACGGTAATCCTTCTATAAAATTCCAATATTTTTCTGCTGCGGCACTATCTATAATTTTACTTGCCGCAAGAGAACCAAGATGTAAAAAGAGCCACGTACCATCGCCCCACACTGAAGGGTTAAAAACATTATCATACACATTTTCTTCTATAGCGACTGTTCCAGCCGAATAAGGAATAGGCGGTGGAATATAAAAAGTATTGCAATTTCCATACATTTGATACGTCATTTATTGCTCGCCAAAAAAGGTGTTCATGCGCGCAAAAAATAGCTTGACTGAATTTATTGTTTCGGCTACATTAACGACTTGGCGCGGCTCGCCCGCAATAATGTGTATTTTTTGCCTATAAATAGATCGAATGTGAGTTTTTATAGGCTCTATATACAATGGAGTAATAGTCAATGACGGAATTTCCCGCGCGATAGAAAATACACCTGTTCTGATTTTTCCGTAATTAACACCTTCTAAATAAAGTGGTTTTTGGGAATAACATAAAATAGAATTACCTTTGGCAATTTGTTGAACGATTTGAGTTTTGAGGAATGAATAACTATTTTTTAACGGCACATGAATTGTTGACATTATATTGTCAATACATGTTCTATCCGCAAATACTTCAGACACAAGTATAGTAAGTTTACATTCTATAAAAAGTACGAGCGCGTTCTCAAATCTATCTGTTGCATAGTTACAAATGTATATTGTTGGAGCTTTATGTGATAAATTATGCTGAACTACTTCAAAATGGCGCAAAAGTATACAACGTCCCATTTCAGATGTATACTTGGTTGAAAGAGATGGATAGTACAATTGCGCGCCTATACCAATTAGCAGATCTATATTTCTCCAGTATAAAGAAATAATAAGGGCTATAAGAGGTGTTTTTACGGCTGAATTAATATCAGAAATAGCCAATGCTACTAATAGTGTCAGAATCCATATAGTAAATATGGGCATTGTAAGGCAATGAGTTGAACCAATAGTGTTAATTGATGGTAACGCTGCGATGATAGGAATTGTTATATCCATTTTACTTTAATAAATGTTTTGTAAATGTGCATCATCAATAATATGAACAATATCACTTCTCGAGCATTTTTACATTTATAGATCAAATTGTATTTAATGTTTAACTATAAATGGATCCACTTGATTAAATTCAGTAGACAATACTACAGGGTAAAATATTTCATTTAATTCTTTTGTTAAAGCCGCGCGTCGTGTACAAGTTTTTAATAACTGTTTAAAGGACAACGTCAAGTTTTCTTTGAAATGTGCCGCTAAAAGCTCTTTAATTGGATTAAGAAAAAGTCCTACATATTGAAGTGTGTCTATATCTTTGCGAGTATAAAAAGTATCAAAATATTCAATCTCTTCTAGTTTTTGCGTAGCTGTAGCACGTGTATTACTATTTTTTAAATAAATCATACCCAATCGAGCGCCACTTTGTATAGTCTGACCGCGTTCTTTCATCTTGAGAGCCACTTGAACATGTCGCGGTAGAGACGCTTTATAATATTCTACATCCGTAGTAGCGTTTTTCTTTTTGAATTGCGTAGAACGTGTTTTTTCATCTTCAGATATACGACTCACTATATAAACTCCATATTTTACTTTGGAACTATTTCCCGAAATTTCAGAAAGCTGAAAATTGTCAATGTCTTTTAGAGAACTTGTAATCATATAGTCTTCAGGTTTGTTACATCCAGAGCATAAAATATTTAATTCTTCGTAAAAAACACGCTCGATGACTTCTCGAGGAGCTTCATCGTGCATAATAAGCATTAATATTCTACGAAACGCATTTTTAATAAGTTTTGTCGAATCGCGGCGCTTAAGTAAAATACCTTTAAAATCTAGTTCACTTTTTCCACGTACTTTATATGCGTACCTTTTTTTAGAAAAGAAAAATAGCGTTTCATATACTTTATTTTCATATTCTAGTTTCATGGGCGGGGGAAAATATTTACTAATTTCAAGCGCGGCAGTTCTACAAAACTTGTCTAAATTTTCTGGTAAAATATTGCGAAAAAATACATAACAAGAGTCTGTATCTCCATATACTACTATACCGCCATAATTGTTTTGAATAATATCTTTGATTTTAAACAAAGAAAGGCGTCCAATCGCCGTAACAGACATACCACCTACAGTAAAAACAAGAGGCCCTACGCTTGATGCAAGTCCGCCGTATGCGCTGTTTGCTGATACTTTATAAGCTAGTTGAAGTTTGTCGGCTATTTCATATTCAATTGTATCTTTTTCCATAGTTTCCATTAATTTTCGTACCTTTTTACGCGCGGCCAATAAACCTTGTACGACAGAAGGTAGAACTCCCGCGGGTTCTTTTAACCATTTCAAATTTCTTTTAGCACATACTATGTATTTTTTATTTTTGACTTTTTTAACGGGTTCTGAACCTTCGCATTCGCATCCAAAATGTTCTTCCCATTCTATTTCATGATATAAATTTTTATCGAGTTTTTGGTGTGGTTTTACCAATGTATCATAACTAATATTATGGCTAACAATAACTGATGGATATAAACTTGCAAAGTCAAAAGATACAACATTTTTATGGAACCCAACTACAGGATCAAGTACGTGCGCGCCTTGAACAAAGAAATCTGATTGAGGAGTATAATTATGGTCTTCAACAACAATGTTGTTATGAAAGCAATAATTATATACTTGAGAATAGACTTTAATTTGTTGACCTCTCTGAAACAAGAAAGCAAATGGTACATAGCAAATTTTAGCCATAGCAGTCAATGCTAACCAATATTTAAGTAGTTCGAAAATTTCAACCACAAGTAAACTATCTTTTACGCAATATTTAGCCACTAGATTCAATTCTTGCTCTGCGCTACCTTCTTTTAGATATTTTTTATAAGTATTATGAATGTCATGATGAGTCAAAGGATCTTTTGTATGACCGAGAAAAAATTGGGCAACTTCAGATAGTTTATAACTAGATAAAGTATAATCGCGGCGAATCAGCACCATTAAATCTACATGTACTCTTCCTTTAACATCAACATAAAAAATAGACTGCTGACCATAAGCTGAACTATTCCATTCTTTAGAATATTCTACAACTTTTTCAAATGTTTGACCATGGCGAACAAATTCATCATGTATTTGATGGAAAATGGCGCGCTTATATAAATATTTGTTATCAAAACCGAATGTGTTGTATCCTATTAAAAGATTGGGAGAATATTCGTTAACTAGTCGCACATATTCTAAAAGTAGAAATTTTTCACTTCTACATGGAATGACCTGTACATTATCTCCTACGTTTGAAATATCTCCCAACGAAAGAATAATTCGTTTCCATTGGTCAGCCGGTTGCCCTTGATACGCAAATACTAATGATACTTGAAAAATAACGTCTTCTGGATGTTCTGCATTACAAAATGTAGTTGGACAATGAGCATATGTTTCAATATCATAACCCATAATTAAAGGTCTTGGTAAAGGTAATTTTGCCGTAGTTGGAATAATACTTTTCCAAGGCACAGAATATTCATAAGCGCAAGATGATATCTTATCTTCGTTTTCAATTGCGCCAATAACTTCAAACCAGTCTGAAGTAAATATTCTCCGACTACAAACAAATTGTAAATAAGATGCGGCACATTCTTCGAAACAAGAGAGTTGTATTTTACCATAGTTTGGTATATTTATCGCTAATTTAAGATGATGTTTAAATTTGCTACGCGCTTTTTCATTTAGAAAAGATACAAAAATATAGCTATTTTTGGGCTCATGTGCATTATCGTAAATACCGCGCAATTTACAATAATCCATGCGAACATATTGTACACCTTTAATATTTTTTAAAGCTTTAATAATAAATTGTGCAGTCGTGCGTGTCCAATTAATATGTTTTGGTAATTTAATATACATGTACGGATAAAATCCATTTACCCTAATACAAGCTGTTTCGGTTTTGCCATCAACAAATGTCCATCCAAAAATTTGAATTTCTGAATCTGTTGTATGCCAACTTAGAGGAAAACAATATATGTTTTGAACCATTTTAGTATGAAATACTAAAATGGTTTAAATTAAGTCATTTTTAAAACTTTCACTATAAAATAAAATGTCTGTTAGTGTATTTATCGGAGATAAAACTTATGTTCTTGCTGCAAAAGGTAGACGTACACGAAACAAGTATAGTGGAATTGGCGGTCATGTCGAATCTACTGATAAAAATTATAAGCATGCAGCTTTTCGTGAACTTATGGAAGAGTTATTTGGTATTTTTTCAATTGACGTAAGAACTATTGAATACTATTGCAAATATATAATAAATCCTTATACGCACGCAAAATATAAAAATCATATCACATATTATATGAGTTTCGCTGCTTTTGAACAATTATTAGTAGAGCTCTCAGAATCGGGATCTGTATCCGAGTTTTATATGTACTTTCCTAGATCGATTTCCGAATTTTTCAGTGATCGTATAGGGGATTCATATGAAGTCTACGACTTTCAATTATTTCATACTATTGATGTACTTCAACACTCTAATTTCACACCTGAATTCAAATTGGACGCTGAAGTTATGTTAAAAGGTCTGATATCTTATTAAAATTATAACCTTCATTTAAGCAAATTTGCATCTAGATTAAATGAAGAAAATCGCGCTATTAATGATGGTAAAAAACGAAGAAAAGTATGCGATTCGTTCGATGAATAGCGTAGCTTCTGTAATAGATACTTTTGTAATTTATGATACTGGTTCTACAGATAACACAATTACAGAAATTAAAAATTGGTGTAAAGAGAATAAAAAAGTTTTACATTTAAAACAAGGGCCTTTTGTAAATTTTTGTACGTCACGGAATGTTCTTTTAAGATTTGCAAACGAGCGCGCAACAGAACCTTATTTTCTACTATTCGATGCTAACGACGTATTGTATGGTGCTCAAGAATTAGAACAGGTTACTTTACCTGTAGAATCGCGCGGAGCATTAGTACGTCAAGTATGGGAAACGCAAAATAATAAAACTAGCTATTGGAATGTCCGTTTTATTACAAATGATGACGGATGGGTCTACAAAGGAGCAGTTCATGAATACTTGAAATATGAAAAGAGTGTAGATTCGCATATACAACGCCTTGTAGGAAATATTTACATAAGTCAAAATCGCGACGATGATGGCGGTAAAACAGCAAAACGTGTTACTCAGGATTATGATATGTTAATCGCCGCAGTAAAGGAAAATCCAGATTCTGCTCGTGATACTTTTTATTTAGCGCGCACATGTGATACACTTGGCAAGAGACATGAAGCAATTATGTATTTTGAGCGCCGTTTAACACAAGGTGATTTTATAGAAGAAATTTTCTGGTCTCATATGGGAATTGGAAACAATCAACTATTACTTGGAAACAAAAAAGTAGCGCTTGATCATTACTTGAGAGCCCTAGAGATAAGGCGTCGTGTAGAACCTCTATTAAGTATATGTTCTATGTTTATTGAGGCTAAAATGTTTTATAGCGCATATATTCACATTAAGGCGGCTTGTGAAATGAAGTTTCCAATTGATGACATACTCTTTGTAAATGCCAGTGATTATGATTATAAAAGATGGCATTTTATGGGCATAGTAGGATACTATTGTCAAGAATATAAAATAGGTTATGATTCATGTAAACGGGCGTATGAATATTCTAGACTAGACATAGATAAGAATAATTTAGAATTTTATTTGAAACATGCTTCATCAGATCCACTTTCGTAAATTTAGGCTTCTATAGCGAATGAACGCCATTCATCTTCTCGTACGCGAATAATAATTCCACTTGATCTACCACGCCAATTTGGCGGCTGATACTCTACTACCATATAATGTTGGTCAATAATCATTCTTTTAATACTTGGTCGTTTTGGTAATTTAGATTGAAAAGTTATTTTTGCAAAAGTACATGCCCATGACATATCGTCTATAAGAGAACTTTGGCTATTTGTAAATTGTAAAATTATTCCCTTATTGTAAACTTCAAATTTAGTATAATCATTAGCAGAAACATATCTGTTTGTAATATCTTGGTGTTTTAATATAGAAGTACATTCAGATTTATTATTTGAACAACAGTTTATGTTTGTGTTTGAACAATTTATGTTATTACAAATACTGGGCAAAGATGAAACTGCGTTTCCTATAGCCGCTAAAATACTCATTTATTGTATTTACAATAAATGACTAGTTTATATGCACCGACTTCTTTGTACACAGTTCAAAAACCTACATTTTGCACTGAGAAGACATACGCTGAAAATTCAATAATGGATTATATATGGAAAAACAGCCCCATTTTTGCTCAATGTATACAGACCGCGTGTTTAGAGGATATGTTTAATTCATTAGATTTTAATGGCACATGTTTTGTGCCATGTAAACTATACTCTGATGCGCATCTCGATAATTTTATTGATAATTTGACCATACAAACTGCGCGAAGAATTGTAACTACAAATTGTCTTAAAGAACGTGTTGATTTTAAAGCTCTATCCAATTCTGAATCCATACCTACTTTAGATAGATATACTTTTATTAATATTATGGGCTGTAAAAAAGGAATGTTAAGATTAAATGAGCACACAAGTATTCTTAAACCAGATATTTTACTAAACAATGGAATAGTTCATATAACAAATGGATTTATTGCTCCTCCAACATTTTGGAGATAATTTCCGGGTTAAAATTATCAAGCAGCTCGCGCGCAATTTTTGAACGGCTGATTTTTGTGCCATTTTCTAAATAGTTTCTATGAAGATTTTTAAGAACTGCATGTTTACATTTAGAAACAACAACATTTTGCTTGGAGATGTATCTAGAAATGTACAATTCTAATATACGCGCGATAAATATACGCAGTGTGTCCACAATTTCAAATAGAAGGTGCATTTTAACAAATGCTTCAACATCTTTATATTTTCTAGTATTTGTCACAAACTCTAGATAAAGTTGAATCGCGCGGTGCTTAATATTGTGAGCATTGTCTCTTAAATTGTAAAAGTACAAATATTTGTCAGCACAAATATGTATAAATTTATCACCGCAAATCATCAAACCAGTTGGACCATTTCCATCATAAACTTTTTCTGCGTACGTTTTCAATTCATCCTTGTTTGATAAGACTACGCTTTCAAGACAAAGCCAAACATTGGTAGGTTGATCGTCTACTTCTAAACATAGCCCAAGACCTTTTTCGACAGCCGCCAGCCAAAACTTGTTACTTGGATTATTAACATTTCCAATGTTTTGATTTCCGCACATAGGGATTAAAAAATGGTATACTGTACCTTTGTCTAGAGAATGTAAAAATAGATCTAAAGCTTGTTCTTCTTTCATAATAGTTTGTAAAATAGATTCAAAGTGCGCACCTAAAGACTTTTTATTTCCCCAAAAACAATCAAATGCATCTAATTTATTTCTTGTTGAAATATACCATTCATTTGCATAGTGAAATACTCTCAAATTATATACCTCATATGAGATATATGCTTTGACCGGAAATTCTAATGCAGGAATTTCCAAACTACTGTATTTATCAGACACTGGTAAAATATCTGCTATTTTTTCTCCATAATGAGTTTCAATAACACCGTCAACGATGCGAAGTTTGTCAGTTTGATCAGTAATCATGTAATAGTGTATTTGTGTCAATTATACGGTAGAAATATTCAATTTATACTTCTATTTCATCTACGACTTTACGCGTGATGTAAATAGAAAGGTTGCCAAGTAAGCCGACGTTGGTAGTTATTTTAAATGGTAAGTTTTTTGTAGAGTAAATATAAATACTTGAGCCTATATTGGACAATTTTCCTAATTTAAGTAAGTCTGCAACGTTGAAAAGCTCATCAAAATCGTTATCGGGATCGCATATTGCTCTTTCTCCGCGAGGAAACTCTGTACCTAGGCCAAGTACACCCTCTAAAACAGAATTAAATACTATATGATTTTCGCCTCCATGTATCTGTATAGTTTTGGATATATTGTTTAATTCTTTCCACATTTTACTAAAAGTCGAAATACATCCTCTAATTGGTTGGTTATATCCTTCAGGTAAATCAACTTCAATGATTTGAATTTTATCTATTGTAACAAACCCATGCTTCCTATGAGTTTGTTTTTTAGGAATAATAGATACTTCAAGACGGTCAGGTGTGTGTTCAAAAATTTCAAGTTTTAATGTATCTTCTTTTTTAATGGGGGAAAGTATTTTGTTCAAGTGTACTATATTTACTCCAAAAACTAAAGACTCTTTAATGTAAAATGTATCAAACTTTTCTTTTTCTAGTAAGAAATCAAAGAGAATAGTATTGCGCGTATTAGTCATACGTGTAAATATACCTTTATCACTAACATTAAGCGCTAATCTGTTAAAGGGTCCATATATAATATCTACAAGAGTTTTGAGTAAAATACCATCTTTAGTAGAAATAGATAAATTCATAGCTTTACTACACATACAAATATTTAACTGAATATAATTTATAGTTGTAGATAATAACACGCCTATTTAGAATTCTTATTCATTGTTATGATGGTATATAATAGTTTACTTACATAAATTGTTATAAGTCAATAAATGTCTACTTTACGCATTGTTACAGATATTATAGTTGATAGTATTTATACTTTACAATTTGGTATTTCAACTGGTTCTACAGAAACTATAGGTCCAACTGGTCCAACTGGAAGTACAGGCCCAACTGGAAGTACTGGAATCACCGGCCCAACTGGAGAAATTGGAAGTACTGGCCCAACTGGAGTTACTGGAATCACCGGCCCAACTGGAAGTACTGGCCCATCTGGAGTTACTGGAAGTACTGGAAATATTGGTCCAACTGGTCCAGCAGGTCCAGGAGTTTCTATTGGAGGTACAACAGGTCAAGCTTTAATAAAAGTAAATAATACAGATTATAATACTACTTGGTCAACATTAACGAGTTCGAGTGTAGGACTAGGTAATGTTGACAACACAAGTGATGCAAATAAACCTATATCTATTGCAACACAATCAGCTTTAAATACAAAGGTAAACGGTCCACTTGAATCATTGAATGATTTTCTTTATGGATCAGGTATTGATAATGATTTAACAATATCTTCAGGAACCACTACATTATCAAATGATGTATATTTTAATAATTTAACCATAAATGGAACTGGTAAACTATCAACAAATTCATATAGAGTGTATGTTAGAGGTATTTTAGACTTGAGTTCCGCGCCTGCTGGGGCCATTGAACTAATCACAACTAATGGTGGAAATTCAGGAGGTACAACTTCTGGAACTCAAGCCGGACCAACTATTTCAGGTACAATTGGTGCAGGTCAAAGAGGAAATGCTGGATTTGCTGGAGGAACTGCAGCTGGAACCGCAGGAGGTACATCTGCAACTACAAATACAATGGGTATTAATCCCGGTGGACGAGGAGGTGCCGGTGGTTCAGGTTCAGGTGGAGCTGGAGGTGCAGCTGGAGGTATTCCAACTTTATCCAACATACTTTTGTTGAGAAAGTATGAATCTGTATTGCAAAGAGGAGTAGTTCTTGTGGGTGGTGGTTCGCAAGGTTCAAGTGGAGGTTCAGGAGGCGGTGATGGAACAGCCGGCGGTGGATCAGGAACTTCCGGATCAAGTGGAGGTATCATATGGATAGCAGCTAATACAATTAACCGAGGTCCATCTACAAGTGCTAGCGCTATAAGAGCTTTAGGAGGAAATGGAGGAAATGGAGGTACTCCAGCAGGTGGAAATCGCGGAGGAGGAGGAGGCGGTGGAGGAGGGTCCGGTGGATTTATATTTTTAGCATACAATACTTTGACAGGTTCAACTGTTACGAATTTATTAGATGCTTCAGGGGGAAGCGGCGGCAATGGTGGAAATGGTACAGGTACGGGAATTGGCGGCAATGGCGGCGGCAATGGCGGCGGCGGAATAATTTTTACTTTAAACGTAGGAAACTCTATTTATACGACTGTAGTAGGTCCAACCTCAACTAATGGAACTAACGCAATTGGAACGATTGGAGGAACAGGTTCATCAGTAAATATTACTACACAAAATTTGTAACGTTTAGTTCTTATTTCATAGTGTTTACTAAAGTACAATAAATGACAACATATCACGGAGGAAAACAAAGACTTGGACAAGTTATTGCAAAAACAATACAAAAATATAGTCAAACTTATGATATTAAGGGTTATCTTGAACCTTTTTGCGGAATGCTTGGAGTTTACAATCATATTATTGACTATATACATTTGAATATATATTTAGCTAGTGATATCAATAAGTCGGTAATTCTTATGTGGAAAAAAGCTCAACGTGGCTGGCTTCCCCCCACATATTGCTCATTGGAACAATATAATAGTTTGCGGGGCGGTAAAAGCAGCGCTCTTAAAGGATTTTTAGGTCATGCTTGCGCACAAAGAGGAATTTACTTTTCTCCCTATAAAATACACTCAAATTTACCTTACTCTTCGGCGCGCGTGTCTACAATTGCACGCAATCTTCGCAACGTCAAATTTACACATGGTCCTTATAGTCAATACAAACATTTGCGCGGGTTTATCATCTATTGCGACCCACCTTACTATAAAAGTAGCCGATATTATAATGAAGCGGGTGATCCGCGCAAATTTGATCATAAAGCTTTTTACGATTGGGCAGAAAAAATGGCTAAGTATAACTTTGTTTTTATTTCAGAAAATTCTTATCTACCCTATAAATTAGTCGCAGATTTTGGATATGAAAAACTATATTTAGTTCAATCTTAGAAACCAATTATTATGAACCAGTTTACCAAGAAGACCTTTGTGATTTTCATCGTCAGTTTGAAAATGTTTAGTTGGCTTTTTAAAAATATCTTTAAGACGCGCTCTTGTAGCGTCTGTACAATCTCCAATATAATTTACAATATCTGGTCTACGAATCCAAACACCTTTACGAGAAGATAGATATTCTAATGTTTTATTATAAACAACTAGTTCGCATGGAGCTAAATTGTGTGCAATAGCGCAAGCATATTCGCCGCGCGGTCGAATCATTTCTCCAAAGCTTTCTTTGACATTTTTATGTGCTAAATACTTTTGAGGGATATCTTTAAAATCAAGCTTCACTTCCTTTTTACAAATTTCATTAGTAAATTCTTCCGGAACTTTTGTTCTTACAACTTGACTCAAAACGTTTTCAGTAATATAGTAACCTTTATATATTTTATCCCACGTATTTTTTGTAGTATAAAGTTTCAATGGTATATTATCTTTAAAGACTCCTAAAATCCTACAACCTTGTGTAGCACAAGCCGATGAAGTATTTTCTTGTTTTCTTAATATTTCGTGGGTTAAATGCCAGCCTGTTTTTGGATCAGCGAAACGAATTCCTCTATCTGCAAGCTGGCCGGCTATAATTACTATGTTGGGAAAACGCAGCTTGCCGCCATTATTTGCGAGCCAATTAAGAGTCTCAGATATATTATTCAAATTATGGTAGATTACATCGGCAGAGCTAGATATCGATGGATGAGATAACACTATACCATCGCCTGTGTATTTTATACAACATATATTGGTCATTTCTTTTGGTAGACGATAAGGAACAGTTAGATCTTTTAAATAAAACATATTATTCCTAAAAGAATCGAATAAAGATTGCATTTGATCTAATTTGCTATGAATATGCATTAAAATAATTTTAGGATGTTCTTTCTCTTCATACTCGTAGTCGAAATCATTACTGATCTCACACAAAGCGGTAAATAATTCATCTTGATCATCAATATTAAATTTGGTTATAGGTGTCACATATTCGATACCTTTGTAAAACGGCGGCGGACGCATTTGAATCACCGATTTACCCTTTATATTCCAACGTGCAATTAAAATATCTTGAACAGTCGCTGAAACATAAATTTGTTTACCCATGGTTGTAAATAGTTTATTTGGATATTCGGAGCGTAAATCGGCCTCATCTATAAAAGTAACTATGGTTTCCATGCGTCTGCGCTGCGCAATTCGTTTATAAAGTTTAGTCAAGTTGCCATCTATATAAATTTCAACAAATACACACGCATGAGATGGAAGCGCGCCTTTAGTTGGAGCAATGACAAATCGCTTATTTGTATACATTTCAAACTTTTTCAAATCATCGACAACCTTATTAAAACTATCTATAAATTGGTTTCTATCGCCCAACTTGTTACGAACAATGACAATCACATCTCGATCATGAACCAAATAACACAAAGAGGATAGAATTATCATCAATGTTTTTCCAGCTTGAACATCTCCTTTTATGAGTATATTAGATACGCCTCGTTCAAATTCATAAGTAGTAAAATACTCTTGAAGTTGTGTCATATAATGAGGATATAAATTATGTAACTTGCGAGTAAAAAACTGTAATGTATCGGTAGGAGATGATATTTCGAATACGCAAGTTAAATATTTTTGATAGATTTGAACAAGTTGATCTAACCGCACAGGATTGTCTTTTTCTAGAGTTCTTTCTATATGTACACGCGCTTGTTCGAATTGTTCTTCAATTCGAACAAATTTAACTCCTATTGAAGAATGTGTAAAAAAGCGTAGCTGATTAAACGCCGAAATAATAAATTCATAGTTGTCCATGACTTGATTATGACTCAAAGTGAGTTTATGTATTATATATCAATTTACCGTTGTGATTTTGCGGCATTTGTTGAGATGACTTAATCATAATTCTATTTAATAAATGTTAATTTCATATATGCTTACGTATTTAGGGTTAAGTGCCGCATTAGAGTTTGTTGGGGTAAATATTTGCGGTGCCGATTTTGGCCAGGCAAATTTGCCTGGAAATTACGGAACAGATTACATCTATAATGCGTCATCTGCGAAATACTTTTCATCATTGGGTATGACATCGTTCAGATTGCCTTTTCGTTGGGAAAGACTACAACGTTATGCATTTGCCAAACTTGACACAGCGGAGCAAAATAGACTTGTTGATACTGTACGAGAAATACGATCAACGGGCGCCGCCGTTATCGTTGAGCCTCAAAATTTCGCTCGTTACTTTGGCCAAGTGATAAGTCCAAATTTAGACGAAGCTTTTGTTGATTTTTGGATAAAAGTCGCGACCCTATTCAAGAATGATTCTAGAGTTTTTTTTGAACTTGTAAATGAACCACACGACCTGAGTTCAGTAGACTGGCGTAATACTGTAAATAAGGTAATAGCTGGTATACGCAAAAATGGCGCTCCTAATTTAATACTAATACCCGGCGTAAGATGGACCGGCGCCTGGGCGTGGAATGTGGCCGATAGTTATGGACCTTCTAATAGTAACGTTATGAAAAATGTAGTTGATCCTCTTAATAACTTTGCATTTTCGGTACATCAATATTTTGATTCTGATTATTCGGGCACATCGGCTACATGTGTTAGAGATTATACAACAGTAGTTGATATTACTACTTGGTTAAAACAAAACAACTATACAGCATTTTTAACTGAACTTGCGGCGGCATATAATACAGATTGTCGAACATCTATAATAAGCACTTTAGATTATTTAGAAACGCATAAAGATGTCTGGCGCGGTTGGAATTGGTGGGCAGCTGGCATTTGGTGGCATAACTATATGTATTCGATTCAACCTATAGAATATAATGGAAATGGAGGAAGACAACTTGAGTGGTTAATACCTTATTTGGAAACAGACTGGCCACTCAGAAGCGATTCTTGTTCTTGTGTACAGTCAAACTGATTGTTCAAGAAGGCTTTAAAAATGATTACACTATTCGACTCATCATAAAGTACACAAGATGGAAGAATTTTACACCAGTGAAAGCAGACTTGCATATCATCCTCATATGCAAGTTTTAATGGAAGTCGGCGGCGTTGGACCTAATATTGCTCAAGTCATTATTGATATGACTCTGTATGATCCATTAATTCATACAGTTTGTTTTGCATGTAAAAACGGTAGATTAAATCTATTAAAATATCTGATTCCATTTGAACCAGTAGCTTCAAAACATATTAAAATTGCCGCAAAACACAAACACTATCACATATTGCAGTTTTTACAAAAAGAAATCATAACCAATAATGAATGTCTTTCATATTGCGCGGAGAAAATTGCATTTGACGGTCAACTAGATATATTAAAAGAATTTTTGGGTACTTATACAGCATATGCTGCATCAATGTATGGTGCAATTCGAGGTCATCAATTAGAGATTGTTAAATTTATTTGCGAACAAAGAGTTATCAACATTGGATTGGATATGTATACTGTCTTACGGTGCGGAAACAGATCTATTTTAGAATATTTCATCTCACAAGGTGTTATTATTCAGCGACATGATTTTGTGCTCGCATCTCAATATGGAAATATCGAAATAGTTCACCATTTGTTTGAAATCTTAGAGTCTGTCGATTTGAACGAAGCATACGTAGAAGCATCAAAAAATCGACATAAAGAAGTTGTTGATTTCTTACTAAGATGCGGCGCTAATCCATCTTACTACAATAATTTACTACAGCATTGGGCAGTTGTAAACTTGCAATTAGAGTTTCGTGACTTTTTAAGACAACTTCGAACAACTGATGTGTATGAAACTAATCGCATATGTATGAGATATGCAGTTTCATCGAATAATGAAGATATTCTTGAAGAATTGATCGATCAAGGAGGCGATGTAAATATTGACAACTCTTATCTTATCAAAACTGCAGCAAAATACGATTTACATAATATTGTAGTATTATTGGTTAACAATCGCGCCAGGATACCTCAGGAAGCTATTAAATTAGCAGCAAGCTCATATATCAAAAAGTATTTAAAACGCATGTGCAATCCTGTTACTTGAATCATATATTACAAGAAAAGCATGAATAGATTAGAAAGTTGGTTAAAAAAATACGAACAACAGCCTCATAATCCAAATATAGCATTAGTAATTGCAAACGAATACGCGCAAATTGGAGATTCAGTAAATAATGAAGCTGACAAAAAACATTGTTTCAATAATGCTATTAAATTTTATTCTCTTTCGATTGATTTATCTCAACCACCAGAACCAATTTCATTGGCAAAACGAGCAACAATATACCAAAAATTAAACATGCCAGAACTAGCGCTAAAAGACCTGTTGACATTGGGAATAGTAGAAGGAGACTCTAAAATAGAAACAGTTGTTTTATACAGTTGTATTAAAAACTTGATTATGAACTTGAAACAATTTGTTGTTTCTGGTGAAATTTCATCTGAATTAGTTCAATTCTATCTAACTTCTAAAGAAATTGAATATTGCTTCCCGAATAAACCAAATCAAATTGACAAGTCTGTACATCTATTGCAAATGAGTAAAGAAAGAGTATCTTGGGATATTGTGAGAATGAGTCAATGTTTTAAACTTGCACAACGTTCTACTTGTTGGAAAAAGAAAACTGCCGCATGTATTACTAAAAATAATCGAATTATATCAGAAGGATACAATGGAACTCCGTCGGGACAGCCGCACTGCGAAGATGTTGGCCCTCGAGATAGTGTTGAACATCGACATTGGAGCGCCGCGCATGAAACTCACGGCGAGATTAACGCTATTTTACATGCATTATCGTATGGTAATGTACTTAAAAACTGTACAATGTATACTGTATTATCTCCGTGTGTAAATTGCGCTGAAGCTATAGTAAAGGTAGGTATTAATAGGATAGTTTATGCAATTAAGGGGCGGCAAGAAGGTTTAGATTACCTGGCCAAGTACAAAATCAAAGTCGTAGAATGTCCTATAGAAATAGAGAATTCTAGCCTAAATTGAAAAGTCCGATTGCAACATTGTGATTTCCAAATGGCTGCCATTTGGAAACAACTTTTTCTAGCGTTTGAAACGGAAACATCAGATTCTAGTGAAAATCGATTTCAACCAACTAAAAAAGATTCTATATTTGCAAGACAAATAATGTTTTGCAACGCGCCATTACACATATGGATTGATGCCGCCATTTTTTATCCTAATTTTAGAGTTGAATATAGAGTAGAAAAAGACCAAGAAATTAGAGCACGAGCTCTCATTAATCTATACTTTAAAACAGGTAGAGATATTGTACTTATGGACGGACATGGAAGAATTGTTAGGCGCCTTCTCATGGGTGGTATACCACCAAATGCAATACATGTTGTAGAATTAGATGTTACTGTACATGAGTTTCATAAATGGTTTTTTCCGCGCGGCGTAAGATCTTATCTAGGTAACATATTCACAACAGTTGTAAACTCTCGTAATCCATTCTATTATTACAATTTTTGCGGTATTCGCGAATCTCTAACAGATATTCAAACAATTAAACACGAACATATGATATCATTCTCTGTTGCTCGTTCGAATACTCGGTATGGTAAACAACTTTCAGCCAACAAACGCCGTCTTCCGCGAATTAATAGATTTAAAAACGTGGTTACAAAAAAGGTTAATGCATACCTGCAAAATCGCGGCGGGAAATTAATTGCATATCGGCCAGATTTCATTACATTATGGGTTAATTCATATAGAGATTAATTTTGCTGCGTTTGGATCTTGCTGAAATATCTTACACTTGTGAAAGATACAAAAAGATAAATATTGACCCAAACTTTATAGGTTGTGAAGTTTGGGTCAATATTTATCTTTTCCATCTGATATGATGTAATATAGCCACTATTTATGAATGTTTTGACATTTTTGATAAGTATAGACGTATTGGGTAACATGTATTTATTCTACTCTAAATGTGTTTATCGTTTAATCACTTTGCGCGCATTTTATGTTCGTTAGCAGTTTGCCATTTGATGGCGAGTGCGAGCATTTCATCTTTGTTTGTATCATTAGCAAATGTCCAAACTTTAATTGCGCCATTTTTTAATCTATAATATTTGTTTTTACTGTCCCAATGATTCAAACGCGCTTTCATTAAACAAACAGATTTTCTGTCTTCATCCCATACCAAATAAGTAAAAGTAGGTGAGGTCCACTTATGTTCACCATTTTTAAGTGATAGCAATGAAAGTACTACTGAACGAATACCATTATGACCATTAAAATCTTCACGTGTAATAGGACGAGAGAGTTGAGTCACCATACGATAACGTTCTGCGCCTCGTGCTTGAAATTGAGCGCGTTTTTCTTTCAAAGAAATCATTACTTTGAAGGTATAAGAACCTTTGTTACCGTTTGTCAAAAACTCATTTTAAGCTTTTGTCAGGCTTAAAGCGTACCAGTTCCTGTATCACTAACTAGTAATTCATCATATAAACTCCTTTTAAGTAATCATTCTGTTTTGTTTTAAGTATCGAATGAGCTCGCAATCCTTCAGGATTAAAATCTCCATATACCGTATTCCAAATACTTAATCTCTGATTGAGTTTTGTTGTTTCATATTCATCTAGAATAGTATTTACAATAACTGTAATTGTTTGTTCATTAAGAGATGCTATATCATTTCTTGGCGCGCTATCAGGTATAATATACCTGGAATATATATCACCCGTTTTGGGATTATTATTTAAAGAAACGTTACTCATAACTCCGCCAATAACTCTGTCAGTAACACGTATTGTTTGACCTGTATTTTTTAATCTTGTTGTAATTTCTTTTGAAATATTGTCCATATTTTCACGCGAGAAAAAGTATTTATTTGGGTTACTCCATGTAGCGTATTTATCCCAGCCGACATAATTTTGATATCTATTGTCAAATTTTTGTCCTAAATATTCGTTCATTTATTATAGATGTAACTTTACACATAAACTTGATATACATTTTTAACAAATTATTTAGTCACTTAAACTAGAAATTTTGTATCTGCGCCATTTTCAACTAGATATTTGACAACTGGCAAATGACCTGCGCAACTTGCGATTTGTAAAGCATCGTTAATATGTCTACAATTTACATTACGTTCAATTAAAAACTTAACCACTGGCAAATGTCCATTTGAGCTTGCATATGTTATCGCACATTCATTATCTGTGTGAATATCTGCGCCATTTTCAACTAAAAACTTGACAACTGGTAAATGACCTGCCCAACTTGTTATTTGTAAAGCATCATTAATATGTTTATAATTTACATTACGTTCAATTAAAAACTTAACCACTGGCAAATGTCCATTTATAGTTGCAAATCTCATTGCGTATTCATCATCAGCATGAATATCTGCGCCATTTTCAACTAAAAACTCGACTACGGATAAATAACCATTTCTACTTGCATACCGTAAAGCACCATCATTCTCCGCGTGAATATCTGCGCCATTTTCAACTAGATATTTGACAACTGGCAAATGACCATTTCGACTCGCATATCTCATTGCGTATTCATCATCAGCGTGAATATCTGCGCCATTTTCAACTAGATATTTGACAACTGGCAAATGACCATTTCGACTCGCATATCTCATTGCGTATTCATCA
>JACCDY011216875.1_pt1 | contig 90146 bp, 83 predicted proteins | sample 7446391 | NCBI WGS metagenome assembly JACCDY01 (sample SAMN15323451, study PRJNA562643) | freshwater metagenome | isolation source: river surface water | place: USA:Blue River Watershed | collected 2017-08-18
GATATAAAATGAGAAACGTTGCAGGAGGAGATATTGATGCTAATTTATTGGTGAGAACTGATTTAGTTAAAGTTTCAGCAGATATCAATGCTCGTTACATTTATCAAGATAAATATTACGGTGGTTTCACATGGAGGACTTCTGACATGGTGGCCATCATGTTAGGTTATATGCCGATGAAAGATTTAACTGTAGGTTATTCTTATGACATTACAACGAATAAATTGGCTAGTGTTTCTAATGGGTCCCACGAATTGATGGTGAAATATTGTTATTATCTGCCATTGCCTAAGATTCAGAAATCGAAACATCCAAGGTGGTTGTAGAAAAAAAGTAAATAAAAGTGTAACCATTTTTAGTGTTCATCCGTTATACCCGAACTTAGAAAAGATCCTGTAGCTTGTTGGTTTGGTGAATGGTTGACAAAAAATGAATAAAATGAGAAAAGTATTTTTGTTGGTTTTATTAAGTGTAGTTATTTATTCTTGTAATAACACACGACCGTATGAATTGGTTGGAGCGCAAGGGAGAAAACCATTTTATCCTGAGGTTCCTACTGGTATGGTGTATGTGCCTGCAGGTGGATTTACCATGGGATTGCATGATCAGGATATTTTAAATTTGGATGATGCTAGGGCAAAGGTTGTAACAATTTCTGCTTTCTACATGGATCAAACTGAGATTTCTAACAATGAATATCGTCAGTTTGTAGAGTGGGTTCGAGATTCAATTGCTTTAGAAAAGCTGGTTGACCGAGGTTTAAGAGAGCAATTGGATCAATATATCAATTTTGATCAAGATATCCTTTTCAGTCTGCAAGGTGAAGGAACGGACGAAGTAAAAATAGCTAATTACTATTATGACAATAAACCTTTAGATTTTAGTAAAGTAACTATCGATGGTACTTCAGAAGACGAAGATCAAGTTGTTCCAGATCAAATGGAACGTGATGGAAGAAAAATATATGAGGCACTTTTCGCTGATGGTTACAATGAGGACAAACAAAGTAATGCTGTTTCGGCAAGAGAAATAAAAAATAACTGGTTGAGCTTAAATTGGGAAACACAGGCAAGTTACAGAATGTGGGATGACCCAAAGTTAATGCCTTTACTTGCGGACATGTTTTACCCTGCGAAAGAAAGATATTACAAACAACGTGAAATTGATGTTCGTAATTTAGTATATGAGTATTATTGGATAGATTATAAAGAAGCCTCTAAGAAAGGTGAAATAGCATCTTATGATTCTCCTGGAGCTTATGAATTCTCAGAAACACCGCAGGATGCTTCTAAAAGATTAAACGATAGGGATGGGGCATTGCTATATCAAAAGTTGGGTGACGAAAATAATCCAACATTATACAGTGCACCAGGTTCAAGACAACCGATTACAAACGTAAATAGTGATGGTTCTTTTACTCAATTGAATGATACCATCCGTGCTGCAAGTTCTGATACAAAAGAAAATAACATAACAGAGATTGGAGTTGATGACCGAGGATTGCGCGATGGATTTATTTCTGGAAAAGATAAGGATATGGGTTACATGAACCGTAAAATGGAATGGAACGCGTATAGAGGGCACACTGATAGAAGTCGTTTTATTATTCATGAGAAAATACCTGTATATCCTGATACATTATGTTGGGTGAGCGATTTGACTTATTCAAATGCTGACAAAATAATGCCACGTTATTTTTCACACCCGGCTTATGATAATTATCCAGTTGTAGGTGTAACTTGGAAACAAGCAAAAGCTTTTTCTGTATGGAGAACTCAATTGTTAAATAATTATTTAGTAGCTAACGGTGATGTTTATCTAAATGATTTCCGTTTACCTACCGAAGCTGAATGGGAAAGAGCAGCTCGTGGAGATCTTGCTTTGCAATCATACCCATGGGGTGGCCCATACATTAGAAATGCTTCTGGTTGTTTCTTGGGTAATTTCAAACCAATGAGAGGTAGATATTTTGAGGATGGTGGAGTTTACACGGTTAAAGTTTATTCATACAATCCAAATAATTATGGCTTATACTGTATGGCTGGTAATGTTTCAGAATGGTGTGAATCCGCCTATGATGAGTCTAGCTATGAGTTTATGGATGATGTTAACCCTGAGTTTTCTTATGATGCAAAAAAATGGGAACCAGAGGTTATGAAACGTAAAGTAATTCGCGGTGGTTCTTGGAAAGATGTCGGTCATTACTTAAATGTAGGTGCTCGTTCATATGAATATCAAGATACAGCCAAATCTTATGTTGGATTTAGAAATGTAATGTCACATCTAGGAAGAGGTGGTAAAGACATAACAAAAGAAGGTGGAGAAGAAATACAAAGTGATATCAATCTTCGCTAATTAAATTGTAACCAAATAAAAATCAAATAGTTAATTGTTAAACCTAAATTAAATTTAAAATTATGAGCGCAGGTAAAGGAGGTTTTTTCGAAAGTAAACAATGGAAAAACATTATGAAGTATGTATACGGTCTTGGAGCGGCTGTGGTAATCGTTGGAGCGTTATTTAAAATCATGCACTGGCCAGGATCTGGTATTTTGTTAACGGTGGGTCTATTGACAGAGGCGGGTATCTTTATTCTATCTGTATTAGAACCTGTTCATGAGGATCCAAAATGGGAATTAGTATATCCTGAATTAGCAATGGGTGAGGCCACGCATGATGGGAAAGCTAAAAAAGTTTCTGGAGGTTCTGGAATTACTCAAGAGTTAGATAAAATGCTAGAAGATGCAAAAATCGATTCAGCATTATTAGAAAGATTAGGAGATGGAATGAGAACATTGGGAGATAATGCAGCTCAATTGAAAGGAGTTACATCTGCTGCAGCTGCAACTGATGGTTATGTTACTTCTTTACAAGCAGCTTCTGAAAAAGTTTCTTCATTATCTGAGGCATACGAAAGAGCATCAGTATCAATTGCTGGATTAACTTCTAATACAGCAGAAGGTGAATCTTTTGGTGAGCAAATGCAAAAAGTTTCTAAAAATTTAGCAGCATTAAATAATGTATATGAATTACAGTTGAAAGGTTCTTCTTCGCATTTAGAAGCAACAGAGAAATTCCAAACTCAAGTTGTTGAAATGATGGCTAACTTGTCTGCATCAGCTGAGGATACTCGTATATACAAAGAAAACATGGCATTGTTGTCTAAAAATCTTACTGATTTGAACAACGTTTATGGTAACATGTTAAAAGCGATGAGAGCTTAATAGCCTAATTAATTTATTTAATAACCAAATAAAACCAAATTAAAATGGCAGGCGGTAAGGAAACCCCAAGACAGAAGATGATAGGTATGATGTATTTGGTGTTAACAGCATTGTTAGCGCTTAACGTATCTAAATCTATTCTCGATGCCTTTGTTGCAATTGAGGAGAATACTCAAAAATCTGCGATTGTGCAATTGGATAGAGGAAATATTTTTGTGTCAGATTTGAATGCAGGAATACTACAAAACAAAAAAGAAAATCCGGGTAAAGCGGCGAAATGTCAGTATTACCTTGATTTAATTGCAAAAATTGATGTAGAAACGGCTAACATGATCAAATTTATCGATGAGATTAAAATTGATATCATGAAGAAAAGCGGTGAGTTAGTAGATACTGAAAAGAATCAAGACAAAGAAACGATTGTTTGGAAAAAGTATTCAGCTGCCGATAAACTACGTCCGGCTCGTTTAAATTTAATGGCTGTTCAAGCAAAGGATCAATACGATGTACCAATGCATGAAATTATTGGTGAAGAAATCAATAATCCAGACCCAAGTAAAAGTGGGATGAAGTTGTGGAAAATGTACAATGATTATAGAGCGAAAATCGTTGAAACGTTAGGTACATATCACGATAAAATTGATTCTGTTTCTGGTAAAGGTATTGGTGCACCTAAATGGGTTGTTAAAACAACACCAATTAACAAGTTTACTGATAATAAAGATTTGGATAAACAGGTTAATTCAATGTTGGATAAAACACAATGCAACAAAGAAGACCGTGGTGTATTGAAACAATTATACATGGAATTAACCAAACAAGAGCGTTACGAGGAAGTGAATGATGTGAAAAACGTTCATTGGATTGGTAAAACTTTTGACCATTCTCCTTTAGTAGCTGCTTTGGCTTCTTTAACTGCAATGCAACTAGAAGTATTAAATGCTCGTGCTACCGCAGCAGGATACTTAGCAGGTAAAGTAGTTACGGCGGAGTTTTCTTTTAATAAGTTAATCGCTTTGGCTACAGCTACACCAAGTGTTGCATCTCCTGGAGATCCAATTGAAATTAGCGTTGTAATGGGAGCATACGATTCAGATAACCAGCCAACTGTAACTGGTGGAAGTTTTACCGTTGCTAATGGTATGGGTAAAATGAAAACTACAGCTGGATCAGCAGATATGACATTTTCTGGAACTATCGCAATCAAATCTCGCTCTGGTGCTATCAAAGAAGAGAAATGGGAAACGAAAGTAGGAGTATTAACTTCCGAAAAAGAAGCTTCAATCGAAACACCAGAAATGCAAGTTTTCTATGAAGGTATTCCAATTGAATTGAAAGCTTCTGCTACCGGTATGTACAAAAATGTTCGTATGAGTGTTCCTTCGCCTTATACAGCTGCTGCTGGTAGTGCAGGTTCTACTGTTACTGTAACTTTGTCTGGTACAGATTCTAAAGGAAGTTCTGTAAGTTTAGGTTCAAAAAAATTCACAGTTAAAAAGGCACCGAAACCTGAGTTAACATGGAATGGTATCGCTGATGGAGGTAGAGCTGTAAAATCAGCTGGTTCTTTAGCTTGTGCTTACGGTAATAACGTACCATTTTCACCTTCTAAAGGAAAGTTCTCTGTAGTTAATTACAGTATTACAGTGTCTGGAATTAAAGGTAGTTTAGATGGTTCTGGTTCATCTATTTCTCCTGCTCATTTGGCTATTTTAAAAGGAGCAACTGGTGGAAATATTGCTGTACAAGTTCGATATGCAGGAACAAGTGGTGGTTTAATAAGTGCTACATTCAAAAATTAATTCGAAGGTTATGAAATCTCTAATAAGTTCAATTTTTTTACTTACATTGATTGTAGATAATGGATTATCTCAAGGTAATGTTGGTCCTTCAAATGTTATAATACCAAATGGTCAACCGGCTTCTGGTGTTATAGATGGAGTATATGAAAAGAAAGATGTACTAGCAAAAAAACGTGCTATTCCATTGGAACATGTTAGAGAAAGTGATTATATCTGGGGTAAAAGAACATGGAGTTATATTGATTTACGAGAGAAAATAAATCATCCTTTATACTTTCCTCATGAGATAATAGACCAAAAGAATCAGGCATCTAAAACCGAATTAGTAACCGAATTGGCTGCACAAGGAAGATATAGTTTGTATTATGTTCTTGCCAATGCTCTTAAGAAAGGTCAGTTAATGGGTTATTTCAATAATATAGAAGCTGATTTATCGAAAGGTATTCTTACTCCAAAAGAAGGTGGTGATGCTTTTATATTTCCTGCTAGGCGAGATTTTTCAATCTCAGCTCAAACTGACGGTAATTATCAATCAGATATTGGTGAAATGATAGGTGTTTCTGTTATTGATCCTCAAAAGAATGAGAAAGTAGCAATGATAAGTGGTGTAGCAGTACCAGTTTACGTATTGAAAGGCTCAGCACCACAAATTAAAGTTTATTTAAATGGAGATCCGCTTATGGAGGCTTTAGATGCACAAACCGAAACAACGGATGCTTCTTTGGCTGAGATAATACCAGGTACATCCGATCCATATCCTGTTGAATTCCGTGTTAGAAATCAATTATATGTGCAACCAAATCAAATTGTAAAATATCTATTGAAAGAAGATTGGTTCTTTGATAAAGAACGTTCAGTTTTAGATGTTCGAATTATTGGTCTTGCTCCTGTAGTTATTGATAGTGCATCTTCTGAGGAGAAAACATTATTCTGGGTGTATTTTCCACAAGCAAGAGATGTACTAAAGAATTATTACGCTTACGATGCTAAAAGCACAGTGGGTGGAAATACATTTGATCACTTATTCATGACTAGACGATTTAATTCTGTTGTATACAAAGAATCTTCTTTATATGATAGAAAAGTGGAAGATTACCGTTTTGGAACGGATGCTTTATATGAATCTGAAAAAGTGAAGAATACCATTCGTACCTTCGAGCATGATGTTTGGAACTTCTAACCAGATACAAAAAAATTAAAACCAGCTTCGGCTGGTTTTTTTATACAATTAAACTATGCTAAACCCTTCATCGATTATCCAAGGACCATTTTCAGCAGCAGCAACAGCTAGTACATCGCATCTTTCATTTTCTGGATGTCCGGCATGTCCTTTAATCCAATGAAATTCAATTTTAAATTGTTGGTGTAATTGTAAATATCTTTCCCATAAATCTTGATTTTTCTTTCCTTTAAACCCTTTTGTTTTCCAATTAAATACCCACCCTTTTGATATGGAATCGATTACATATTTGGAATCTGAAAAAACATGAATGTCGTATTGGTGGGTTTTAATACTTTCTAAACCTACTATTAACGCTAGTAACTCCATTCGATTATTTGTGGTAAGTTTATAACCACCATTTAGTTCTTTTTTTTTACCTTGAAATTCAAGCACGATGCCATATCCTCCAGGACCTGGATTTCCTTTGCATGCGCCATCTGTGTAGAGGTTGATCCGCATTATTTTTTAACTCTTGTAGGATTTGAACTTATAAAACTTGCCCAGCCTTTACCTTTATCTTTGTTGTTTTCACCTATTCCTTTTGAAAAGTGATGACATACAGCAACAGCCAATCCATCAGTGGCATCTAAATATTTAGGCATTTCATCAAAATTTAGAATTTTTTGAAGCATCGCTGCAACTTGTTCCTTTGATGCACTTCCCGATCCCGTTATCGATTGTTTAATTCGACGTGGTGAATATTCTTCATAAGGTATATTATGGTTTAGACAACAAGCTATAGCAACCCCTTGTGCCCTTCCTAATTTGAGCATGGATTGAACGTTCTTTCCAAAAAAAGGTGCTTCAATGGCCATTTCATCGGGTTTGTATTCAGAAATAATTCCATTCAAACGATCCAATATTCTTTTTAATTTATCGGGTTGATTCGTTAGTTTGGACAGTTGGATTATGCCAAATGTAAGTAGAGATAATTTGTTGTCATGTACATGAACCAATCCATAACCAAGTACAGTTGTACCAGGATCAATACCCAAAATGATTTTATCTTTGCTTAACATGAATCTGTCGTAAAAATACTAAAATATAGTCTTGTCATTTCCATAAGTATAATTTCAATGTCCATTTCATATGATAGTACGAAATAGCCCTAAGTAAAAATACGTAGATTATTAAATTTCATTTTGAGAAAAAAGATACTGAAAATAGACTCAAGGTTATTTTATTATCTTTACTACTAATTGTATCAATATGTATGGACTTGTTAATAAAGCGATAAAAGAACTAGTAGTATCTAATCACGGAGAAGAAAAATGGGTAGAAATTTGTCGCTTATCTGATTTTTTGGAGGAAGATTTTGTTGGCTTACAATCCTACCCTGACGAATTGACATTTAAACTAATTTCGAATGCATCTCAATTGTTGGATGTTCATTCGGAAAAGTTACTTGAAGCTTTTGGAGAATATTGGATACTTTATACTGCGAATGAAGGATATGGCGAAATGCTGAATTTAGCAGGTGAAACCTTTGTTAGTTTTTTAAAAAACCTCGATTTGTTACATTATCAGGTAAATAACATCATGCCGAATTTAATTCCTCCCCAATTTAACACAAGAAATCAAAAAGAAAATTCAATTGAATTGGAATATCGTTCGCACCGTATAGGTATGATTCCCATGTTAATTGGATTAATTCATGGATTAGGCAAACGGTTTAATTTAAAAGTGAATGTAACTCAAATAGAGGCACTGAGTGAAGGAGCCAATTGTGATGTTTTTTTAATTAATTGGTGAAATGAAGCATCCTGAAATTCCAGAAAATGAATCAGAGCGTTTATCCGCCCTATACGATTACAAAATATTAGATACATTATCCGAAATTGAATTTGATGAAATAAATGCACTTGCTGCCCAAATTTGTCAAACACCAATTGCCTTTGTAAGCTTTATTGATTCAAATCGTCAGTGGTTCAAGTCAAGTATTGGATTGGAAATTCATGAAACTACGCGAGAAATTTCTTTTTGCGGTCACGCTATTAATAATCCTCAAGAACCTTTATTAGTATCAGATGCAACCAAGGATGATCGATTTTTTGATAATCCTTTAGTTATAGGAAATCCAAAAATCCGCTTTTATATTGGGGTTTCGTTAGTAGATTCAGCTGGATTTGCATTGGGTACACTTTGTGCGTTGGATTATATAGAAAGAGAACTATCCGAAAGTCAGATAAAAAGTTTGAAAACACTTGCCAAAAGTGTGGTGAATATTTTGGAGCTTAGGAAAAAAAACCATGAAATTCAAAATAGGCAACTAGAATTTGAAGAAATTGCTAATTTCTCTAATCCATTTATTCTAATTCTAAATAAAAAGTTAGAGATTACAAGATTTGGAGATAATTATGTAAAAGCAATACCTGGAATCGTTAAGGGTGATTTGTTTGAAACCCACTTTAAATGGGAAACCCAATTTGATTGGGAGGTGTTATTCGAAAAAGGGTTTTCAAATAAAAGATCAATAAATTTTTTTAAAACTAAGAAGGATGATCAAAAATACAAGGCCTCGGTTAATTGTTTTGGGGATAGTTACATTGCCATTTTTGCTTCACCGGTAATAAATAATTTATTTCCTATATCCAATTATCATATTCAATATTCGGATTTTCCTCGACATGATTATATTGCTGAGTATTTATTCTTGCAGCAAGCCTCAATAAAATCGCTTTCTGAAGCTAGAGAATTGAGCGATAGGATGGTTGCTAAAAATAGAGAGCTTGAAAATGCTCAACAAAATATTGATAACTTATCTCGCTTTCCAAATGAAAATCCAAATCCTGTATTGCGATTTGATTCTAATTTCGATTTAATGTTCTCAAATTCAGCAGCTCAAATAAATTTTCTGACCGATTTTTCTATTTCGAAGGAAACGCTGGATGCAGAATTTAAAGGATTGTTAGAAAAATCTAAAAATTCAACAGAGAAAGAAATCTTCTCCTATTTGTCAAGAAATGGAAGACATTATTCCATATCCATTCGTTATATTTCGAAGGTAGGACAGATTTTAGTCTATTCCTACGATATTACTTCTTTTATTATAGAGATTGAACAAAAGAGAGAGGAATCGAAGCAGTTAAATGCAGAAATAGATAAACAGCGTGAATTTTACGAATATATTTTAAACAATATACCATCAGACATTGCTGTTTTTAGTCCTGATCATAAATATGTTTATGTAAATCCTAAAGGGATAAAAGATCCTGAATTGCGCAAATTTATGATAGGAAAAGACGACTTCGATTACTGTGAGTATAAAGGGATTTCTAGTGATTTAGCTATTAAAAGAAGAAACTTCTTTAATAAAATAATTCAATCCAGGACATTTGTTCAATGGGAGGATGACATGATCAATGCAGATGGTGAACGGAATGTTGTTTTACGTCGGATGGGACCCGTCTACGATGAGGAGGGTAACATTCGATTAGTTATTGGTTATGGAGTGGACATTACAGAAAGAAAACAAACTGAAGAAAAATTAGTAGAGTCTTACAAGCGAACGTTGCTACTTGAAAATTTCCTAGATAAAACAAGTGATGCTATTCAAGTATCGGATGATTCAGGAAAAATTGTTTACATGAATCATGTGGCCATTGAGCGTCTTGGTATAGATGAAAAAGTACTTGAAAGTCTTTATGTTCAGGATTTTGAAGCGGTATTCAAAAATCCAGGTAGTTGGGAAGAACATATTCGTGAAATGAGAAGCCTCAAAGCTATGCAAATCGAAAGTACAAATTCCAATATCTTAACCGGAAATAATTTCGATGTTGAAGTTTCAGTTAACTACCAAGAAATTGATGGTGTAGGTTATTTGATTGCTGCATCAAGAGACATAACAGAGCGAAAGAAAAATAGACAAGAGATTGAAAGGCTTTCATTGGTTGCAAAAAACACGAATAATGGGGTTTTAATGCTTGATGTTGATCGTAAAATCACATGGGCCAATGAAGCTATGATTAAACGAAGTGGGTATTCTTTGAGTGAGTTGGTGGGTAGTAGCCCAAAAAAATTCCAAACCAAAGAAACGAATGTAGAAGTGGTCAAGGGAATTCATTCAAAAATGTTGAATTTAGAACCCGTATCCGCTGAAATCCTGCATTGTTCAAAGTCTGGTGAATTTTATTGGATAGATTTAAACATTCAACCTATGTTCGATAACCTAGGTCGTCATACAGGCTTCATGGCAGTTGAAATCGATATCACCGAGCGTAAGAATTTTGAGGATACCATTGCTGGTCAGAATAAAAATTTACGCGAAATAACAGATGCGCTTGATCAAAGTTCATTGGTTTCTGTTGCAGATAAAAATGGATTAATTATTCGAGCAAATAATAAATTCTGTGAAATATCAAAATATAGCGAAGATGATTTAATTGGTAAGTCACATAATATAGTGAATTCTGGTTATCATTCCGATGAATTTTGGTCGACTATTTGGACAACCATTTCATCAGGTAAAATTTGGCGAGGTGAAATTAAAAACAAGTCAAAAGAGGGTAATTACTATTGGGTGGATTCAATTATTTATCCAATTGTTGATATCAATGGAAATATAGAGCATTATTTAGGAATTCACCATGAAATAACCGATCGAAAAGATGCAGAAGAATCGTTGGAATTGAAATCATCATTTCAACGAGTGTTAATGGAGATTTCTACGAAGTATATTAATTTACCATTAGATACGTTAGATGAAGCCATAAATGAGTCCCTTGGAGAATTGGGTAGATTTGTAAAGGTGGATCGGGTATATGTCTTTGATTATAATTATTTAGATAAGACAATTTCCAATTTATATGAATGGTGTGGTGAGGGTATTGAACCACAAATTCAAGTTTTACAGAAAATTCCATTTGCAGATGTCCCTATATGGGTACAAAAACATAGTTTAGGTCAGGATATTGTCGTTCCAAATGTTCTTGAACTTCCAACCAGTAGGTTTAGAGAATTGATTGAAGAGCAAGATATTAAAAGTTTGATTGCATTACCAATGATGGATGGTGATACCTGTATTGGATTTGTAGGTTTTGATGCAGTACGCAGTGTACGTTCTTTTACAATGGATGAACGGTCTTTGCTTCAGTTATACGCTCAAATGTTAGTTAATGTTGGGAATAGAACGGATTACATTAAACAAATTGAGCAATCAAAAAGCGAAATTGAACGGATAAATAGTGGATTAGAAATAACTGTTCGAGAAAAAACACAAAGAAATTTAGAGTTAGCAAAATCCATTACGGATCAAGAAAAATTAGTGACAATTGGAGAAATAGCTTCCGGTATTGCTCATGACCTAAACACTCCTCTTGGTTCGATTAAAAGTGGTGCTGAAAGTATTCGCTTTACATTAGAAAATTTATTTAAAGGAACAATATGGAAATGTTCTCCTGAACAGATAAAGTTTGCATGCAATAGAGCGGTTGAAACAGAGATTGAACTATTTATTGGCGGATTGCAGCAGAGAAGAGAAAAGAAAGTAATGGATCAGTTTTTGGATGAAAATTATCCATTTATACAAGCAGAATTGAAAAACGACTTATCATCTGGCTTAATTAAAGCAAGAATCTCTTCAGATGAAAGTTCAGTAATTGATTCAATTATTTCTTCATCCAATTCATTAGAGTTTTTGGATCTAATTTATCATATACAAATGACAAGAACTTTTGTTGATACCATTTTAGCGTCCACAGACAAAGCAACCTCAGTTGTACAAGATATGCGTGCCTTTATAAAAGATCAAAAAATGGCAACGAAGAAAAAAGTAAATCTTCACCAAAATATTTCTACTGTTTTAAATATTTTCAACTTTCAATTGAAAAATAAAGTGGAATTAACGTTTGAAGTAGATCAGTATCTTGAAATTTTTGGTATTGACATTAAGCTTTTCCAGTTGTGGTCGAATCTTATTAAAAATGCCATAGAATCAATGGAAGACGAACCCAATAGAGGTAGGTTAAGCATTCTTTCCGAAGATAAATCCAATCAAATTATTATTCACGTAATAAATAATGGGCCTCAAATTCCATCTGAAATTCAAGAACAAATTTTTGACAAATTCTATACGACGAAGAGCCAAAAAAATGGTTCAGGACTTGGGCTTAGCATAGTGAAAAATGTTGTAGAGGAGCACAATGCAGAAATTCTTTTGGATTCATCAAATGAAGTAACTAAATTTAGTATCATATTTAACAAATAAATTGAATGGAACAAATAAAATATGCCGTAATTTGTGTAGACGACGATCCGCATATTTTGCAGATGTTGAGTTTTCAACTAGAGAAAATAATTGATTCAAAATATACCTTAATTGAATACTTTACAAATCCTGATGAAGTGTCAAAAAATATTCATGAGCTTGTAAATGAGCATATTGAGATTGTTTTCGTTTTAGTGGACTATCAAATGCCACAGAAGAATGGAGTACAGTTAATTCGAGAGATAAAAGATATCAATCCAAAATTAGAATGTATTATGTTGTCCGGACAAGCCAATTCTATCCAAGTTGCTGAATTAGAACAAGATGGTTTATTAACTTGCTTTTTACACAAACCATGGGATGAAAATACCTTATACAATGTATTAAATCCAATTTTAAATAAAAAAGGACAATAAAATGAAGCAGATATTTTTCTTTATAATATGCTCTCTAATTTTTGGAACGCATGCTCAAGAAATACGCAGTGTAGTTAATGGTTATGGCCATATGAATTATAATTACTTACATGATTTTAATAAAAATAACGATCCTTCTTCTTCTTATTTTGAACTTGGTGAGCATGATTTATTTGTAAATACATATTTTAATGATCGAATTAGTTTTTTAGGCGAATTTGTAGTTAGATACACAAAAGGCACCCCTACAACTTTTTCTGCAAGTATAGAACGTGCTCGTTTAAAATTCGATTATTATAAAAATCATTCAATTATCACAGGGAAAATTCATACACCATTAAATTATTGGAATGATGTTTACCATCATGGTAGGTTATTCTTCCCTAGTATTGATAGACCTATCTCATTCAGTTATTTGATGCCTTTGCATAATTTAGGTGTTCAATTTCAAGGTCAAAATTTAGGTAAGTGGAATTTTGGGTACGATGCCGTAATTGGAAATGGAATAAGTGCAACAGATGGGTTTGATGATAATTTAAGTCCCGCGATAACCCTTGCCCTGCATATAAAACCTAAAGATAACTGGCGAATAGGACTATCATATTTTTATGATTTTCTCACGGATGCTTCTGTGACGGGGGCTCATACGGGTCATAATGTTGCTCCTTCCCATAATCATGGTGAAACCTATAAGGGAAATTTACATTACAACCTTTTTAGTCAATCTGTTGCTTTTTTTGGAAACAAGCATGAGTTTTTAAATGAATTTGTATTTAATCGAACGCATACAGATACACTTGGCTATGCAAATAACTTTTCAAATTACACTTATTATGGATACCGAATTAAAGACAAACACATACCTTATGCAATTTTTGATTTGATGTCAATAGCAGAGAATGATTTGTTTACCTATCATTATGATATTATGCGCTTGTGGTTAGGATATAGATATGAGTTTTCTGAAAAAATAAATGTCAAAACCCAAATAGGGTATTCAGGTAGCCTCTTGAATAGTGTCCATGCACCATCCAGTAATTTAGAATTTAAAGTCCAATTTGCTTATGGCTTCTAAAGTAGTGTTGTTTTTTTTAGTCGTGGGTTTTTCTTTATCCACTTATTGTCAATCGTTATTGGAATATAAGATTGTAGCGAATAACGCGGGTGTCACACAGCTTACACAAGCACAGGTTAAAGAATATTTTAAAGGAAAATATACCTTATGGAAAACGGGAAGTTCTGTAAAAGTTGTATTGCATTCATCGGAATCAAAGCATTCGGCAACCTTGTCAAAACTTTTATTTAATACTAGTCAACAAGGGGTAAAAAAGTATTGGCTATCTCTTGTATTTCAGGGTAGAGCCAATCCACCAGTGTTTCTAAATAATGAGACGGAAATAATAAACTATGTCAAACGTACTCCAGGAGCAATTGGGATAATTCATCAAAATACTTTTTGTCCCAGTCAATTTATTATTCAAATAAAGTAATATGAAATCATTTGCATTTAGGGTTTGGTTTCCATTCGCTTTGTTTAGTGGGCTAATGTTATTAATAATTGCCTTTTATTATTCCAATAAACAGGAAGAATTATATATTAAAAATAGACGGTTTGAACTTCAGGAGTTAGCAAAAAGTGTTGCGCTTGCCGTAGAATTATCATTGCAAAATGAAAATTTAGAAGGGCTAAAAAAAGCGCTAGAACTTGCAAAATCAACGGATGATTTTGAGAAAGTTGCCGTTGTAATTAAAGATGAAAAAGGAAATAAAAAGCAGCTTTTTGCGAATCCTGAAAAATCAGAAGTCGATGTACTTTCTTTAGATTCAGAAAAATTTATTTTGGAGCGTTACGCCTTTAAAACAGACTTGTTAAGTGGTGAGATTTATATGGTTTCATCGAAGGCTAAAATAAATAAAGTAATTTTTGGACTAAACGCACCGTTATATCAGATATTATTATTCACTTTAATTCTATCAGTAATTGTATTTTATTGGTTTGCAAAAAGATCAGTTAAACCTATCCAGCAATTGATAAATTACTCAAAATCAATTGAGGAAAATGATAAATTCGACTTAGATTTAGGGACTAGCACAACAACGGAGATCAAAAATTTGGGTCAAGCACTGCATTCTCTTTCGTCCAGTCTTAACCTGGAGAGAAAAAGAAATGATGATCTACTTCAAGACCTAGAAAATAAAGTGATTTCTAGAACCAAGGAGAACAATCAACTGTCTTTGGTAGCAAAGCATGCTTTAAACGGTGTATTAATTGCAGACAAAAACAAAAGAATAGTTTGGGCAAATCAAAGTTTATTGAATATCACAGGTTATAGTTTGGAAGAAATCTTAGGACAATCCCCTAAAATGTTTCAATTTGAAGGAACGGATGTAGAAACAATAAACCGAATTAATCAGGCCCTAAAAAACAACGAAATTGTTAAAGAACAGGTCTTAAATAGAGGAAAAAACGGTAAAGAATATTGGTTGGATTTAAATATAGTACCTGTTTTTGAAGAAAATGAAGTTACGGGTTATATTGCTGTTGAAACAGATATAACAGAACGTATTATCGATGATAATTTATTGCGAAAAAGCGAAGAGTTGAATCGGAGAATATTGGAAAATTCATCTGAAATGATTCATACCTTAGATAACTTCGGGAATTTGGTCTGGGCCAATAAGTCATGGTTCGCTAATATGGGGTTGAACGAAGATGAAATCAAGGGAAAATCAATTGTTGAATTTTTAGATGAAAATACCCGAATTGAGTTTGAAAATGTAACGCCTATTTTGCTAAAAGGAGAATCGGTAAATAATTTGGAATGCGTTTTTATAACAAAATCAAATGATAAAATTCAATTGCGTGGAAAGACAATTCCGTTAATCGAAAATGGCAAAATCATTGGAAGTCAGGCCTATCTGCATAATGTAACTCAAATAATTGATGCGCGTGATATAATTCGAAAAAAATCGTTATTGCAAGATCTAATAATGCGTATTTCAACAAAGTATATAAACTTTCCGATAGAGCACTTAGATCAGACAATTCTTGATTCCTTGGGAGATATTGCCAATTTCGTTGAAGCAGATAGAGCATATATTTTTGATTATTATTTGGATAAGGGGTATTGTGAATACAAGTATGAATGGACGGCTCCAGGCATTCGAGCTCAAATTAATGATTACAAAACTATTCAATTAGATACGATGCCCTATTGGCTTAATACTCACAAGAATAATGAGTTTGTAATTGTTGAAACTTCAGCCCATATTGAGGATGAAAATATCCGACAATTGTTAGTTACAGAAGGAATTAAAAGCCTTATCACTATACCAATCCATGATGAAGACAGGTTGGTGGGCTTTGTTGGTTTTGATTTAATTAAAATACATCGAATTTTTTCAGATGAAGAAAAAGAAATTTTAGTGTTGTTTTCCCAAATGCTTGTAAATGTTTATAAAAGATTAACGTTCATCAAGGAATTAAATAATTCTAAAAAAGAAGTTGAAAGTATTAATTCTTCTCTTGAACAACGTGTTGCAGAAAACACAAAGAAAAACTTGGATTTATCAAAAAGCATGCTTGAACAAGAAAAAATGGCTACTATAGGGGAGATATCTGCTGGTATTGCACATGATTTAAATACTCCTCTTGGCACTATTAAGGTAGGGGCTGATAATGTGCGTTTCATGATAGGATCTATATTGTCTAATGATTTAAGTGCACTTGATAAGGCTGATTTTGATATTATACATGAAAGAATTGATACTTCACAACCAGAAATGTTTGTAGGAGGACTTCAATTGAGAAAAGAGAAATCAGAACTCATTAATTTTATTTCGCAAGCTCACTCTAATTTTAGTCCCAGTGAAATTGAAAAATTGGCTGATTTGATCGTTAAATCCCGGGTAAAAGTATCGGAGACTGAATTAATAAATCGAATTTTGGACTCAAAAAATCCTTTGCTGTTTGCCGATTTATTGTATCAAATTCAAATGGCAACTACTCAACTAGAAACGATAAAAAAATCTACAGATAAAGCTGTTAAAGTTGTTCAGGATGTTCGATCGTTTATGAAAGGTGAGGCTTCAAAAAATGAGAGACGGAAATTTAATGTGCGGGATAATATTTCTACTGTATTAGGAATTTTTAATTATGAGTTAAGAAAGAATGTCGATTTAAAGTTCGAAGTTGATGCTACTCTTGAAATGGAAGGATTTGATGTTAAATTATTTCAATTGTGGTCCAATTTAATTAAGAATGCATTTGAAGCCATGGAAGAACAACCGTATAAATACATTGGGATATATTCGGCAGTTGAAAATGGAAAAATTCACCTTACCTTTGAAAATAATGGACCTAAAATTCCTGATGAATTAAAAGCTACCATGTTTAATAAATTTTTCACAACGAAATCTAAAAAAAGTGGATCAGGTTTGGGCTTAAGTATTGTGAAAAATGTTTTAGCTGATCATAATGCATCAATTGATGTTATATCAACTGAACAATTAACGAAATTTATTGTTACTTTTATTATATGAATGAACTTAAATACGCGGTGATTTGTGTGGACGATGATCCCTACATTCTACAAATGTTAGGTTTTCAACTCGGAAAAATCATAAATCATAAATGTACTTTATTAGAGTATTTTACTGATCCTGCCAAGGCTTTGGAAGGTATTGGAGAATTGATAGAGGAAAAAATAGATGTTATTTTTGTTATAGTTGATTATCAAATGCCAAAAATTACAGGCGCTCAATTAATTCGTGCGATAAAGGAAAAATACCCAAGTTTAAAATGTGTTATGTTATCGGGTCAGGCAAATCAAGTGTCTGTAGATGAATTGAATGCAGATAATTTGCTTGAAACATTTATTTCGAAACCATGGGATGAGGAAGCATTATTTGATGCAATACGTCCAATGATTAAATAGCATTCTTACCTTTGTTCAATGAAAACAATTTTAATTTTGGGAGCAGGTCTTTCTGCTTCCTCTATGATTCGTTATTTATTAGATAGAGCGGAAGAAAATAATTGGCGATTAAAAATAGTCGATCAAGACATTAATTTAGTTAAACGAAAAATAGGAAATAGCCAATTTGCAGAAGCTTTATCCTTTAATGCTCTAGATCCTCACGAAAGAAGACCAGTAATCGGTCATTCTGATTTAGTAATTTCTATGTTGCCTGCGCGTTTTCATGTGGAAGTAGCAAAAGACTGTATAGACTTACGTGTCAACCTAATTACGCCGTCTTATATTTCTCCTGAAATGCGAGAGTTAGATGCCGAAGCACGACATGCGAACATAGTTATCATGAATGAAATAGGGGTAGATCCTGGAATTGATCATATGAGTGCGATGAAAATTATTCATGCCATTCAAAATAAAGGAGGGGTTGTGGAGAGTTTTAAATCATTTTGCGGTGGTTTGATTGCTCCTGAAAGTGATAACAATCCATGGCATTATAAATTCACGTGGAATCCTCGCAATGTTATTCTTGCAGGACAAGGTGGAGCAGCGATGTTTATAGATAACGGAGAATACAAATACATACCATATAATCGATTATTTGATCGTTTGGATAAAATCAGTATTCCAGAATACGGTGATTTTGAGGGTTATCCAAATCGTGATTCCTTATCTTATCGCAAAACCTATGGACTAGATACTATTCCAACTTTATATCGTGGAACCTTGCGTCGTCCTAATTTTTGTAAAGGATTTCATGTTTTTATTGAGTTAGGGATGACAGACGACACATATCGAATGACCGATTCAGAAGCGTTAACACCACGGTCTTTTTTAAATGCGTTTTTACCTTATAATGTAGGGATTTCTGTTGAAGAAAAATTCAAATTGTTTTTAAGAGAAGACCGAATGTATTTATATGAACAATTTGAATCACTGGGTATTTTTGAAAAAGATGAGTCCTTTGGATTTCCGAATGCAACACCTGCTCAATTATTGGAAAAATTGCTCGTAGCTCATTTATCACTGCATGAGGGAGATAAAGATATGTTGGTGATGTATCATGAATTTATTTATACGTTGAATGGAACTCAGCATAAAATAACTTCCTCAATGATTAACTTGGGCGAGGACCAAACCTATACGTCTATGTCCAATACGGTTGGTTTGCCGGTGGCAATTGCAGCTAAAATGATTTTAACGGGTGAATTGAAAGAAAAAGGAGTTACTTTACCCATAAGAAAAGAGGTGTATGAACCAATTTTAAATGAATTAGAACAATTTAATATTCGGTTTCACGAGGAAGAAATTTCTTTGTAAATAACTAATAAAAAATAATAATTTATGAAAGCATATGTTTTCCCTGGTCAAGGTGCTCAATTTACAGGAATGGGTAAAGACCTTTATGATAATTCAAATCAAGCAAAAGAGTTATTTCATTTAGCTAATGAGATCATGGGATTTGACATAACCAAAATTATGTTTGAAGGGAGTGATGAGGAATTGAAACAAACAAAAGTTACTCAACCAGCTATTTTTCTTCATTCAACAATTTTAGCTACTTGTTTAGGCGAATCTTTCAATCCCGCAATGGTTGCAGGACATTCTTTGGGTGAATTTTCTTCTTTAGTCGCAAATAAATGTATTTCCTTTGAAGATGGATTGAAGCTAGTAGCACAACGCGCTATTGCGATGCAAAAAGCTTGTGAAATGGAGCCATCAACCATGGCAGCTATTCTTGGTTTAGAGGACGATATTGTAGAAAAAATTTGTGGTGAAATTGATGGGGTGGTTGTTCCTGCTAACTATAATTGTCCTGGTCAGTTAGTGATTTCTGGAAGTGTGCCTGCCGTTGAGGCGGCTTGTGCTAAATTATCAGAAGCTGGTGCAAAGCGCGCTTTAATTCTACAAGTAGGTGGTGCTTTTCACTCTCCATTAATGGAGCCTGCCAGAGAAGAGTTAGCAACTGCCATTGAAAATACCCAATTTAATCAGCCAATCTGTCCTGTTTATCAAAATGTGACAGCTCATGCTGTTTCCAACCCAGATGATATTAAGAAAAATTTGGTTCTTCAATTAACAGCTCCAGTTCGATGGACGCAAACCATGAAACAAATGCTTTCGGATGGCGCCACAGAGGTTATTGAGGTTGGTCCAGGAAAAGTTCTTCAAGGCCTTTTTAAGAAGGTGGATAGAGAAATTCTTACCACCAGTGCAGGTATTGTGATATAATTTTATGGAATTCAATTCGAATATGCATCTACTTAGTAAATAATAAAAGTTTAGCATATGAAAAATTGGATGTTCGTGGTATTTTGTTCAGTGATCGGAACCACATTTGGTCAAGTTTCCTTTGGAGATGTAGTTGGAAATGTTTACGAACCGGGTAAAAAGCAGCCCATATATGGTGCCCGTTTGATTATTCAAGACCAAGGTAAAAAATATCAAGCTTCAACGGACGCTGACGGTCGTTTTAGAATTACAAGTATTCCTTCAGGAGAGTATTTTATGTCAATCATTTATAAAGAAGATACGATGACAGGAATACGAACAAATGTTCCATTGGAGGGGTATTTTAATGCTGGGGATATAGAATTTGAGGGTAAAGCAGGAGTTAAAACGTTTAATACAATTACCATTAATTCAGGTGATCGAATCAAAATTGGCTATGGTGAAATGCCAGCACCTGAGCTTTCTGCTAAAGAGATAAAGCAAAGTGCCAATAAATTTGATGTGAAAAAATTAGCATCAACTATGACAACTGACGTTCGTATGACTGCTGATGGTGATTTGGTTTTTCGTGGGGCTCGAAAAGGAGACATGATTTATATGATTGATGGAATCAAAGCCAATGAAGTGTTTAATGTGCCAAGCGTGGCAATTGGTCGAATGAAAGTATATGCAGGAGCATTGCCAGCCAAATATGGAGATACACTCGGAGGAGTTATCGTTGTCGAAACTAAATCCTATTTTGATTTGTATCGTGAGTGGAATATGAACAATGGGGAAGAATAATTTGGTATGAAACTACAAATACCTGAACCTTGTACCCAAAAATGGGAAGGTATGACTTCCGTTAATGAAAAGGAGCGATTTTGTAATTCATGTGCTAAAAATATTATTGACTTTTCTGTACAGACTGATAGACAAATTAAAAAAGCAATTTATAGAAGTTCGGGGCAGTTATGTGGTAAATTCACTTCGGCTCAACTCAATCGAACATTGGACAATGTAGAAAATTACTTCCCGAATTTGCGGGCTATTGCCTTGTCCGGATTACTTTTAAATTCCGGCGTTAATCTTCATGGGCAAGTTTCAATTTCTTCGCCCATGGAGCAAACCAGTTCTGCTTCAGATACTTCTTTTGTTATAATTCAAGGAAGAATAAAAGATACCATTTCTCCTCAAATACCTGGAGATTTGAGAGTAGAGTTGAATGGATTTAATTTATATTGTTTACCCAATAGTTCGGGTGATTTTCAATTTCAAGTTCCAAGGCAATATTTACCAGCATTAATTTCAATAACAGTGCGAAAAGGAAATGCATATAGGATATTTGAAGAAATAAATCCCAAATCTCCTATCTACTTAACATTGTCTTTGATCCCGCTAGAAATAGATGTCAATTTTGTTGATGATTTACCTATGATTGGCTTAGTGGTTATAAAACCCAAGTGGTACCAGTTTGGGTATAAGTTTAGGAGATTATGGAATAGAATTATTCATTAGTTATTTTTTTGATTCATTGGTAGACCAAAAACTAGTGCGTATATTTGAAAACCAAACTAAACTCGATGAAATCAGCTTCTATAAAAATAAGTTTTTTATCCCTTCTTTTGATGTTTCTTTATTCTTGCAATGAGAAAATAAATTATGTTGGGGAATTCAAAGAAACAGCAGTTATTTACGGATTGTTGGACCATGCTGATTCTATTCATTTTATAAAAATAAATAGAGCTTTTATCGGACCAGGAAATGCGTTGGAAATTGCTCAAATTCCAGATTCGAATTACTTTAATCAAGTAGAAGCAACTATTTCTGAGTATTTAGATGGGAATTTAATTCGTACATGGGAATTAAGGGATACATTGATCCAAAATAAAGATACAAATGGAGTGTTTTATGCGCCAGAACAAAAGGTGTACTATTTCAAAACGCTACCTACCCTGAGCAGTCCAACTTTTGGAACCATACAAAATGCGACCAATCCGCAACTTTCTTCGTTAAAACCATATGCTACGTACAAGCTCAATGCCATTTTAAATGGAGGGAAGTATACGGTAACTTCCGAAACGAACTTGGTAAACGGAATTACATCAGCTGCATCAGGACAAAATTTTACCTTTAAGTTTGCCGATGATCCAGTTGAATATTTGACAGCAGGTTTGACCGTTTCAAATACTGGAAATTCCTATGTAATGAATGCTCAAATGGATATTGAATTCAATGAATTTGTAGGAGCTACTTCTACAGTGAAAAGTTTTAATTGGAGAATTGGTGAGTACGATGTAAATCCTTCAGATTCAAGAACATTTTCGGTATTAGGAAAAACGTTTTATGAATTAATAAACGCAAATTGCACCAATGATCCAGCAATTACAAAACGAACTTTTAAAGGGATGTGGATTACCTTTACAGGTGGGGCTGAAGAGCTATATAACTACATGATAGTGAACAAGCCAGCATCCACGTTGGCTCAATCCAAACCTTCATATACCAATCTGTCCATTAATAATGGAGGCAAAGTAGTGGGTATTTTTTCCTCAAGGCAAACAGTGAAATTTTACAAACCATTCTCGGTAGGTTCAGCTCAGGCATATATTCGTGCGATAGATAAAAAAAGCACACGTGAATTGTGTCAAGGTCCTATCAATTTTGGAAAGCTATTCTGTTCTGATCATCCAGGAGATAATATCGTAAATCAAGAAGAAGCATTTGCCTGTCAGTAACGTGTTTTCATGAGCGAAAGAAAAACTTTTTTTGCCGACATACTTCTTCCGGTTCCTGTTCATCAGGTTTTCACCTATCGAGTTCCTTTTGAATTGAACGAACAATTGAAATTTGGAATTCGTGTCATTGTTCCTTTTGGAAAATCAAAGTTGCTTACCGGAATCGTAATTGATATTCACGAACGTGTTCCCGAAGCCTATCAGGCTAAGTTTATAGAGCATGTGTTGGATGATTATCCTATTGTGACGACGAAGCAATTTCAATTTTGGAAATGGATTTCTTCCTATTACATGGCTCCCTTAGGTGATGTGATGAATGCAGCTTTGCCTGCTAACTTTAAGTTGTCTAGTGAGTCCAAGGTGGTTTTACATCCAGATTTCGAGAACGACCAACAACTAGATGAACGTGAACAAATTATCGTAGATTCTTTGCGTACCAACGAACAAATGAATTTAAAGGAACTGTCTTCAGTTGTTGGTATTAAGACGATACAACCGTTGATAAAAAAAATGATTGAGAAACGGATAATTTTATCCATTGAATCATTAAATGAACGTTTTTCTCCTAAGTCAATGGTGTGTTATCTGCTCTCCGAAACTTTTACAGATGAAGAGCTGTTAACCAGTTTTATTTCTGGATTGGAAAAAAAGTCAAGTTCCCGAAAGCAATTAGAAGCTTTACTAACGGTGTTAAGCGAAGGTAAATACCAAGGAAATTCAATTTCGCCCGTTTCTCGAAAAGAGTTAGTAGAAAAAGGCGTGAGTTTATCTGCCTTACAAACATTGGAGCGAAATGGTGTTTTGGAATCACAACGAATTGAGGTTAGTAGATTGAATGGTTTAAACGTCGATTTAAAGAATAAGAAAAATTTGACTCCAGCGCAACAGCAGGCATTGGATGAAATAAGGAAAAGCGAAGAAACACATGTAGTAACCTTACTTTATGGTGTGACAGGTTCTGGAAAAACAGAATTGTATGTAGAACTTATAGAAGAACAATTAGCGCAAGGAAAACAAGTGCTGTTTCTTTTACCGGAAATTGCCTTGACAACTCAATTAATAGAACGTTTATCTGCTTATTTTGGAGAGCAAATAGGCGTCTATCATTCTAAATTTAATCAAAATGAACGGGTAGAAATTTGGAATACGGTATTGGCCAATGATCCAACTAAGTATCGATTGATTATTGGTGCAAGATCATCTATTTTTCTTCCTTATCAAGAGTTGGGATTAATTATTGTGGATGAGGAACATGAAAACACATTTAAACAAATGGATCCTTCTCCGCGCTATAATGCGCGCGATGCAGCAATTGTGCTAGGACATCTTCATAAGGCAAAAGTTCTCTTAGGAACAGCCACACCTTCTATTGAAAGCTACACCAACGCACTAGATGGTAAATATGGCTTGGTTGAGTTGTCGGAACGCTATTTAGGTTTGCAAATGCCCGTAATTTATTGCGCCAATATCCGATCGGAGAAAAAAAATAAAAGCATGCATTCCCATTTTAGTAGCCAATTGATGGATGCCATAAATGAAGCATTACATGCAGGTGAACAAGTTATTTTGTTTCAAAATCGCAGAGGGTATACGCCCATGTGGTCTTGTGAAGTATGCGCTTGGACTCCACGTTGCAAGAATTGTGATGTTTCCATGACTTATCATAAACATACGAATTCCTTGAAATGTCATTATTGCGGACATGTATCTGCACCGGTTGGTAGTTGTGGTGCTTGCGGAAGTAATCGCTTGAAAATGGTTGGTTTTGGCACAGAGAAAATTGAGGACGAATTGAGTTTGTTTTTACCGAGTGCTGTAATCAAACGCTTAGATTTAGACTCAACTCGATCAAAAAATGCCTATGAGACAATTATTCATGAATTTGAAAACAGACAGATTCATATTTTGGTAGGCACCCAAATGATTACCAAAGGGCTTGATTTTGATAATGTTGGGCTCGTTGGAATTTTAGATGCGGATATGTTATTGAATCGGCCTGATTATCGAGCTTTTGAACGAGCATTTCAATTGATGGTTCAGGTAGCGGGTAGGGCAGGACGAAAAAATAAAAAGGGAAAAGTGATTATTCAAACATCGAACCCAGATCAATGGGTGTTGGGCCGTGTAATGGAGCATGATTTCAAAGGGTTTTATGAAACGGAGATTCAGGAACGAAAACTTTTCTTCTATCCGCCTTACTATAAAATGATTCATTTAACGTTGAGGAATACCGATGAACGAAAGTTGAATGCGGCTGCTCAGAATTTGACCGATAAGTTGAGGATCGTCTTTAAAGAACGAGTAGTTGGCCCTGAGTTTCCATTAATAAAACGCATTCAGAATTTTTTCATCAAAGAAATAAAGATCAAAATAGAAAAGGACGCACCCGATCGTAAGGTAAAGGATAAAATTCAAGAAGCAATAGATTTGTTTTATGCCGAAGCAGACAATAAATCAAGTCGATTATCGATTGATGTTGATCCGTATTGATCTTTGAACCCATAGACTCAGGTTTAAACTCGAGCCTATGGGTGAATTAATCTTCTCAGTTTTCTAAAACTTTAAAATATTCTTTAAGCCTAGCTCTTTAGGTGAGATCGATTTTTCATAGTTTACCGGGAATTTCTTTGAGATAAAATAGACTCCGCCTTTCACTTTACCATCAATTTTTATATTGATTTTCTCTTTTCGCATAAGTAGAACCAATCCCATCATAGCTCCGTCTGCCATCTCAAAGCATAGAGGCACTTCTAACTGAGTGTCTTTTTTGCGTTTCATTTTCTGTGTTTTTTCCAACTTCAAAGTTCCATAAAGTTTGTCTTCTGCAAAAATAGAAACTTGGGAAGGCTTAACCTTTAGGGCATAGGGATTAGGATTGTATACGGTGGCTTTCAATTTGAATTTCACCTGCTTACCTTCCATGCCATCAAAGGTATATCCGTCCATGCTTTTAAACTCTGGTTCTTTAAATGTAACGCAAGAACTTAACCCTGTTACTAGCACTAAGAGTGTGAGGAATTTTATCATATTACTTTGTTAATTCCGTATAGTAATGATAAAAGTATGGAATGGTTTCAATTCCTTTATAAAAATTGAATAATCCAAAGTGCTCATTGGGTGAATGGATAGCATCACTATCAAGTCCAAAGCCCATTAAAATTGTTTTCAGCCCAAGTTCTTTTTCAAACATGGCAACGATTGGAATACTTCCACCACTTCTCACTGGAATCGGTTTTTTCCCAAACGATTTTTCATATGCCATACTTGCTGCTTTATATCCAACAGAGTCAATGGGTGTTACTGCTGCTTCACCACCGTGATGTGGTTTCACTTTTACACGCACCCCTTTTGGAGCAATCGATTCAAAATGAGTAAGAAATAAATTGGTAATTTCTTCCGGATCTTGATCGGGTACAAGGCGCATGGAGATTTTGGCATATGCCTTAGATGCGATTACGGTTTTAGCGCCCTCGCCTGTATAGCCACCCCACATTCCATTTACATCCAACGTTGGGCGAATTGAACCTCGTTCCATGGTAGAAAACCCTGCTTCCCCCATTGTTTCCTCGATGTCAAGCGCTTTGCAATATGCTTCGTGCGAAAAAGGTGCTTTAGCCATTTCAGCTCTTTCTTCGTCTGATAATTCTATTACTTTATCATAGAAACCTGGTATAGTAATTTTTCCAGTTGCATCATGCAACGATGCTATCATTTGCGCCAAAACATTAATTGGGTTGGCAACGCATCCGCCATATAATCCGGAGTGTAAATCTCGGTTTGGTCCGGTTACTTCTACTTCCACATAGCTCAATCCACGTAATCCAGTTGTGATGGAAGGAACATCGTTGGCTAACATTCCCGTATCCGAAACTAAAATGATATCTGCTTTTAATCTGTCTTTTTCGTTTTTCACAAAAATCGCGAGGTTTTCGCTACCTACTTCTTCTTCACCTTCAATCATGAATTTCACGTTACACGGAAGTTCATTTGCCGCCAACATAGATTCAACAGCCGTCACGTGCATGAACATTTGACCTTTATCGTCACATGCACCACGGGCAAATATGGCTCCTTGAGGGTGTTTTTCAGTAGTTTTAATAACTGGTTCAAAAGCGGGTGACGTCCACAAATCCAAGGGGTCAGCAGGCTGCACATCATAATGACCGTAAACCAAAATAGTTGGCTTGGTAGGATCTATTATTTTTTCTCCATAAACAATTGGATTTCCAGCTGTCTGACATATTTCTACTTTGTCTATTCCAATGTTGGTCAACCCTTGTGCTAGCGACTCAGCGCATTTTTGCACTTCGTTTTTGTAGTTAGGATCTGCAGAAATGGAAGGAATTTTAAGAAGATCAATTAACTCGGATAAATATCGTTCTTTGTTTGATTCTGAAAAGTGTTGTGTTTGATTCATTTTTTTTCAATTACAAGTTTTACATGTGGCTCCTCCAAGAATCGAACTTGGATCTAACGTTTAGGAAACGCTTGTTCTATCCGTTGAACTAAGGAGCCGATTGGAAGAATTACAAAAATAACGTTTTTTCTTGGTCATAAACGGAAAATATCACTACTTTTGTGCTGGGCAAGTCTCTTGCGACCAGCTCCCTTCAAATCCTCCAGGACGGGAACGTAGCAAAGGTAGTAGGTTGTAGCGGTGCGACAAGAGTAGCTTGCCCTCTTTTAAATAAATCTATTCCCCTATTAAGAGCGTGATAATTCTGAATTTATTTAAAATTCTCCTTTAAGATTTCAAGTATAAAAGTTTTAATTCTTTGTTTTTCATTTATTGAAAATCAATATAGAAACCGTCAATATTGAAATTAACCGATTTTCTCGCCGTTCCACAAAAGTATCCATGGGACACCAAATTGAGTTGCTTTTTCATAACCACGATTGTGGCGATTGAGTCGATCTGATATATTGCTAGTTTCTCCTTTGTAGAAGGAACCAAGTTTGGGAGAATATAAAATATAGGTGTAAAATAGCTCTAAAAAACAAAAACCCCGACAACATTGTCGAGGTTTCTTTGTAGCGAGACCGAGAGTTGAACTCGGGACCTTAGGGTTATGAATCCTACGCTCTAACCAACTGAGCTATCTCGCCAGATAACTTGGAATGAGTTCCAAATTGGGAGTGCAAATATATTAATTTTCTATTAAAAAAAAGGGTTCAATTCAATTTTCTATATACTTATGCAAAATTGTTGATAGGTAGCTGGCAAATTACTAGGGTTTGGAAGTGTTTTATAAATGCCAAAAAGCGTTGATCCACTTCCAGACATAGCTGCATAAATGGCTCCTTCCTTAAGCAAATTATCCTTTATTTCACTCATCAACGTATGCTTAAGGAAAATTGAATTTTCAAAACTATTCGTTAATTCCCCTTGCCAGTTTTCAATGGGTTGTGCTAGAATCTGTGAAATGTGTTTCTCTCCTTCATAAAACGTTACACCAGCATAAGCTTCAGCCGTGCCAACATGAATGGCTGGATAAATTAGTTTTAGGTGATACCCACTTAAATCAACCGATGAATCATTCAAGATTTCTCCTCTTCCTGTAGCGATTTTTGGAGTTCCTTCAATAAAAAAGGGACAATCACTACCTAATCGTGCTGCAATTTTTTCGCGCTCAGCAACTGGTATATTTAATTCAAAAAGACCATTTAATCCATTGATCACATGGGCCGCATCAGATGAACCTCCTCCTAGTCCAGCTCCCATGGGAATTTGCTTTCTTAAATGCATATAAACGGGTGGACAATCATAATATTCCTTCATCAGCTGATATGCTTTGACACATAAATTGGAATCGGGTTCGCTGTCCACTGCTAGTCCACTTTGATGAAACGTAAATTCGTCGGCAACATTGATTTCCAAGATGTCAAATAAAGGAATGGAATGCATGCAGGTTTCTACTTCGTGATAACCGTCCGTGCGTTTGTGTAGCACATGAAGCCCTAAATTGATTTTAGCTTGTGGAAAGATTATCATGTAACAAAAGTACAATAACCGAGCATTATTACTAATTTTGTCAAGATAAATTCATGCTATGAAGACCTATTTAGATTTTGAAGAACCGATAAAAGCACTGGAAGACCAAATTCAACAAGCAAAAGAATTGGGTGAAAGTACGGGAGTTGACATGACCGATAAAATCAACGAGTTGGCTCGAAAGTTAGATGAAAAAACCAAAGAAACGTTGGGTAATTTAACTCCTTGGCAGCGTGTTCAATTGTCACGTCATCCTGATAGACCCTATACATTAGCTTACATTCAGGCGCTTACCAAAGGTCATTTTCAAGAATTGCATGGAGATCGTGGAGTGAAAGATGATAAAGCAATGATCGGTGGTTTTGGTTTATTAGATGGTCGATCAGTCATGTTTATTGGCCAACAAAAAGGGATCAATACCAAGATGCGTCAATACCGAAATTTTGGGATGCCTAATCCAGAAGGATATAGAAAAGCACTTCGTTTAATGAAGTTAGCTGAAAAATTTAATAAGCCCATCGTAACATTTATTGATACCCCTGGAGCATTTCCAGGATTAGAAGCAGAGGAGCGCGGACAAGGAGAAGCAATCGCTCGTAACATTTACGAAATGATGCGACTGAAAGTTCCTGTAATTTGTATCATCATCGGTGAAGGAGCATCAGGTGGTGCACTCGGAATTGGTGTGGGAGATAAAGTGGTGATGCTTGAAAACACATGGTATTCCGTAATTTCTCCAGAGTCGTGTTCGTCCATATTGTGGCGTTCATGGGAGTTCAAGGAAAAGGCAGCGGATGCATTGAAATTGACATCCACAGACATGAAGCGATTGAAACTAGTAGATGATGTGATTAAGGAGCCAGCAAGTGGAGCGCATCGTGAACAAGATGAAATGTTTGAAACGGTAAGAAAATCAATCAAAAAATATTTGAAAGAACTGGATGAGGTTTCACCCGAACAGCGGATCAATGATAGAATTGAAAAGTTCTGTGAAATGGGGGTTTGGAAGTAATAAGCTGATTTTTAGTTTATTCGGTTTCTTTTTTGATTAAATCTAAATCAGTTGATGCTACTTTAAAGCTTCGAATCTTGCAATAGTTGATTGCTGTTTTGTAAATTTTTGTTAATATTGGGTTGCTAAAAATAACTCATGCTTAAAAAAATACTTGTATTATCTATACTTTTTACGTCCCTAAACTTTCAAGCTCAAGTAAGTGGAAAGGTAATAGACGGTAAATCAAAAGAACCTATTTCGGGTGCTAAAGTTGTTTCCTCCGATGGAATAAAATTGTTTTCAGGAGCTGATGGACAGTTTACACTTAATCCTAAGTCATATCCTATTACGGTTGTGACTTCCATGATACAATTTGTTAATGACACATTAGTAATTGCTGGTCCGGGCGAAGTGAAAATCACCTTAAAAGAACCCATCAAGGATTTTCAAACGGTAGTAATATCTGCAGGAAAGCGCAAGCAAACAGTGGAAGAAATTCCAGTTTCCATGGAGATAATAAAACCTCAACTCATAGACAATAAAGGGATAACAGATTTGGAGCAAGCGGTTGACCAAACACCTGGTGTTTTCACTATGGACGGACAAGTGAGCATTCGAGGAGGATCTGGTTTTGCATACGGAACGGGGAGTAGGGTATTATTACTTTGGAATGGTATGCCTTTATTATCTGGTTATGCCGGAGATACGCAGTGGAACGCAATTCCGATGGAGCAAGCCAGTCAAATTGAGGTAATGAAAGGAGCTTCTTCTGTATTATATGGTAGTGGTGCGTTGAATGGTGTTATAGCCTTGTCAGAAAAAATGCCTGAGCCAGAGCGTGAAACAAAAATAAAAGTTCAATTTGGTTTTTATGATAATCCACGTCGTCAATCATTGAAATGGTGGAGCAGAACACCCATGAATCAGCAGGTGGAAGCCTATACCTCGAAAATGAATCAAAAATATGGATATACGCTTTCCACCACTCTTTTTCATAATGATGGTTATAGACAAGGTGAAAATGAATATCGAGGGAGAATAAGTGGTACACTTTATTTTCGTGTAAAAAACAACGATAGAATAAAATATGGGGTTGGCTATAATTATCAAATTCAAAAAGCAGGTAATTTTTTAATTTGGCAAAGTGACACATTGGGATACACTCCGAGTGGTGGTGCAGATACAAGTAATGCAGAATCAACCTTAACCTATAATTTGGGCCATCGATTATTTATTGATCCATATTTAAAATTTACGGATAAAAATAACAACAAGCACAACCTGAAAGCAAGGATGTATTATGCTGAAAATACAAACCTAAACAACCCAAGCCAAAGTAATGGAGCAGTGATTTATTTTACAGATTATCAGTTCCAGAAACAGTTTAACAATGGTATTACATTGAGTTCAGGTGTATCAAACATTGCCAATGTAGTATTTTCAAATCTTTTTGGAAACCATACTTCTTTCAATCCAGCTGTTTACACGCAGTATGAGCATAAAATAGGCGACAAATTAGATATCAGTGCTGGTGTTCGTGTGGAGTATTTTGAAATGGATGGAAAAAGAGGTGACTCTGATTTCATGATTAATAAGAAAGATTCGGTATCTATTCCTGTTTACCCCATTCTAAGAACCGGTATCCATTACGAATTGGCAAAATACACACATTTAAGAGCGTCAATCGGACAAGGAATTCGTTATCCATCTGTTGCTGAGCGTTATACGCAAACTTCCGTGGGAGCTTTGAATATTTTCCCGAATCCAGGATTAACCCCGGAAAAAGGTTGGGCCGGTGAAATTGGTATCAAACAAGGAGTTAAAATTGGAGAATGGAAAGGAATGCTTGATGTTGCTGCTTTCATCAACCAATACAGCAATATGATGGAGTTTACTTTTGTTTATTTCAATCCAATATCCCAAAAACCAGTTGATTTTGTAAATCCTACACAAGATGATATTCAGTTTCTTACGGGGGGTCAGTACACCCTAAATGATTGGGTAGGTTTCCAAGCGCAAAATGCCGAGCGCGCTCGTATTACTGGTATTGATTTTTCGTTCAATAGTATGGGTAAAATTGGCAATGTTGAAATAATTTCATTGTTGGGTTATACTTACATGAATCCAATTAGTTTGAGTGAAAATTCAGCGTATCAAAATAGTTTCTCCGATACGAATACAAACATGTTGAAATACCGTTTCAAGCATTTAGCCAAAGCGGATATTGAGGTGAATTACAAAAAAATGAGCTTTGGAGTATCTTGCCGCTACAATAGTTTCATGAGAAACATTGATCTTGTTTTTGAAGAAGATTTAGATCCAGCAATAAACTCTGAAGTGTATATCCTTCCGGGTTTAAAAGCGTATCGCGAAAAATACAACAAAGGAAATTTAGTGTTTGATGTTCGTTTAGGGTATAAATTCAACGAAAAAATGCGTTTGGGATTGATCGCGAATAATTTATTTAATGCCGAGTATACAAGCCGTCCAGGAGACATTCAACCTCCTCGAAATTTCTTGGTTCAACTTCAAATGAAGCTCTAGTGAAAGTACTAGGAATAATTCCTTGTCGATACGGTTCAACGCGTTTTCCAGGCAAGCCTTTGATTGATTTGAAAGGTAAATCAATGATACAACGGGTATATGAGGGCGCATTAAAATCGAATCGAATAGATAAATTAATTGTTGCCACTGATGATGAACGCATATTTTCAGAGGTAAAACGTTTCGGAGGAGAAGTAATGATGACTTCTTCGGAGCATGAAAATGGTACCCAACGTTGTGCTGAGGTATTGAAACAATTTTCAGATTATGATATTGTTCTTAACATTCAAGGTGATGAACCCTTGGTCAATTTTGAACAACTCAATCAGCTAATTCACTCATTTTCCGATGACACTGTAGAAATAGCCACCCTAGCTATTCATACTACTGATAAGGATGAAATAATAAATCCAAATCGCATTAAAGTCGTCACAGATGCTAAAAAAGATGCACTTTATTTTAGCCGAAGCACCATTCCATATGCGCGTAATGAAGAATCTCAGTTCAACTATCAACGTCATATTGGCCTCTATGGGTTTCGTGCGGCTTGCTTGAATGAAATTATTTCATACTCACCATGTTCTATTGAACACATTGAATCGCTGGAGCAATTACGTTGGATGTATCACGGTAAAAAAATACGAGTGGTAGAAACATCCATTGAGACCCCCAATATTGATACTCCTGAAGATATAGCTAGAGTATTAATGTATCTATAAGATTTTTTTGTAAGACCAATTCAATTTCATACCTTTGAATAATGGAATCTTTTGGAGAGATAATTTCAAAGTTATTAGTTCGTCACAATTGTGTTATTTTACCCAATTTCGGTGGGTTTGTTGCTCGTGTTAGCGCGGCACAAATTGATGAAGCCAAAGGAATAATTTCTCCTCCTCGAAAAGCGATATTATTCAACCAACAACTTACGAATAGCGACGGATTGCTCGTGAGTGAATATGCATTGGCTAATAATGTAACCTACACTGAGGCGCAAGCGACCATATGTGGAATTATCGACTTGTGGAATGATGAGCTACAATCCGGTAAGCGAATCGGAATTGAGCGAGTTGGGGAGTTGTATTTAGATATACATGGCCGGTTGAGCTTTGTTCAAGACCGTTATTTTAATTTGTTATTGTCTTCTTATGGCTTAGGAACAGTTAAGTTTATTCCTACGAATGAGAAAACACTTGAAAAAGTTGAAGAAACAACAAGTTTTAATTCTGAAAAATCACTGATTGAGCAGATGGAAGATAAAGTTGATTTGACTGTACTTGATCCTCAAGTTAAAATAAAATCAATTAATTGGAAATATGTTGCTGCAGCGGCTTGTATCTTACCTATCGCATTTTATTCTTTTTGGATACCTACTAAAACAACTGTCTTGGAATCTGGAATGGTCTCAATACATGATTTTAATCCTTTTGAAAAGACAAAACCAGCTCAATACAAGCAAGTAGATCAGCAAATACGGATTGATAAAATCGATCAAGAAAAAACGCTTGAAGATCAAATCAATGAGTTACCTTCAGATACTTATGCATACTCCTATGAGTTTGATGAGTCCTTATATATTCCAATTAAGTTAAAGGAAAAACCCGTGAACAATGGATACCTTCCAACGAATGCTCAGGAAGTACAACAACCACTTACCGTTCAAACTACACCAGACCCCATCATAATTACACAAAATAATAGCATTCAATTGGCAGGAGTAAAATCTGGCTTGAAATATGCTATAGTAGGTTGTTTTTCTGAAATTACTAATGCAAAAACCTATGTTGAAACCCTAAAAAAAGAAGGGTTTGACGCTCAGTTTTTGGATGTTAAGAACGGGTTATATCGGATTAGTATTGATAGTTCTACTTCAGCAGATTCGTTGCAGCAGACAATTCAAAAAGCCTTAGCCAAAGGCTACAACACTTGGATATTAAAATAAATTATATGTTAAAAAAGTTCTTTTTTGCTGGCGTCTTCTTGGTTGCTAGCTTTTTATCTAATGCTCAAGAATTTAAAAATTCTGAAAAAAGTAATTATTCCTTCAAAAAGGTTTATCATCATGACGCAACTCCAGTGCAAAGCCAAGGCAATACCGGTACGTGTTGGAGTTTTTCTGCATTGTCTTTTTTTGAATCTGAATTAATTCGAATGGGTGTTAAAAATCCACCTGTTTTGTCTGAGATGTATATTGTCCGCAAGGCATATGAAATGAAGGCGGATAAGTTTATTCGAATGGATGGTAAAATTAATTTTTCAGAAGGGGGAGCTTTTCATGATATACCTTTTGTGATGAACCAATTTGGTGTAGTGCCATTTGATATTTATAACGGATTGAACGGTGCAACTACTTATAATCATTCAACCATGTTCAATGAATTGAATACGGTAGTTCAAAACACCCTTAAATTAGTTGGTCAGTCTGAAGGAATTCCGCTAGATTGGAAAAATCAAATTTATAAGACCTTGGATAAAAACTTGGGTGCTGATCCTGTTGAATTTACATGGGAAGGTAAAAAGTATACGCCTTCTTCATATGCTCAGTCTCTAGGGTTGAATATGGATAATTACGTGTCTTTAACGTCTTTTACTAATCATGCACCATATAAAAAATGTCAGTTAGCCATTCAAGATAATTGGGCTTGGGGTGACAGTTACAATGTTTCACTGGATGATTTAGTGAAAAGTGTAAAAGAAGCATTAGAGAAAGGATATACGGTTGCTTGGGGAGCTGATGTTTCCGAAAAAGGATTTAGTTTTAAAAATGGGATTGCAATTGTTCCTGAAAACATAGCATCTATTGAGGTACAAGGAAAAGACAATAAGAATTTTTCTGATGCCGGAGCAGATCGTGTTTCGAATGCTTTTTTAAATCCTACCAAAGAAATGAAAATTACCCCTGAAGTAAGACAAATTGGCTATGACAACAAAACAACAACGGATGATCATGGGATGCATATAGTAGGATTATATAAAGATCAAAATGGAACAGATTATTTTTTGGTGAAAAATTCGTGGGGGACAGCGAATTATCCAAAAGGATATTTGTATGTGTCTGAGGCTTATTTTAGATATAAAACCATTAATATTTTTATTCACAAGGATGCGATTAATAAAGATATTAAATCTACATTGGGATTATAAATATTTTAGTGTTTTTATTATCGACCTTTTTTAAGGATTATGTATTACATTTAAAAAACGAAAAAGATGAAAAGAATTTTAATTTTTGGAACGGTGTTAATGACCTTTACAGCTTGCAGAAAATTATACGACAATGATTTATCAGCGGTTATGAATTATAAAATCGAAACTGCTTTTGACGAAATGACCAATATTTCGGATCAGGCAATCACAGGGAATTTAGTTTATTATAAATCAGGCGAAGTAATCAGTGTGCGACCAGGTGACAAACCAGCGCTACCAAAAACTCCTTGTAATGTTATTATCACAATTGATACATTGAATTCAGTTAAAACAATTACGGTTGATTATGGCACCTCCAATTGCGATTGTAATGATGGGAAAACCCGACGAGGAAAGATAGTAACCACATTTACTGGCCAGTATATTGCGCAAGGTACTGTAATCACCCATACTCCTGTCGATTATTATGTAAATGACATACGAATTGATGGAACGAAAACGGTTACCAACATGGGCTTAAATTCAAGCGGGCAACCTTATTTTAATGTGCAAATCAATGGTACTGCTACTCAAACAAACGGTGAAGTATTAACCTACGCCTCAACAAGAGTGAGAACTTGGGTTCAAGGGTTCAATACCCTAACAAATCGTTTCGATGATCATTATGAAATTTCAGGAACGGCAACAGGTACGTTTTCGTCTGGTGGAGGATATACTGCCCAAACTACTAGTCCATTGCACATCAATATTGGGTGTGGATTCCCAGTGAGCGGAACATTGGAATTAACTCCTCAAAATAAACCGGTTCGAGTGGTAGATTATGGACAAGGTACTTGCGATTATACGTTAACAGTTACAATCAACGGTCACGTGTACACAATAAATTAGAAAACTATAAGAATAGCAAATCATACATTATTCAAAGCGAGGATTCATCAAATGGGTTCTCGCTTTTTTATTTAATAAACATTTAATTAGAAGGTTAATAATGTTTAGCTCTTAATCATTCATTTATCATGTAAAGATTTACGATTCGTTCTAACAAAAGAATGAAGAAATTAGCTTAATTTTGCGGAAATTAAATTTTTAAAAATGAATATTCGATTTAAACTAACTTCTTTAATTGCAGGGTTTTTACTTATTAGTCAAGTAAATTTTGCCCAATTGTCCTATTACTACCAAAATGGTGAGTCTAAAACAAATACCATGTTGTCTGATAAAAGCAGCGCAATGTATGTGACTCAAATGACTTACTATAATTATGAGTTCGTTAAAAATAGAGTGCATAATTGTTTGACAGATGTTTTACCGTTTACCCCTTTCCAAGATTACAAAACGGTTAGTCAAGGAGGGTATGAGATAATTTCTAGAATGTATAAAAATGAATTTAATGATGATTTGGCTCCTGATCGTCGTTTTATTCAAGTTGAGTATAAAACGGTTGTAGTTGAGGGAGAGCGTTTTATCGTTTCAGCTCGATTTAATGGTTTGCCAGATTACATTGGTGAATTTTATGGTGCTTTTTGGATGCCAACAATAGATGCTAAAAATGTGACTTCAGGAGAAATTATGTCTACAAACTTCCTTCAAGATTATGTATCTGTGCAAACTAAATTTGATGCTAAGAAACGTGACCAACTTGTTTGGATTGAAGTAAGCAATAAGGAAATAAAAGATTTATCTAAATTCAAATCTGAACTTGCAGCAAAGATTATTGCAGATAGAAAAGCAAAAGAAGCTTTTAATAAGCGTCGTGCTGGTACTACTTTGGCATTAAAAGAGGTAAGTGGTGATGAATTCGCTAAATTGAAAAGTGCTGTAGAGAGCGGATTAACAAATGGATTATCTGAAATTAAAGAAGATTATACGGTTGATTTACGAGTGGATGTTTCTGTTGATACTACAGGGAAATTAACAACTTCATTTAGTAAAGAAACACCAATGAATGATCGAATTCAACGTGCAGTTTCAAATGCTTATTTTTCAAAATATAAGGAAAATGGCATGTATATGTTCACAAAAGATTCTTTTGTTTTTTCTGGGTCAAAAAGAACTGAAAAAGGAGTTGTTTTTGTTAAAAATGAACAAATTCAAATTAAATCAGATCATTCAAAAGATTTTGAAAACAAAGTAAATGAGTCAAAAGATCGATTCAATAGAGGTCGAGGAAATTATGAAGTTACCGTAATGTCAACAGATATTAGTGGTGTAAAAAATTCAATTTTATCTATTGATTCTTTTAAGGAAAAGAAATCTCCAACCTATTATATTATCGGTGGTGCTGCTGTAATCGGAGTAGGAGGGTATTATGTGTATAAAACCTTTTTAGCTAACTAATTTCAATAATAATTTTAAAAAGAGGCTTCATTTGAAGCCTCTTTTTTTATAGATCTAATTTATAAACTTCAGAAAGTGAATCATCATTTTTAATTGAAATCCCAAGATCATTAATCAATCCGTCTGAAACATCGTATACCCATCCGTGAAGGTGCAGGTCTTGTCCACTTTCCCAGGCCCCTTGTACGATAGATGTTTTCGCTAAATCTAATACTTGTTCAAGTACATTTAATTCTACAAAACGATTAAATTTATCCGTTTCATTATCTATAGCATTCAATTCTTGACTGTGAAAACGGTAAACGTCTTTTATATGTCTGATCCAATTATCTATTAAACCTATGTGCTTGTTAGTCATAGCTGTTTGAATTCCTCCACATCCATAGTGGCCACAAACTATAACGTGCTTGACCTTTAGTACATTCACAGCGTAATCTAAAACGCTAAGTAGGTTCATGTCACTATGAATAACCATATTGGCAATGTTTCTATGAACAAATACTTCACCTGGTTCAGCACCAATAATTTCATTTGCTGGCACTCGACTATCTGAACAGCCAATCCATAATACAGGGGGTTGTTGTCCTTTAGATAGTTTTAAAAAGTACTCTGGGTCTTTTTCTAATTTTGAAGCAACCCATTTTTTGTTATTGTCTAACATTTTAGCATAAAATTTTTCCATATTATTTAATTTAAATTAGTTTTTTCAAATTCCTTTATTCCTAGAATAGTGACCTTTATATTTTTAGTTTTTGAGGTTGTATAGACAAATTCTCGTAAAAACTCCATCACATCAAAATCAATATTTTTACATTGAGAACCATTAATTGTTATTGAAGAATTTGGTTCAATACTATTTAGTTCAGTAATTATTGTTCCTTTATTTAGAAAAGTTATTTCTTCAGCGAGCGTGATTTCAATTTCTTTATTTTGATTTGTTTTTTTGGTGAAATTATTTTTCAAATTTTTCTTCAAAACATAAAAAATGGAAATGCAAATTCCTATGGCAATTCCTCTCAACAAATCAGTAAAAAGTATCCCAATAATTGTTGCTAAAAATGGAATTGATTGTTCATAGCCATATCCAAACATTTGTTTAAATAGTGACACTTTTGCAAGCTTATAGCCTACCATGATTAATATTCCAGCAAGCGTAGCAAGAGGTATGAGATTTAAAATTGTTGGAAAAAATAGTACGGCTATAAACAAAAGAAATCCGTGAAAAACTGTGGATAAATTCGATTTTCCCCCAGCATTAATATTCGCTGAACTTCTAACAATAACCTGAGTAACGGGTAATCCACCAAGCAACCCACTAACGACATTTCCAATTCCTTGTGCTTTTAACTCTGTGTTGGTTGGAGTTATTGGTTTTTCTGGGTCTAATTTATCCGTTGCATCTACACTAAGAAGTGTTTCAAGACTTCCTACCAAAGCCAACGTAAAAGCAACCACATAAACATTTGAATTATTTAGGGCTGTAAAATTAGGAAACGTGAAAAAATGGAAGAATTCAGTAAGGTTATTTGCTACTGGTAATTGTACTAGGTGTTTTTCAGTGATTTTGATTTCGGGTATGAATAGTTCAAAAAGAAAATTCAAAAGAACACCAGCAAAAACTACGAATAACGGTAAAGGAATAAGTTGAAATAAACGTAGTTTTTTAAACGTGGGTTTTTCTAATATAATTAAAAAAAGAATAGAAGAAATGCCAACCAAAATGGAACCCGGTAAAATAGAATTAAATGCATAGATTATTTCAGAAAGTGTATTGTGACCATCTTGTTGAAAAAAGGATTCATCTCCAAAGAAATCGGCGTCATAACCCATTATATGTGGAATTTCCTTGAGAATTAATGTTATTCCAATGGCAGCTAGCATTCCTTTTATCACAGAAGTTGGAAAGTAATTACTGATTATGCCGGCATTTAAAAATCCGGCAATTATTTGGATTATTCCGGATAAAACCACAGATACGAGGAATGCTTCATAACTGCCAAGTAACGTAATAGCGGATAGAATTATTGAAATTAATCCTGCAGCAGGGCCAGATACGCCAAGCCTGGATTGGCTAAAAAATCCAACGATGGTTCCGCCCACAATTCCTGCAATAATACCGGTAAATAGATTGGGCAACCCATTAATTTCTGGGAGATTTGTAGATGCTAATCCGACACCAAGACACAATGGTAATGCAACCAAAAAAACGACTAAACCAGCAGGAAGATCATCCCGCCAATTTTTAAAATTTATTTTCATATTTATATTGACTTAAAAGTTTAACTCTGATTTTGTTAAACTCTTGTTTCCGGAGGTGAAAAGGGAAGGTCAATAAAGATGTTTTGATATTTTTTTTGATTTAATTTAAAAAACAATTTTTTAGAAAATATGAGTTCTAGAGAATTATCTTTAGTCTTTTCAACCTCTATTTCAAATAACTCATCAACTTCTTCTGCGATTACCGAAGAAAGTTCCAGGGAATAAAATTCGGCTTGTTTAGCATCCTTTTCGGAAAAAACAAGCATATTATTTGTGCTTTTTAAGTTAATTGAAATAGTCAATATAGAAAACACAGAAACACCTATGATTTGCCATATAAATAGCAAAGCACAAAGTCGAATCATAAAAGTTTTCTTTTTTTCGCCCATAGTCTTTAAACAAGTTGACTAATACAATTGTTTATTTTTATGTTGGAATAACGTTTAATTCTTTTCCCACTTTAATAAAAGCAGCGATCGCTTTATCTAAATCGGCAATTGTGTGTGCAGCAGAAATCTGAGTTCTAATTCGAGCTTGTCCTTTCGCTACCACAGGGTAAAAGAAACCAATTGCATAAACACCTTCTTTAAGTAATAAGTCAGCAAATTTTTGTGACAAAGCGGCATCATATAACATGATTGGTACAATTGGTGAATCTCCTGGTTTGATATCAAATCCTGCAGCAATTATTCGCTCCTTAAAATAGGTAGTATTTGATTCTAGTTTATCCCTAAGTTCTGTTGTTGAAGAGAGTATTTCAAAAACTTTAATAGAAGCTCCAACGATTGCTGGCGCAAGTGAATTCGAAAATAAATAAGGACGCGAGCGTTGTCTCAACATTTCAATAATTTCTTTTTTTCCGGTTGTGTAGCCACCCATTGCTCCACCTAGCGCTTTTCCCAAAGTACCTGTGATGATGTCTATTTCACCATTTACCCCACAGTATTCTGGTACACCTCTTCCTGTTTTACCAATGAAACCAGCAGAGTGACATTCATCAGTCATGATTAGCGCATCGTATTTTTTCGCTAATTCGTTGATTTGATCCATTTTGGCAATGTCTCCGTCCATGGAGAAAACACCATCAGTGACTATGATTCGGAACCGTTGTGCTTTTGCGGAGATTAATTGAGCTTCTAAATCTGCCATGTCAGAGTGCTTGTATCTGTATCGTTGTGCTTTACAAAGCCTAACTCCATCAATGATAGATGCATGATTCAACTCATCAGAAATAATAGCGTCCTCTTCTGTAAATAAAGGTTCAAAAACACCGCCATTAGCATCAAAAGCGGCTGCATATAATATGGTGTCTTCTGTACCATAAAATTCTGCTATTTTTCTTTCAAGCGTTTTATGAATATCTTGAGTTCCGCAAATGAAACGAACGGATGACATACCATAACCATGAGAGTCAAGGGTATCTTTTGCGGCTTGAATCACTTCAGGATGTGAAGATAACCCCAGGTAATTGTTCGCACACATGATAACAACATCTTCTCCTGTACTAACTTGAACATTAGCACCTTGTGGGGTTGTTATAATTCGTTCTTTTTTAAATATTCCAGCTTCTTTAATCGCTGCTAATTCTTCTGATAAAAACTCTTTCATTTTTCCGTACATCCCGTCAATTATTTGATTCAAAGATAATGATTGAAACATTAATAAAAACAAAAAATCCCTCCGAAGAGGGATTTAATCTTATAATTCAACATTAATTATTTGGCTAGTTCTTCTTTAACGAATTGAGCGATAAGTTTACCATCGGCTTTTCCAGACAATTTAGCTTGTAATACCCCCATCACTTTACCCATTTCTTGAGGACTTGAGGCTCCTGTGGTTTCTATTGCTAATTTAACTTCTTGTAGAATTTCTTCTGCGCTCAGTTGTTTAGGCAAATAAGCTTCAATAACCTTAGCTTGAAATAGTTCATCTGCAGCTAAATCTTCTCTTCCTTGAGCAATGTATAAATCATAGGTCTCAACACGTTGCTTGTGCAGTTTCATGCAGATTTTCATTGCTGTTTCCTCTGAAACCTCATTTCCACTTCCAGAGGTAGATTCTAGCAAAAGTTTTGATTTAATATCACGCAATGCTGCCAAAGTTTCCTTATCCTTTGCAAGCATAGCTTGCTTGATATCGTTATTTATTTTATCTGTAAATGACATTAGTCTACGTTATCGTGTAAAAAACTATTTCCTCTTAATGTTGTGTTTCCGTTTGAGTCGTCAGACAAACCAAATCTACTAACCGGTTTTTCCATGCTTGGATTTGAATCATTGATTTGTAAATTACGTCTAACATATGCAGGTTCATTTTCAAATTCATTGATACCATCAGCATTTTTTAATTTGTTGGTCATGGTTCTAATTCGATTGAATCTTTCTTGCGCAATTTGTTGATGTTCCTCAGGTGAAAGTGAGCTTTTTTCTCTAGCTACAACTGTTTCTGTTTCGTCAACTAATTCAAACTTGATTACTTCAGGTGTTTCAACAACATTAATCGGTTCGATGTAAGCAGGTGTTTCTGAACTGACGTTAGAATGACCGTTATCACTTACTTCCCAATCAAATTCAGCATGATTTGTTTCAACATAATCACTTGTTTCGTTTACCACTGATTCTTCGTTATTTACAGTAGATTCAGGTGCCTGTGTTTCATCTGATAAATCGAATCGAGTAACAGGTGCTGATTGATCTACCGAATTAGTTGGAACTGAATATGTTGGTGCATTATATTCTGGAGTTTCTACTTTTTGAATAGGCGTAGCAACGGGAAAAGTCGTACTTGGTGATACGCTCGCCATTGGATTTCCTAATGGAGTATTTATTTCATTCTTAAACTCATCTTCAAGTTCAATCATCTTAACCTCAGCTGGTTTTTCAAGTCCATGCACAGGTGTTGACGCCGTTGAAAATCCAGTCGCAATTAACGTGATATTTATTTTGTCACCTAATGAATTGTCATTTCCATAGCCCCAAATAACTTCAGCATTTGCGCCAGCCTCATTTTGGATATAATCGGTAATTACACTGATTTCATCCATTGTAAGTTCTTTGTCGCCGAATGTGATATTTAATAATACATAGCGTGCTCCATCAATATTATTATCATTCAATAAAGGAGAAGTCAACGCAGTTTTAATAGCGATTAAAGCACGGTCCTCACCTTCAGCTTGAGCACTTCCCATGATTGCGTGTCCGCTATTTCGCATAACTGTATTCACATCATTGAAATCAACATTGATATATCCAGTAACAGAAATTAACTCTGCAATTCCTTTAGCAGCAACTGTTAAAATATCATCAGCCATTCCAAAGGCTTGTGAGATCGTACAGTTTTTACTTAATTGATGCAATCGTTCGTTGTTAATAACAAGTAAGGTGTCTACATTTTCACGCATTTTTTCTAACCCATCCTCGGCTTGTTGTCTTCTTTTTTTACCTTCAAAAGTAAAAGGAACAGTAACAATACCAACCGTTAGAATACCTAGATCTTTTGCTACCTGAGCGATTACAGGAGCTGCACCTGTTCCGGTACCACCACCTAAGCCTGCTGTAACAAAGACTAATTTTGTGTTATTTCCTAAAAGTTCTCTAATCTCTTCAATATTTTCATTGGCAGCTTGCATTCCTACTTCTGGTAGTGCACCTGCACCTCTGCCTTCAGTAAGTGAAGGACCAAGTTGTATTTTTAACGGTACTGGAGAAATATCCAACGCTTGACGGTCGGTATTACAAACGATAAAATCAACACCGATAATTCCCATGTTATACATGTGATTAACTGCATTGCTGCCGCCACCACCGACACCGATTACTTTGATAATCGAGTTTGAGCTTGGTAAATCAAATTCCATCATATTTTCTATTTTGTTGTTGTGTTCAAATAATTAATCTACATCCTTAAACATATCGGGAACTTTGTTCTCAATAGTTTTTATCATTCTAGAGAAAAACGTTTCTCTAACTGGTCCAGGATTGACTGGTTTTTTTGGATTCTTGCCTGGTTTCTCTATTTCTTGTTCGGTAGAATCTGAAACATTTTGATATTTCGAAAGACTATGGAAACCATTTAAAACTAGACCAATTCCAGTTGCAAATATTGGGCTGGCTAAATTTTCAGCCATTTCTTTTGAATTTGCTAAATGTTCTGTTGGATAACCAATACGAGCATCTAATCCCGTTCGTAACATGACCAATTGAGGTAAGTGTTTCAGCTGAGAACCACCACCAGTTAATACGATTCCCGCGCTCATTTTATCTTCGTAACCTGAATTTAAAATTTCATATTTTACAAAGTCAATAATTTCGGACATACGTGCTTCAATTATCATCGCTAAAGTTCGGACAGAAATCTCTTTCTTTTGAGCTCCCGGACGGATGCCAGGTATTCCTACTACTTGCTTTTCAAGATTGTCTGTTGGAGATGCCGATCCAAATTTCACTTTCAATTGTTCTGCATATTTACGCATGATTTGGCACCCTTGTTTAATATCATCGGTAATGATATTTCCACCAAAAGGAATAACTGCAGTATGTCTTAGAATACCTTCATAAAAGATCGCAACATCAGTTGTGCCACCACCAATATCTACCAATACTACGCCAGCTTCTTTTTCTTCCTCGCTTAACACAGCATGAGCAGAAGCAATTGGTTCTAATATAATCTCTTTAACCTCTAATTGAGCTAATTCGATGCAATTTTTTATACTTCTCACAGCTGAAACATTGCCTGTGATAATATGGCAATTCGATTCTAATCTACCTCCAGCAACTCCAATAGGATCTTTAAATCCTGGGTCGTGATCAATAATATATTCTTGTGGAAAAACAGAAATTATTTCCTCTCCTGGTTTCATAACCATTTTATACATATCATCAATCAACGCATCAATGTCTGGTTGACGAATAAGCGAATCTGCATCTTTACGAGTAATTAAACCGCTGTGTTGAATGCTTTTTATGTGTTGACCAGCAATTCCCACATAAACGGAACGAATATTTAAATGTCCACTCACCCGAGATTGAGCTTGCTTAACTGCTGCAATGATTGATTCAACCGTGCGATCAATGTTGCGAACATCACCTCGAACAACACCTAACGATTCGCTTTTTCCCATGGTAATGATTTCAATTTTACCATGTTCATTTTGTTTACCTACAAAACAAGCAATTTTAGTTGTCCCAATATCTAAGCCTACAACAATTGAATTTCCCATATCTATTTTTTCTTGCAGACAATTTGTCCGTTATACTTAATCGTTATCACACTGTATTTATTCCATCCTTCAAATGGAATAGCTTGTTCGTAGAATATTTTTAATTTCTCAAACTTATCCTGAACCTCCTCATCTGTATTAGCCGTTCCAAATTCAATGATTTGGTCACCTACTATTGGAATCATTACAAATTCATGTTGTTCATTTACAAACACTTGTCCAATGAGTGATGAGAGAATCGGATCCTTACAAACATAATTGGAAATTCGATACACATCATCTATTTTTCGAATACTTTTCAAGGAGTTGTTGTTAATAATTTGAGTTACATTTTCCTTGTTCATTCTATCTGGAATTGCCCCGTTAAAAACGAGTACACGAGCCGTGTGAAAATTAGATGTCCCTATTTTAAAGCCCTCTTTATCTAGGTAGTAACTTTCGTTGTAACTATTGAAAATTCGCGCAATTGGAACCCGTAAAACGACATCTATTTTCCAAGTATTACCGATGTTTTTGTAGACCTTTACTGCTTTTACTTCCGACATTTTCTTAATAAATGTTTCTACTTTTTGAGGGTCTAATTTCTCTGTAGATAATCCTTTCGGTAAAAGCCCTCCGCGTTCTAGTCGAATTAATAGTTCAGATTTGGTTAAAAACGCACTTTCACCTTCCACTTCAATCAGAATCTCTGGCTTCAATAAAACAGTTTCATTGTCTGCTTTACGTACCATATAAATAAGTACGACTATGCCGATTAAAAAAGAAAGTAAACCACTGATTTTTAGCCAACGCATCATAGTTATTTGTGGGGATTTAATTGCGTTTTTAAATGAGAAACAAGACGATCAATGTCACCTGCACCAATGGTAAGTAAGACCTCTATTTTACTTTGTGCTATTTCTTCTAACATATCTTGCGGTTCGACCAATTTTTTATGCGAGTTATTTACCTTTTCTAATAGGGCAGTGGAGGTAATACCTGGCATGGGTTGTTCTCTTGCAGGATAGATTGGCATTAATACTATTTCATCTAACCGAGACAACTCCTCAGCGAACGCATCCATGAAATCGGCCGTTCTTGAAAATAAATGCGGTTGAAATATACCCGTTATTTTTTTGGTTGGATACATCAATCTTACGGAATCAATTAATGCTTTAATTTCCTTCGGATGATGTGCATAGTCATCGATATACACCAAATTTTTTTCTCTTATGATATATTCAAAACGACGTTTTACTCCTCGAAAAGTGGATAGTCCATGGCGGATTTCTTTTTCAGTCATTCCGAGTTGAACAAGTAGAGCGATGCAACCGAGTGCATTTTCAGCATTATGAATACCTGGAACCCCTAATTCAACATCATCCCATTGTTCATTGTGAAATCGTACATCCATTAGAAATTTATCTGCCGTAATTCTTAGGTTTTGTGCTTTAAAATCAGCTGTTTCACTGTTTACGGCGTAGGTTACTGTTTTAGCATCCGATTTTAATTGTAACCCCTCTTTAAGAATGAGAAATCCTTTAGGATGAATCTGGTTTACATAGAGCTGAAATCCTTCTTGAAATTTTTCAGCAGTACCATAAATATCTAAATGATCAGGATCAGCAGAAGTGATTATGCTTGCAAATGGAGAAAGTCGTAGAAAGGAGCGATCAAACTCATCTGCTTCAATTACAGCGTATTCACTTGTTTTGCTAATTAATAAATTTGAGTTAAAATTAGTTGAAATTCCTCCTAGAAAGGCACTACATTCCCAATCAGTACTATGAAGGATGTGGGCTAATAAGGTACTAGTTGTTGTTTTACCATGGGTGCCTGCTACACATAATCCTTTCATTGATTGGGTTATGAGACCTAGAACTTCTGAACGTTTCAATATAGTAAACCCCTCCTTTTGTACAAAGTTCAATTCTCCAAAACTGGAAGGAATGGCCGGGGTATAAACAATCAGTGTTTGTTGTTTATCCAGAAAATCGCTTGGAAGATCCACACCTAAATCTTCAAAATGAATAGTACATCCCTCTTGAATTAATTGTTCAGTGAGTGGTGATGGGGTTTTGTCATAACCACCAACAGAAAAATGAAGTGCTTTAAAATAGCGGGCTAATGCAGACATACCAATGCCACCTATTCCTATAAAATAGACTGATTTAAAATCAGACAACTGAGTATTTTTATTGAAATTTATTTCCATTTTTTAATAGCAATAGATTCACAACAGTCTACAATTTCCTTTGTGGCATTTGGTTTACCAAATTTTTGAATTTCTTCACTTAATTTGAATTTTTTGGATGAGTCAGAAATTAAATCAAGCGTAGTTTGTACAAGCGTATTTCTTGATTCAGCATCCTTTACATATACAGCAGCGTTGGCTTCCACTAAGGCCATGGCGTTTTTAGTTTGATGATCCTCTGCAACATTGGGTGAAGGAACTAAAATCGTTGGTTTGGCAACAATGCATAATTCAGAAACGGAGATGGCTCCGGCTCTAGAAATCACAACATCTGCAACAGCATATGCTAAATCCATTCGGTCAATAAATTGATGTAAATGAATAGAGGGTAAATTTCTTCTGCTAACGGAAATGGATAAATCGGCGTGATACAATCTGCCACATTGCCAAATGACTTGAACGCCTGCCGAGTCTATCTTTTCCATTCCATGTTTTATGGATTTGTTCAATGTTTTAGCCCCCAATGATCCACCGATAACTAAAATGGTTGGTTTGGAAGAGTCTAATTTGAAATGGATAATGGCTTGTTCTCTTTTATTTTCGATATCTACCATATCACTTCTAACGGGATTACCGGTTAACTGAATTTTTTCTTTTGGAAAAAAACGATCCATATTGGGGTAGGCTGTACAAATGGCTGCAGCTTTTTGGGCAAGTAGTTTATTTGTCTTTCCGGGATATGAATTTTGTTCTTGTAAAAGTGTTGGTATTCCTATGAAATTTGCCATTTTTAGTGTGGGTCCGCTGGCGTATCCACCAACACCAATAACTAGTTGGGGACGAAAATCTTTAATTATCTTTCTTGCTTTTAATAAACTTTGAATGATTTTGAATGGAAGTTTTAAGTTACTTATCGTAAATTTCCTTTGAAATCCTTGAATAGGTAGGCCTTTAATTTTATAACCAGCTTTAGGAACTCGGTCCATTTCCATTTTACCTTCAGCTCCAACAAAAAGAATGTGACAAGTTGGAAATCGTTTTTTAATTTCATCCGCAATAGCAATAGCAGGAAAAATATGCCCGCCGGTTCCACCACCCGAAATAATTACTCGTTCTAGTTTCATAATACATCAAAAGATTGGTCTGTTTTTGATTTTGATTTTTTTTGGTGATTGTAGGCAATCGATTGTACAATACCAATCGAAACACAGGCCATAATCAATGCTGAACCTCCCATAGCCAGTAAGGGCATGTTTTGACCAGTAACGGGGAAAATACCTGTACAAACGAGCATGTTCACACTTACTTGCGTCAGAAGTAATATTCCAATGCCTAAACAGACATACGTTTCAAATGGTTTTTCAGCATTTAGTCCTACCTGAAAAATACGATATAGAAGAATGAGGTAGGCAAAAACTAATAAAACAGCTGAAAATAAACCGAATTCTTCCACAAAACTTGCGTAATAAAAATCCGCATATGCTTCGGGAATATATTCTTTCAATTTTCCATCACCAACTCCTTGTCCAATCAACGAACCATTGTTTATCGCTAATCGGGCATTCAATGCTTGCGCATTGGAAAGGATATCTTTATCATCTTCCAATTTATTAAAAATACGATTTTCCCATGTTTGATAGCGAGGTAAAATGTTTAGAGCGGGAATTGCTTTATGCACTCCAACTGTCATTATACCTAGCAAAAAGATTCCGGCAACAATTAAAAAGAGTTTTTTAAAGGGCATTTTACCAATAAACAGAATGACAATGCAAATCATGAAGAGCAATGCGGCTGTTGAGAAATTGTCTTTTACGATCAAAATACAAATCAAAGCAGGCGGCCAAAATACAGGGAATATCCCTTCTCGCCAGTCATTTAAGTCGTCTTGGTATTTAACCAATAACCTTGACACATAAACAATAATTGCCACCTTAGCGAAATCTGAAGACTGGAAGGTAAGTCCTATGAATGGTATTTTAATCCAGCGCCCAGCATCATTGATTTTAGAACCAAAAAGCAAGGTATAAATGAGTAAACCAACGGCGATGTAAAAACCGAGTTTTGCCAATTGTGAAAAGTATTTGGAGTCCCTTAAATGAATCCAATACATGGCGAATAAGCCAATTAGAACATAAATAAAGTGTTTATACAAATATTGTATAGGCGAACCACCCTCCATTTTAACGAGTATAGGCACAAAACTATACACTGTAACTAAGGAGAATGATAGGAGAATTAGTGAAATCACCCAAATAACTGGATCACCTTTGAGGTATTTTAAATAGGTTTTCATTTTGCTTGAGCTAATGACAAATACTCTTTGAAGCTATTTCGTTGAAATTCCCAATCCGAATTGGCATAAGTGAAAAGTAATATCGATGGTTTTATTTTTATGCTTTGAATTACCTCAAACGCCTTTGATACCGAATTTACCAGAATATGATTGTTTTCTTCTGAAATAATTTCATTCTGATTAGGCGCTAATTCAATGGAATAATATACATTTTGTAGACCATTAGGTGTTAACTCTTTAATTGATTCCTTTTCTAACGATGAAGAAACCCAAATAACTGGAAAAGGAAATGAATTCATGGTAGCAGTAAGCACGGCCGGATTGGGGTGAATCCAAGAGAATACATCCATACCCCATAGTTTGCCATGAGAATGCATGGTTGTGTCAGATGCCTTTAATAATCCTTTTTTTCGAGCTTGGATTAATGTATCTTCAATTTGCGCTATTTCCTTTTCACTCATGAAATTATGATTATAGTGAACGAACCGCTTGTTTGAATTGATTTCCTCTATCTTCGTAGTTCTCAAATAAATCAAAACTGGCACAAGCTGGTGAAAGTAGTACAGTTTCCTCCTTTTTAGCAAGTTGATACCCATATGCTACAGCTTCTGCTGCGGATTTAGCCTCTACAATATTTTCAACCATTCCTTGAAATGAATCAATAATCTTTTGGTTTTCAGTTCCTAAGCAGATTATCGCTTTAACCTTGTCTTTTACCAATTGAGAAAGCTCTGAATAGTCATTTCCTTTATCTACCCCACCAACAATCCATACCGTTGGTTTATCCATGCTTTCAAGGGCAAACCAGGCAGAATTGATGTTGGTTGCTTTGGAGTCGTTTATAAATTCAATTCCGTTTACTTTGGCCACGAATTCTAATCGATGTTCGACATTCGTGAAGTCCTGTAAACTTTCTCGCACAACATCCTTACGGATTTCAAGTATTCTTGCTGCGATGCCAGCGGCAAGAGCATTTTGGGTATTGTGCTTACCCTTGAGTGCTAGTTCATGAATTGACATGTTAAATTGTTTGTTTATGTTGATTATTAGTTGTTCGTTATTTGCGTATGCTCCCAGTTGCACCTCTTTTTTAATACTAAAAGGAGCGCATTGCATGGTTGGTTTGCGTTTTTCAATTTCGGATGCTATGAGCGTATCATCTTCATTGTATATAAACCAATCTTCGGGTCTTTGATTTTGAATAATTCTGAATTTAGAATTGACATAATTTTGCATATCATATTCATATCTATCCAAATGGTCAGGTGTAATATTGGTTAGAATAGCAATGTCAGCCCGAAAATCATGCATGTCATCCAATTGAAATGAACTAATTTCGAGTACATAATAATCGAAATCATTTTCAGCTACTTGTTTGGCGAAACTTTGACCAATATTACCAGCTAGTCCTATATTCAATCCTGCTTTACGTAAAATATGGTGTAGCCATAAAGTGGTAGTTGTTTTTCCGTTGCTTCCGGTGATGCAAATTGTTTTGGCTTTGCAATAGTAACCGGCAAATTCAATTTCAGAAACAATCTTAATTCCTTTAGTTTTTAACGCTTGAATCAACGGTGCTTTGTCTGGAATTCCGGGAGATTTAACAATTAAATCTGATGAAAGAATTTTTTCAGTATTATGCATCTCTTGTTCCCAATCAACCCCAAGATTATTCAATTTTTGTTGTTGTTCAAGCTTGATTTTTCCAGCATCTGAAACAAACACCTTCCAGCCCATTTTTTGGGCCAAAATAGCTGTTCCGATGCCACTTTCGCCAGCACCCAATATTGCGATATTTCCTGGTTGAATTGGCGTCATCTTAATTTTAATGTTACGATCGTTATTACCGCAAGTAAAACCGCCACGATCCAAAAACGAGAAACGATTTTAGCTTCATGTAAACCAACTTTCTGATAATGATGATGCAAAGGAGCCATTCTGAACATTCTCCGGCCTTCGCCAAATTTCTTCTTGGTGTATTTGAAATATCCCACCTGAAGAATTACAGATAAATTTTCAATCAGGAAGATTCCACACAAAACAGGAATCAAGAGTTCTTTCCGGATACTAATGGCAAAAACCGCAATAATACCTCCTAAAGCCAAGCTTCCAGTGTCACCCATAAAAATTTGTGCTGGAAAAGAATTGTACCATAAAAAGCCTACACAAGCGCCAACAAAGGCAGCGATGAATATTACAAGTTCCTCCGCAAATGGAATGTACATCACATTAAGGTAATCAGCGAATCGCGCATTGGAACTTACATAGGCAAGAACTGCTAAGGCAATCCCCACAATAGCAGAAGTGCCCGTTGCCAATCCGTCCAATCCATCAGTCATGTTAGCCCCATTGGATACAGCAATAACAATGAAAATAACAATAGGGATGAAAATTAACCAGCCATAGCTTTTTTGCCAATCTCCAATGAGCCAGTTGTAATTAAATTCATTTCCTTTTATAAATGGAATGGTGGTGGTCATGTCATCGGTACGAATCCATTTGTAATTTTCGTTGGCATTATTGATGTGCTGATGCGTCACGAATGACTCCCCCATATTTAATTTATAATCGGCAGCAACCCGTTTATGTACAACCACATCCTCCGAAAAATAAAGGATACAACCAACGATTAGCCCAACTCCAATTTGACCAATTACTTTAAAACGACCTTTTAGTCCTTCCTTATTTTTTTTGAATACCTTGATGTAATCATCCAGAAATCCAATTAAACCTAGCCAAACCGTGGCTAGAACCATCGTAATTACATATATATTGTGAAGTTTGGCAAATAGGAGTGTAGGTATTAATATCGCGCCAAGGATAATTAAACCTCCCATAGTGGGTGTACCAGATTTTTCAAGCTGCCCTGCCAAACCTAAATCCCTTACGGTTTCACCAATTTGTTGTTTTCTCAATAAATTGATAATTCGTTTACCAAATAAGATCGAAATGATCAAGGATGAAAGGAGTGCAAGTGCAGCTCGAAAGGATATGTAATCAAATAACCCAGCTCCTGGGAAATTGAAATTGTCTAAGTAATCAAATAAATAGTATAGCATTATTTTCCAATTAAGTCGAACATAGATTGTGTTATTGCGAAATCATCAAAGTTGTGTCTCACTCCATTGATTTCTTGGTATTTTTCATGCCCTTTCCCGGCAATCAAAAGGATATCTCCTGTTGATGCAAGCGAAACTGCAGTTTTTATGGCTTGTCCACGGTCAATTATTGATATGGTTTTAGCTGACATTTGTGGAGATACTCCTTGCATCATGTCTTCTAAAATGGCTTGTGGATCCTCGGTTCTCGGATTGTCTGAAGTAAGAATGACTTGGTCGCTCATTTCGCAGGCAATACGTGCCATTTCAGGTCTTTTTGTTTTGTCTCTATCACCTCCACATCCAACAATAGTAAGGATTCGCTCCTCTTTTTTTCTAATCGTTTGAATAGTAGTTAATACATTTATTAAAGCATCTGGCGTATGTGCGTAATCAATTATAGCTGTAATTCCGCTGTTGCTTTTAATGTATTGAAATCTTCCTTCAACAGAATCTAGAGTGCTGATTACTTGTAAAAGTTCCGATTTGTCCTGGTTTAACAAGATTCCGGTTGCATAAACGGCAAGTAGATTATAGGCATTGAATTTCCCTATCAATTTCGACCACAACTCAATTCCGTTGATTTGGAGTAACATTCCTGAAAACTGATTTTCAATAATTTTCGCTTTGAAATCAGCAGGAGATTGAACGGCATAAGTATAGGTTTTGGCACCCGTATTTTGAAGCATTACCTTCCCATTTTTATCGTCAATATTCGTAAGTGCAAAAGCTCCCTTAGGTAGTGAGTCAAAAAAATGTTTTTTAACTTGAATGTATTCAGCAAAAGTCTTGTGGTAATCTAAATGATCATGCGTGATATTGGAAAAGATTCCACCAGCAAAAGTTAAACCACCAATTCTATGTTGATGAATGGCGTGAGAACTAACCTCCATGAAAACATATTCACATCCAGCATCAACCATTTCTGCTAATAAGCGATTTAATTGAACAGGATCTGGAGTCGTATGTGTGGACGGGATTACTTTTTTACCGATTTTATTAACAACGGTAGAAATCAGTCCGCATCCATATCCAAGTGCAGAAAATGTATTGTATAATAAGGTAGCTGTGGTAGTTTTTCCATTGGTACCAGTTATACCAACTAATTTCAATTCTTTAGAAGGATTTCCGTAAAATTCTGCAGCAGCCAAGGCGAGTGATTCGGATGTATTGTCAACTTCTATTATGGTACAATTCTCCACGTTGTTTTGTGGTTTCTGAACCAATATTGCTCTACATCCTTGTTCGATTACTTGTGGGATAAAGGAATGACCATCAGTTGCACTTCCAACAATGGCAACAAATAGCGAACTTGAATCCGCTTGACGTGAATCAAATACAATTTTAGAAATAGCACAATCCAAAGAACCATGAAGGTGCTTTATGGTGAGTTGCTTGCAGATATGGTCTAATCTCATTTCCATTAGAGTAGAGTTATTTCTATGACACCGCCTTTGAAAACTGGTTCACCAGGCTTTAGTGATTGATTAGTTACTTTGCCGAACCCTTTTACTTTCGCAACCATTCCACAGGATTCAATGAGATAAACGGCGTCTTTAGCGTTCATGCCAATTAAATTGGGGATTTGATCTTTTGTAAGTGGTAAATTTTTAAGTGTTAGTTTATTTTCTTCAAGTATACCAACCAACCAATCTGAATGATCAAAGAAAATTGGTTTGATTTTGAAATGTTTTAGTAAGTTGTTGATGTCCGTTCTATTACTCGTTTTAAAATTAGGTACCTCTACGCTTCGACTTCTATTTTCATTAATTGCTTTGTGGTACTTAAGTGTTTTTGCATATACTTTATTGGCAATGGCACCGAACACGGTTCCTGCCACTACAGATCCGTAATAGGCAACTTTAGGATTTGTTACCACCACAATACATGAATAAATGGGGTTATCTGCAGGGAAATAACCAACGAAGGAAGCTTGATATGATTTTTTTTCAGAGTCATATCCTTTTTGGGTATCTAATAACCGCGCTGTACCAGTTTTACCAGCAATCTTAAATAAAGATGATGTTATGTTTTTACCTGTGCCATTGGAAATTACCCCTTCCATACAAGATTTTAATAGTTTCACTGTTTCAGGTGAACAAATGGCATTATTTATAACGATAGGCTCAAATTTTTTAATAGACTCTCCATTTCGTTGAATTTCATGCACAAATTGAGGTTTCATCATCTTTCCGTTATTGGCAACGGAGTTATAAAGATTTAAGATTTGAAGTGGGGTCATTGACATTTCATATCCTATTCCCATAGAAGGTAAGGAGAGTCCAGACCATCCTTTTTTGTCGCCAGGTCGGTTGAATTTTGGAATTCCCTCTCCAGATAAATCTATTCCCAAAGGTTTTGTTACTCCAAATTTGTCAAGGCGACTAAGAAAAGCATCCGGTTCAGATTTGTATGCATTGAAAATGATTTGTGAAAATACATTGGATGACTTTTCAAAAGCTTGTTTGATTGAAATTGTTCCGTATCCTCTTCCTTCATTGGCGTCTTCAAATGTTTTTCCTGGGAATTTATATCGTCCTACCGCTCTCACTGAATCCGTTATTTTTACTTTATGGTCTTCCAGTGCTGCCATTAGCGAAGCTAATTTGAATGTGGAGCCCGGAACCTCAGTGGCATTAATGGCGTAATTTAATTTTTCTGAATAATTTCCGGCTTTGTCTCTAGTTAAATTTGAAATAGCCCGAACAAATCCAGTTTTAACATCCATCACAATAACACAACCACTAGTCGCTTCCTGCGATTTTAATTGGCGTTCTAATTCAGAATGGGCAACTTCTTGAATTTCTTTATCAAAGGAGGTTATAACATCTGCTCCCTCCACTGCTTCTTTTACAATTTTTCCTGTTTTTTTCCATCCGGTAGAAATGCGTTGTTCAATTTCTTGTCCAGGACTACCTTTTAAATAATCATAAAAAGCACCTTCCACACCAACTTTAATTACTTCTTTACCTTGGTCGTTATAATATCCCAACGTTCGACTCATCATGTCCCCATTTGGACGTTTTCTTTCAATAGATTCGATGGAGTCTATTAATCCACCTTTCATTTTTCCTAATTTAAAAATGGGAAGAGCGGCGATTTTTTTTCGTTCCTCGTTGGTAACACGTTTTCTTATAAGAAGATATCGATTCCCTTTTTCTCGAGCTGTCCGAATTTCATCTTCATATTCTCGAGCAGACTTGTCTGGGTATAAATTAGATAGTCCTTGGCATAAATCAGTGATTTCTTTATCAAATGTCTTTTCTTCAATAACAGTAGGGTCCATCCGAATATCAAAAAAGGAAACTGAAGTTACTAAAGGAACGAGATTCATGTCTAGAATCTCTCCGCTTCGCGGGATTTTATTTACCATGCGAACGGGTAATTTATCTTCTCCAAAGGATAGAATCTTACCAGCTCCATCAAATTGTATTGACATGGTTTTGAAAAGAACCACTATCATTAATAGCACAAAACCTACGTAAATACCGTAAGCCTTAAAGTATATATGTTTGTTCTCTTCTTTCATTTTAAGGGCGATAAACTCTTAATTCTAATAACTTTTGTTGCGTTTTGGTTTTCCTTGAGATTTGTATCTAATTTCTCTACCAATCGATAGCGCAAACCTTCTTCCTCTACTTTTGCTTTAGCTTCAACATAGTCAGCAGTCATCTGGTCCACCTCTCGTTGTGCTTGATTAATGTCTTTGGATAATTGTTTCCCGTAATAGCTCTTACCAACAAGAATGAGCAATAGAAAAATTAAAAAAAAGACATATCCTAAGTTGTCAAGAACAAAGCTTTTGATGAGGAAATCACCATTGAGCAACATCGCAAGCGTAATCTTTTTACCCTTGGTTGAGCGCTGTTTTTTTTCCGAACCAGTTGACCCGGAAGTTTTGTCCTTGTCAATGTATTCGTTATCTTTCATTGCGTTTTGCTATTCTTAATCGTACACTTCTAGCTCTCGAGTTTCTTTCCATTTCTTCCTCCTCGGGCAGAATTGGGTGTCTATTAACCTCAACGAAAGGTTTTATTACATTTCCAAAAAAGTCTTTAGTTTCATCGCCGCTGAATGAACCTCTTTTGAAATAATTTTTCACTAATCGATCTTCTAATGAATGATATGACATGACTACAAATCGACCATTTTCAACTAGTAGTTCGGTGGCATCTAAAATCAATTTTTCCAGAACTGCCATTTCTTGATTCACCTCTATTCGTAGGGCTTGAAAAACTTGAGCGAAAAACTTGTAATCTTTAAATTTGGGAGCCAAATGTTGCAGTACTCCACATAATTCTAAAGTTGTGTCAATTGATTTATGAGCTCGTTCTAAGGTGATAGCTTGAGCAATTCTTCGCGCTTGGTTTAATTCGCCGTATTCTTTGAAAATCCGATATAAATCCGATTCTTCATAGGTATTTACAACATCTTTGGCCGATTTCCCGGAGCGTTGATTCATGCGCATGTCTAAAGGAGCATCTGTTCTAAATGAAAATCCTCGATCTCCTTCGTCAAATTGATGTGAGGACACACCTAAATCTGCTAGGATTCCATCGACTTTTGTTATTCCAAGAGCATAAAGTTGATTGCTTAGAAATGAAAAGTTACTCGCTACGAAATGAAAATTTGGAGCCTCCCAGGTGTTTTTAATTGCATCTGCATCTTGATCAAAAACAATGAGTTTTCCTGTACTAGAAAGCTTAGAGAAAATTTCTCTTGCATGGCCTCCACCACCAAAAGTGACGTCAACATAAACACCATCAGGCTTAATGTCTAAACCCTCAATGCATTCATTTAATAGAACTGGTATGTGATACGTTGTGTTATTCTTCATTTTCCAAATTACCCATTACTTCATCCGCTAAATCAGCGAAATCTGCCATGCTTCCTTCGATCATGCCGAAGTATTTGGATTTGTCCCAGATTTCAATGCGATCGTTGTATGCAATAAGCATAACATCTTGTTGTAATCCTACACGCTCCATGTGTGTGGTAGGAACCAAGATTCGACCGGCATTGTCAAGCGCTACCATTTTTGCTCCTTGATGAAACAAGCGGTAGAACATTCGATTCTTTGGTTTGAATAAATTTAGTTTGGATAGTCGCTCACTTATTTTTTCCCATTCAGTTAATGGATAAAGCGTTAAACAATCTTCAAATCCTTTATTCAGCATAAAGTCTCGCTGAGTTGCAGGAGAGAGCTGCTTCCGCAACCCGGAAGGAAAAAGGAAGCGACCTTTCGCGTCCATTTTTACCTCAAATTCTCCTACTAATCCTGCCATAGCGTTATAATGGGTAAAAATAGAGATTATTTACCACTTTTTACCACTCAGTTTTAAATTGTTGATAACTTGTTACGTTAATAGCTTGTATAATGTTTCATTATATGCGTAAAAGCCTTTTAAAATAAGGTTTTTATTAATGTGGTAAAAAGTGGTAAAATAATATCAACTTTAGGATTAAAGTAGATTTTGAAGTGCTTAATTGTGGCGCTAACAAATGGTTGTTATAAACTAAATGGGGTGTAAAGCGGTGTTCAATGCAAAACAGTTAACTTCAAATTCTCAGCAATTTCTTATGAAAAATTCTTTATTATTCTTTGTGATTTCAATGGCATCTTTTGTTACTTGGTCGCAGCCCTTAGACTCTTGGGATGAGCACAAAGTTATCGTGCATCGAAACAATCAGGTTAGTGAAATTATGCACATGGACGCCATTTTTAATGAAAGATGGGATGAGTTGCCGCAAATGGATTATTGGCGAGTAGTGATGCAGTTATCGCCTGATTCATGTGTGGTAAGTAGGGGGGTGGATAAGAAAATAATCAAGATTATCCCATCCACTGAATGGAAAAAGTATACTACGGATGATCAAAAAAATGCGGCAAAAGACCAGTTGAAGCAAGAATTGAATTTACCTTCCCATGAGGTGGTAAATGTCTTGATGGGTAAAAATAATTTTTATTTGTTTGATGTGGTTTATCCTCAATTAAATCAGGGAGTTAAAGCATTTGAGAAACACAATGTAGATCCGTGGTATGCGCAGGCGATTTTGTTAATTGAAAGTCCTGGGCAATTAAAGAAATCAACAACAGGAGCGTATGGTCCTTTTCAGTTAATGCCTGAAGTAGCTCGGCATCAAGGGTTAATAGTTACGGATTGGAAGGACGAGCGCAAAGACTTTGATCGATCAGCGTATGGGGCTGCACGATTGATTTCCAGAATTTGTATTCCAGAAGCAAGACGTATTCTGGCGAATCACGGAATCAGTTATCATGAAAATGATCTTTGGTTTCGTTTGTTTGTGATGCACATATACCATGCTGGGGCCGGAAATGTGAGGGCTGTAGTAGATAAAATTGCACCTAAAAAGGGAGGGAAAGAGTTGATAGTAGCTATGTGGCAAACCAAAGCAGCTAGTTTTGGTAATAGTTCTCAAAATTACAGTCAAGTCGCTTTGGCGGCCCAACTTATTTTACATGATTTGATTTATTCCAAATGTGATGAAATTTATCATTGCAAGTAACTTATTCCGGAATAAAGGTGAGGGATATTGAATTTACACAATGACGAATATTTTTTTGTGTTAGTTGTTCGCCTTCAAAAACATGACCTAAATGCCCATTACAAGCCGCACAAACAATTTCAGTTCTTTTCCCGTCCTTGTCTAGGATACGCTTAATGGCATTTGGAATCTCATCGTCAAAAGCTGGCCAACCGCATCCGGAGTTGAATTTGGATTGAGAATGATATAATGGCTCATTACATTGCTTGCAGATATAGGTTCCCTTTTCATAGAATCGATCGTATTTTCCAGTATAAGGATATTCCGTTCCTTTATCAATAATTACTCTTTTTTCTTCGGGTGTTAATTCATTTAATTTCATTGGTTTTCTCACTGGTTTTTGTTTCTGAACTTGATTCTTTCTGTGTTATGTGATAAACAACTTGAATGGTTTTCTGGTTCGCTTCTGCTAGTTTTTCCATTTCTTTTTCTTCCATTTGTCTGAGTCGTTCGAGATACATCCCTTCTAAATCGGGTGGTTCAATACCCATTTCTTTTTCTATTTCATATTGATATTTAGGTCTTTTCGGACCTTCCGTTCTAAAATAAAATGCTAACCAAATTCCTACGATTAATCCCATTAAATGGCCTTGCCAAGATACTTGAGGTTCCATAGGGAAAATTCCCCAAATCAAACTGCCATATAAAAATATAACAAATAAGGATAAAGCTTGCAGTGGAAAAAACTGCCTTATCATGCCAGAAGTAAACAAAAATCCAACTAAGGCGTAAATGACCCCACTCATTCCAATATGGTATCCACTGGTTTTTACTGCAAAAATCCAAACAAATATACCTGTTAGCAACCAGGATGAAATGAATACCTTCCAAGCAACATCCTTGTATGAATAAAATAAAGCCGTAACTAATAGAAAAGTAGGCACTGAATTATTAAAAATATGCTTGATATCTTGAGGTGAATGAATTAAGGGCATGAACAGAATTCCACGCAGTCCTTTCCAGGTTTGCGCGAAAACGCCCCATTCGTAAAGATTGATAGGCAAAACGTAATCTACCAGATAAATCAACCACATGAGACCAACTACTAAAAAAGCGGGAACCACAGCATGCCTTAATGTTAAATCAAAAGGTGAATTTTGTTGCATAAAATCCATCAAGTCAAAGAATATGCCTTGAAAAATAAACTGACAGAAAGTCAGATTGTATTACGTGATCTAATAACCCAATTTAGTTCGAACACGTTGAAGAACTTCTTTCGCAACTATCCTTGCTTTTTCGGCACCAAAAGATAAAACTTCATCCAATTCATTTTTATTGTTCATCAAATAATCAAATCGTTCTCTCTCTTTGTGGAATTTTTCTAAAATCAATTCAAATAAAGCTTGCTTTGCATGCCCATATCCGTATCCACCTTTCAAATAATTAGCGCGCATTTCAATTAATTGGTCTTCTGAGGCTAATAATTGGTATAAAGCAAAAACGTGACAGGTTGCAGGGTCTTTTGGGGCTTCCAATGCTTTACTATCAGTTTCTATAGACATTACCTGTTTGCGTAATTGTTTTTCAGGCAGAAAGATATTAATTGTATTGTTGCGCGATTTACTCATTTTTTCACCATCCGTTCCTGGAATAAGCTTATTGTCTTCATGAATTTCTTCTACAGGTAATACAAATGTTTCTCCCATTTTTGTATTGAATCGTGCAGCAACATCCCTCGTCATTTCAAGGTGTTGAAGTTGGTCTTTACCTACCGGTACAATTTCAGCATCATATAAAAGTATATCAGCTGCCATTAAAATTGGATATGAAAATAATCCGCCATTCACATCCTCCAAGCGGTCTTGTTTATCTTTAAAACTATGAGCTAATGTTAACCTAGAATAGGGATAATAGCATAGTAAGTACCACATCAATTCAGTTACTTCTGGAATATCGCTTTGTCTATAAAAAACAGTCTTGGATGGGTCCAATCCGCAAGCAAACCAAACCGCCGCTGTGGCATAGGTGTTTTCTTTCAGTTCATTAGCATCTTTAATCTGTGTAAGGGAATGCAAATCGGCAATAAATAAAAAGGATTCATTTTCTGGTTGTTTTGACATTTCTATCGCTGGTAGGATTGCACCTAAGAGATTACCTAAATGTGGAGTTCCAGTACTTTGAACACCGGTTAAAATTCTTGCCATGAGTCTGCTTTTTAGCGAAATTAATGATTTTGTGGGACTATAAATTAGAAATCATGCCTCATTTGCCGAAAGTTCTTACTTTTGATACATGCGAACCTTAATTTCTATTGGCTCTTTTTTGTGGAAAGTCTATATTGGAATTGTTTTTGTTTTTTTTGCTATCCTGCTGTATCCCTTTTTTTTAGTCATTTTATGGAATCGAAAATGGAGAAAATTCAGTTTCAAATTATTCATCTTTTGGAGCTGGATGATGCGTATCTTTTGTTTTTATTCGATTGCACGAAAAACGGAGAATCCGCTGCCTGATGCACCTTATGTTATTATTGCCAATCATACTTCGTATTTGGATATTTTCTTTATGTATTCAATCTTTCCGAAGCATCCGTTTGTGTTTTTAGGTAAAAGTGAAATCTTGAGCTATCCAATAATTCGAACCTATTTTCAAGATTTAAATGTGCCTGTTTTTCGCGATGATAAACGCAAAGCAGCTCGCTCTTACATAGAAGCGATTAAAAAAGTGGAAGAAGGATATTCATTAGTTATTTTTCCGGAAGGAGGTATACCCGATGATGATATTCCGCGCATGAAACATTTTAAAGAAGGGGCATTCAAATTGGCGAAAAGCTGCAAAATACCAATTGTACCTGTAACATTTACTAATAATTTTAAATTGTTTTCGGATCCAACACATCATCATGGTACGGCTCATCCAGGAGTTTCACGGGTTTATATTCATGAATATATACCGATAGATCAAGTGATTGAACTGTCTGTAAGCGACCTAGCCTCCCTATGTTTTTCAACCATTAATCAACCGTTAATGGAGGAATATCCGCGATTAAGAGACCAAAAAGCTCAGTAAAATGAAAGTTGCGGGATTTACTTTTATTAAAAATGCGTTGATTTATGATTATCCAATTGTAGAAGCCATTCAATCGATTCTTCCCTTATGTGATGAAGTGGTGGTTGCGGTTGGAAAATCCGAGGATAAAACACTAGAATTGATACAATCTATTCATCCATCAAAAATCAGAATCATTGAAACAATATGGGATGAGTCTTTGCGTGAGGGGGGTAGAGTACTTGCTGTAGAAACAGATAAAGCTTTTGCCGCTATTTCCAAAGACATGGATTGGGCAATTTATATCCAAGGCGATGAGGTGATTCATGAAAAATATTTGGATACAATGAAAAGAGGAATGAAAATGTGCTTGGAGGATCCATCCATAGATGGGTTATTGTTTTCCTATCAACATTTTTATGGTTCCTATGATTATGTGGGTTCGTCGCCCGGTTGGTATCGAAATGAGATAAGAATCGTACGAAACAAATCTTCCATCTATTCATACAAAGACGCACAAGGATTTCGAAAAAATGAAAATGAGAAACTGAATGTTGCTAGCATCGATGCGGAAGTTTATCATTATGGTTGGGTCAAAGATCCCCGAGCGATGCAATTGAAACAAGAATCGTTCAATAAACTATGGCATGACGATACATGGGTAGATCAACACGTTGTAAAAGCGGATGAATTTGATTATGAAAGTCATATTTCAGAATTGAAAAAATTTGATGGGTCACACCCTCGAGTTATGAAAAGCAGAATTAATCAAAAAAATTGGAAATTTGATTTTGACATTTCACGAAATAAAAGAAATTTGAAAGACAGGTTCAAGAATTTCCTTTACTCCTATCTCAAGATAAACGTGAGTTACAAAAACTATCGCTTGATCAAGAAAATTAAGGGATAGCAGTTACTGATTCTATTGCAGCAACCCCATCTATTGAACAACCTTCCGGTGATTTTGCCCTACTTATGGTAGCGAAGAATTGCAATTTCAACCCTTTTTTCTTGTAATTATCTGCCAAGTCGACAGGGTAAATTTTATTGCCCACATTTATTCCTTCTACCTGTGAACTGGTAATTTCAATGTAAACAGGACAACCATTTTCTGAAACATGAACAATGCCTTGACAATTATACGCAAATGATACTGGAAGGTCTTTGTGTGAACAACAGGATCCAGTTCCAAATAAAATACTTAGTAATAAGGAGAAGGAAAATAACAATTTCATAGCGCAATATTTTAAACAAATATAAAAAAAAAGAGGTCATTTCTGACCTCCTTTCCTAATTTAACCTGTAGCTGTTAATTTAGATCCTGACTCAGGTAAACGAGGATACCTTATAAAAGTTACATTTTATCAATAAAAAAGTGGTAATTAACAAAATTTTATGGATAAACATTTTAATTGCTTTCCAAATTTGTTCAATCAACGCCTAATTTTGAAGGGTAAATATGTTACAAGCAACTTCCATACAAGCATTAATACGATTGGTTGACGATCCGGATGATCATATCTACCAGCATGTTCGGGGAGAGTTAATCAGATGTGGTGCATCGGCTTTACCGTATTTAGAAAATACATGGGAAACGGATCTTTTCGGTAACAATCATCATAGCAGAATCGACGATATTATTCGGGATATTTTGTTTGAAGAAGTAAAAAAAGAACTCAATTTATGGTTGAATTCTACGGATAAAGATTTATTGAAAGGAGCATGCATCATTGCTAAATATGAATTTCCTGATTTAGATGAATCTGAAGTGCTTGACCTAGTTCAAAACATTAGACGAGATATCTGGCTTGAGTTGAATGATAATCAAACGGCTTTTGAAAAAATTAAAATTTTCAATAAAATATTTTTTGCCCATCATCAATTCGAAGGAGATTCGGATGATTTCCTGGCTCCCCCCAATTCGTATATCAATCAAGTTTTAGTAACACGAAAAGGCAATCCACTCAGCTTGAGTTTGCTTTATAGCGTAATTGCTCAATCATTGGATTTACCCGTTTATGGAGTTAATTTACCCAACCATTTTGTACTAGCTTACATGGATGTAAATGGAATTCATTTGTTAAACGAACAACAAAATGAATATGGTGTGCTATTCTATATTAATACTTTCGCAAAGGGTTCCTTATTTGATACTTACGAAATTAAAGCGTTTTTAGATGGGTTAAATGTACCGCACAAGCGTGAGTATTTTGAACCATGTTCGAATACCACAATCATTCGCAGAATGTTAACGAACCTAATAACAACCTATCAAAAAAATGGTCGAGCGAAAAAAGTGGAAGATTTGTCTTTGTTGCGTATGATTCTAGATTAAGCATGGAGGCTGTCCAATTAATCAACCAATTAAACTTAACTGCTCATCCTGAGGGGGGTTATTTCCGTGAAACATATCGAAGCGTTGAAACCACAACCAATCTTGAAGGAAATATTCGGTCACAAAGCACCGCTATTTACTTTCTGTTGGAAGGTCAAAATAAATCTCATTTTCATCGTATAAAATCAGATGAACTGTGGTTTTTTCATCATGGCGAGCCGATTGAAATTCTTTATTTTGAGCATTCAATTTTACAACGTATTATCTTAGGTAATGATTTTCATTTAGGTCAAGTTGCACAAGCAGTTATTCCAGCTCATGTTTGGTTTGCTTCTCGATTGTTGCAGGGTTCAGGGTATGGACTAGTGAGTTGCACCGTATCACCGGGGTTTGATTTTCAGGATTTTGAAATGGCGACTAAGGAAAATTTACACAAAGAATTTCCCTTATTTACGGAAATCATAGAAGAAATGACCTTAGATTAAGCAATAAATCGAGTGGAGTTTCCTTTCTCAATCCTACATGTTGCTGGAGAAATACGTGTTCGAAAATAAGCAATGATATCATATCCAACATCGCGGATAAAGCGAGGGACAAGCCACATAATAGTAAGAATGCTCCATTTTCTTTTTAAATAGGGTAGAAGGTGTAAAACAGCAGTAGATTTCTTGAAAATCCTTTGGTCTTTTGCTACATATAATGTATTCAATCGCTTGGCATCAATCCCTTTTTTTCTTAAATACGTAATAGCAAATTCACTTTGAAGGGAGCAGAAAATCAGTGTTTTTTCACGTTCATTTCGAAGAATAAATTGAATCTTTTTGTTGCAAAATCCGCAGTTTCCATCATAAAATACGATGAGGTCTTGCATTATGATAACATATTGATTGCCCGATCCAGAGCTTTGATGAAATAATCAATTTCTTCCGTTGTATTGTAGAGAGCAAAGGAGGCACGCACGGTTCCAGGAATATGATAAAAATCCATTAATGGCTGCGTACAATGATGTCCGGTGCGCACCGCTACTCCTTGTTTGTCTAATAATGTTCCGAGATCGAAGGGGTGTATTCCATCTACTACAAATGAAACAACACTGGCTTTTTGATGGGCATTGCCAATGATTTTTACGTTTTTAAAGGTGCCCAATGCTTCCTGAGTGTATGTTAACAAGGCGTGCTCATAGGCAATTACCTCTTCCATGGGAAGATTTTTCAAAAAATTGAATGCCGCTCCTAATGCAATTCCACCTGCGATATGAGGGGTACCGGCCTCAAATTTATGTGGTAATTCATTATAGGTTGTTTTTTTAAAACTCACTTTCGAAATCATATCACCTCCTCCTTGATAGGGGGGAAGGCTTTCTAATATTTCTTTTTTACCGTACAAAATTCCAACTCCAGTTGGACCAAATACTTTATGGCCAGAGAATGCAAAAAAGTCGCAATTGAGCGTTTGAACATTAATTGGGAAATGTTGAATGCTCTGAGCACCATCGATTAACACTTTAGCTCCAACTGCATGTGCCTTTTTAATGAGCTCTTCAATCGGATTGATTGTTCCAAGTGTATTGGAGACATGGGTGATCGACAGTAACTTCGTTTTTTTCGTAAGTAAATGATCAAATTCCTCTAGGTTCAATTCGCCGTTTTCATGAATAGGAATTACCTTGAGTGTAAGTCCTTTGCGTTCACAAAGCATTTGCCACGGAACAATGTTAGAGTGATGTTCCATGTACGAAATGAGTATTTCATCTCCTTTTTGCAGGGTTTCTCCCAAAGAAAACGCAACTAAATTGATTGAATCTGTAGTTCCTTTGGTAAAAAGCACTTCGCAGGATTCAGCTGCGTGAATATAGGATTGAATTGTATTTCGAGCTTCCTCATAGGCTGTGGTAGCCTCCTGGCTTAAGGTGTGAACTCCTCTGTGTATATTGGAGTTTTCAAAAGAATAATAGGTGTTGATACAATCGATAACACGTTGTGGTTTTTGAGCCGTTGCACCATTATCAAAGTAGACTAATTTTTTTCCGTTAATTTTCCTTTCTAGGATTGGGAATTGATTTCTTATATCCTCTACGTTAAAAATTGAAGTTTCCATAGTACAAAAATACGAATCTTTAAAGGTTAATAAGCTAGCAACACCTGATAGGTTGCATCAATTACCTTGGCCATTCTCCCAAAATCTAACGTTTCCATGGTATCTGTTTTCTTGTGGTAATTTTTATTTCGATAAAATGCTGTATCAGTGATCATTAATGCGTCAATTCCAACATCCCAATAATTGAGGTGATCAGAGAAATCTATTCCGGGTAAAGATTTAGGTGCAGAAAATTTTTTAGCTGGCAATTGCTTGGTTTTCTTAAATTGACGAATAAAACGTCGGACGAATTTTCCAGCCTCACTTTTACGTACCAAGGTGATATAATTTCCCTTGCCGCCATAAAACCATTTCAATAGTTGAATTGGATAATCTTGGGAACCCTTTGCATCCTTGAAGTAAGCAATCATTTCTAAGCTGATCATGCCAATAATTTGCTCTTTATTTTTGGAAACTGATTTTGCATGAACGGCACTTCCCATATCCTCAGTGCGAAAAAAGGGCGGTTCTTCAAGTGTAAATGCTACTAAATCAATCCTATTTTTTAATTTTTTTCCATGAAATAATCTTCCTAATTCTAAGAGTCCAACAGTGCCGCTTGCATTATCATCAGCGCCTTCTTGATTACCACAAACATCATAGTGAGCTCCAACAATAATTCGATTTTTATTTTCTGTACCAAAACTTGCGATTACATTGCGGTAGGTAGTGCCATTTACTTGAAAGGGTTGATAATAAACGGTGTCGGCATAAGCGGATAATTTACCAAACAGATAAGCGGCAACAGAATCTAGTTCTTTCGGATTGGCGAAATGGCGAAATGTATCTCGTTTCGTTATGCGATACATGTGTGTTTTAATAATAGTGGTATCAGCCATTGATTGAGAGTAGGTATTTTGGATCAATGAAATGAACAAAAAGAAAATTGGGATAAAACGCATGTTTAATTCTTTTGACTGATTAGTAATGATATGTTAAAGTTAAGCTTAGTTTTTTTATTTAAGATTAAAGTCCATGTGATTTAATAAGTTGAGATATAGCTTAGATCTAATCCAATATTTTGAACGACTTGCCAAAATTGGTTGATTTAAAAAGAAGGGATTCCTCCCGATCCGTTTCAAACACGAATAAATTGGATAATACCAAAGTAATTTCGCCACTAGCAGAAAACCGGATGTGCTGAATTTGTTGTTCTTTAATCTTATCGGATTCAAATGATTGTTGTACCCAAGTAATTCCACCGTCATTCGTTGTAGAATAAACTAATTGTCCTTTTTCCAATTCCCAAATAATAACCCCTTTTTTTTCGTTAAACATATAAAAGGATTGATTCGTTAGTCTATTTCTTTCGGCATTTCCTGATGTTCTGCTTCCGGATTCAATGTGTTTCCATGTTTTACCTCGATCATTCGTTCTAAATAACCAATCGTATGAAGCATAACAGCCTCCTGATTCAGTGAAAAAACCAATGCTGTCATTGATGAAGAAAATAGAATTGGGAGGTGAACAATGAGCATGTTGTACGCTGTCAATGAACTCTACAATTGTATCTTTTTTTAATTGATTTATGAATTGTAAAGCATACCGACTATTTTCATCGGATGTATAGAATGATACGAATCGAACCACTGTCCAGTTAGACAAAAATTGTTGGTCAATTAATGTTTCTTTTTGACAGAAGCCTTTTGAGTTTATACTAAGAAAAAGAAGGAAGAGAATTTTCCAATACAACCGATAGTTGGTTTTATTACAATTACTTTTTAACTGGAGTATGGATTTAAACATTGAAAGAACATTTTTATTTATAGGTATCTATAAAAATCTTAACTTTTTGATTGAACAGATCAGGTTCTTCTCTATTTGGCGAATGTGCTGAATTTTGAAAAATAAAAACACTTTTATCGAGTGAATTCGTCCCTAAATTATCGTAAGCATCTTGAGCTAATTCAACAGGTAAAATACCGTCATGGAGACCCCATAAGATGAGCGTGGGAATAGTGATTTTATACATTTGGTCTGAATAACTTTTTTGTAATTCTTCTTCTAAATTTAACTGGGCAAAATCTCCGTTTGAATATCCTCCTGGGCTATTTAAACTGCCTCCATTAAAATTTGCTAAGTTTGGGTTGTTTGGATTATAAATGTAACCATTTGCATGATTTAGATAGGTATTACAATGTTTATTCATTTGTTCCGTATTCCTCATAATTGGATTGTCCAAATACCACGCTACTGCCTCCTGCCAAAAAGAAACATCAATTCCGGCTGAAATTTGATTTTGCGCATGATTTTTCACTAAGGAAACTGATTTTTCTAGACCTAATTTAAAGTTATGGGCACCGTCCAATTCAATCCAACCTCTAATTAGGTTCTGGTTGTTCCCTTTAATCAAAAAGGCAGTTCCCAATGCACCACCCCAGCTGTGACCTAGTAAAAATATTTTTGGGTTTTGGTACTTCGAATTAATGACAGTAATTAACTTTTCTAAATCTTCAACGAATTGATCCATATTCATTGATTCTGGCTTTGCCTTACCCTGAGAACATCCCGAACCCCTTTGATCCCAGTATACCAGTGCATATTCAGTTTCAAGATTTCGGAACACCTGTTGTTCTGCCTCATTTATACTACTTCCTCCTGGGCCTCCATGTAAATGAATAATAAATACATTTGAACTCATGTTACCCCTTACCCAAACGGGCATGTCAGCACCGTCATTTCGAAAAAAATAATCTCCTTCTTTATTAAGTGAATCCTTTTTGCAAGAAAAGACAAAAAAGAAAAGGATAAAGAAAAAAAATATGGCCTTCATATCATTTTATATAATAAGTAAAACTAATTGGGGTGGCCAATCGAAGCCAAGCCTTTGAATTGATATTGCGTTGGGAATAGGCATCCAAACTAATCGAAAAATGGAAGGGTAAATTCAATTTTCGTCTAAAATCATATCCCATTCCAAATAGTTGAATATAGGGAGCAACAAAGGTCCAATATCCACTAATTTTATTTGTAACATTCCCATTTATATCAACTTGATAGGTTTTGCCATCTAAAATAGAATACATGCCACCTATTCCCAAATGCATGGGTTCTAACATAGCGCCATATTTATTTGTAAATCGATAACCAATGGTTGCATTTAAAAGAAAACCCCATTCCGCTCTTGAATGTCTGAAAAAACTTAAATTGAGCTTTCCTAATAAGGAATGACTTCCGTTAGAATTTTCATGCTTGGGACGATGTTTTTCATAAAATACATTTTCGTAGCCTGCTCGCATTCCATGACTTCCAAATCGATCATTAAAATAACCTAAGGTAATTCCATTAGTTCTTTTGGAAAAATCTTGAGCAAACGTAATTGAGCATAACAATAATATGGTTATTGATATGGTTTTTTTCATATTATCTTAATTAATCGTTTGCTGCTCTGGAAAAAGCTAAGATATTAAAATATTATTAGTTGTATTTGATATTTCGGATTCTTTCTATTTAATCACGAAAGCCATTTTTCGTTTTTATTACCTACCATTTAGCTGATTAAAAAAATGTATAATAGTGGAGTTTATTTGAGTAATAGGTTGTGTTAATTTATCCGATACTTTGTCCAAAAGTCAATAAATTGTTGTCCGGATCAAGAATAGCAAATTCTTTTTGTCTCCACGGTTTTGTTTCTAAATGTCCATTTGGATGAATTATTACTTTATGATCCAAAAGTGTTTGGTAAAGTTTATCAATGTTATTTGTTCTGACATAAATTTGTCCATAGTTCTCTGTTGGGTTCAGTTCCTTAAACTCAAAAAAGTGAATTTCTATTTTGTCTTTTCCAATGATTAAATAATTATCATATTCTCCCATGAGTTTAAAATCCAATCGGTTTATGTAAAATTCTTTGGTTAAAGATTTGTCGCGCATTGGCAATTTGGGGTTGATGTCTGTAAGCATAATTTTTAATTTTCTGGTTAGACTTGGACTGTCCTAGTTAAACGTTGCTGCTAATGGTTCTCGGTTTTGCGATGGGCGGGATTTTTACAACAAATGTTCATTCGGAGCACAAAACTTTCGGCTACCACTAAACTGTCTGCGGAGCACGAAACCCCGCCTATTGCAAATGTGCTGTTATAGGGCGTTTTTGTCACTTTTTTCTTATAAATCTTCTTAATTCGTTGCTCGGACAATGCCTAATTTCAAAGGTGCTGTCTGTGATAGATATTAATTCATATGATATGTTTGGTTGGCCTTTTTCTGATTGATGGACAAGCAAGATTGATTGTATTTCATTCGCACCCCCACCGCAATTATCTAATTTGTGCTCAATGGAAATATTGTAATATGGATTATATCCATCGTGGTCAAAAAAACCGTCAATTGTCCAAAGATTTCCTTCAATTGTAACGCCCTCGTATTTCTCTTCGATTAATAACCATCTTCCTTGCAGTTTTCTTATAAGCATCGAATCTTCAATGTGAAGAATTCCTGATTTCTGATTTGAGGAAAATCTTCCAGAATAGTTGTTTCCTCTCACTTTGTCCGAAATGTCATTTGTGAGAAATATACTAATCATTACCGATATATTTAGAAGTGCTTTTGTCATTTGGTTGTCTTTAAAATGCCCTATAACGTTTTGCAACTTGACGTCAGCCCGTTCTGGAACAAGTGCATTGAAAGGGTTGTCGCCAAGATGCTGTTATAGGGCGTTTTTCTATTCAAGTGTGTATTTACCATTTAAAAACATGTATGAACCTTCCGGATGGTCAGATTTACAGTCAAAAGTATTCTTCAAATTGCTTATGCGAATATGTCCATTTGTATTAACTGTAAAGTCATATTTATAATTTGCGCTGCCTAGCCCTTGTCGACATGAACCTGAGCCACAACGAAAATCGTAAGCAAAGGCATTATTGAAATCATTTTTGTAATCACATATTGCCTCAAACAACAAGGTCTTTGTGTCTATGTTCCAAATTTCATATTTTTTAATCACGATATAGTCTTCAATATCAAACATGCCACCATGAGAACTAGTGTAACCATGCATACATCTACTAAAAATAATTTCTTTTGAACCAATTCCATCAATTTGAATTGAATCAATAATCATTATTGAATCAGTAAAAGTAAATTGTCCCAAATGCTCAATAGTCAGATAAATAGTATCTCTTGTATTGTTAAATGCATAATGATCAGGAATATTTGCCCTGCGTAATTTTAGTTGTCCAATTGAAAATTGACTTAGAACCAATAGAGATATGGTTAATAATTGTCTCATTTGTTCTGTTCTTAAAATGCCCTATAACGGTTTGCGGCTTGGCGAAGTGGCGGATTTAGAAGCACTTACTTTCATTTTAGCACCGAACCCGCCATTTTGCCAAACTGCTGTTAGCGGTTCGTTGTTATTATTTCTCATTCATTTATATATGTTATGATATATTCTTGAATTTCCTTTCGTTGTTTGTCATTAGCATTGTCATCCATTTCATTATGTGTCGTATTTGCCAATTTTACTATTTTCATTTTATACTTTTTAATTTCTTTTTCTGTTGGTAGAACACCTTCGTCTGCTGGTTGGTCGCTTGAACGTAACGAGTAAACCTTAACCTTTTTTGATTTTGGTAATGCCATTCTTCTGTTGTCCAACGTGACTATTTTTTCAACTATGTTCGGGTATTTTTGTGGAAAAAGAGCAGTCATATCGCCACCGTTAGAATGTCCAATAAGTGTAATGTGTTTGAAGTCCAAGTCAGGATTTGTTCTTTTGAGTTCGTTTATAACGTATAAAATATTGTCTGCACCACGTTCCCAAAATGGTCGTCTTACAATTTGTGGATTTCCTGTCATTGGCAATAAACTGTCAGTTGCAAGTTCGTGTTGAATGCTTACAACGAAAAACCCTTTTGCTGCTAAAAATTCTGTCAAATATGAATACGTCAAATAATCACCACCTTTATTTTGTCCATAGCCGTGACTGAAAATGACAATTTTTTGTTTTCCAGAAACTTTTGAAGTTGGTTTATAAATTGCAATCGGAATTTCTCTCTGTCTACTTTGGTCGTATAATTTCAAAGTGTCCAAACTAAACTCAAATAGAGAATTGTCCACAACAGGTTTCCCAAAGGTTGAGTAACTTGTCAAAAGTCCTATTGTGAAAATGTAAAGTATTTTAATCATTTAATTTCTCTTTCGGTGAGTCGTTTTACAATGACCGCTAACGTTTCGCGCGCAGAACTCGTTGCGGCTTGGAAACCGATATTTTTCCACTAGCATAAAACTAAAATAGTAAAAAAAGCGCATAACCCACCGAGAAAATAGCATTGAAGTTTTGCTCGTTCGTACTTCGCTACTCGATTTTTGTGAACTCCACAGGTTCTTCATGGGTTAAAATTACTTTAGTCACTTTTCCATTTTCTTTTACAAAGTCTGCAATTGTTTTTACTCGCTGTATTTCGGGCAAGATAAACTTAGTGTCGGTCAAAGCCAAAAACATTAAGTATGAACCTGTCCCATTGGAAAGGTCTCCATAAATTCTGCCATTTGCTCTGTAAATTTTTATGCTTACGTTGTACTTGTCGTTTTTGTATGTACCAACATAACTTTCAAGTATTTCTCCACTAAGTTTGATTTCTTTTACTTCATTGTCAGCTTTAATGCCTAAAATACTATTGGATATACTTTGAAAAAATCTATCAAAAATATCAGTCTCGCTGTTGCATAATAAAGTGATATAAATTTCTTGTTCAGGATAATACATTTCAATTGCTCTAAAACCGTCTATTGCTCCAGCGTGTCCGATAGAATTGATGCCATTTTCAGTTTTATTGAAAAATCCATAGCCATAATCAATTGGTTTTCCCTCAACGAGTTTGTGCGGCTGAATAGCTTTTAAAAATGTTTCTTTCTTCACTATTTTTCCTTCGTACAGCGCTTTATGCCATTTGTATAGGTCTGAAACATTTGAACGCAAAGCCCCTGCACTATAAACTAAAGCCATACTAATAAAATCAGCGTTCCAATATTTCCCGTCTGTTGACGAGTAACCATTTACTCGTTTAGGTATTAATTCTGTTTGGCTTTCATAAAAGGTGGAACTAAGCCCAGCTGGTTCAATTATATTCTCTTTTATATATTGTTGGTAGGATTTTCCAGATACTTGTTCAATGATATAGCCCAACAGAAAATAGTTTGAATTACTATAATTGTATCTTGTATTTGGGTCAAATTCTAAAGAAAGTTTGTCGAGACTATCAATAACTGTTTTTGGTGAAAAATCAATTCGCATTGCGTTTGGGACTTTGGGGTCAATCTGCTCATAACCTTTAATGCCAGATGTATGCGTCAATAAGTTTTCAATGGTTATTGTTTTCCCTTTGAAATGAAAGTCTTTAATGAATTTTTGAACACTGTCAGTCAAAGCAATTTGCCCTTTGTCTGCCAATTGTAAAATTGCCATTGCTGTAAACTGCTTAGTGATTGAACCAATCCTAAAAACCATCTCCGATTTCATAGGAACATTCAGTTCAATATTGGCAGTTCCATACCCCCTTTCAAGAAGCACTTCGTCCTTTTTGGCAATTAAAACGGCACAGCCCGGTGCATAGTTTCTGTAATCGTTTGAAATTGATTTGTCAATTTGTTTGACAAGTTTCTTGTCTTGTTTACTCTGACCAAACAAAAGGGTAGAAAGTCCTGTGAATAGTATGAATAAATAAAGTTTCATTGTATTTGAAGTGTTTTGTAGTATGATGCACAACTTACTTATACACGCTACAAAACTGCCTTAAATCACTAAAAAGTGATATATAGACGAAATTTTATTACGCATAGCTAAAATACAAATAATCTATACAAATCATCAAAATCTAAACATATCTGCTAGTTGTTTCATAATCAATCCAAAATCTTTCATATCTTCTTTATTTTTTTGATTCTTTGTTGATTTAGGCCAGACTTAATCCTTTTTTTAGAAGCACATGGAAAATAATCAATAACTGAAAACGATCTACTTTGTAGGTTACTTTACGAATACAGCTCGTTGAATTTCTTGCTGAGTTCCCATGGCTTTTAAAAATCTAAAATGAGCAGCTAACGATTTACCATAAGGCATTTCCATGTAATTTAACCCATGTTTATCGGCTAACTCTCTGAAAATAGGCAGGATTTCTAAATAATGAACGTGGCATACATTGGGCAAAATATGATGCAAGGCATGGGCATTAAACCCTCCGAGTGTCCAATTAAAAAATGAACTATCTGCATTGTAATCTACGCTGGTGCACATTTGTAATTTTGGCCAACTCATATTTATTCTGTTGTCCTTATCTGATTCCGGGTGCTGCACAAAATCAGACAAATGAGAAACCCCAAGCACGGCAACAAAAATGATGGATACTATAAAATGATTCAATAAAAAGGCAAGAAAAACGGTAGGCCAACCAAAGGGTAATAGATAAATGGGCAGCACAATCATATAACCGATATACAAAAGCTTGTAAATTACCAATTTTATTACTTCGTCTCTTGGAATTTCAATTTTTATGGTTCTACTGGAGTAGTTTATAATCATCAGCGTTTCTCTGAAGAAAAACCAATTTATCGAATAAAACAAGTATAAAAATGGAGCATAAATAAACTGATAACGATGAAACCACTTTAATGGCTGATTTTTGGTCATACGAAAAAGTGGATTGTTCAATACATCTATGTCACTGCCTTCTACATTCGTATACAAGTGGTGCGATTCATTGTGGTTTTTTCCCCAAACATAAGCATTGTTTCCTTGTAAATTAAAACTAAGCGAAAAGAGCATTTTATTCCAAAATTTGCTTTTTACCGCTACCCCATGTGCTGCATCATGAGAAATATTGAATGCCGTTAAAAGTACAGATACGCCCATCAAAAGATAATAGGAATAAAAGGCAAAAGGAGTTGAGCTATTGATCATTAACAAATAAAAGAGGATATCTAAGCCAAAGTATAAGCCTATTTTGAAAAACATCTTTGCATTCCCCGTTTTTTTGATGCCTTTTTCCGTAAAATAGCGATCTACTCGTTCATTGAGTTCTTTATAAAATTCGGATCCTTCGTCTTTAGCAAATTTTAATCTATTCATGATTTATGGGTTTTTAATTGTTGTTTCTATTTAACGGGTGAATTCCAAGGAAAGAAAGGCACCAAATAATTCCTTTCCAAAATTTTATTTTTTCTAGAATGGGATTGCAAAAATTAGTCATTACACAATAATATTGATCATATTTTCCGTTGTGATGCTGTAAATGATGGCGAGGTTGTTGAATGACATAAAATCGTTGTAGAATAAGCGCTAATAATGGGCGTTTCGATTCAATTTGATGTGACCATTTATGAATCAAATTGGCTTGTGCACTGATACAAACAAAAAGTAAAAGTTCCCATGAAAATCCAATAACAAGGCTAAAAACGAAAATAATCCCACCCACCAGATAAACTCCTTTTGTTAAATTCCAATAAGATAGATCAACCATTTTTAGTGGAAATTCATGGTGTATTAATAGCCCATTGATAGGTGCTGCGAAATATCGAGGGTTCATTTCAGCATATTGATCTACATAAAAGTGAAACATCCCTGTTGCCAAGTCTGCCAAGAGAATAATAATGAATATTTTAATGAGTATCAAGGATTGTATTCTTGGTTTATTTATTGAATTGAGCCGCGCATTTTTAATAGTTGAAAATGAGAACAAACACTGCCAAAATAAGAACTATTTAATAAGGTAAACCCATTCTTTTGAAGAATTGGATAGATGATTTTATTAATTTTTGGATAATGAAAATGATGAATGTGAGGAAAAAGATGATGGGCGATGTGATTGTTAAAACCTCCAAAAATGAAATTGGCAAGGGGACTAAATGGGTGAAAATCATTGGAGCAATTTATCTGGTTGCGCATCCAAGAAGTAGAAATTCGTCCTTCAGAATTAATTTCCGGATAACTTGCACCAACCACGTGATGGGTTGACATGAAGGTTAGCGATAAAAATAGCGATTGAATGACATGCATGAAACCAAAACCAATCAATATGATGAAAAGAGGTTGATTGGAATAAACTATTGGTAAAATGAGCACCAATGAAAAATAAAAAAGTTTTTGAAGCAGAAAAGAAAATAAATAAGCAACGGATGGAACATCCTTCTTCCGAATTTGATTCCAGACAAATAATGGATCCTTGATTAAAATCCAAAAAAGTGAGTACAGAGCATAGACAGCAATTAAATAAAATCGTTGATATTTATGGTATTCTTTTAATGGAGTAGTTGGTATCAAGCGAATCCATCCAACCATGTTTAAATCGGTATCTAAACCGCCTACATTGGGTGCTACATGATGTGCATCTGTATGCCTTGATTTCCACGATTCTGCATGTGCTCCTAAAATGGAGTATAAAAAAATAAAGCCCAAAAGATTTATTAACCGATTTTTAAATACTGTATCATGAGAAAAATCATGGGCAAAGTTTAAAGCGAGCAAGATACCCCAAATACCAAAAGAAATATAGCAACCAAAAAAAATCAAAATCGATGTAGTATTGAGAATTCCAAACCAAAATAAGGCTAAAATACCAAAGAAAAAAATGAATTTTAAAACCAAAAACCCTCGTTCAGCTCTACTCAGATGTGTATATCTGTCTATTTTTTTTAATAGTTCAAGATAAAGTTGATGGTCGTCTTCTTGATGGCTATGTAAGGCACGCATAAATTTTCAGTCAAGTTTAGATTTGCTAAACTATTTACGAAAATAATAAAACCCCAGTTTGAATAAAAACTAATTTGCGTAAATCCCACCTTAGCACTTGTGAAAATCGCAAAAAAAAATGCTGAATTGTTGACGTTACTTGGCTTTCTTGAATGGATTCAGCCTTGCTTCTGCTTCAAATGGACTTAGCTCTTGAGTAGCAACTGTGTTGAATATCTATTAATTACCCTTCAAACCCATACTGATAGTAAAAACCAGCCAATATCATTTCATTGAGTGTTTCATTCCACTGATTTCCAGGATACTTTTTTTGATTTGTTCTAATTCCATCTTTCTATTTTTTATAACCCACTTGTGTTCGAGTAATCTGCTGGGTTTGCTGCTTGTCTTTTTGCATAAGATAGGTGAGCACCTGTTCGATATCATCAAACTTTTGATTGTGAAGTTTCTCAAGTTCAATGAGTTTTTCGTAGAGTTCTTGATAGTTTAAAGCAAATTGACGCATCATTACAAATGCTCGCATGATAGCAATGTTCATTTCAATTGCAATATCAGAATTGAGTAATCCGCTCAACATAGCAACTCCTTGTTCGGTAAAAGCGAAAGGCAAATACCTTATTCCACCGGCATTTTTTGAGGTGCTAAATTTGCACCTCAAGTTATTCCATTCCTCAAATGTCAACTCAAACATAAAATCAGAAGGGAATCTTTTGAGATTATTCCTAACGGTTCGTTTTAAATACTTTGTTTCTACTTGATACATCTTCGCCAATTCAAAATCGAGAATTACCTTCATTCCTCTAATTTCGAGGATGCTGTTTTTGATTTGTTCTAATTCCATCGTACAAATTTTTAAATGAATATACGAAAAAATAACCAAAAATAATGATTAGAAAATAATCAAAGTATTAATTGTGCCATGAATGATTCACTTAAACTATTCAACAAGGAATTGACTCGGATTTTTATCAGATTCGGTAAACAATATATTGTCTAATTTATCTTCCCAAATTTAAGATACACCGCCTCAGCAGCTTCAAAGGCACTCATTCGTTGAGTTAAGACTGCTTCTTTTATGGTAATTAAACTCGCTTCAAACCCTTTCTGAGAGTAAAAACTAGCCAATATCAACTCATTGAGTGTTTCTTTCATCCAATCGATGTCTTGTATGTGTCTGTTTTTTTCAATCCAGCCATTGGAGGTGTTGTGTCTGAAAAATTCATCCGATATTTTCCATGCTTCGTCTAAATTACTTCCGGTTAATGAACTGCAAATTTCTGTTCTTGGAATCCACTCATTTTCTTTAGGCGGAAATAAATGCAACGCATTTGCATAACTTGACTTGGCTAATTTTGCCATTTTTACGTTATCACCATCGGCTTTGGTAATCAACAACGCATCCGCCAATTCCATGATACCGCGTTTGATTCCTTGCAATTCATCGCCTGCTCCGGCTAGCATCAATAATAGAAAAAAATCAACCATGGAATGAACCATCGTCTCAGATTGACCAACACCAACCGTTTCAATAAGAATTACATCAAATCCTGCTGCCTCACACAAATAAATACTCTCACGTGTTGCCCGTGCCACTCCTCCCAGCGTATTTCCAGCCGCTGAAGGACGGATGTAGGCATTGGGTTCTTGCACCAAGTTATGCATCCTTGTTTTATCGCCTAAAATACTTCCACCGGTTGTGGCGGATGAAGGATCGATTGTTAGTACAGCCAATTTGTATCCTTGTTCCAAAATTACTTTTCCAAATGATTCAATAAAGGTGCTTTTTCCAACTCCGGGAACACCCGTAATTCCAATCCTTCTTGATTTACCTGAAAAAGGAAGACATTTTCGAATCAATTCATTAGCCAATGGTTTGTCACTTTCTAGCTGACTTTCAATTAAAGTGATTCCTGCGCTCAAGGCAAATCGATCGTGATGTTGTATTCCTTCGAAAATACGTTCAACAGAGCGCGAAGCCTTCATTTCTTTGCGTTTCCGCAACCAATCTTCATGTTGGTACGAATCCATCAGATAAGTTGAATTAAAGCTTTTATTGCTTGGGAAATATTATTTCTAATTTCAACAATAGAAGCTTCCATCATATAGCAGGGTGCTGATACGATCTTAAGTTTTTCATCTACAGAAATTTCGCGTATGGTTTTCATTTCTGAGGAAACTCCTTTTTGCTCCATTCCCGCAGTAAATGCCTGAATATCATACGGTGATTTTTCCAAATTAGAACCTAAAGTCATTGTTGGATGTAATTCTGAATCACCCAGCGCCAATGCCATCAAAACCGGACTCACACACAATGCAGCAATCGGTTTTTTATCGGAAATGAATTGTTGAATTATTTTTTTTATTTCGGGTAAAATAGATCCGTTTGGTCCGTCAAAAGCCCACGTTGAAAAATTCTTGGCGCTTCCAAATCCGCCCGGAATAACCAAAGCACCTAGGTTCGAAACATCAAACGTGGAAAGGTCATGAACAGCTCCCCGTGCAATGCGAGCAGCTTCTACCATCATGTTTCGACTTTCAGGCATTTCTTCGCCCGATAGATGATTGATGACGTGGTGCTGATTTTTATTAACGGCTAAACAAACCGCTTCTGCTCCTGCTTCGTCAAGTGCTAAAAGCGTTAAAACGGTTTCTTGAATTTCTGCTCCGTCATATACGCCACATCCAGATAATAATACGCCAATTTTCATGTTGCTGTTATTCAAAAGTATAGATAAGTTGTTCTTTCCATCCGCTTAAATTGAGCTTTATCACGCTGCCCGTTTCTTGTTGATAAGCCAAGTTGGAAAGATTAAATCGAAGGGTTTCTTCCATTTTTGCTTTGCACGCATCTCCATTTGATTTGTGCACCAACTCGATGGATCGGATAGGGGGGAGGGATTTTGCAATATTTGGATTACCAATTAATTCGAACTGATGCACTTCACACCCACCTGAATAACTCACTGTTAGTTCTAAGATATTTCCAGTTAGCTTGGCTCGTTGAATCGTACACATGTCAGAAACGGCTGGCTTACCGATTTGAGCAACCCCTATTTCAGAAGTCGGTTGGTTTGTGTGGGAGGATTGGTCCATTTTTTTTGTTTTTTTCATGGTTGCACAAGCAGTTAAAATAAGTAAGCTTGCACAAGTGAATAAAATAGTTTTCATGGCAAATATTTTCGAGTGAATAGCAAATATAACACCAAGTTACCAAAAATCAGGGATTAAACAAACTCAGCCAGTTCCAACCAACGATCCGATTTTAGTTCTAATTCGGCAACAACTTTTGCTAATTCGGCACCAATTTCCATTATCTGCTGGTTACTTTTCGAACCATCTGAAAGCTCAACGGTGAGAAGCTCTTTTTTTTCTTCTAATTGTTCTATTTCAGAAGGTAAATTCTCGTATTCTTGCTTTTCCTTAAAGCTTAACTTGCGTTTTTCAATTGGTTTTTCAACCACTTTGGGTTCGGTTTTAACCTCCACCTCCTTTATCGGATTATTTTTGGATTCCCTCGCTTCTAGTTTTTGGTTTTTGCGATAATCCGTATAGTTTCCAATGATATCCTTGATTTCACCGTCACCTTCAAAAACAAATAAATGATCAACCATTTTATCCATAAAATAACGGTCGTGAGACACCACAATCAAACACCCTTCAAACAATTGAAGATAGTCCTCCAATACACTCATCACAAAGATGTCAAGGTCGTTTGTTGGTTCATCTAAGATCAAGAAATTGGGGTTACTCATCAAAACCGTTAACAATTTTAATCTCCGTTTTTCTCCTCCACTTAGTTTATGTACGTATTGATAATGTACATCGCGAGAAAACAAAAAACGTTCAAGCAATTGAGCTGCTGAGAGTTGTTTTCCTTTTTCTAATGGAATGAATTCAGCAATGTCCTTAATAACTTCAATCACGCGTTTGTCCGGATCAACTTGTATGAGTTCTTGGCTGTAATAACCAAAAACAATCGTTTCACCTACAACCACTTTTCCTTTATCCAACGGTTCTTTATCTTGAATTAAGTTTAGGAAAGTTGTTTTTCCTGCGCCATTTTGACCCACGATACCAACGCGTTCTTTGCGCTTGAAATGATACGAAAAGTCATTTAATATTTTCGTATTACCAAATGATTTCCCCATGTGATGGAGTTCAAGGATTTTTGTCCCCAAACGTTCCATTTTGATTGGTATATCTATTTCATCTTTATCAATTCGTTGGTGGGCCGTATTTTTAATATCCTGAAAGGCATCCACCCGTGATTTTGATTTGGTACTCCTAGCTTTTGGTTGCCGACGTATCCATTCCAATTCCTTGCGGAAGGTATTTCTCGCTTTATCTATGGTAGATTGCATTTGTTCCTCTCGTTCCGCTTTCTTTTCTAAGTAATAGGAGAAATTTCCTTTGTATTGATACAAAGTTTCATCGCTTAATTCAAATATAGTATCGCAAACCACTTCCAGAAAATAGCGGTCGTGTGTCACCATTAAAAGCGTTGATTTTGAAGTGGATAAATAAGATTCTAACCATTCAATCATATCCAAATCCAAGTGATTGGTTGGCTCATCCAAAATCATGAAATCAGCATCCGAAAGTAAGGTTTTTGCTAAAGCAACACGCTTTTTTTGTCCACCTGAAAGACTCCCAATCAATCGTTTTGAATCCGTTAATTTTAAAACTGAGAGTATTTGATTAACTCGTACTTCATAATCCCAAGCGTTTAATTCAGTTAATTCTTCGTAACATTTATTTAGCTTGTCTTGATCATTGTCAATCAAAGCTTCATTGTATTTTTTTAAGGCTTTTAATTCTGGTAAATCATGGTCAAAAATGGATTCCAAAATCGTTTGTGATTCATCCATGTTTTCGGTCTGTTCCATGAATGCCACTCTGATATCATTGCGATACACCACTCTCCCTGAATCAATTTGCTCCAGGTCCATCAAACAGCGAAGCAATGTTGTTTTACCACTACCGTTTTTGGCGACGATGGCCACTTTTTGTCCTTGGTCAATCCCAAAGGTAAGGTCAGCAAATAATAAACGGTCACCAAATGATTTGGTCAGATTTTCAACGGAAAGATAATTCATGTAAATAAGTTGGATTAATCCCTAATGGATTACGAAGTTAGTTTTTTCTTTTGACGTAGGGCAGATGGATATTGTACTATTTGTACTATCTCAAGCGATTTAATGAATCCAATAGTTTTTTATCTCTTTTTATAGCAATTTGACCTAAAAATGCGAAAGGAAATCCTAGGACCAGGAAAATAAATCCGAGCCCCAATTCACGAGTCGTTTCTATACTTTTTGATGGAGAATATCCAATAGTTGCAAAAACAACAAAGGCAATTAATATCAATAAGTACAAAAAGAAAATAGAACGTGCTAATTGAAACTGGCGATTGAGATTTTTATAGGACATGATTACTACAAATTGTAGGAGAATCAATCCTATTACGGATAAATAGAGCGGTAATGATTTGGTTGGAACAGAAGCAAGTTTGGAATCAGTAAAATGCTGTGTGATACCATGAACGTTGAACACGTATGAACTATCTTTTGCTACAAAGCGAAGTAAATCCATTCCTGAAAGCAATACGCCTAAAAAAATCATCGATAGCGCGTAGTAAACTGTTTGAATGCGTTGAATCATAATCTATTTTTTTACAAATGTACTGACTTATTTCTTAGGTAAAAATCCATTAGGACAAGAGCTGCCATGGCTTCAACAATAGGGACTGCCCGAGGAACCACACAGGCATCATGTCGTCCTTTTCCCGCTATTTCGGTGATGGAACCATGTTGATCAATAGTTGGTTGATTTTGCATAATGGTTGCGACCGGTTTGAATGCTACGCGAAAAGAAATAGGCATTCCATTGGAAATCCCACCTTGTATTCCGCCCGAATGATTCGTTTTTGTTGAACCATCTGCGTTGAAAATATCATTGTGAACCGACCCATTCATTGATATTGAATCAAAACCGCTTCCTATTTCAAACCCTTTTACGGCGTTTATTGATAGCATTGCTTTGCTAAGTTCGGCGTGTAATTTATCAAAAACGGGTTCGCCCAATCCGGTGGGTACTCCTTCGATGATACAACGAATTGCTCCGCCAATGGTATCTCCGTTTTTTCGCGTTTCAAGGATTAAATTAGCCATTTCTGCTGCTGTTTTCTCATCCGGACACCGCACCGCATTCGATTCAATTACGAATTGTTCAAAAAATGAATCGTTTCCGAAACGAATTGCCCCTATTTGATCCACATAGCTTGAAAATCGAATACCAATCGACGCCAAGAATTGCTTGGCAATGGCTCCTGCAACCACTCTAGATGCTGTTTCTCGAGCGCTACTTCTTCCTCCGCCACGGAAATCTCGATGACCGTATTTTTGTTGGTAGGTAAAGTCGGCATGTGAAGGACGAAATGCATCCCTGAGATGTGCGTAATCGGTTGATTTGTGGTTTTCATTCTGTATCACAAAGCCAATCGGCGAACCGGTAGTTTTTCCTTCAAAAATCCCAGATAAAAATTGAACAGTATCCGATTCTTTTCGTTGAGTCACCAAGGTTGATTGTCCTGGTTTTCTGCGGTCCAGCTCATGTTGAATTTGATCTAAATCTAGCGAGAAATTAGCCGGAACCCCATCAATCACTCCTCCAATGGCATCTCCATGGGATTCACCAAATGTGGTAAGAGTAAAGATTTTTCCAAATGAATTTCCTGACATGGCGCAAAGGTATGGAATGTTAGTTCAATAATAAAGTGGGATGAGCTGAATTGCTATTAATTTATTTTTCGAATTTCATGATTTGAATCAGGTCTTTGAAGTAATTTGAGCTCCAAATTTTTAGTTTTTCATCACCTTGAATAAAGCGTTGAACATCCTCCTTCACGGCAACCATTGATACAACATTGATTTTTTCGGTCAGTAGTTGGATTATTTGCTCCTGGTTTATAGTACTTTCTTTCCAATCGTTGGTTTCTTGTGCGCGACTCAAGAAATGGTGCATGTTTAACGGTACTCCTTTTCGGATATACCATTCCATATCATACCAATCTCTTCCTTTTACCCTGTTTTTCCATTTGCGAAACAATAAAGCGTGTAATTTACCTGCGAATAAACTCGGTAAATCAAAACAATTGGCGTAAAATGAGAATGGACGAAGTAATAATTTCTCTTCTGTTACAAATCCTAATGGAGGAATCCGATCGATTTCAATTTTTATTTTGACTGATTTATTCGATGATATTCCATGTTGTCTAACTATATCTTCCAAGACCAACTCTTGCCAAATGGTTTCTGTTTTCAAAAATGCTGATTCAACTTGTGTTTTGATTCGTTTGTCTTTTTCGCGTATACTCACTCGAATACCAAGCGATTCAAATTCGGAAATGATAGCTGAAAAATAGGGCGTTAACGAAAAATCAGGGTCTGTTTCAAGTAAGGAAAAATCCAAATCTTCCGAATATCGATCTAAGCCATGAAATATGCGTAAGGCGGTCCCCTCATAAAATGCTGCTTTTTTAAAAAAGTCGGTTCTTGACAAGGCGGCAAGCGCAATTTCTTGTTAGATTTCACGCAATGCAGCCAATGTTTCCTCTTCGTTTTGCGGATTGTATTCCGCTATCCATGCTTTTATCATAAGCGTTCTAACGTTTTAACAAGCATTTGAAGACTATTTTTTTTAGGTGCGTCCTCAATCCAAGATTGTATCGTAGCGATATCAAAACGGCGGAGCATATCCTCATCCAATCGTAAGTCTTCTAGCAGAAAATCCCAGGTTTGTGGTATACTTCGCAATAATACTCCGGATGTTAAAATTATTTTATCGCAAAGTGCTTTTTCAGGTGAGGCCACCATGGCAGTTTGCATTTCAGTAAGTTGAACACTTTGTATTCCAAATGAGTAATAGGGAGTAGTTAAATGCTGATAACTATACCTTCCGATAGCAGTTTCATAGGTTTTGGTTGTTTTTGTGGTGACAGAACTAATTTCATAAACGCGCTCAGGTATCAACCCCCAATAAGATAATGCTGATTCTAAAGAAACATAGCTCGGGCCTCTCAAATGATTAGCGATTAAAAAATGGTGGGGAAGGGGCAAATCCAGTTCTGGTCCTGGGACATAAAGGCCTCTACGAAGTGCTATTAATTCACTTCCTTTGATCATCTCACTGATTTTGTCATTCGGTCGACCATATGAGGCAAGCGCTTCCATCACCACATTGTGTTTTAATGGGACATTTGAATAATCTTTTATTTTCCTCCTTAATCTCAAGCTGCAAATTTTAAACAATATTATCGCTTTTTTTCCGATTATACAATCAAAATATTACAAATTATGTAAAATTAAATTAATTAAAACGTATTAAATCCGATTTAATAGTTAAAATATTACAGACTTGCAAACTATTTTTGGTAATAACTCATGCTTCCATCAAGTTCTGTTTATTTATAGTTATTCATCTGAATGACAATTTAATTTCAAAGCAATTTTTGACAACATTAGTAACAAATTAATCGGTATCTTCGTCTCTTAATAAACACTTAGTAATTATGAAAAATACAATTCTTTCTTTTGCATTTCTTTTTTTGGCTAACTCATTTTTTAGTCAATCCATTGAAGAAATAATTTCTAAATACCACGCTACCATTGGGGGTGATAAATGGACAAGCGTAAAAAGTATGTTAATGACTGCAAACGTAGATGCTGGAGGTATGATGATTCCCGTAGAAGTGGTAATGATGGCTGATGGTAGAATGTACACCAAAATTAATTTTCAAGGACAAGAAATTATTCAAGGTGCATTTGATGGTGAAACAGTTTGGAGCACCAATTTCATGACACAAAAAGCAGAAAAAGCAGAGTCTGATGATACAGAAAACACAAAGAGAGGAGCTAAAAGTTTTCCAAATGCTTTAATAACTTATAAATCTCAAGGATATACACCAACACTAATGGGTGAAGAGTCTATTGACGGGGTGAAGTGTTTTAAAATAAAATTGGATAAAAAAACACTATTGTCTGAGGGTAAAGAAGTTCCAAGTGTTGAGTATTTTTATATCGATGCTGAAAACTTTGTGCCCATTTTAACTGAAACTGAAATTCCAACAGGCGAAATGAAAGGTAAGATTGCTCAAACAAAATACAGCGATTATCAAGAGGTTGATGGAGTAATGATTGCTTTCTCCCAATCAAGCGGTATTAAGGATGGAATGTCACAAAATATCACCTTCGATAAGGTGTTGATCAATACAACAGTTGACGAAAAAACGTTTAAGTTTCCAGGTAACTAATTCATATATTTTTTCTTATTATGGTAAAGCAAATATTGGTTTGTTTGGGCGTTGCTATGGCATTCAGTACTCAAGCTCAAAATGAAAAATCACTCATAGCATCTGATTTTTTTGGTGATCTTAAAGCACGACATATTGGTCCGGCATTAATGAGTGGACGCGTTTCTGATATTGAAATGCATCCTTCAAATTCACAAATGGTGTATGTCGGCACTGCTGGGGGAGGGGTATGGAAATCTATTGATGGAGGAGTGAATTTTACTTCCATTTTTGATAAATATTGTCAATCAATCGGTGTAGTAACGGTTGATCCTTCTGATCCGGATAATACGGTTTGGGTTGGTACAGGCGAGGTCTGGACGCGAAACAGTGTTTCAATGGGCGATGGTATATACAAAACAAACGATGGTGGAAAGAATTGGACCAAAATGGGCCTCGAAAAATCCGACAGGATTTCGTCCATTCAAATAGATCCTAAAAATTCGAATATTGTGTATGTTGGAGTCCTTGGTGCACTTTGGGGAGATAGCCAAGAACGTGGGGTGTATAAAACAACGGATGGTGGAAAAACATGGAATAAAGTGTTTTATGTAAATGAAAAAACAGGGTGCTCTGAACTCATCATGGATCCCTCAAATCCACAAATATTATATGCTTCTTTCTGGGAATTTCGTCGAACTGCTTATTCTTTTAATTCCGGAGGTTTATCTAGCGCGCTCTATAAAAGTACGGATGGCGGAGCTACTTGGAATAAAATTCACAATGGTTTTCCGTCTGGTAAATTAGGTCGTATTGCTGTAACAGTTGCACCATCTAATCCACAAATTGTCTATGCGGTAATTGAGTCTGAAAAAGCAGATCAAAAAGGGCTTTACAGATCTGAAGATGGTGGTCAAAACTGGAAATTCCTTAATGGTGATTTTGGTTTGACAGTTCGTCCATTCTATTTTTCACGTATTACGGTGGATCCAAAAAATTCGGAAGTTGTTGTTAAAGCTGGTTTGTTTGGTTCTATTAGTCGTGATGGCGGCAAAACCTTTAAGGGCTTAGGTGCTATGCATGCTGATATTCATGATATTGCGTTTGATCCATTCAATTCAGATAAAATTTTCGTTGCAACGGATGGCGGACTATACCGAAGTTTGAATAAAGGAACATCCATGGAAATGATTGAGAATTTACCTATCAGTCAGTTTTATCATGTAAGTGTGGATGATAGAGAGCCTTATTTTGTTTATGGTGGATTGCAGGATAATAACTCTTGGTTTGGTCCATCAGCCAGCCCGGGAGGGATTGAAGCGCGTGATTGGGAATTGGTTGGTCAAGGAGATGGATTTAGGGTTTATCCTCATCCAACGAAACCGCATATAGTATATTCAGAAATGCAAGGTGCTGAGGCAGTTTGGAGGTTTGATACAAAAGATCAACAACTGAAAGTGATTAAACCTTATCCGGTTGCCGGGGACCCTAAATTGAGATTTAATTGGAATGCAGCTATAACTACAAGTAAACATAATCCAGATCGTTTATTAATTGGAAGTCAATTTTTACATGTGTCAAACGATATGGGAAATTCATGGACAAAAATATCTCCTGATCTTACGACAAATGATAAAACCAAACAAAATCAAGTTGAATCAGGTGGTTTATCCGCAGATAATTCAGGCGCAGAAAATCATTGTACCATTTTTACCATTGCCGAATCGCCTTTAAATGAAAAAGTGATGTGGGTGGGAACCGATGATGGTAATGTGCAGGTGACTCAAGATGGTGGTAAAACATGGTCAAATGTTACCTTGAATGTGAAAGGGTTACCCGCTAATACATGGTGTTATCACATTGAAGCCAGCATTTTTGGTGAAGGAGTAGCATATGCGGTTTTTGACGGGCATACGAAAAACGATTACAATGCCTATGTATACAAAACAACAGATTTTGGTAAAACTTGGAATTCAATCTCAACTAAAGAAATTTCGACATTTGCTAGAAATATTCAGGAAGATTACAAAAATCCGAATTTACTATTCTTAGGAACTGAACTGGGCTTGTATATTACCTTAGATGGTGGTGTTTCATGGTCAAAATTCGAAAATAATGTTCCAAGTGTTGCCATCCATTACATGGAAATGCATCCGAAAACAAATGATTTAATTATTGCCACTCATGGTCGTGGAATTATTATTTTAGACGATGTTACCCCGCTACAAGCATTGAACTCAGAAATAACAATGAAGACCTTGCATTTCTTCGATTCCAAGCCTTTTATCATGAGTGAGAAGAGTTCATTCGGTGGCACTAGTTCAGAAGTTCAATTTGTAGGGGAAAATCCAAAAACTAGTGCGCAAATTAAATATGTGCTACCCAAACGTCATACTTTCGGGAAAATGACAATGGAAATTCTTGACATGGAAGGAAACGTAATTACTACACTTCAAGCAGGCAAACAAAAGGGAATAAATACAGTTGAATGGGGCTTTAACAAACAAGCGCCTAAAGTGGCTAAAGGAAAAACAATCGCTGGTTCTGCCATGTTTGCTCCAAGGGTGAAAGCTGGAAAATACAAGGTGCGCATTACCAAAGGAAACGATGTGTTTGAGAAAGAAATTGAAGTGCAATATGACCCAAAATCTCCTTTTACCTTGGAGGAGCGTTCAGCACAACAAAAAGTAACACAAGAATTGTTTGATTTTACTCAAAAACTGGCTTACTTAGTTTATCAAATCGACTCTTGGGATGCTACTGTTGATGAATTCAATTTAAAAAATTCTGCACCAAACAAATCGGTTCAAACATTGAATATAGAACTAGATGAGTTACGTGATAAATTGGTGGTAACTAAAGGAGATAATTATGTGGGTGCGGGAGAACCGAAACTTCGTGAAAAATTGGGCGATATCTATAGTTCTGTTGGATCCTATTTTGGTGCTCCGTCTATTACTCAATTAGCCAACATTCAGATGTTGACCCTGCAATTTGAAGAGGCGTTGAAACAATTTGACAAAATTAAAATGGGCTCTTTAAAAGCTTTTGAAAAACAATTAAGTAAAAATACAACCGTTATAGCTCCAAAAATTAGTTCCTTCGAAGAATTCCTCAAGATGGAAAAATAAAAAAGCATGAAAAAATTACTGATAACAACCGGAGGCGGTGACTGTCCTGGATTAAATGCAGTAATTCGAGCTATTGTGAAGGCTGCCTATGCGGATGGACATTGGGAGGTTTATGGAAGCATGGATGCATTCGAAGGCGTGTTGAATGATCCACCTAATTTGATTCAATTGTCACC
>JACCDY010338284.1_pt1 | contig 89777 bp, 135 predicted proteins | sample 7446391 | NCBI WGS metagenome assembly JACCDY01 (sample SAMN15323451, study PRJNA562643) | freshwater metagenome | isolation source: river surface water | place: USA:Blue River Watershed | collected 2017-08-18
GCTCGCTCTTTTTGCAGGCCATTTGGGTTAAAAAACTCTGCGTCAGTTTACTGCCCACCGCGTGGTTTGCAGCAGGCAGTAAACCGTACTTTCAGATCAAGCCCAGGGCAGACCCGATTCGTTCACAGGGTTTTCTTGTGCGTCCAAGTTTGCGGTCAAAGCGGCTTCGATTTCTGCCACTTTTTCGTCGCCACCCAGAGCGTCTTGGGTCCAACCGATTACGATTTCGGGGGTCAGTTCGTCGTAAGGGATGAAGTTCTCGGGATCAGGATCGCTGAAACCTACGGAGCCGTAAGCGCCTGCGGTGAAGGTGTCGCCGGCAGCCGTGGTTCGCTCAGCGTTTACAGTCCAGTGCGAAGTGTAAACCACACCGTCAGCTACGTGACGTTCTAAGTTGGCGATGCCCCAGGTGTACGTATCAGCCATTAGTCAGAAAGACTTGTCTGTCCTATGTTAGCTCAAAGGACAGGCAATTCATATTCTGTAGTTGTGTTGGCGTAGTGTTTCCAAATTACTTCGCTTGTGTTTCCAGCCCACGTAGCTACTTGTGTAACGGGAATCTGTGCTTCGATCCAGCGACTGATTGCGGTGTGACGTAGATCGTATGGTCGATAACACTTGTCGGCAAGACCTGCCTCGAATAAAGTTTCGGCCCTTTTACGAAAGAAGCTCTGGAACGCCAGCCTGTCCCAGGGAAAGATAAATTCATCTTTTTGGCCGACTTCGTTGAGGATTTCTAAGCAGCGTGCGTTCAAAGGCACACTGCGTTTTTTGTTTGTTTTTGTGCTGTTTTTTAAACCGTGTGTAAGTGTGTAATTGCTGTGAACAATAACCCGGTTGTCTTTAATGTCTGTCCATTTAAGTGCCCGTACTTCTCCTGTACGCATCGCTGTTTGAAGCATAAATTCGGCATACAGGCTCCAGTCGACGTGGCGATAACGATGCTTGTACTTAAGGGCAATCAGAAGTAAGGGGATTTCGTGCCTAGGAATGACAATGATTTCCTCGTCGCGTTGAGGAGCTTTAGGCATCCTGAAGGTCTGGATTGGGTTCTTCGTGATCAGGTCGATGTCTTCCTGAGCTGCCCACCTGTACAAACTTTTTACGTACATGGCCACACGTCGTGACGCTCGTACAGGTTTTTGCTGAAGAACCCAAGTCAGGATTTTACGTCCCTCAGAAAAGTCTTGGTGGGGACAGCGCTTTAACCATGTGCGAACCTGACGGTAGTCAGAAGTCAGCGTGGTTGGGCAGAGGGCAATCGACCGTTCAGTCACGAACATGTCCCACGCTTCGCTTAACGTCGGGCTCATACAGAAAAACCGAGTAGCCTACAACTGTACCACTGTTTTCCAGTGTCTGCAGGCTACTGGTTTTCCTTAGTTATATCAGGCAGAAGTTACTGCTTCCCAAGCACTACCGTTATAGAAGTTAAGTTTGTTAGTTGTTGTGTTATAAATCATAAGACCGGCGGCAGGAGAGCTAATAGCGTTGCGTTGAGTAGTGGTCATCCGGGGTGGGAGGAGACCCTGAGTTGTGCTAGTGACGTCTAAAAGTGCACTTGCGTTAGGGCTCGTTGTGCCAATCCCTACCGCCCCCCCCGTGGTTACAGTTACCTTCTGCCCACCATTGGTAATGATTCCAAAGTTGTGGTTGGACAGTGTGCCAACAACTGACTCACCTGCGGTGTTGCCGAGATAGATTTGGTTAGCACTAGAAGTGCCAGCATAAACGCCAAGGCCGTTGTTTCCGCTTGTGACAAGGTGTGTTGCAAAGCTGGGCGTAGAAGTCCCCAGACCTAAGCGGCCACTGGAGTCCAGGCGCATGCGCTCTACTGCACTTCCAGTGCCTGGATAAGTCCAGAAACTTAAAGAAGATGCAGTGCCATCGTGAGAGTAAGCTCCAATTGAAGCAACATAGCTTGTATCGTCATAGCCCAATGAAACTCCGGTCCCGCTAGATTTTTGAAACCTACCAATTTCAAAGAAGTTGGAACTCCATACATTTCCACCTACTGCGTGAAATCTCGTTCCGGCTGCGTTTGTGCCTACAGTGAGATCTCCACTGCTATTAACAAACAACCGCCCCGTGCCATTAGTTGAGATGGCTACTTGGTCTGCGCCGGGGGAGTAGATGCCAGTGTTTGGATCTGTTGTGAAGCTATAGGTCGGCGCTGCGGCAGTGCCCAGTGAGACTGCCTCGATCTGTCCAGTCGAATCGATCCGCAGTCGCTCAGTTCCGCCAGTTGCTACTGAAACCTGAGCAGCAGCTGGGCTGTAGATGCCGGTATTTGAGTCCGAGGCATCGAAAATAATCGCAGGCGTGGACGCACTCGCCTTAGGAACGGTCAGCCCTTTTTTGACCAGAAAGTTGACTTCAGGCACGGTTCACTTCCCCGTTGAATACAACTAAAGTTTAAACGTTTAAATGTTTTTTTTGGTTACATAGTATCTTAAGCATTTAATAATTTAAATTCCCTAAAATGACTTAAAGCCACTCTTCGAGTGAGCCGAATGTCAGAAAACGATCTCCTGTTCTCCCTTCAGTGTCTACAAAGGAGAACCGCGAGGAAGCGTTTCCGTCGCGATATTTTGGATTCTTGGGATGGTTGCGCTTATTGCGGACGGGAAAACCCGTCCACGTTAGATCACATCGTACCCAAAGCTAGGGGAGGTAAAACAACTAGAAATAATTTAGTGGCAGCCTGTGCCGATTGTAATTTACATAAATCCGATACGGACCATATGCTATGGTTCAGGTCGCAAACATTTTGGACGCCTGAACGGGAACTTAAAATTTTGGAATGGGTAGCGGCGGACCCGAATCAATCCGACTCCGCCGTGGCATACAAAAAAGCCTGCGAGCAGCCTTTACAGCTCCCAGCAGGCAATGAGGAGGAGATCACTTCTTAGCGATCTTGGTCACAATACCTGCGATGACTTCGATAACCTTGTAAAATTTACCATACAGTTCATCGTCTTTAGGCGTAGGAGTAGTATTTACGATAACCAGTGCTAAAGCATGAGCGGCAGCAGCGATGGCGACAATATCTACCCAGTGAGCGGCAAGAAAAGCGATAGCGGCAGTCATAGTGATTCTGCGGTTACTTTTATTATAAAACTACCTAGTTAATCCCGCCGCCACGTTGATTTAATCTCCATCGCACCACCGAGTAGTTCTTGAGCTTTTGATCCGTCAGGTTGATGTTCAATTAGTTCGTATTTTGGTTTCTCTTGCCTGTCCCATTCTTCTACAATCTTTTCGATATCGCGGTCAACGGAGCGCAGCGTATTTTCGACTTTCCACAGCACCCAGTCTTCGTGGCAATAACGTAATGCTAGTTTGACCCAGTAGTTTGTTTTTAAACGTTTATAATGCTCACCTAGTTTAATGAAGAGTTCATAGCACAACGCTAACCAAATGTTGTAGTTAGAGTTTTTCATTTACTTTTCCCATAATTAAACGATCTAGCTTATCGTTAATTGATCGCAACCATACTCTAATGTCATCAAGTTCTGCATTTAAATCTGACTTTAGAACGTATTTTTCTGGAAGCTCTTTTAGTTGTGTTTCTGCTGTTGTAATACGTGTCTTGATCGATTCGAATCGATCATTTACTACGCGCTGACGTTGTTCGTGACTCCACGTAACTAGAGCGGCGAAAACACCCACCGCAGCAACTAAAGCTTCCACTGTGTCGTTTCGCCTCCCCTAAAGTTTAGATCATCGACTGTAAAGATCACCGGTACTAAACGTTTATAATTGAGGAATCGTAGGGTCGAAAGATGACTCAGTTTTCAAAAAATCTAGAGCTCGACCCGACTCTGGCTAGCGGGCTCTCCACCACTAATCAACGGTCTAACTCGACGCATTTCGATCAACGTCGCACCCTGGACGCCAGCGGCGTGGTTGTTGTTAGTGCAGGTGCTCGCGAGTATATTGCCGACGGGATTTACGGCATCTCCGATTACTATCCGTTGACTGTTAACGCTACCGGAATTCTGCAAGTCGATATTCGCAATCAGCGTGAATGCGGCGATGTGATCATCCTCAATTCCGCTGGTACTGAGGTGATGACTGCTCGTCCGTCTAAATACAGCAGCCGCAGTGCAACCGTCACCCAACAGCGCATCGCAGCCTCCGGATCTTACGCGGCGTATATTCAGCTGAAGGGTCGTACCGGTTCCGAATACCGCATCGGGATTGACGTCCAAGTTCGATGAAGATTTCCCAGGCTGGTCTCGATCTCATTAAGAGGTTTGAGGGATGCGAGCTGGAAGCTTATCAGGATGCCGTCGGTATCTGGACCATTGGCTACGGTCACACGGGGCCTGACGTCCACGAAGGATTGAAGATCACGCAGGCCCAGGCCGATGCGATCCTCGCCAAGGATGTGGAAAGGTTCGCTTCCGGCGTGGCAGCTAATGTCCGTGTCGCCATCACTCAATCTGAGTTTGACGCACTTGTCTCATTTGCGTTTAACGTTGGACTGACAGCCTTTCGTACATCTACCTTACTGAAGCTTCTAAACGACAACTCTGATCGTAGTGTTGTCGCCACCCAATTCCTGCGTTGGAACAAGGCGGGCGACAAAGTGTTGGAAGGCTTAACAAAACGGCGAAACGCGGAGAAGGAGCTATTTTTGTCGAAGGCACCGCATCCTCTGTTGGGTCACTCGATTCTCGCCAAGCAGGACACGTGGTTGAAACGTCGTCCTCTCCAGAGCGCTGACCTTGCTGCTGAGGAGAAGCTGTTCGTTCCTAAGGGGTCTGCCCACGAATGGAACGAGATCTCCATGCTTCCGGGCGAAGTCCACTACAAGGTCAAGCTGAGCGCCCAGCCAGATCGAGATTGGTGGTTCTTTTCTGATCACTTTAAGATCATTAACGACCCTATTGCTAATGAGACTACACCTTCTAAACCTAAAGAAATTATTTTAAATGTACCGTATTACAGTCAGCGAGATAATCAGCGCGACCCAATGCGCACGTGCTTCTCTAGTTCGTGTGCGATGCTGCTAAAGTATTTAAAACCTAATACTATTACATCTGATGATCAGTACATCAATACTGTCTTCCAGTACGGAGATACAACTAGCCCCACCTCTCAGCTTGAAGCACTTCAGGACTATGGTCTAGCCGCGTCGTTTAAACAAAACGGCTCGTGGGACGAGATCGATGATCTTCTGGAGCGAGGGATCCCTGTTCCTATCGGTATTCTCCACAAAGGTCCGGTCAGCAACCCGACCGGGGGCGGTCACTGGCTTGTGATTATCGGACGCACAGCTGACAATAAGAGCGTATATGTAAATGATCCATTTGGTGACCTCGATCTTATTAACGGTAATTATGTGAGTACCGGAGGCTCGAAACTAAAGTACTCTAAGCGTAACCTCGGGCCGCGTTGGCTCGTGGAGTCACCCACATCGGGCTGGTACATTCGAGCTTCTATCTAAATCATGACAAGTGTTGATTGGGCGAACATCGCCCGTTGTGCCAATGAGCGTGCGAGCGAGCGCACGTTTAACTGGGACGAAGACTGTAGCCCACTCGGCGATTTACAAACTCGTGAGATGGCGCTGATGATGGAGTACCGCGATAACCTTTACGTAAATATTTTGATGGACATTGTTCGCGAGCTTTCTTGCGAGGTCGACGAGTACCTCGGCCAACCTATCCGAAAAATAAAGATCGATCTGATTTACGACGACTGACCCGCGTGGGCGGTAGATTAGGTACCCCAACAATCCACCAATGCGGGCGCCTGTCGACTACCAAACGCTTCTGGACAACTGGAGCGTAAATGATGAGCAGCGTCGGGCAGACTTCATCGATTGGCTTTATTGGCTGTACGGTCGTAATAATGGTCTGTACACGGGTCTCTGGCAGCAGTTTTGCACTGACTTAGCTGAGCTCGTTCGGGACAATTTGAACGAAGATCAGTCTTTTATTGAGGCTGTCGTCAGTAAAGTTAATTGCGGTAAACTAGAGTGTAAAGCTGTCATCGAAGATGACTAGGAATTACAAAGAAGAATATAAGGAATACCACGGCACTGAGAAGCAGAAGAAGCGGCGGGCTGCTAGGAATAAAGCTCGCCGTCATATGGAGCGTAATGGCAGAGTTCACAAGGGTGACGGGAAGGATATTGACCACAAGGACAAAAACCCTCTAAATAATTCTTCGAGTAACATAAGAGTACGAGACCGAAGCGCTAATCGAGGCGACAAGTAATGGCTATCCTCCCCGGCTCCAGTCAGACAGGCAAAGAGCCTGAAGCTATGGGCGGACTCGCCATGCCCCCCGGAGGCGTGGGCCTTAACCAGGAACCCGGACTGGGTATCCGTCGGGTGATGCAACTCGATAATGGTCCTCGTGTAGCCACGCAGTTCGCCCGAGATCGCGGACTGTATGCGCGTCCTGCAGTTGGTCCTGTTGAGTATTCAGAAGGTAACATTAAAAAGTCTACAGCACTTGTTGGCCCTGCAGGGTACAACCAGCGTAATGTGCCGCTTCCTGACAGTGCTGATGATATGAGTCAGGCTGAATACATGATGAGTATGCAGCAAGCGACTCCTCAGAGCCGCATGATGATGCAGAAGATGATTCAGAATCCCAACCAGAACTTTCTTAATACCAAGTTGGTGCAACAGGATTACCCCGTGCTCACCCACAACATGATGAACAACTTGTTAGCTTTATCTAAGCAGAAACTGCGGGGTAAGTAGAGATGGTCGTCGACAACGATTTCCCTGTCCGGATGGCGGGTCAGCGCTTTGGTCTCGATGCTCAGCGTCTCGCTCGCACGACTCCTAGCGAAGTGACAGCCCGGTTAAGATACCAGCAAACGTTCCCTCGTACATAAGATGCGTTTCGCAGGTCCTCAGATCGGGATTGACCCCACTCAGATGGAGTATCTGAGTGATCGCTATGCCGGTCAGGTGGTTAAAGAGAACCCCGGTCTCGCTGACCAGATTGCTGCTGGCATTATGATGCTGCAGAACGAATCCGATCAGCCTGCCGGTGTCGACTCCGCTAACTGAACTTCATTTCGCGTCGCTCGATTGGATCACGCCTCACGCTGAGGACGTGGTTGGTGAGCACGCCCGAGTCAGTACAAAAAATCCGAAACGGGACGAATATAAAAAACTTTTAAAGTACTGTATTGCGCACGGACATTGGTCTGTCTACGAACAAGTCTGTGCATCTTTTAGTATCTGTACTTCTCGTGCTATCAGTGCACAGATAATTCGCCACAGGGCATTTCATTATCAAGAACTTTCACAGCGTTACAGTGATCCTACAGATATTCTAGCCACACTGAATGATACGTGCTGGGACTTCGATATTCGCGCTCAAGATTTTATAAATCGACAGAACAGTCTGCCCTTCCCCGATGGAGAGGTCAAGGACTCGCTGAAGGAGCGCGTCCACGAGATCTACAAGGATATCCAAGAGATATACGAGGCGATGCTCCAGAGCGGCGTGGCTAAGGAATGCGCCAGGAACATCCTCCCTATGTGCTCGCCGACCCGCCTGCACATGCAGGGTACGCTCCGCGATTGGATTTTCTACGTCGGTTTGCGTGCTCGCCCTGACACGCAGCTCGAACACAGGATGATCGCCAAACAGATCGGCGAAATTCTGGCAGAATGTGTGCCGGTCATCCACGAAGCTCTCGTGGAGTCATCGTCCACTACCAGCGGTTTGGAGGGCTGGCAGCATGTTTGATGAACAAAAACAGCGAGAAAGCACTATTGATTTCTTTACAGATCGTCTCTACGCCTGTCTAGACGACGAAGAAATCTGTAACTCCCTTGCGGAGCTCCTTAAGGCCACTCTCTTCGATGAGTACAAGCATTGCGCTTCTAAAGCGGAGCGTATCGCTAAACTCTGTAATCAACTTTTTCCAAATGAACTTCCTAAATCTCCTGTTTACGAAATCACCACGCCTGGATCGTCTCGTACTCTCCTCAGTGTTGATTTACCTACACCGGACTACTGGTATCTGGTTAATCTAGCTGCGTCTAAGAAACAATGTGTTATGGACTACCTCCAAGAAATCGTAGCTGATCACATTAAGGAGAGCAAAGATGTTTGAGTCTGCTTCCTCAACTTTAAAAATAAGTATTTCGTTTAAGAATCCTCGGTACGAATTGGACAGCGCTCCCGAGCACGAGTTCACGTTAGAGGCAGACATGATTGACTCCTCTGTCCACGCGTGGTTTGAAATTTTCGAGAAAGTTCTCGCTTATCAGGGATTTTCTGAGAAAAATATATGCTCTGGCGGGTGTCAGCTCGCCTTTAACGAATACCGTGCACCGGAGTTAATGCGACAAATCGCGAAGGAGTATGACTTGAAACTTCTTGAAGATACTGGACCTGCGGAGAACTCGGAGGAGGAGTGATTCCAGATACAGCGAAACCGGGGCTTGAATTAGGCCCCGGCTTTTTGTTCGCTTTACGCGCGTATTCTTAACTATAACAGATTATTCCATGGGTCGCTAGGCGACTGAGGCAAATTGTTGTTAGCTACGAACGTCTGAGCCGCTTTTTCTATGTCTGCCCCTCGGTTAATCGCAGCGTGGGCTTGAAGTACTTTCATCTGTTGCTTGAGACTTCCAATCTCGTTTAGCAGCGGTTCGCACTTAGCATCAGCCCATGCGGTCGCGTTTCTCGTCAGTTCGTCCAGTGCGTTTGACGGGTGCGGGAAGTTGTAAACCTTTCCGCTTTGCGTCGGGATCGCTTGTCCGTTCTGATCTTGACTCAGGGCTTCGAGAAAGATGTCAGCTCGCTCCGGGGTGATGTCTGCATTGAAAGCAAGCTGTTGAGGGCTCACCAAACCACGGTTGTTCTCGTAAAGGAAGGAGAACACTTTTGCCACGCGGGCCGACTCGACTCTTTTGTCCTCTTCTTTTCGTCGGCGTCCGTCGTCCGCCAGAAGAGAGGCGCTGAGTAGACCGCCACCAAAGCTCGCTGCAGCGAGAGCAGGTGAGTCAGGGATTGATACTGAAGCGATTGCAGCGCAACCTAAACCTAAAGTTGCGAGGACTACGTTTGCGATTTTCATTTTGATTCTTGTTCGGGATTTGGGTCGTGAGCTTGGAATGCTGCGCCCCACAAAGAGGGGTTCGCGACAAATTCTACCGGGGATGGCAGTCTGTTGTCACCCGCTGCAGCCCGATCAGTCGAGGGGTCGTAAGGCTTGATACGAAGCCCTTTGATCACCGCTTTGCCATTGATGAACTTAGGCTCGATGCCTTGGATCTTCAGCACATTGTTTACCGTCTCCTTCAGACGATCAACGAAGCGTGGCTTTGCTGCAGCCTTGTAACCGTTTGATTTTGCGAAGTTTGCGTATGATGCGTAGATTTCTGAGTTGGCGCTTTTGACATAGAGACCTCGTTCCTGCTCGTCGATGGTTGGACGGAATGCACCGCCTCCGAGAGGAGTTTGGCTATTCGGTGCGTACAACGTGCATTCAGACAACCACGCCACGATTGGGTTGTTGAAGATCAAAGCTTCGATGTTCGTCGTATTCAGATCTGGGCAATACTTAACCGGGTTTGCCAGCGTGTCACGCATCTTGTCGAAGTCCATCGACAGGCACCAGGCTGCGATGTTCGGCAGCTCATCGGCAAGCTCACCTTCCACGCGGTCCGGGAACACGCTGATCAGGTTGCGGCGCTTGGAAGGCGACACAACGTTGTTCATGACGATGGTGAGGCGGCGGCGCTCCAGACCGCTGCTGATGTCAGAGGAGCTGATGTGCTCGTTACTGGCGATGGACACCAGCAGCTCAGGCTTGAAATTGATGATCTGAGTTCCGTACTTCCGCTCTGCCCGCAGCGTGTCCGAAGCTGACGTCAGTTTCTTGAGCGTGTCGAGGCGCTTGCTGAAGGAGGCTTCGTCCGTGAGGAGCAGAAGACGCTTACCGATCAAGCTATGAGCTTCGAAGCGGTTCGTCTCAATCGTTTCCAAATCAGACGTATGTGTGCCCGTGAAGCCAGCCAGAGCAATCAGGATCTGCTGCAGCGTGGACTTACCGGATCCGCCCGCACCGATCAGGTGAAGGAACTTTTCACCCGTTGTATATCCGGTCAATACAGCCCGGCAGAATGCCTGAATAATTACCACCTTGTCGACGCCAACTGCCCACTCCAACCAGCCGAGGAACTTAGGGCACGCAGGGTCTTCACCGTATTGGAAGGCAAGCTTGGTCTGGAAATACATGTCTTTATGATTTCCAGGCTTGAACTCCAGAGTTTTGGTGTCGAGTACACCGTTCTCGAAAGCAACCTTGCCTCTGTTGGTCTGCCAGATTGAGGAGCGACCGCCCCGGACTGACCGCAGGAGCTTCGCTTTCAGCAACTGAAATACGGAGTTCACAGTTGCCGAGTTGTAGCGTGGCAGAACCCCAGCCTGAATAAATGTGTCCAGTGTGCTGACAATACGCCGTTTTATATGTTGTTCATCGTTCAGATACCAGATGCCTTCGTCGTTATCATATGTAAAGAACTCATCCAGGCTGGAATCAAATAGGAAGCTGTCACCGTAGTTGCTTACGATGATCTCAGCAATATCGTTTTCGGAGAACTGCCTGTTGTTGTTCTGAATCTGAACTAATTGCGCAGGCGTTTGAGGAGTGGGAGGCATTTCGGGGGGATCTTCTGTGACTGTAAATGTTGATGTCGGTTCGGGAGTAGCTTCGATCTCGAAGTCTTCGATGCTCAGGATCGAGTTACTTGGTTTTGGTTTCTTGGCTTTGATTTGTTCTTTGATCGCTTCGGGACACTTGCTGTCAAACAGAGCCCGGTCTACATATTTTATCTTTTTCCATGGGGCGGACTCGCCTTCCTCAGATGCCATGGCGACAGCGGGCAGCAGCGTGGATGCGTCGGAGATGCTGCCGAGGATCCGGTTGAACTTGCCATCGAGGGCTGGGTCGTACTCGTAGATATTCTCGAATATTTGGTGCGCCATGTCAAGGGGTCGCTGCTTAATTGGGAGGTCATTGGCTCCAAGCCAGTTGGCCCAACCGATCAGCTCCTTCAGCGCTACTGCCATGCTGAACGACCTGTCCTCTACGGGAGCCCCCTCCAGCATCGACCGGACGGAAGAGCTCAGAAGATTGCTGACATCGATACCGTCCGGCGTGGTGGCGATCTCCAGAGCCTCTGCAGGATCATCCTCGCGTTTGATTTCCTTAGGGATCAGGTTGTACGCCTGCAGGGCTTCGTTGATTTTTGATACTGGTATGTACTTGTGCGACCAGCAGATCAGATCATCGGGTGACTTGCCTCCGTAGAACAGGTTTACAGCTTGGGTCGCTCGCCGATCTGAACCGGGGATCTGCTCAGCAACTTCCCTGACGAACCACTGGTAAAAATCAGGGTCGACAATGGGTCTTTCGAGTCCAAAAACGAGACGGAAGCGAGGCCACTCCGGTGTCGTACTCGGCGAGTAGTACGCGAAGCTCAGGTACTTTTTACATATATCTAGCTCTAGAGCTTCTTCTACATTCAGCTCTTGCTTTTGAACTTTGTTTCCATTCTCATCTTTGTGATCTGCTTGATTATCAATGTCGATAATAATCAGACCAGCTTTAATCGTTCCGGTCGAATCTTTTACTCTCTTTCCGTTAACCAAGTGCCACGCGCACAGACCCTCCCCAGCCGCTGTGGTTTTGGCGATGTCCTCAGCACCCGCTTCTGATGCTTCCCAGTTCTCATTAAATGATTTGAAGTTTCCACCTGGATTTATCTTTCCAGTTTTGGGGTTTACAAATTGACGAACTTTTTGATTTTTGGAGTAGAAGAAGAGCATGGTCCCTCTGCGCAGAGCCATTGTGCCACGGATCCCCGCGTGGATGCGGGGCTTTAATTAAAAAACCCGAGCCTACGCAAGCTGAGTCTCATAAAACTTACGTAAGACTTCAAACCACATCTGTTTATCTTTTTTCAAATCTTCTGGGCCGAAAGTAAATACTTGAACCGAAAATTCAGGGATTGCTGTACTTACAATAATTTGCGTCTTGTTGATTGTGATTCCTAAGCAAGTTTCGGCTGCGATTGCGTAAGCAGCTAACTGCAGTTTGGTTTTCTTTAATTTAAATACTCCGGAGACGAGCGCTTTTCGGAGTTTTTCCTCCATCTGGACTTTGGCGCTGGGGAATTTATAACTGTACGGACCGTTACTGGTCTTGAAGTCACCCAGGATTAATTCGCCGTTTCCGTCCTGGTAGATGATGTCAGGGCACCCGGCGTACCCTTGAGCTTTGATCGGATCGTAAAAGTGAAGACGACCCACACCGTCATCACCGACGTACTTATGCCATTCCGGCTTGTTATAGGGTTTTTCGCTCCATAGAACGCGACCGTTCTCTAGCAGTTCGTCTACTTTTTCTGGTACATCCTTCCAATATGGAGCGTATTGAGGAGGGGGGCTTACCATCAGCCCCCTGATGTGATTCTCAACGCTGTTGTGGATCCACGTCCCCCTCTCTGCTGCCATATCAGCAGCACCGGGGTTAGCCAGATTCCAATGCGCTAGCTTCTTACGTGTTTCCTCGGTCTGCGTGGCAGAAAGGACGCTTGTTACGGACGGAAGCGGAACATTAACACCATCACATCTGTAATGACGTAATCCGTTGAGAGTAAGTCGTGTTTGGGACACGTTGGATGTGTCAACTTGGACACATCTTAGTCGATTAAATCAGAATGCCATCGAGAAAAGTCGAGGCTCCTCGGGACCATCGTCGTCATCACTATCATCATCTTCCTCTGCCTCATCTTCGTCCTCGTCTACAAAAAACTCGGACTTCTGGTATTCGATATCTTTAGTGCGGCTTGTCAACTCTTCGGTGAGACAAAGACCTGCTGAAAAACTTTCAACAACAATCTCCGCGCACTGCTGGGCATCTCGGATCTCTCCTTCAGGGGAGATGCACTCTTCAAGGAGCTGTGCTGATACCAGTAAGGCAATAACCCGATCGAGTTTTTCATTCGTCTTGTCTAACCTATCGCACACAGCACGCTGGAACTTTTCAAGTTTACTTGATTGCGATGTCATCGAGGGGAGGGAGCGTTTGAGCTGCGTCCCAATTTACAGCGTATGACACGTGAGTGCCATCCATCCACTTGTCCGGTCGCTGAAAAACGAACCAGCAGCTCGTGACGGAATCGCGAGACGCGCTGACAGAACTGAAACGCGGCCGTGGCGACAGGACGATCATGTTCGACATCTTGTTCGAGAGCAAGAAGCTTCGGCGCTTAGCCACAGGTTCTATAAACGACAAACGATCTAAGACGGCAATTCCTTCCCGTGCGATCTGAATCCCGTAGTCAAGTATGTACTCACTGTATTCATTAAGTCCGGTTGTATTTGCGATAACCCAGTCGTATTGTTTGTCCCGCATGGTTGTCCACCAAATCGGGTTTACTAAGTTATCGCTGTCTTTGTTAGTTGTAACTGTAAGATTGTGAGCTCGCAGCTGATCGCTGAGCGTATCGTTTGGATCATATGGGACTAGAACTGAGCCTTGGATGTAGCTGTTCTTGATCAGTTGATGCGTCACGCCTTCAGGGATTGTGTAAAACGATGCCATGCGTAAAACGGAAGAATGTGTGGAGCTTAGCAAATGGGTTGGTCTTTGACCGCTTCTGTGATTAACGTTGAGAAAGCTGCTGTCTCGGTATGCAACTCGACTGGATGAGTCAAGAACAGGAGTTTTTACATAATCGAGTGATGATGGACGCGAAGAAGTTAGATAGAGACGGATTACTTCAAATTTTTGAAATGGTCCATAAACAATCACTCATCAACAAACGTTTGTTTTCCTGCCTCGCCTCATGGTGCGCTCGCAATCAAGTCACTCTTCCTGCTTTTGATGAGTTGTTAGCAAGTAGAGAGGTTGCTCACCCTGTAGATACTCCTGAAACCCCAGCCGCTTGAGATATTTAGCTAAGGCAGCGGTCCGCTCCGTACGAGGCATAATCATGAGAGGTTTGGCGTTCGTAACTTCTAAGTGAATCTTTAGTATCTCCAGCGCTGTACGTAAGGCAGCCAGTGAGCGGAGTCCCTGCTTAGTGAGGACTGAGCGAGCTCTTTTGTTCTTGCGGTTTCGATACCAATCGTTTGCCGCACGTTTCGACTTGTGGATCGCCAGACCCACGTTGTAGGCAAAACCTACATCCTCTACAAAGAGGCTTACCCACTCACCATCTTGCTTTATTTTTGTTGAGATGCAGTTGAGGTACATAATAAAAGCGGCCTTTCGAAAAAGACCGCTGCCTTGGCTTCGTTTTTACGTTAGCTCAGAAATCAATCCCGAGTGCTTTTGCTTGCTCTTCGGTTAGTTCTACCTTCTTCGCTTTAGGAGAAGGTGGTTCGGCAGACTTCAGAGCCTTGGCTTCGGGTTCGGGTGCAGCAAACGTACGCTCGGGAGCTTGACCCCGCGTGGATGCGAAATCAGCTTTAAGTGCAGCGTGATCGCTGCCCAGAGGAAGCTCGATCAGATCAGCGCCGGGGATGCTGCTCTTCAGTGCGTTCGCCGCCATGCCTGTTCCGTCCTTGGCCAGCCACTCGGACACGTCTTTGAGGAGCTTTTCCTCATCGTCGTTCTGAGCAGGACGATCGCTGAAGTCCAGGCAGTTGAAGTTGATCTTCGCCCCGTCGGCACCAGTCATCGGATCACGCTCGTTAAATGAGCGGGTCACGAACTTGGTTGAAGTGATAACAGACGCACAGTTAATGCGGTTGTTATACAGGGTTTGGAAGTAAGCGATGAAGTTCTTTTGGCTGGATTTGCCAGAGATCATCGAAGTCGTGACGCACCGAGGAGGCAGCAACCTGTGGTGAGGGGATACACCGATGTACGCGATACGAAGGAATTCCTCCTGATTGCGCATACCCAGGTTTCCAAAGTACGGGGTGAATCCGATGAGAATGAATTCAATCGGGATACCGTTGTCGTTGCGATCTACGATTGCGTTGTCGGGATCAACGTCAGATTTCCAGCGACGAGCTTGAAGATCAATGCGTAGAGTGTGAGGCGGAATGTTGCAGAGAATTTCGGATTCCGAAAAGTCACCAGCGATAAACATGATCAGCAGAAATCAGAGGGAAAAGTCGATTGAACCGAGAGCAGCAGCAGCAACCTTGCCTTTTTCAGGGTCGGCTGCTTTGACAGGCGCTTTACGTGAAGCCTTAGGCAGGTAAAGAACCTTATCCAGATTGTAGTTGAGGTAAGACTTGTCGTCCTTTTCGGAGGTCGAGACTTTACCAACACCAATCGTCGGGGTTCCGGGAGCCAGCTCAGCGAGTTGTGCGGAAAGCCCACCCCATGCGGAGAGCTTCATCCATGCAGTTTCTTGGTCTTCGGTCTGCCATGCGAGAGATCTGTTGGTGACGGTGTTGTCGCCAATTTCCATCTCCTCAGCTTTGGGACCCAAGCCACCGGTCGCGATGAAGAGGTTGATTGCCAGGAGATCTTGGAAGTTATCCTCGGTCACCACGAGCATGGGCTGCATCTGCAGCACACCGTCAGGAGTAGGCCGCGTGGGACCAATCGCCAGGACGGTTTGACCTTCTTCAAATTTTTTCAGGAGGTTACCAACGTAGTGGTCAGCTTTCTGTAGGAGTTGAACTTTCGTTGCAACACGTTTTTCGTTAGAGGGCAGCGACTCTGCCAGCACATTTACAGTTCCTTCGTCTTCAGCGGCGCTCGCTGTGACCCGAAGGCCAAGGATAAAAACGTTCATTGTTCCGGTTTGGTTTGGGTGTCCGACCTCAGTCGAACCGCACTATGGTACCAGCGCCGGTCCGGTTTGGCGATCAAATCAGGCTACTTCCTGTAAATGCCTGTAGATTGTTGCTCTGTGTACATTTAAAATTTTGGCGATCTGGACTACGCTTGCACCTTCCCGTCGTTGTGCTTTGAGGATCTCGATATCGCCTGGAGATAGCTTGGAGTGCTTTGCCGTTTTGTAATCAAAGTGCAACGGGTTGATGCAGTTTGGGTTCCCGCAGCGTGGCTTTGGGTAACAGTTGTCTTTAGGGATGTCCAAATATAAGAGAAACGAATAACGGACGTATACTCGTTTTCCTAATACGTAGAAGCATGGTTGCTTATTTGAGAACGATCCTTCCCACTCAGAACACTTCGTGTACTCAAAGTTGTTGAAAGCTAAGTCGCGGAATAGTTTAGCTAAAGCAGACTCTTCAATTTGTTCGTAGCTTATAGAATATTGTGTAGCGTCTACAGCTCTACAAATGTCTACAGCCTGAGCTTGGACGTGAGCTGTGTCGTTGGACTGGACGGCGAGGACTAACTTTTTGTCGTTACGTTCAAGTTTAATTGAGTATTGATTCACTTCTTACCTTTTTTGTCTTGCGCCTTATTGATTAATTGCTGAGCTTGCTTACCGATGTCGATTCCCTGTTTTTCCGCGATTCGTTCGATCCTCGCAGCACTTGCACCACTAGAAATCAGAGCCTGAGCGCCAGCTTGCGTGATTCTTCCGGCATCCGTGGCCTGCGCAACTTGCTGAACTTGAGTTTTGAGCCCTGTGGGAGCCTGCGCAATCGCTTTAACTTGTGCACGGTCGACAGCGCTCTGTGCTTTACTGCCGAGTGACACACCAGCAGCACGAGCTTGCTTCTCGATTTGGGTCGGGTCGACGCCCTGAGACAACAGACCTTGAACGCCAGTTTTACCAAGATTAGTCGCGCCTCCGGCAGCTTCAGCAGCTTGTTTAACTTGAAGGCGGACCGGAACTGTTGGGGCTGTCGAGGGAGCAGCTGTGGACGCAACCGGAGCCTCAGTGCTGGTTGGTTCGGCGGCACCGGGTTCCATCTGCTGAGAAGATGTCATACCCCTAGCTGCCTCTTGGATGCTGCTCAGGATACCGCGACCCTGTTCAAGCAGACTTTCGAAAGGCGAATAGTCAAACTCTGGCATTTCATATTTCGGAAGGGCAACCGAGGATTGAGAGGAAGACCCGACTTGTGTTGGGGCCGTCATCCCAGTCGGAGTTTGAGTCGGCGCACTACCGGAATAGCCGAGACGGCTGCCTCGTCCTTGAGGTCCAGTAGGACCAAACTGGATGTTAAACGGTGCGCCGTAAGTTAATTTACCTTCAAGGTTATATTTCTGAAATTCGGATCCGGGGATGGTTTCATCTGGGCTGACTGCAGTTACACCAGTGCCCGTGGCGGTAGGAGCACCTTCGACTGGTTTTTCTACTTCTTCTGGTTTTGTGCTGGGGGTCAGTGTCCCTAGATCCAGCTCGGGAAATAATTGTGCCAGCGTGCTCTTCGAAACACCCACTTCGGGGCTAACGCCGAAAGATGTTCCGGCTAACGAAAAACCGTACGAAGGACGACGCCGAACAGCCACGCGACTAAATCTATCTCCTATGATCGTAGCAAGTTTTCGATCACTAAATCACGTACTCACTGTTTAGTCGGTGTGCTTTCATTTCATTTCTTCGAAAAATCTTCGAAGGTAATGCCCCTTGCGAACAACCATATCTAAAGTCTTCATTGTACACAGAGCTTCTTCGTAGCTCTTAAAAACCTCTGCTTTTTCTTTCTTACCGTTGTACATGACCAGGGTCTCGCCCTGGATGGCGTTTTCGACAAACTCCCCGCGTGGGTTCAGGATCACCCAGACCTCTCGGAACTTTAAATACGGGCGCGAGGACATCTCCTCCTCGGTGTAGAGGGAATTTACCTTCGCTATCTTAGTGCTTTTCTTAGATTGCGCACTATTTACTTTTTTCTTAACGTTCAGCGTGATGCTGTTTTTTCGTTTCTCTGCTCTGGCTGCGTTGCACGCTACAAGGGGTGACTCGTATAGGGACGGGAGGAAATAAAGTCCATCATCTGCATTAACAACCGCCACGTAGGTCTTTCCTAACTTAATAGCAAAGACCTCTTTTTCTGCTGTTTTTTCGATTTTAACTAGTTCACTCATTTAGCGGCCCATGAATCACCAACATTCGCATCTGCTGATGCTGGGACAGATGTTAACACTTTTTGAGCTGCTTGGATCATGGCGGTTTCCAGCACCTCCTTGTATTTATTAGCAAGATCCTCTCTTACTTCCAGCACAATTTCGTCGTGCACACACGCGACCATTCGCACATTTTCATCTAAGTGTTCGTTCAGATCTGCGATGGCGATCTTCAGGATGTCTGCGCCGCTGCCCTGGATCAAGGTGTTGGCTGAGCACATCATTGTCGCATCGTCATAACTCAGAAGCCTGCGCCGTCCGCACGCTGTACGTACATAAGCCCAGCCGTCCTCTACCAGAGCCGCCCTCTCCCGGTGCCACATGCGCAGGCGTGGGTATGCAGTATGGAAGGCCGCGTGTGCGACTTTCGCTTCTGACAGAGAAAGCATCTTCCCACTCTGTGCTGCATATGTCTTGTATTTTCTGTAGCCCATTCCGTAGAGCAACGCGAAGTTCAGAGTCTTTCCATCTTGTCGTTCATCTTTAGACACTTCGTGTAAGTCCTTCTTGTAGATAAGACTAGCAGTCATTGTGTGTAAATCAATGTCATCTTTAAATGCCTGTCGCATCTGAGGGATGTTGATCAGTTCCGCACCGAGTCGTAGCTCGATCTGAGCCCAGTCGCAGATCACCAGCTTGAATCCCGGCTCCGCGATGAAGCACTCCCTGAATTCTTTACCTCTTGGAACTTGCTGGATGTTGACTGCAAAAACTGTTTTCTTTTCCCTTTTAGCTGTCTTCGGAGCACCGTTGCTTGTGAAGCGCCCTGAGTTCGCACCTGTTTGGTTGTAACCAGAGTGAATACGGAGCGTTACGGGATTTACATTTTCTAGCAGCTTGGTGATGTGTTCTAGTTTTGTCTCCACTTTTACCCGCTGCCTGTAGAGGTTCAGCGTGGGGTCGTCGCTATCGAACTCTGCGAGAGCGATTTGGTTGAGGGTTTTCTTCTCCGTCTTGGCGTCTCTAGGCAGCTCGATATCGCAAGCAGTAAAGGCAGAGATAACCTGCGTCGTGGATCCAGGATTAAAATCTTTTTTCGGTCTCTTACCGACTGCGACCTTTCCATCAATTCCCCGAGGAAGTTTCAGATCTGTCGGAAGTCTATCGTCCAGTGATTTAACGAACTGTTCGGTCTTCTGTTCCAGCTCTTCTTCAATAGACGCTTTGAGCTTGTTTAACTTAGTCAAATCGACACAGAATCCTTTGTAGCTCATCATTGCCACGGGGCGGACGCACTTGGATTCGAGCCCATAGACGGGTAAAAGGTTCTCCTCCTTTAGTTCTGCTAACTGCGATGCCGCGATGCGTGGAAGGATATCGACGTCTCCTGCGGCGTACTCGATTTGTTCGATGTCGAGTTCTTCGGCACCCCAGTCAGACTTCTGCTGCTCCTTACTGATTTCAATTTCGAGCCTACGTTCCGCCACAGCTTTCAAGCTGCAGCTGACGTCTGTGAAGTATGTAGTCTGAGATTTTGGACTGACCCGTTTCTCTTTAAAGCCAGAGCGAAGGACGCGCTCTGCGACGTACGTGTCGAAGATCTTGTTCTTAAAATCAATCCCGATCGATAGCAGAAACTGGAAGTCGAAGTTCATGTTGTGCGCCAGCAACATGGCGCGAGACTCTATAAGTTCCTTAAGTTCCTCGTTTGGTTTGAACTTAAATAGATCTAGGACATAAACGATACGATCCTCGATCTCCGGCGTGGCGTCACAGAGCTGCAGTAAGCGGAGTTTCGCGATCGTCGCTTGCAAACCCGTTGTTTCGCAGTCCAAGCACATTTTTGGAATCTGCTTTAACTCGGGCAGAACTTCCTTGAACTGTTCGGCTGTTTGGATGTAACGGACTTGCATGAGGAGAATGATGATAGAGAAATGAAAAGCCCCGCCGAAGCGAGGCTTGCAGTCTACTCTGGTTACTAAAGGCTGACTTAGGAACCCTGACGGCGCGACGCAAAGAAGTTAAGGATGTACTCGTTCGAGTCTGCCCAGAGGAGACTGACGTCTTGTCCCCGCTTCGTCAGTCGGAGGTTGTAGTACACGCGCTGCATCGTGTTGCCGCTCGCCCCGTCTAACGATCCGTACGACATCTGCGACTTCTGCTCTACGAGTCCGTTCTTCATACACCAGTTCATCCCTTCACGGAGGGACAAGTACATCGGACTGACGTGGAACGTATCTTTGCGGTCAACCCCTGCCCGTAAGACTACTGGCTCGAAGTTGCCCAGCTCTTCGGACCACGTAAATCCTTTATACAGTATTGAATCGTGCGGGACTTTATTGTTTGATGCGTCGATATCGTTTACGTAGAAGATGGCAATCTTCCGAAGAGTGTTCCAGTCGTTGAACTCAGAAAAGTAGTCCAGAATCATTGCTGCTCCCACAGCCCAGTAAGACTGAGACTTGTGGAGCTCTTCGATCAGAGCCTCTGGACCTTCCCAGACTGTTTTCTGAGTAGCCGGGCGACCGGCCTTCATCTTCTTAGCCGGTTTGCCGACGGAGATCTTCCAAGCCAGCGATGCCAGCTCCTGCGATCCCATAGTGACCGCTATCTCGAACAGGGCTTTGCTATCGAGCTTCGAGATATCGAAGACTTCGCTCAGCTCAATGGTTGGGGTAGAGCGGCTGTTCCTAACGGTTTTGATCAGCGTGGCAGCCTCCCCCTGTTCGAGAGGGGTGCCGTTGAGAAGAAATTGAAAAGTCATGTACAAGAAAGGTGAGGGGTCATGACAAGGAGCATACTAGCCCATTACTCGGATCCTTGCTCAGGGGTCGGCGCCTTCGCAAGAAAGCTCTGAATAAAGCTTGAATTGGAAGAATTCCGTGACAAGGTTGATTGTCAAGTCTTTAAGATCCAAGATTGTAAGTTTTACATTTTCGTCTGTTATGTCCATTCCATACTGTTCGCTGAGTACGTCTGATATAAAATAAAAATACTCCATGTTTGATTTTGTGTTTGATATCCAGAAATAACCGTAACCTGATTCGCCTGAAGGGCAAGCATACGCAACTGAGTTGCCTTGGTAGTCGAATCTAGAGAACTCTGTTGGGGTCTTATCCAATAACTCTTTATCTAGTAGATCTTGAACCCAGTGAAGAAGGTCTTGCATACCGCCTGAAGGAGTTTTGTATGCGTTTTTGATCTCCTCCAAAGATTTCTGAATGTTATCTAAATACATGGTGCTTACGTCAGATGGCAAACCAGGCTAATTCGCCTTGACCCGTCCGACCCGCTACGTACAGCTTCCCTGACGAACTGTCGTAAAAGAATTCGCCAGGGTTTTCAGGTTCCGGTTGCGTCCGTTCGTTTTTGTGGGATCGACCTTTATATTCGTCGATCAATTCCCTGAGTACGTCGCTCATAGCACACACTTAGGTTAACGGATACACTTTTGAATAACATCAATCGAGTCGATGTTATTCGAAGTGTCTACAGAGTAAGTCTCATCGCTGAATTGCTTACACACGTCAGGAACGGACATATCCAGACAAATGGTCGTAATCTGTGCGCCAGTTTCGTTCTTTAAGCTCTCGACCCTTGAAATCCAGGCGGGGCTGGCTTCAGAGTTACCGTCGGTCAGAACAAGAATGTCGGAATTTTTCAAGTTCTCTTTTTGACCGACCACGTGGGAGAGCACGGAGTTAAAGCTCGTTCCACCTCCTAGTGTCCACCCCGCCACGAAGTCAATAAGTTCCTTCGTGTTTTGTGTTCCGCTTTTTATCTCCACACTGTTTCCCACGACGGTATCAAACAGGTGAATTCGGACGGCACGTTTATCTAACAATGCCTGCTCTGAGATAACTAGGGCTATCGCCTTGCTCCACAGCTCTAATTCTCCGTGCATCGACCCGGATACGTCGACGTACATGACTACAGGGCCGCGACCTAAGTCTGTTCTGGACGCGGTGTAGTCTTTTGTGAGAATCGTTTTCTGGGAGTATTTCAGAGCAAACAGTGCTTGCCCCTCCTTCGAGCCCGCCAAAGCGAGCTCTGTGGGGAATGCGTTGATCACGCTGTCGCTGAACTTAGCGCCGGTCACCGCTTCGTAGTTCGATTTGGCTGGCTTGGCACGTTTGCGTTCAGTCCACACCCGACGCAGCGCACCGAGCTTTTTAGCAATCTGTTTGAGTGTCTTGTTTCTGCTCAAACGAGCTGCAAGATTACGTTTCTCCTGTAAATCATTAAGCATTTTGCCGTTACCTGGCATTGAGCCGAACAGGCTATTCATCTCCTCATTCTGTTCGTCGCTCTCGTTTAGAACTTTGTCGACGATTGTGTTTGCCTCAGCTTGAACCTGAGATTTAAGATTTTGCAGAGCGTTGTGAATCTTCTGTCCTAGTTCTTTACCTTGCGCTCTCGCTGCGTTTGCTTCAGCCTTGTCTCCGTCTTGTACAGCTTTGTTGTACTGGTCGCGGAGTTGTTGTAACTGATCGCCAGACCCGATCAGCAGCTGTACATCGAGCGTATTTTGCTCGATTGCGTCCTCAATGACTTTGGAAATCTCGTTGAGGATCCGTACAGAGTTGTTACCTGAATTGAACTGCTCGCCCACGCAACGTTGAAGCAGCGTGGGCCATGCAGCGGCTTGGGACAAATCGCCCATGATTGAATACCAGAGAGCATTCTCTGGTTTGTATCCCTTAGGTGTAGTCGTTGTGTCGCCGTCGCAGACTGCACGAAAGTACTCTTCGAAGTCTTCGTCGCTGATCAGCCACTTAACTTCGTCAGCGCTGTACAGACGTTCAAAAACTTCCTTACCAAACCTTGAGAGTTGTTTGATGTTGTACGTATCAACGAGATACGTAACGTTAGGCTTCGTGTCGCGGATGAAGTCTTCCCAAAGGAAGTCTGCTAGTGCTGAGCAAATGAGCGTCAGTGGTTCGTTATGTACAAGACGAACAAACTCGGAGTTCTTCTGGAGATTCATGATTAGTGAGTAATTTCGTTGAGAGCTTGAGCAATCGTGTCGCAGTTGTTTTGCAGGTTTTGAGAGAGCTTTACGGCTTTCGACCTAACAGCAACGCTCATCCGAATCCTAGAGCCATCCAAAAGCTCGTCTACTTTGTCCCTGACCGTGTTCATATCCTTGTGATATTTCCGCAGATGAATAACAAGGTCGTTGAGAGAACCGATGTTGTTCTGTTGTTGGCGAGTACGCAGCGAAGAGAACTCGGTCATAATTCCGCTGGCAGCTCGCTTTGCGTCTGCGAACAACCGCTCCGCCGTGGGAACCTCCTGCTCAAGGATTTCGATGATAGTGCTTTGATCTTCTAAGTCGTTGTACACAATGTGTACAAGGCTGTTGTGCATGTGCTCTGGGTAAAGCTCTTCATCGCCTTGGACTAAGGCCCATGCTCTCAGGAACTTAAGGATCTGCACTCGGCGACGATCAGAGATTGTGATACTCCTTTGTGACAGCATCTGCCACACAGAGTTAAACTTATCCAGGAAGTCTTCTGAGACTTTTACGTTACGTGCAGCTTCCTGAATCTCTTTCAATTCCGAAAGTGTCAGAAACTCGCCAACCTGTGGGCGATCCTCTATGCCCAAAGCCCACTCATCCAGCGTCCGTTTAGACACCGGTTTCTTCAGCATCTCGACAGTCGGACGAAACAAGAATCGATCTGCGAAAGCTTGCAGAGATTCTTCCTGAGGCCAGCTGTTAGTCGCAGCGATGATCGATTGCAGCGGGGTCTCTATGACTTGGTTGCCGTTGTTGAACGTACGTTCGTTAAGTAGCGATAGGAGAGAGTTGAGGATAGCAGAGGAGCTGCGAAACAACTCATCGAGGAATCCAATGTGCGCTGAGGGCAAGTAACCCGAAACGTCCCGTGTGTACTCATCTTTCAGTAGCTTGGTTACCGCAACAGGACCGAACAGTTCACTGGGATCTGTTGTAGGAGTAAGCAGGTAACCGAAATAGTTTGCGCCCGCGATACCTTTGCAGACGCCACGAACGAGATCACTCTTACCTGTTCCCGGAGGTCCGAGCAGGAAAGCGTTTTGCTTAGAGATAACGGAAGCGAGCAGACCATCGATCACATGCTCACGTTCGAGCGTGGCAGCATTCAGAGCACCACGAAAGTTTTGAAGTTTGCCGAAGAGTTGGTCGTTCATCAGAATTGTCTGGGGTAGGGAAGTGGGAAGGGAATTGAGACTTCTTCGATTGAGACTTGACTAGCGATCATTCCACTGACTGCCGCTAGTCGTTTTACTGCCGCATCAATATCGACGAATGACACAGCGCGTGTAACGTCGTGTGTGTAGTGGTCTACGTCAGATAGATAACCGTCGTGTGTTTTAAATACATACACTCGCCTGTCCATTAGAAATCAGGCTCCATCTGTTGTTCAGATTGGGTATTGATGTCATCGATAAGTTCATCGAGGTTCTCGCCAGCAGCCTGGATCAACTCACGCCGTTGAGCGATAAGCTTCTTCAGCTGTTTGGACCGCTGCTCGTAGATATCGATTTCCATGTTGGCGTCCTTAACCAACAAGTTCAGAGAGTTAGCGTTCTCTACGTTCTTAATCTTTTCGCACAGCAATTTGTACTGTGAACTCAGCGCCAAGGATCGTTGAAGTTTCTCTAGACCCTGAGAGTTACCGTGTCCGTTACAGATGCTGGAGAGTTCTGTCCGAATCTCTTCTTGCACAGCGTAGAAGTCTTCTACTGCTTTAGTGCGTACACCGCGATCAGGGGACTGCAAGCTACTTCCGGACTGTAGTAAACGATCTGCAAGCAACGCGAGATCACCAAAAGCCGGAACACTATCGCTGATGAGCTTTAGTTTCTCTGCAGTGATCTGCCAGCTTCCCCTCTTCTTATCTGATCCTGTCTGTTGACGTCCGATCTTAGTGACGCTGCGAACATCAAGATCGTCCAACAGTTGAGCGCCGAGAGTCAGGGCTTTGTCTGAAGCAGACGCTTTGGCGGCTTCAAGAACTTGCTGAGTATTGATTGCGTTCTCGTAGGCGAGTACAGAATCAATGTCTCCATCAACAGGAGCGTCGACTTTCTGCAGAGACACAGGAAGTGGACCCAGCACAGAGACACGAATCGGCTTGCGGTATTCCTCCCGCGTGGGAAAGAAACGCATGTAGGCATCGAATGCAATCGAGTACTCTGTGTCTTCCGAAAACAGTGGGCGGAGGATACCGTTAGCTGTCTCTTGCCACCGTGTGTACTCGCTTTCCCACAAGCCTTTTAGTTCATCGTTGTGTTCATCAGCGTCTCGCTTGATCTCTTTAATCATCTCGTTTGCTTCTTGGAAGTAGGAAGCAGTTACGAAATGAGCGTCACCATAATGAATGCAGAAAGCATCGTAAAGTTGGCGCTGTTTCAAACGAAGTGCATCAAGTTTGCCCTTAAGTGCGTTTGAGAGATGAGGGCGGATGCTGACTGTGTTGTTGGCTTCGAGTGTGTCGATAACCTGCTGTGGAAGTTTGAGATCGTCAAACTTAATTTGAACTGATTGACGAACGTCCGCAGAGATGGAGCAGGACAGGAGGTAGTGGTTCACGTTTAGTTACAGAAGCGGTGATGTGAGAGATAGAAGAAATCCCTTGCGTTACACAAGGGACGGGAGCGCAAGCTCTGACACAAATTAGTGTCTAGCGCACTTAGCGTCAAGACTTTGTGTTGATTCGCAATCTTTAGAGTGGTGGGCTTCTCCGGGGTTGATGCCAAATGCACCGAAAGCGGTAATGGCGGTGATGATGCTCGCCAAGGTAAACACGGCGAAGTTCTCTAGGTTCTTGTGCATCACTTTAGACGGGTAAAGGCCAGGGTGATTTTGTCAGTAACCTCGTCGCACTCATGCTGTGCCACGAGCTGCTCTGCAGTGTGCTTCAGTTGCATCTTGGCGACTTTAAGTTCCTGCTCAAGCTTCGCCACCTTTTCGGCGAGCTTTTCGAGCTTGGTGTGCGGCGTGGGTTTACGGGTGATACGAACAACGATGTTCGTGTGAAGATCAGGGAACTTAAAGCGGCTGTCGGTGCCACTGAAGATAGAAAGATCGACACCGGAAGACTCTGCAATCGTAATGTCACGAAGCAGATTGTCTTTGGCAGCCTCGAACGGAGTGCCGAAGGCTACATCCAAGGCAGTCTGCGCACGATCGCGTTCATCCCACGTTGAAGCTGCACGTTCACCGAGGCAGACAAGATCAGAGGTTTTGATGTTCATGGTGATACAGAGTGGAAAGGGTGCGCCACGTTAAAGGCCGGTGCCGCCTTGCACAGAATGGTAGCACACAGCCACCACTCTGTACAGGATTTAACACAGATTATTTCTTTGGGTAAACAGAGATCTGATTGTGGTGAAAGATGCCGTGATCCTTCATCGCAATTAGTTTTGCATCGTCGCGACTGTCTGCTTCAACAGTACACAGATAACCCCAAGCCCCTTTGTGGCTACTGAAGATGTCGAACTCTTTGACTGAGGGTTCCTGCTTACGCATGGCATAAAGGAAAGCGGAATCAATTTATCACAGCGCCGCTCAACGTCTTTACCATTATTTAATCTGTAGTTACAGCGTATCGAACCGCTTAGTAATGAAAACTTTCTGTAAAACAGCTCTCACTTAACCAGATTTGCGTTCTTATGTTACTCTGTAAACATAGAGCAATCGTGTGCTTCTGATGTAAACGCTTCGGGGTAGTCAAAGGAACACTTCCCATCCGTCGCGTAGTCACATCGCTCACATGGAATTGTTATCTTTCTGGGCACTTTAACTTGCTCTAATTGTTCACCTCGTCCTGTTACGAGTTCTTGTAGTCGGGTGAGAAGATTAGCGAGTGCCTTAGAGTCTGCTTCTAGTTTCTGGTACCTGTCTTGTGATATCTCATAAAAGGTTTCTCGAAACATGCACTCTTTACAATGTTTTCTACGTCTTATATACGTTCTGTTTGAGCGGGTCTCAAGAACGTAGAAAGCGGGTTTGTCGCATTTGGGACATCTAGTGATGTCTCTGGGTGGTTGGTTGTCAGTCGAGAACTTCATAGTAAATAGTGCGGCGGCCCGGCGAAGCCGGAGTGGAAGGGAGCCTTTACCGTAGCAGCGTGGCTGACAGCTAACTCCCACAGGATTTAGTGGAGTGCGTCAAGTATTTGAGCTTAGGAGGATGTGTCCGGGGTTCATGATGTGTCGCTTAGGCTACGAGACATACAGACGAAAGGTAGACAGACTGAGAGGGTAAGCATTTGTACTTACCCATGTACAGTTTCCCATTTGATCTCAGCACCTGGCTGATGTGTTGCTTTGCGGCAGGCGTGGTTTATGAGTGTCTTGTAAGGGAGCTTGATTAGTAGCTGATTCGTACCTTGCGAATGTCGTCTAAGGGAACACCTAAGCGATACGCAGCGCCTGCACTCAAATCTATTGAGTTACAGTCACACCTGTCGGTTATAGGAACTGTTAGTGTTCTACTGCCGTTAGTTACGCGAACTCGTGTGCCGCAAGGTAACCAAGGGTGCGCTGCACTAACGCCCCAATGTTGGTATGTTTGACCGCAGTATGTGACTCTGTTGTGATACCATTCGTGATAAACAGTAGCTATAACTGTACGAGCTTCGAGAGGATTAAGGGCGACAAAAGGCAGCAAGAACAGCAAACGTTTCATGGTGAGTTGATGTTGTTGATGTTAGTGTGTGCGGCGGCCCGCGAAGCGGATCCGGTTAGTTACATTGTTTCGAAGCCAAATACGATTCGACTTCCTCTTTAGTTAGAACTGTGCGCCCGATGTCCCATAGATCGTTTGGGTCGCTCATGCAAATGTCTTTGTAGAACCTGTCGATCAGATCGTCTTTGTCCGTCTTTTCTAGTTGTTCTGCGATTGCGTTGTACACAAACATTTCCAGCTCGCTGTAATCCATTGATCGTACGGTGATGTCAGCGTACAGGTCGATTAGTTCTGCGCGTTTCATTTGTCGTCGGGGAGTTGTTCAAGGGCGCGACGGATGGTGTCACATACGAGGTTGCCACCGTGAGACATTCGGAATACGGCTGCAATTCCATCCAACTGCTCAAGAGCCTGCTCCTTCAAGCTCTGTGGCTTGGGCCGGCGGACAAGACGAAGATCATGGGCACGAACAAATTTGTTTTGGAATGAGTTAATCCACTCACAGCACGCCTCCAGCTCTTGGTCGGCGCCCCATTGGGCGGCTTCAGTGGCGACATGGTCGAAGTAGGTCTTTGGATCGTCTTGATACTGATCCGCTTCTTCCCACCAATGCTGCACTAGCTCCGGCGGTGGGGTGATGGGATGTTGTTGTGTCATTTCACTTAGTGATGGTGAGAATGTCGTTGAGCCAGTGTATTGGCTGCAGTGCGATTGTCCAGTCTTTGATGTGATCCCACAGTAAACCTATGGGACCGCTACCGTCGGTTGGTTGCATCACGATGTTGATCGTGTGGGATTCTACGTCAACCTCAAATCCAAGAACATAAAACTGGGCGCCGTTTGTGTTAGTTACGATTGCACCTTTGAGGTTGGCGATGTCGATGTGACGGCAGCTTACAAGTTTCATGGTGTTAATGTGTGCATTTGATTGTACATTATGAAGGCGCCCCAGCGAAGCTGAGGCGGGCGATGATAGTGATTTAGCCCCTGACGAAACAGTGGCTGCTGTTAGGTTCGATCTCCCACGGAGCCTCTTCGATTGCTGTGCCGAACCACTTGTGATTCTTCTGATAAATACCAGCGCCGCACAGCTCATGCAGGATAGCATTTAGCCTCGACTTAGTTGTAGTTGTTTGGTAGCCGCAGTCGCAAACTGTAACTGTATCGGGGCTGATCTGTGCGATGGGGCTGCCGTGTAGATAGACAGTTGTGCGGTCGATCAATCGATCAGCGTGGGCGAAGTAAGTTACAGTGACCTGAGTGTTAGCGGACTTCCAATCTTTACGATTGTGAATTGCGGTAAGCATTTGCTTTTCGATCTGTCTCATGATGTTGGAGTGTGTGTGAGTTGGGTTAGTTAAAGGTCAGTAGTCTTGAGCGAGGATGTATTCAAGAGCGGGGATGACCAGCTCCTCGATTGCGTCTACGATCTCATCAGGCATAGTCTCCTTTAAGAGAATCTGTTTGAACTGCGCTAGAGCGTGGTAAGACAGTGAGTAAGAGTCAAGTCCGTACACGTCGTAAGGGAAGTTGTTTGCCACGGTGTTAGAAAGGGTTGCTCCAGTTGTGTGCTTGGTAGTCAGTTACCTGACGCTGTTTGTTGAGTAGATCCACGAAGTTGTTAAAGGCTTCACGTTTAGCGACGTGATCACCTCGCAGTGCGGGATCGTAACTAACTGAATCGCGCCAGAGTTCACGAAACTCGGATACAACTTGCGCCTTAGTCATTGTCTTCATATTCAGCTATTTGTGTGCGTAGGTCAGAGATTGCGTCTTGCAGTTGGTAGTAACGTGCGGGAGTTTGTGCGTCTTCTAGATAACATTCAAGTTGCCATAGTGCATCTTTGGCGTCTTGCACTGATAGGAATGTGTCTACGGCGTAGGTAACACCGTATTCATCAACAGTTGTTAGGCTGATCATGGCGTTAGCAATCGGATTTGTAGTAGAAGTCTGCATCAGGTAAGACGTTGATGATCTCGATAAACTTGTCGCGTGTGTGTTTGAGAATTAGATGATCCTGGTCTGTGTGTTTGCGATCGTAGTGTTTGAGTAGATCACCCCAATCGGGATTGGGAAACATACAGTCGATAGGATCCTCGCCGTCGATAACTGCCGTGGCGTCTTTGATAAACTCCTCCAGAACTTGAGTGTCTACATAACAGTCAGCAGCATCGGAGCAAGCTTGTGCATGTTCGATTATGTAATCGTGCAGCCACTGTGTGTTGCGCCAGTGCATCAATGTGATGCGCACTGATACCTGTTGGAAGTTAAGCAAGTTGTCAGGTACGCCACAGAGCTGTATAACTTGGGCGGCTTTGTCTGCGGTGTTAGGCCATGTACCTGAGAAGTAATAATCGGCTTGCAGATACTGATCGAGTCCCATGATGTTTGTGTGATGTAATTTTAGGCAGGCGTGGTTACACAGGTGTTATCGGGATGCCACACTCATCGTCGAATTCGTAACCATCAGGGACTTCCCAAAGGTCACCATCTTGATGCAATCGCCAAGTAACACCATCGCTAACGATGTTTGCGTTATCTAAGATGTTCTGCCACGCTTCCCAATACCATTCGTGATCTGGGCCAGCCTGACAAGTAAGCACATCGTTGTAGTCAACACCTACACAGTTAGCCCAGTGTTCGTCAGCATCACTGCAGTACATTTGGGGGATGTAGACACCGTGAGAGTCAAGTAAGACAAGATTAGGTTCGAAACGTGTTGTCATGATGATGGGATGATTGTGTGATTTGGCCCCGCGTTAGCGGTTTACTTTGAAGTTGTGCGGAATCGAGTGTGCAAGTGTTGACCAAAAGCTCATACGCTCGCGCTTCCATAGTTCTACCCACGGCTTGTAGTTATCGCCAGCGTGGTAACCTAAACAGTGCGCATCTTGCATACGTTGTCTTGCACAGTGTGCGATGTTGTATCGCCTGAGGCTACATAATGTAGCTGGAGGTTCGTACTCATGAGTACAACCATCTGTATCTGTGTAGCGAGGCAGAGTGTTATCCATGATGTCAGTGTTAATGTGTGCGGGCGCCCCGCGTAGCGGGATCAATCAAAGTCTTTAAGGTCTACATCTACAGGACGCTCGATGATCTTGCGCCCCGTATCTTCTACCTGCGAGGTTATAACGATGCGCCCACACAGTGAGTTGTAGGCAGCTGGGCACTCTCGCATTAAGATGCGACGCAACTCTGAAGGCATGTGATAACTAAGTGTGTGCAATAGTTGGTCTTTGTGGAAGTGGCTGATGTGATCGAAGTTTGTCATGATCAGAATGAGACAGTTTGTGCAAGTGGGCTAAATGTTTGGGTCCGCAGTTCTTCTAACTTTGCAAGATGTTCGCGTGCCCAATCACCACCAGGGTGATCAGGAGTTTTGCTAACTAACTGCAGCAGATCCTGTTCGTATGCACGAATCATGCGGCGCATAAAGTCGCGGTCAAGTTGTGTGTTTGAGTTGTACATAATCAGGGCGGCGGAATGATGATAGAGCTTTGATCAAACAAGCTCGCGGAGATGTGCGTAACCTGGCACATCGTGAGCCCAATCAGGTGAGGGAAGTGTACGCAATAGTTTGCGGTACAATGCCACACTGCAATCAATACGTTCTGCACTGTATGCAGTACTGCGCCAGATACCTGGCACAGCGTGGTGACCCAGGTAGCCTTCATTCCACGCAGCGATACGCTCACCGTCTACAGATAGAACATACAAACGTTGCGGGTTTCCGTTGACATCGTTGCGAGCACAGAGATGTTGAATGGTTGTCATGATGTTAGTGTGATTGTGTTGGGTTAGTTACAGTTAGTCAGTGAATGAATGTGTAGTCCAGACAGTCACAAGCGAGCACACCGTAAGGTTGCGCGTCGTGATACTTACGGAACTCAGGTTCGCTGTCGTTAGTTAGGCACACAGTACAGAACAAAGACTCACCAAACTCACCATCAACGAAGTTACTAATCTGCTGTTCTTCTTCATCACTCGCCCCGGTGTAATCGTGGTTGATCAGAATGCTGGCCCAGTGTGCGGGCAGAGTGTAGACAGTTGCATTCAGTTCGGACATGATTAGATTGCGATGGGTTAGTTACAATTAGTCAGGAGATGTATGTGCCGACGATGATATCCTGGCCGCACAGTTTGATTAGAACTCCGCTGTAGTAAGAGTCGGAGCTGTAACCGTGCCAGCCAGACATAGGGCTGTCAGGTGATACATGAACCCGCATGAAGTCTGCGAGGTTGTAGTAATAACCTTTGTAGCGAAAGAAAGAACTATTGGAGTCGAACTCCTCGTCACTCATCCAGTCAAACTGTTGGCGGAGTTTGGCACGCTCAGAGCCAGAGAACTCACAAGCAAACAGCAGACGGCGTGGTTGATTGTTGGTCTTGATGTTCATAACATTCACCAGCTACATGGCTGGTAGCTAACAACAAAGAGGGAATGAATCCCTCATATAACTAACCGGAACTGCAATACAGCTCCGGAATAGCTACAGGAGAGAATCAGTTAGACGAGTCGATAAACCCGCCAGAGTTTATGAACTCTTTGCACTCTGACACGGTGGAGAACTTAGCGACATCGTACTGTACGTTGATGATGTCACCATCACTTAGTTGTAAGGGTACGTATTGAAGAACTCTGTAAAGTTTGTTAGTTGTTGTTGACTCACAAGACTCCCAGATCTCACCTACAAGTTTATCATCAAGGTGTACGAGTTCGCGATACCAGCTAACATTGTTTGGGAAGTGCTTGGCAGTGTAGACGTAGGACATGATTAGTGGAGTGTTCATAACATTCACCAGCAATAGAGCTGGCAGCTGACAACATGAGGGATGAATCCCTCATCAAACTATGAAGCTTGAGGAGAGAATCTACAGTCTGTGATCATGAATGATCTAACTTGATCCTGATACTTACCAAGCGACAATGCGCTAGGTGATACATGGATCCGCTCAACTAGAAGCTGAGCTCACTGACTCAAACTAAATAGCTGTATGTAGTTAGTTACAGAGCACAGTTGTGCACACAAACTATAAAATCCTGCGCTGCCATCGCACGGGACACGCCGTGGTGAAGCTTAGGTAGTTTGTCCAGCGTACCTGCACCATAGACAGTTACGCTGGACACAGCTTGTGCACTGTAACTAACTACAAGCGGACAGCATGTAGTTGTATTCAGATGCCACGTGGCGAGCGTGGCTGATGTTTAACGCCGATACATTGCCTTAGTTACAGACAAGATACCTGCTGACATAGAGTGTAGGGTGCTTCTCCCTGGTGGCCTACTTAAGTTCGGCTGCATTGCCCACACTCTCTGGGAAGTTATGTATAACTAAGCGCAGTACATTTCGTACTAGCCTCGCAGTGTTCCTACTACACTTACGCTTAGTTAGATTGTCTAGGTTCCTTGCCTAGTAATCCGCGCACACTATCCCTACAGTTTCAAGCTAAGCTCAGTCAGTCATTGCTTACGTTTCGGGGATGTTCTCCCTACCATCAGCGGCTGGCTGAGCCCGGCCCTTGTATCAGGGCTGGCGGTTGCGGATTGTCTAGGTGCTCTGGCGTTCGGGCCGTGGCCTGTTCTCCAGTGACACCAAGATCGCTCAGATCGGTGCGATCCGTCAAGCATCTCTGAGCGAATCGGGACGGTCTGCTGATTGGCACACGGTCTGGGTTGGCTGGCCTGAGGTTCTGGGTTCGCTGGCAGTGAAAGGAAACAGGCGCACGCGTACGCTCGCGCGAATGTAACGCGCACACCCACGCGCATACACACGCGTACACGCACACACGCGGGCGTACACGCACATGTACACGCGCACACGCGCGAGGACTAAATATAAAATAGTGAGCCGCAATATATACCTAACTCTGCCCGCAATGTCTCTTTTTTTTAAATAGAGCTTTTAGACGACGCCCCGGGCGAGAAGGGTATGGGTATCTTGCTGGGAAATTGGCAAAAAAACTTTTGGGTGTCAGTATACAGACAGCCGCCCCGCAAAAAAAAATCGCCCGCGTGGGGCGATGACTCAAACTTTTTTCGGTTCAGAAGGGTGCGTTTTGCCAGATTCTTGGATTTTGAACTCCCATTCGCTGTTGTTGCTCCGCTGAACGCCGAATTTGCTCACTTGAGGCTTCGATTACAGACTCTGCGGGCGACACTCCCGTCATTTGGCGGACGATATCGTCCAAAAACATCACTGCCTGCACTTGTGGACCTGAAATTCGTCTACCGATTGCTTCGACAACTGCTCCAAGCGGAGCGTTTCTAAGCGAATTTAGGTCAGGACGTTCAAAAGCTTCCCGTTTTAAGGGCTCGATTAACTCCTGCGGATCAAATTGTATTACTTTCTCTGGGTTTTTAATATTTCTCCATGATGTAGGGCTCTCTTTATAAACACTAATATCCCCTAGTTCAGGGTCAACAGCAAATACTCCTTTCGTTAAACGGTCATATACTTTTTCCCTGCTGTTATACGGCGTTTGTTTTGCATAAGTATTTATCCATGTTTCAGGTTGTATTGCAGCCATGCCTCGTCCTAACTGAGCTCGTAACGCTAAACTCTTGGCTCTTTCCATCTCTGGATCAGTAGGCACGAATAGTTTTCGTGCTTCCTCCTGGGATCCTCCCAACTTTAAGAATTCTTTTCGAGCTTCTGCTCTAGTGCGCAGATCTTCAGGTCCGCTGAAATGTATTCCTACAGATGGTTTTAAGAAACTGCCAGTATCTAGTCTTTCGTCTGCGAATCCTTCAACACTTATGGGTAACGTTACATTTGTTTGTGTATATGGATTATGAAGAACAGCCGTGGGTTTACTAAAAGATCTCTGCAAAGGTTCAAAGTATTCTTTCGGCTTCAGTTGCGTTATGGGTCTTAGATTTTCTTGCCATGCTCTGTAAATTTTTGGGTTCTTTAATTGTGTTGCAGGGTCCCGTAAAATATTCGTATACTGCTGAACCTGTCGTACTGCGTTACTTGCTGGGTTAGGGACGCCGCCTCCAGGCAACCAACCGCCGACGGCCTTATCCGCTTCTGTTAATTTGTTTTTGGCAGCTTGTATAAGTGTGTCGAAGATGTTCATCTTTTCGTCTTTTTCTCACTCAGTCTACTTTACAAGATGTTTTCTCTAAGTCTTGTATGAACTCCTTAAGATACAACACATAATTTCGTAGCATATCAGCTGCTACTAAATGTTTTAAATTTTTTGTTTTAAAATAGTGCTCATTATGTTTGTCTATAGTGTCCAGTGCGGTCTTAATAATGCCGTTCCACGGTTCCCGCGTGGGTGTATTCCACTCCCGAGCCACTTTTGGGAGATGTAAGGCACTTCAATCCTAAGATCTTTTACCCGCTAAAGTTAATTTAGGTATTTTCAGTGACATGCCTGGTGACATCGCTAAGCAGTTTCTCGATCGAGCTGTCGCTCAGCAGATGATCGCTGGCGTAACTGGGGATGGGGATGTCACGTATCCACTTGATCGAGATCAACTTAATGACCTGATTGAACGCCGTATCGATAAACGTCGTATGCAAGAGATTCTTAAGGACGCGCCTGGCGGTAGTTTTATTGAGCTACTTCGCCAGCGTGGCTTGATTCGTGGCGTTTAATAAACTCTTCCTTAACCAAACATCAATCGATAGTAGATTGATGTCACCCGGAGGATCGTAGTGAATGTCGAAGCTCGAATTGTTGCTCAGCTGGACAAACTGATTAAGTTAAATAGCGGAAAAGACCCTACGACTGTTGCCAAGTTTCAAGCAGACGTTAATCGACATCGGTTGAGTACGTACATGAGCTGGGATAAGAATGGAGAACTCGATATCCACTGAGGTGGATCCTTTGGATATGTTGTTTAGGGCTCGTTGGAATATCCCTAAAGCAGCTAAAGCTCTGGATATATCTGACGATGAATGTAAGGAGTTGTTTCGCTCGTATTGCAGCAAACGATTTCAAAGTGAGTCTTAAATGAGATTAATAACTTTAACCTTGATCTTTAGTCTCGCGACTTTTAAACTATGAGCAATTTTCAGGAACCAAGTCTTTGCCAAAAATCATTCCTTTACCACCTTTCGATCGACTAAATACATTATTAAGAGTTGTTGAAATTCAACCATCTCAATTCGGGATACGATCGGGATTGGTATGGCGGGTCCGTAGAGGAGGAAAAGCTCTAGCTGGAAGTGTTGCTGGTACTTTGGCGCCTCATTCTGTTCAGTGTTCTCGGCTTGATTGGTACATAAGAATAGATAAAAAAACTTATTCTGTGCCTCGTATCATATATTTTATGATGAGCAATAATGATCCTGGTACTTTACAAGTGGACCATAAAGATAAAAACTCTTTAAATAATAATTATGATAATCTGTGTTTAATTGATAAATTTGTTCATGCTCATGATCGAGGAATGTTAATTAATAATACAAGCGGCGCTACTGGTGTCTGGTGGGACAAATGTAAAAAGAAATGGTGTGTTCAATTAAGATACAAAAACAATATTATATGTTTAGGGTATTATTTTTGTAAACTTGAGGCCGCTCAAGTTTACAATTCAAAAATATTAGAGTTAGAGCTCGATAAAATCGGAAAGCCTCTAAATGATTTAAACGTTATCGAGTGTAGCTGTTCTACATCTCACCGTTCTCTATTAATTAGCTACGCCAAAGTGAGTCTTAAATGAGACCGGCCGCTCGTTTTTCGAATTCGAGCCTCCATGATTTTTTCCAGCTGCGCCAGAAATCCATACACTCTCTGCGTACCGATTCGACTTGATCGGAGTCGATCAACGCTCGGACTTGTTCGGCCGCCTCTTCCCACGTGTCAGCCACGACGAACGGTAGATCTGACCCTGGGAAAATCCCGTGCCAATAGCTTGGGGCGACCACCAGCGGTGGTAAGTTTCGCATTACGACCGGAATTGCTCCGCATTCCAGAGCTTCGTAAATCCTGAATGAGTCGTTACTCGCCCCACCGCCCGGCGCAAGCACGAAGATGCTGTCGTTCAGGGTCTGGGCGTACTTTTGTGTAGTTAAATATTCCGGGTCGTCGAACTTTTCGACAAGGTGTGTGAAGTTTGGTTCGAATTCTGAAAAGACTTCGAGGGCGCGTTTTCGATCTACTTTCAGTGAGCCGCTAAAACTCCACAGGAACTCGCGGTTGGATGCAGTTCGGCGTGGGTTTGCGTACTTCTCGAACTCGTTTTTATAGCCAAGACCAAAGTGGAATACTTTAAAGTTGCGACAACAGCCCGGGTGTAAGTAGTTTCGCGCCAGAAATACGCATTCTGGGTTATTTAAGAACGCCAATGAGGTTGTCAGACACTCGTCGGACAGAAGGATGACGCCGTATTTAAGGTGCGCCTGCTGTAATCGGCGTATGTAAAAGTAAGATTCAGTCGTGTTGGTGACAACAATGCACTTTTCTAAGAGCGGGATGTCGTCCGATGGGTTCAAATAGTGGAATTTGCAGTCCAGGTGACTGAGCATATGCTCGATCCAGGATTTGCCCCACTTATGGATCCCAGAACCGGTACAAATTACGTTAAATCTGGTCATTTCTTGATGGTCCAGAGCTGATTGAAGCAGCAGAAGCCATTCTCGACGTCCATAAAGGCAGCAACGCACGCATCGACGCCTGCTTTGACGCTTTCCCAGGCGTAATCGTCGATGATCACGGCGCCACCGGGTTTGACGTAGGGGTAGAACAGGGTTAGATCGCGCATCACAGCCACGGTTTCGTGGGATCCGTCGATGTACAGAATGTCGATGCCTTTTTCGAGGTCTGCCAGCAGGTCGGGGAACAGGTTCCAGCTGAGACCTTTACGGATATCAACTTTGCCGGGTTGTTTACTGCGGGCGACGTTGGTCCGAGCGATCTGCTCGATACGGTTGAGGGTCGGGTATTGGGTAGGACTGGCAACATGTTCATCCGAGCCGGTGAAAGGATCAATCGTGATCAAGCGGCTTTCGGGGTGTTCTAGGAAGTTATCGGACCACCAAACTGTGGAAGCGCCTTCGTAGATACCGATCTCAAGGATGAGTCGCTTAGAATCAGGTTTGAAATTTAGTTTTTGCGCTCGTGGCTCGGATTGGAGCGCTTCGTAACTCCGAGTAAGATTTGTGTACCAGTCGTGTGTAATCTCATATTTCTCATCGAGCAAGACGGTCATGTGTCAGTTCGTTGCTAGCAATATAATAATGCAAAGTCTGTGGGCGCAGCAATAAAGCCCATTACCGGGGGCGCCGCATAGTGTGCTACCATACGCATGGATCACACCCAAATCACATGAACACCCAAATCCGCATCGACACCCGGGGACTCCCAGTAGCTGCCGCTGTGTGGAGAGCCCCTAATATCATCGGAGCCTCGGTCGTGGCGGCTCTTGTCGGATCGACGTTTTTGATCGCGTTTGGAATGGGCACCGCGTTCCTGAAGCAGAACAGCCCGATTTTTAATGAAAACGCAAAGTTAGAGCGTCAGTACTACGAAAAGTGCATACTAAACTTCGTTAACCAAGGCGTTCGGTCCGACAACAGCCGAGCTCACCTGACTTGCACTGTGGAAGCTGATGCCTACCGAGCTCGCCTTGACTCCAGAGGCAACTGAACTGGATGCGTGCACCTCGGTCGAGCAGCTTGAATACGACTGTGTTCGGGTCTCCTCGATCTGGGGTGACGTTTGTTTTGTCAGCTCGTGGCATCTAGTTCACGAAAAGCGACTGTACTTTTGGCGTAAGCACCAGAGTGCCTGTATACTGGCACCATCGGCCGACTAGCCCAACGGCAGAGGCACCATGAAAGTTTACGGCCCTTACACACGTAAAGACGGTAGACAACATGTTATTCTCTATCGTGACGGCAAACGGACTACCGTCAGCTATCCCAAGTATTTACTTGAGATTAAAATCGGTCGAAAACTTAAACCTAACGAAACGTGTGATCACATCGATGGAAACCCATTAAACAATTCCTTAAGCAACTTACAAGTTCTATCAAGAGCCGACAACATCCGCAAACACGCAGCTCTAAAACCTTTAGAGTTTGGTACTTTCACTTGCCCTGTGTGTTTGTGTTCTTTTACAAGAGCTATGCACAAAGTACGTCATAACCTCAAACAAGGAAAACGAGGGCCTTACTGTTCACGTTCTTGCTCTAGGAAAACTGGCCGACTAGCCCAATAGGAAGTAGGCAAGCGATTTAAAATCGCTCAAGTCCCGGTTCGAGTCCGGGGTCGGCTATTCAGCATCTTTTTATGGCTGACATTACGCTTTGTTCAAACTCGCAGGGCTGTCCGCAGCGTTTAAGTTGCGTCAGAGTTTCTGCAGAGCCTTCGCGTTGGCAAAGTTACGCCAACTTCTTCGATCCCACATCAGATCAAGATTGCAGCTACTTCGTCGAGCATGAGTGCGACAAAACTATCTGAACGCGAACTCTTGATTGCGTGCGTAGATGCCTTCTGGTCTGATGAATTTAAAGACGAGACTCTCTCGTCTCTTCATAGAATGCGGGCAGTCTTTTCCGTCTTAGACGCGAACAACTGCCTGAAAACCATGTCCTCTCGTCGGCCTAATATGAAATTCCAGATCGGTGATCGCGTCGGCAAACGGAAACCCAGCGCCAATCTAGGTGGACCCAATCGAACTGGCGTTATCGTTGATTATGGTGAAAGTAAAACAAAGACAGGGACTCGTAAACCTTTTTATATCGTTAAAACGGATGCAACAGGTAGGTTAGAGGAGTGGGCTCCAGGTACTGTATACTTGTGCTCAGACTCCACGGCAGACCGCGTGGCTTTTGTGTGATATGGACCTTAAGTGGGACGCCCGCTTCCTTGACCTCGCCAAGCACATTTCCGGCTGGTCAAAAGATCCCAGTACTAAGGTAGGAGCTGTAGCCGTTAAAGACCGGCGTATTCTGGCGACAGGGTACAACGGTTTCCCGCGCGGGGTAGCCGATCTTCCGGGCCGTCTGGAGAACAGAAATGAAAAGTATTTACGTACTGTTCATGCTGAGGCTAACGCTGTGGCGCAGGCAGCCAAGAATGCGATATCTCTTTCTGGTGCTGATATTTATGTTTGGCCTTTTATACCCTGTAGCAGCTGCTGCACCCTTTTAATCCAGGCCGGTATTCGTCGCGTCATCGTTCCGGACACCACAATCCCAGATCGTTGGGAGGAAAGTTTTAATATGTCTCAAGCGATGTTCTCTGAAGCAGGGATTGATTTAATCATTATTGACGTTTGAGAGCAACGTACATGTTATCGAAGGGTTTGATTTCTACGATGTCATATCCGCTTTGATTCAGGTATCCGAAGAGTTCTTTTTTCTGGTCTGTAAACCAAGCGTCGTTATTCGCTTCGAAGATGATCGGAGGTTTATTGCTGCGTTCGATTGTGTTCCGCGCTCCCTCTAGGGCTTTTAATTCGTTTCCTTCGATGTCAAGTTTTATGAGACCGACGTTCTCGATGTGGAAGCTGTCGATCGTTGCAGTTTTTACTTTCTCCGTAGCAAGGACCGTAGCGTGGGGTTGGCAGATAGTTGACCCGCCGCCATCCTTGGATACGATTGACAAAGTTGTTATCTGATTCGCTTTGGCTGGGCTCGTAATGGCTACGTTGTACGGACGTACATTTTCTTTCTCGTTCAGGAAGACGTTTCCGCAGAGCTGGAAGTATGTCCGTTTCTGGGCTTCGAAGGAGTGTACTTCTTTAAAACTGTCTGAGAGCAGGACGGAGTAAACGCCCATGTGGGCTCCTCCGTCGATGAACGTCTTGCTTTTATCGCAAAACTGTCCTTTTGCCCAGTTGATAATCGCAGCCTCGGGTACGCCCACGCTGTGCATTTGGCACTGAGCGGATTCGTCTCGGTGCATCAGAAAAGTCAGACCTTGCACTGCAGTAATCTGATCTAACTCTGGGTTCCAGACGCAGACGGACATTAGGCTTCAGACGGTGTTAACATACTAGCAGCTTAAGTTCATTATGACTATACCGGTTTTAGGCACTGCGGTAGTTAACGCGCCTCATTGGGTATACAGACTCTTTTATAGCATAGATTATCCTGTAGATACTTTTGTAGTTTTTAATAACAACGGACGCAATCAAATAACTGAAGAGCTCGATCTCTTGTCGAAACTGCCTCATAAGTACGTAAAAAATGTAGTTGTGTGTCACATGCCCGCCAATATCGGGTGTTCTGGAGCGTGGAATTTAATAATTAAATGCTTTATGAACGCGCCGTACTGGATCATCACAAATCATGATCTCATGTATACACCCGGGTTCTTGAAGACGATGGTATCCCATGCGGAAGACTCCGATACAGGTATCGTGCACGGGGAGAACGGGAGTTGGGATATCTTTCTTCTGAAGGATTGGGTTGTGCAACAATATGGTTTATTTGATGAGAACTTATATCCTGCTTACTGTGAAGATATGGATTATGGAATGCGTTTTAAACATAAGGAGTTGAAACGTCATATGTCTGTTGGCGTTCCTTATTTCCACGGTGAGACCTGCGGGGACTACGCCGACGGTTCTCAGACATGGCGCAGTGAACCTGCGCTAGCTGAAAAAATTCACATTGCGCACGAGATGAACAAGCACTACCTGCACGCCAAGTGGAGCCCAGCGTGGCAAGCCCACATCGAGGGCGACGTGTATCCACATCCTTTTAATAACGAAGCACTTCCAGTAAGTCTTACGACTTACAATCTTGAATTTGTCAGAGCTAAAAATTTAGGTTTCTAGTTATGGATTTTCCTTGTACTAGCTGCGGACTATGTTGTGGGAAAATACGAGAAATTCAGGATAACATAGATAACTATAAAGATCTTCCAGTTATGTACGAAGCTATAGAAGCTTTTCCTTACGGTACAGATACTAACGGTGCCTGTGTGAAGTTACAGAACGGCTTGTGTAGTGTGTATGAAGATAGACCTTTATTATGTAATATTAAAAAACTTGGTGAGGAATCTAGATACGACTCAGAGGCGTGGTTCCAGTTAAACGCTATTAGTTGCAACACTCTTATTTCGGGTTCAGATTTGGACGAATCTTATTTAGTCAAGATATAGTTAAGATACTGATACTTGAGGCAGCGCGATGCCTTTCTACTCTTCTTACCCTACTGAAGGGCGGTTAGTCAATACTTTGCGTTCTGTTTTGGACGACAAAGCTATTACGTCTTTTAAATTCAGCAAAATATCAGATCTTTCGCCAACTACCACGCGGAAGATCTACTCGGACAAGTTTTATATCCCTTCGCCTGAAGTTCTAGAACGCATCTGTTTAGTTTTAAACGTCCAGCCTGGCGATATTCTCCGGATTGCGTCTAAGATGGAGGCATCAGAGGCGGTGTGTTCAGGTGTTTAGCCCCCAGGATTATGAATTCGCGTCCCGTGTTTTAGGTCTTCCTTGCCCTAAGACTCCGGCCGAGATGGCGGTTGCGGCTCCTATGACCGCTGCCGTTCTTCGTAATTTCCATCGGGTTGCGCCCCCCATGCCTGGCATGGAAGGCGACGGAATCATGACCTCGCCTACGCGGTCTCTAAACGGTTATCCGAGTACTTCTCAGCCTGAAGCGCGTGGGCAGCTGATGCACCGCCTGCAGGCTACCGCTTCTTCCCCGTCGGATCAGGCAGAGCTTCAAGAATTGGTCGGGATGCTGTTCCAGGATCCTGGTTTGATGGAGATGTTCCTGGACTTCATTCAGAATCTTCGCGATGACGGTCTGGACGGTGCCGAGTATTTAAGTCGCCAGCGGCCTCTTGAATACGATTTGCCAAATTATGGCGGACAGTATTCCGTACTGAATGCTCCTTCGAGCAACTCCATTCCTGCCTCCTTGGCGTACCAGGAACTAGGCTGATATGAACACCCGCGAGCAGCAACTCAGGGAGCTTGATGTTCGAAAGGATGCTCCTGATCTAAACCCTTCTTCGTTCTTAAGTTTATACATCAAGTCTAATTTTCCTCAAACTGCTGCACTGCCTTCAAGAAATCAATTAAGCCTGGGGATTATCCCCCCAGGTGAGATTGAAGGTGTAAAATCAAGTAAGAAGATCCCTTCCGGGACTTCCTACGATAATCCCGCTGGAAGTTAATGGCTGCTCCTGTTGCTGCTACTGCCGGGCAGTTCTTAATGAGCTTGCTTTCAGATATCGTCGCTAACAAAGTAGCTGGCCCTGCTTCGGCTGCCGCAGCACCGTCCCAGTATGACGTGGCTGAGTCGTCGGTCAGCAAGCCTTATTTTCAGGGAGCGGCCCCTGAGCTTGCATACTCTCAGTATTACGCTAACGAGCAATTTAAACGTAATATTTTAAATAGTCTTGGGTTTAATCTACCGGATCTAGCTAGCCCAGGTGAATTTATGGGCGGTGTAGAGCAGCGTTTGGAGAGGCAAGCTCAGAGTCTTAATGAGCGCCAGATGCAAATGGAGCAACTTAAAAGGCAATATGAGTATCTGAATGAACTTGCTCGCGGTAAAGCAGCTATTGAGCAGCAAGAAGTTCGTTCTCTTGGCGATGTCCAACGTGAGCGAGTAGGTTCCTCTTACGATTTTGCTCAAAATGTTCTCGATTCAGCGATTAAGAACGTGCTAGCTCAAGATAGACTGGATAGCAGCAACGTCTTGCAATCGATTGCTGGACCCACCTAAGGAGTTGCTCAGGCGTGGACGCTTACGATCTCTTAAATCAAGCAATCTCGGTAATTCCTGGATTTTCTTCTCCTCGTTATCAGGGGGGATCCGTCAATCGTGATGTTGCTCAAACCGGCTACATTCCACCGGGTCAGTTAGCTTACACAAATGGTAAGCCTGTTTACTTCGTAGATAGCTATTACGGTTATCAAAGTCCTGAGGGTTTCAAGAAAGCTACAGGAAAGTATCCCAAGGGCTACACTCCTTCTGCGCAGGCCGCTGTTGAGATGCCGTCGGTAGATCAACCTGAAGCAACGCGCCCCGACTCTGGTGATACGGGAGCTTCGGATCAGCCGGCAGCAGGAGCCGAAAGCCCTACTCCGGGTGCCTCCGCTCCGAGTACAGGACCTTCTTTAGAGGGCGAGGGAGCTAAGCAGGAACAAGAACCTATTACTGCTGAGATCCTAGAGCGTATTGATCGCTACTCAGATCCAGCATATCAAGAAGAATTAAGCCGGATTAAGACCCGTAACTTAATTGAAGCTTCTACGGTGCTGAGTGCCTTGCGTGCCCCACGCGAGCGGCAGAAGCAAGCGGCAGAAATTGAGCGCAGGAATATCGAAGCGTGGCAGGCAATTAAAACAGCTCAGATCGAGGCTAATGCTCGTCAACAGATGGCTCTGGGTCTTGCTACTGTGTCCGCAATGACTCCGAATCTCTCTAACTTCGCCGAGATTTATAAAGCATCTACGGCCCCTTTTAATATCCGCCCCCGAGGATAACTATGCCGATTCCGTTTGCTGCTGCAGCTTCTATGCCTCTCCTCGCAGGGGGAGGTGGCCTTGCTGCGGGAGCAACCGCTGCAGGTGGAGCTGGTTTACTCGCCGGAACTGGTGGAACTCTTTTAGGTATTGGGTCTGCTCTAGGTGGACTCGGATCTTTAACGAGTGCCTTTACTGGTGGCGGAGGAGGTCAAGCAGATTTCTCTTCTCTTTATGCTCAGTTAATACCCGGTCAGGTTAAAGCTACTTTGGCTGGTCAAGAACTCGCCGCCATGACCGGTGCTTATACGGGTCTTCTTGGTAACCGTGCCAATGTTGCTCTAGAAAGCGCACTAGGTCAATTTGATGTTGCCAAACAGAAAGATCTGTCCGCAGCAGGTCTTGCACTTGGTATTGCTGCGTCTGCTGCCGACAAGAAACAACAATTAGATCTTCAGAGGGGGCAGGCGCTTTTATCGGCTGAACTCATGGGTCCTGAAACTGCCGCAGCTCTTACCAAACAATTTGGTACTACTGCAGGCGCATTACAGCAGACCGGTCTTCAGGGTGAAACTCAACTTCTTCTTCCCACAGCGACTGCAGCAGCTCAGACAGGATTAGATGCCGCTAAAACGCGTAACCAGCAGATGCTGGCGACCACTCAAACTAACTTGAATATTGCTAAAGCTCAAGAAGATACACGTAATGCCTTAGCTTTACAGCGCGGCCAATTTGAAGGTCAAAAAATGCTGAAGCAACTAGGTGCAGGGTTTACCATGGCTGCCCAGAGATACTTCGCATGATTAAATCTGCTATAGGAGATTCCACCACGGTTGCCTCGTGGCTGTCTTCGCTCGATAAGGCTCAAAAAGACGCGTTTGTATATTACGCAAAAAATGCTACATCCGATATTGAAGCTTATCTTTATGCTCGGTTCTTGAGTCCTGCCTACGCTGGCAGTATCTCAGATCTTACGGCCTGGATCCAGGAAAAATATCCCAAAGAAGATCTTCGAAAAGTCTTGCTACGCGAGATCGACGATCTTCAACTGGATATCCGTAATGTGCGGGATATGACCCAAAATCAAATGTTGGATCATGCTACCGCAGCCACTAAAATATCAGCGCTGCAGAAAGAGCTTCGCAGCCACATTCAAGCGGTACGGGCTATTTCCGACGGTCTTGATCGCCGTGGTTTATTACTCGCTGGCGCTGATCGTTGTCTGCGGGAACTTGTTCAGACGTTTGACGGGCAGCCAGGCGTCCAAGCTTTATTAGAGGACGCCTCGTTGCTTGTCTGGACAACTATGGAAAACGAAGAAAAGTCTTAATTGACTTTCTTCAGTAACTTCATAATGTTCTCCAGCTGTGTACGAAAGATACCCATAAAGGCATCATTCACACCTAAAGACATGACTAGTTCTGTTCCGTTGACGTAGGCTCCAAACGGAAGGATCACTGCCGGTTGATTAGATATAGGAGCTCCTGTCAAGTCAGTCCACTCGATAACTCTGTCGTCTAAGGAACCGGTAAACAGAGGTTTATCCACGATATAGGTGACCTTTGTAAATTCTTTATCTACCATATACGCGCCTACATGGTACAGCAGGTAAGGTTTGCCGCTAGGCGCAAATGTCGTATGTTTCCAGTGATAAAAGATTAAGTACCCGTACCCTAGATCAATAGGCGCCGTGGAGTTAAAAGTAGGAGCTCCCTTCGTTACTGTATCTAAAATCTGTGTATCGAGCTCGATTCGAGGGGCCTTTTCGCTCTCAATAACTAGAGGCCGAGTTGAATACAGGCAAGCTAATTCGTCTTTCCGGCTGAAGAAACACCAGTTCTTTTCGGGTTTACCTTTTACAAGGTTCTCCCCGATAGGCGGCGTGGCCGATTGAACGGCGTCAAAGTTTTCGTTTACCCAGCATACAGATACTTTAGGTTGATTAAATAGTTTGTAGTCTTTAGTGTCGTACCGACTAGCGTACGTAGACGTAATAAATTGAACGTAAAGTTGTTCATCCGGTCCTTTAAATAAACGCGGATCTTCGTAGCTCAGTCGATGTTTCTTAGCTCTCAGTTTTTTGGTCCCGATTACGCTGGCATCATCACCTCCGAGAATACCGATGTAGATATCGTTTGGTTGGCCGTTTAAGTAAAAGTACTTCATGTCGTACCTGAAACCAAACGGTTGCGGCTGACAGCGCCACGCGATGTAATTCGTGTCGTTAAAACGAATTATCGAGGGGTTAAAGTTTGCAATCGTGTTTTCTGGGAGACCGTTCACAATACGCGTAAACTTCCCTCCTAAGTTTTCCGCCTGTTGGTAGACCGAAGGGACCCCGTTTGTTTCTGTTTTAACGGGGAACAGAACGTCGCTATATGCGTGGAAAAAGCGATGAGTTGTCTGCATGATCAGATAGCCAAGTCAGAGATAGCTTTAGAGAAACCCATAGCGACAGATTCCCATCGGTATTCGGGGCGCTGGGTCACTGCGTAACACGCATCGGCAACTTCGTCATAAATAGACGAGTCTGTGTACAGCTCAGTTAGAAGTTGTGCGGCGTGTTTTACGTCGATCAGCCCACGTTCGACGCCTAAATCTTTGTCGACCACCCACGTGGAAATATCCATCAGCTGTGCTGCTCCTTCCCAGATGTCTTTACAGGCAGTGTGGTTTGGCACTACCTGCGGTTTACGACAGCTGGCGTTTTCGAAACTAACTAAGCCCCAACCCTCGCCGTCTGCCGTGTTAAAACCTACATCGCAAGCGTTGTAAATGGTATTTAATAGTGTATCTGGAGGAGCGTCCATGTAGTTCATGTTAGGTGAGGTAAGGATAAGCCGGTGTTTGTCGTCAAGTCCGCGTTTCGTCATCTCGCGATGGAACAGAGGCATCACGTCCCATCCGAGATCCTTTGCCCCCATATGGAGGTAAAGCATGGTATCGGGTTTATCCACCGCAAACTCGGCAAAAGCCTGGATTGTCAGATCAATCCGTTTTCGGGGCTGATTCCGATTTCCATTGAAAACGATAAATTTGTCTAAAGGTAATCCGATTTGTTCGCGAGCTTCCTTTTTATCGATTGGGTAGAACCTGTCGTTATCCACGCCGTGAGGAAGAACACCCAGGCGTGGGATATTTACGCCATGCGACAGGATTCTGTGAGCGCAGTTGACGGTAAATGTAATAGCTAAATCCCAGAAGGGCATGTGTTGAAGCATGTCCGGGTAGTAACTTTCGCTGTCTACCGGGAAATAAGCGATGAATTTGAACTTCAGATCATCTTTAAGGAAGTGGCAGCGCTCCCAAAATTGATTGACGACCCAGATATCGTTAAGACAGATAACTACGTCCGGCTTCTCTTTTTGTAGAATTTCCGGAATGCGGTTGATTCCGAAGCGGTCTTGAGACCCTCCGGCACACGCTGGGTAGATTTTGTAGGGGTGTGAATGAGGGTCCCCGGTATAGTTGATGCCTAAGACGCAAACTTCATGATCTTTACTCAAGTGCTCTAACACACTGTGTGTTACACGACCAAATCCTGTATTACTGCAAGCATCTCCGTACCAAAGGATTTTTGCCATGCTTGGTTTGAGTTTCTAGTACAATCAATATAGCAGTACTGTCAGTTTGTTGATATGCCTAGCCGCGCTTCTTTCGCTTACCGCCGCAGTGCTCAGCTACAAGCTAAGAGAGCTTCAGACAGCACAGATAAGTCTATCGACACCATATATACTAGAGCTTCGAATGATTTTCACACCTTTTGTACTATTCTAGATAAGACGCCAGCACGTCACATGCTGGAATGGCACAGACACTTGATTACAGGGGAATCTAATAAGTACTTATTAGATATCGCTGGACAAAATCTTGATATTTTGGCGCCGAGGGGATCCGCAAAGTCTACTGTGCTAAACCTTTTTACTGCATGGATTATAGGACGCCATACGACCGAAAAAAGACCTCTTCAAATTATCTACTGCTCCTACAACATTGCCACAGCTATCCCCAAGAGTCGCATTATCAAGCAAATTATCGACTCTCCTGATTACCGCAAGGTGTTCCCGCGCGTAAAGCTGCGCTCGGGTATGCAGTCAGATATTGGCTGGTCGATTGATTTTGATTACGCGGGCATCCCCAGGCTTGGTGATGAGGAATTTACACTACGTGCGGCGGGGCTACGAGGCTCGATTACGTCGAAACGTGCTCATATTGTTATAGTAGATGACCCTATTAAGTCGAGCGCAGATATTAAAAACCCTGCAATCAGGGACGAAATGAATAACAACTGGAGCTCCGTTATCGCTCCAATTATCTTTGAGGGCGGTCGCTCGATCTGCTTGGGGACTCGCTTCCACCCACTGGACATCCATAAAACGATGTTCATCCCGGATAAAGGTTGGAAGCAGGTGACACAGGAGGCGATTACTTATGACGACCGTGGCGAACCCGTCAGTTACTGGCCGGAACAGTGGAGTGCTGATTACTTATTAGGTCAGAAGGAACTCGATCCTGTTGCGTTCGCGTATCAGTATCAGCAGCAGCCGGTGATGACATCGGATCTGGTCGTGTCGCCAGACCTTCTTGTTAAAGGTGAGGTTGTTACCGAATTTGACAGTCTGGCTGTCGGTATCGACCTTTCCGCAAGTAAAAATGAAACAAGTGATTACACAGCGTTTGTATTAGGAGGGAGACTTAAGGATAATTACTACATAATTGATGCGCATCAGTGCCGATCCATCGGAAATCTTGAAAAAATTGATCTGCTGTGCGACATGTTGCTGGAATGGGGCATCCTGACGCAGCAAGACGGGCAGTTTTTCCCGACGTATTCCACAATTACCCTTGTGGTTGAGTCCGTGGCGTACCAAGCATCCCTCGCAGCTGACCTTAGGCGGGTACTTCTTAACGAAAGAGGCTTAAGCAACCTCCATATTCATGAAGTTAAGGGGTTCCGAGGAGACAAGATTGCTAGATTTAGAGGTACCCTTGGGCTGTTAGAGAACAAGAAGGTAACTTTTAACAAATACCGTAAGTTTGATGGTCTGTTTGACCAGTTGATCAACGTCGGTGCTACAGCTCATGACGATTTGTTGGACGCATACACTTGGTTGATTACCTTTTTACAGCGTCGCGGGAACTTCTCGATCGAGTACTGATGAAAACTCACACTTCAACGCTTTCTGGGTCCCGGATGTGGGTCGCCGTAACGGCTCACCAGCCTTTAAACCGTATAAACTCGTTGGTTAACACTGTTCGCGCCTACTTAGACTATGAATTAGAGGTAAAAATAAATATTTACGTAGATTATGAGTCGGAAAAAGATGTAGAGACTCTAAAAAGTATTCTAGAACCTTATTTTTCGAAATTAGATATTGAGATCAAAGTCTGCGGACCTGAGTACTCTGGATGGGAGCTCACGTGGGCTCATAAAACCGATTTAGTGCTGGCATGTATGAACTACACAGCCGATTTTTATGTTTATCAAGAGAACGATATGATCCTGACTTATGAGAATTTAAAATATTGGTTTAGGTGGAAAAACAGGTTAAGTGCAGCTGGTTTTGAGCCGGGTTTCGTCAGATACGAGGAGTACGGGGACCTGAAAATCCCCTTCGATAACTACCACGCGTTTTCTTTGACGCGAGAAACCCCAAACGTCTGGCACGACGTTGGATTCGAGGTCAAAAAGATGCTAGTGGTTGACCCCGACATTAAGTTTTTCGCACAGGTATCAAATCCTTACTACGGTGCGATGATCTTAAATCAGGATGATGCCATTAAGTACGTTAGAAGCCAGAGTATGGATCCTGTTCGGAGCTATGAACTTGTTGGGATCCGTAACTGGCCTTTAGCTGACCGCAGTTCTATGGGTTTAGCTTTTGAGAACGTTCCAGCAGGGCATGAGCACCGTCGTTGGATCCCCGTGGTTGAAGAAAACGGTAAGTATGTACCGCATAAATGCTGTTTAATTAAACACGATGATACAAAGTACACTAAAGAGCTTCTTAAGAAGTCCAGTAACTTGATAGACTGTAAACAGATGTTTAAATTGTGAAGTGGCGCATCGAGGTGCACAGTATGTGTCGGTGTGTTATTTTTTGAACGGTCACCACTACCAACAGACTTTACTTAGAGATGACGCGTACAGAGTGCGACGATTTGTCGAACGAGAGCGAGGAACAGTCTACTGGTTTAACCCAGCTTAGTGATCCTGTAAATCACCCAGCACATTATACGCAAGGCGGCATCGAATGTATCGAAGCGATTAAAGCCGCACTCGGTTCAGAAGGTTTTAGAGCGTACTGCCGTGGAAATGTACTTAAGTATCTCTGGCGCACCGAATTTAAAAACGGAGCTCAAGATTTACAAAAGGCAAAATGGTATCTGGATCGGTTAAACGAAGAGAGCTGACAGTGAACCTATAATGTAGGAAAAGAAATCACTCATGGACGTAAGAGCGTTTGGATCTATTTACGGGCAGAGTGCTTTTCTGCCTTATACAAGTGGATTTGGTTGGGTTCCCTCTCAAGGTCGTGTCAACTTTCCAGCTTGCCGCGCTATTTTCGTGGATTCCCCGGGGAATCAATCGAAAGGTAGTCTTGTCGTGGAGTTAACTGATGCTCCTGGGCAATCAGCTCAAGCTTTAAATTTACAGGGGGATACAATTTTTCCCCTATCTTGTACCGCTCTCCTTAGCGGAACTATCGGCGGAGTCTACGTTCTGTACTGATGGCTGAGATTGCTAAAAAACGCGACCCCCAGAAGTGGGCAGCCGCTAAAGCAAAAGCCCGTAAAAAACTAGGTGGGCATTCCGCGCGAGCGATGCAGCTCGCAACGAAGTACTATAAAGAAGCAGGCGGTACTTACGAAGGTAAAAAATCTTCGTCCAACCGTTTAAGTCGCTGGTCTAAAGAAGACTGGCAAACTCGTGAAGAGTACGAAAAGTCTAAAAAAGACTGATTATGGATTCCGAAGATCTCGTTAATTATCTTTCCGGCGGATCTACGTTCCGCGAAAGGGCTTTTAACGACGCCGCCGACCTTATTAAGGCCATCCATAGTTCGCCAAAATCGGACTCAATCACTCAGGGTCTCATTAACCCCTTAAAGAATGAGATGTTGGCCAGAGCGTTAGCCGCCAAAGCTATGATGGGTACAAGTGGCTGACAGAGCACGCGAAAAAGGACGAACTGAGCGATACCTTCCGCGTTCCGCGTGGGCTTCTCTCAGTCCTGAGGAGCGTCGAGCTACCGACGAAAAAAAGAAACGAGCTACCGCAGGTAATAAACCTGTAAACACTCAAGTAGCCAATACAGATAAAGCACGCGAGGCAAGGCGCCGCGCTTCCGAGTACATTAGAAGAAAGACTTCTAAAGATGGCTGATCCCTTCCTCGAAGCTGGCGATCTCTTTACTCGCGCTTTTAATGCACAAGAGTTGGCCTCCCGTCGTCAGATGAGGGCTCAACGGGCCAGTATGCGTAGTGATGAGTATACAAGTCAATTAGATGATCAAGCATATAACGCTCCTGTACCTCCTATGAACGCACCTTACGGTGTTTTTGAAGAGGAGTTTCAGCCCACGGGGGACCCTATGGAAGATATGAAGCAGGAGCTGATGCAGAAGACTCGGGCAAATCGGCGGGCCACAGAAGCCCCCGTGGTTGTTCGCGCCGGGAATGGCAACGTTACCCCGAGTATGCGTTAATATACTGACAGCTTCAGAGATGCTGTGCTGTTCGACTGCTTTCTGTATTTCGACGAAAAAGAGCTCTTAGAGCTTCGTATTAATATTCTGAAAGATGTTGTAGATGGTTTTATTATCACTGACGCAGATCGTACGTTTAAGGGGGATAAAAAGGACTTTACGTGTGTCGACACGATCCGTTCTTTAGGTCTTCCGGAGGAGAAGATTCAGGTTTTACACGTCGAACTACCTCCTCCGGATATTGCGCCGAATCCATGGGTTCGGGAGTACTCCCAGCGAGATGCTCTGGCCGTGGGAATGCGGATGACCCCTCCTGATTCTGTATTTTTCTTCAGTGACGTCGACGAGATCCCCAAACCTGAGGCTCTTCTAGCTGCGGTCGATTTGGCGAAACAAGACCCTGAGCGCTGCGTCCGTTTATCGATGCCTATGTTCTACGGACGGGCTGATCTCCGTGTTGTAGATCCAGAGCGCGACACATCTAAACCCCCTACAAACTGGACTTGTGGAACAGTTGTTCTGCACGAGCACCTAGGTCAAACACTTTCAGAGATCCGTCAAAATCCGAACGATCTTGTTTACGGAGATTGTGATTCCGGCTGGCATTTCTCTTGGATGGGAGATCCCGCCCGCATGAAGCGTAAGCTTACGTCGTTTTCTCACTGCTACGACGATATTCCGTACGCTCACGCTCCTGCGTATAGTCAGGAGATGCTGGATTATCTTGACGCTTACAAAGCTGAAGCCGGTGGTAACGATCCCTTAGGACGAAAAGATCATGTTCTGGAGCCCTATCCGCATGAGCTTTTGCCGCCTGAGCTGTTTAAAATAGAGAGAGTACGCGAGTATCTACTTCCCAATGGCTGATCTCATGACGGAGCAGATCAAAAAGCCTTTCGCTGGTCGTCAAGGCGGGGGCGAAAAAGAGGGTTCCGAGCGTAATGAAGTCCGTCGTGAAGCTGTCCGTAAAGCACGGAAAGCTCGTATGATGCGTACAAGGGAGCGGGAAGCCGGTTCTCGCTGACTTATAAAGGAAAACGTCGATGCCTGCGGACAACCTAAGCGTACGGCAGCGGTTTAATGAGATTCTAGAAGCTTCTAGAACTCAAGATCGCAGCAAACAATCTGCGACTATGGTTGTCCTTAGTCATCTGCAGCAAATGACGCTGCTGATGATGAAAAAAGGGCTGTTTTTTTACTGCGAGCAAGATACCTATAAGGCTCGGACAAAGTTTGTCGAGGATCTTATCCAGCTAAACCGTCTGGATATTCGGTTTCCTTCGATTATTCGTAACTTTCTTATCGACGGCTGTGGGCTTTTTTACTTTCGACCGGATCCAAAATTAAAGTATCAAATTTACTTCTTCAACAAAACTCAGTACAGGGTTTATCACGACATCAACGGTGAGATCGAAGAAGTCGTAATCATTTATAGTTATAAGATTCGCAACAGCGCTATCGGTCTGCCTGCAGATACGCAAGGACAGAATAAACGGTATGTTCGAATATCTATAACTAACGACAAGATTACAGAATATGAAGCTAATAGTGAGCTCAGTTTTGAACTTGAGCCCGGATCTTTAATTACACCTAAAAACAGTCGTCCGAATACACTCGGATTTATTCCGGCTGTTGAGGTTCTAAACAAGCCGAACGCCAGCGGTACAGAGGGCGAGGGCGAATTCGAGCCCTTCATGCAGCAAATTGTTCTGCATGATCAGATGATGCAGAATATTGCTAAGAACATCGAGTTCTTTGGCAATCCCACACTCATCAGTTCCCGTCCCCGCAGTGATCTGGTTGAAGCTTCGGACGCGGATCGTACCTTCCGCCCGACCATCAGCAGCCAAAGCGGTTTTGCTGGACTAGATACTCCGTCGACTCGCGTCTCCGAACCTTTTGGTTCTCAGTCTGGTCTCGGCGGACTTCGTGTCCCTCGGATTATCGCGAACGTAGAGCCCTCCGACCGCGTGGGCTACATGACACCAGACCCCGTTAACGGGGATATGAACCGGTATGCGCTTTTATTACGAGAAGAGATTCGAACAGCCCTGGGTGGGGTTGATGAAATATCAATCAGCGCCGGAGCCACTGCGACGGAAATTAAAGGGCTTATGGGTCGCGCTCAAGCGACTGCTCTTCGTAAAAATAAGAGTTTTCTGACCTACGGTTTTTGTCGTTTGCTGGAAATGATCCTGTACCATCAGGAGCAAATTTTCCGCGAAAGTTTTATTTCGGTTATGGGTTTAGCCCCGCCGAAAGAACCTAAAGAACAAACTGAAGAGACACTGCTTAAGTACCAATCGAAGCTAACAAAATACGAAGAAAATGTCGATCTAGCGATCCAAGCTGCACTTGCCGATAACAAAGTCCCACGTGGTGTTTTTGGACTTCCCCCTGATGGGGATCGTGCGGTAACGTATCGATTCCAGGGTGATGTGTACGAAGACACTGCGTACGATATCAACCAAAAGTCAATCGTAGTCCGGAACTTGCAAGAGCTTGGCGTAGATAGTGTCGAAGCTCTGAAGTATTTGTTCCCGGATAAAACTGATCTGGAACGTTCGGAAATGTTGAAGGGCTTTCCTTTCCGAATGATTCAACAAACGCAGGGCGCAATGTCGCAATTCTTGCTACTATTGAACCAGATGCTACAAGCCCCGCATCCGTTAGCCCCTAATCAGCCTTTAGCGGCTGATCCTCGGCTAAACCTAACGCCCTTACTTTATAGGACGTTTGACCACCTCGCGCAAGAACTGACTTACTCGGGCAGCTATGAGCCAGCAGATCCCAGCTTCGATCCCGAGCCCGGTCTCCCCGGCGGTAGCAGCCCCTCAGGCGGCGGCCCCGGCGGCGGACCAGGGTTCAACCGCTTACCCGCAATGGGTAGCCAGTACCCAGGCGGTGCCTTCGGCAGTTATGCCCCAAGCGCCATCGCCGGCACAACAGGCTACGGTCCCTTCTACCAACAGCCAGTACAACCAGTCTCTGTCCGTATCCTCCCCGAGCAACCCTTGGGAAGCAGCGCTGGGCAGCTTGGACCGGATAGTGTCCCGGCTCTCCCCGTCGCCCAGCCAGACAGCACCGTCAGCGCAACCCCAACTGACGGCGGCGGATATTCAACAACTCAGTCAGCTTTCACAGGCCCAACCGTGGGCTTACCAAGCCCCTACGGCTCAGCCGACCTACTACAACAACGGGTCTACGACCCAAACTTCCTATCCGACTTCTACGGAACAACAGGCTCCAAGCCTAAGTCCCGAAACATCCGCCGTCGTTAATCACTTCGGCATCGAGGCTCCGGGTATCCTCAACCAGTACGCCACCACGCTCGAAGATGCTCTGATTCAGCAGCATCAAGTGCTGGAGGAAGTTTCCAATCGCGGGGCTGCTATGGAAGCTATCCTGACGGATCCTGATCACTTAGCTGATTACACCAATCGTTTCTTTACCGAAGTGTATCCTGTAGACGAACAGCAACCTGTTCAACAGTACAACCCTCAGTACGATCAGGTTCCCGCCGTGCCCGCTTCCGCCGTGGCCGGTGCTCCCTCCCCCGACGCTGATGCTCAGTGGCAGAACTTCAGCCAAGTCATGAACCAGAGCCCTGAAAACGCTTGGCGTTACCTGTCCAACATGGGTCCCGAAGCGTTCCGCTCAAAACTCTTGTTCTTGGACAACGCCTGACCTAAACTCAGGGGTGATGGGGACAAACCCCGCTTTGAGCGAGCGGGGTTTTTTATTGTCTAGCGGTACGTTACGATTGAACTAGCGTTTTTTACAGTTGTGCCCTTCAAGTCGGAAAGTCAAAGGCGCAAATTTTATGCCATGCAGGAGCGTGGCGAAATTTCCAAGGAAAAAGTGAAGGAGTACGAGGAAAAAACTAAAGGGAAGCTGCCCGAACGCGTCAAAGCGAAGAAAAAAGCTTCCGAGTATATTAAACGTAAGAAACAGAGCTCAAATGGCTAATCCGATTGGTCGCCGCAAGCGTATTTCTCCTGCTGACGAGCTGGAAACGCTGAAAAAAGAGCTTTCTGAACTTAAAGCTGCTTATGAGCGCGATATGGCTCTGATCAGCAACGATATCCAGACTTTAAATAACCAAATTGCTCCCGTTACGCCAGAATAAGGCTACAATACATGTAGTTGGTGTAAATAAGTGGGCTACATTCCTCTCTCCAACTACAAATACGCCACCGGATTACACAGAATTCAGAGCGGACCTGTTTCTGAGGGCTTTATCGTTCTTAGTTCTGGGATTCAGGACATTGGCGCAGATTTAGGCATCGTTGCGCCCGGTCCGATGACCTCTGGCGTGTACTCAACCACAGCGTGGCGATCAGTCCCACCTGCTGTATCGGGTTATTGGACCGATTTTCAGGATTCCGACTACCAAGCCAGTGGAGTTCTGAGTGTTTATAACGGTTACAGAGCGTTAAGCGTTACTACGATTGCTAACGCCAAAGTTCAGACGTCTCTTGGTCCCGAATTTGGGATCAGAGACGCTGGCAAGTACACGTATTTCGGAGGTGCCGCTCCGGATAACCAAAACTACACTCCTTACAACACTCCGGAAGGGAACACTGCTGCGCAGGGTCAAACCGGTGGCGGTGTCACCCACGGGCGTTACGAGGGCGGTCTTTTAACTAACAGTTTAGGGTCTCAAGGCACATCCAACCGTTCTGAATGGGTTTACAACCCTCCTGTTTATTGCAAGACCTATACATCTACAGTTCGTTCTACAGTTCCTGGTCTGATGTCGGCTGCTTTGAGGTATATCTACAGGGGCGGTGCAGCTCGTTATGTATCTAATTACGGCTCTATTTACCTGCAAGGTTCCGAGGGTGTACGTAATTTGGTACGTACGTTCAGTCCTTCTGTCAACAGCAGCAATCAAAAATCGATCTAACGCTAAAAATGCGACATTTTCTCGTAGTTTAACCGCTATTTATGGTTAAACTTGTTTTGTAGTTTCTGGAGATATCGACAGTGTTTGTCGATAATGATTTCCCGAAGCTTCTCGGCGCCGAGCTCTATCGTCCGCACCCCGCGTACGTTGTGGAGATGGCAGCAGAGCCTGTGGTCGTTCACGACTTCAGCAAGCAGCCAGGCCAGACTGTGCAGTTAGACCGCTACAGGTTCTGGGGCAATCCGGGAAGCAAAGAGTCACGTGAGCGTACTGCAGAGCAGACCATCGGTACTGCTAACAGCCGCAACATCGTGAAGGACAAAGTGCTCGTGACTCTTCGCGAGTACACCGGTCCTGCTGACCCGAGTGATCCCACTCAACCGAGCACCTTCAAGATTGCTCGTGAGACCCTGATCACCGCTCAGCGTCTGCTGCTGGATACCGGCAACCTGACCGCTTTCCACCAGTCGATTGGTTCGCTGACTCTGCTCGACGACTACCGTCGTTGGCGCGACCGGGTGTTCATCAACGAACTCCTGAAAGCTGTTTCTAAGGGTCAGGCTTCTGACACCCAAGGTGGTTACTACTACCCTGGTGATCTCGCTGTTGGTTCTTTGACCTACAGTAACGCCGAACAAGCTAAGTTCGACGTTAAGGACGACCTGCTGCGCGTGGTGAAGAGCCTGCGTAAGCGTAACGTTCCTACCTATCAGGACGGTTTCTATCGCTGCGTTTGCGATCCTACCTTCCTGATGCACCTGCGTCAGAACAGCGATTTCCGCGAGGTCGCTCGTTACCCTGGCAACGGTCAGATCAACCCCCTCATGTCGGCAATGCAGCCCAACGCTGCGCTGTACATGGGTCAGGGCTTTGGTCAAGCCACCTTCGTGGCTGGTGAGCCCATCATGCCCACCGGCTTCGTGTTCGAAGGAGTCCGCTTCTTCGAATCCACCAACATGCCTTCTCAGAATCAGACTGCCACCATCGGTGGTACCGCTGCTTCTTACGAGAGCGCTATTGGTATGTTCTTCGGTCCTCAGAGCGTGGGCGTCGGTATCGGCGGCAATAACGCTCAAGTTCTGTTGAACAACAATGACGACTTCAGCCGTTTCATCATGATGATTTGGAGCCTGTACGCAGGTTTCGAACTTCTGAATGCTGATTTCGCCACCATCGCGTACTCCTTTAACGCTTGAGGGGGTAACTAACGATGACCATCAATCCTAATCAGCTTCAAGTTGCCAAGATCTATCCTGGTAACTACACCAACGTTCTGCGCTATTGGCACGACCCCAAGTCTGTGCCCAACATCAGCGCAAACGACACTGCTGAGACTCTGACCAACCAACCTGTCGGCGGCCCCGTCGGCGTGGTTATTCAACCCGGTTGGATTGCTCAGCAGGCTATCGGTTACGTTGACCTGTCTTATCAGGCCAATGGTTCCGTTAATCAGCTTGAGTATTACACTCAGCCTTACGGCTCTGGTCTGAACGGCTCTAACCAAGCCTTCATCAGCGCTAATGTGATTATTCCCTCGCCGGATTATCACAAAGATGTCCGTGCCGACATCGCAGACGGTATTACTGTTCCTTCGGGTGCTCTTGTTTACCGTGCTTCCCTGCGTGTCGACGGCGGTGATGTGATCAGCAGCGGTGTGGGCGGCGGCAGCGCCACTCCTCAGCTGTCTCTTACTCCCGCTGTTAGCCAAGGCATTCGCAACGACGGCACTGTTGTGTCCGGTCAGTTCGCTGTGTCTGTGACCGGCGCTAACAGCCGTATTGCCAACGGCAGCGTTAACTCGGTTAACATCTTCAACTCGGCTAGCCTGTCTCGCCTGAGCGCCGACACGACCTGGCGACTGGTCGCTACCCGTAACCTGGGTGGTGTCGTTGCATCTGGTCTGGCTCAAGCCTCCGGCACCTTTGATCCCCGGGCTCAAGCTGGCAAGCTTTCCGGGAAGAACAAGGCACTCGCTATCTGCGAACTGTGCTGGATCGTGCCTGACGCTCCTCCGAAGCGTGATGATGTTGTCCTCCAGCCTGCCGGCGTGGTGGAATCATCCATCTACACTTCGACTGTCCCTGCCTGATAAACTTCAGGTTCGGGTGGAGACCCCTCCTTCGGGAGGGGTTTTTTATTGTCAGTACGTTCCGGATGAGAAAACTTGTTTGATTAAACGGATCTCCTCTGGGTTTAACATCTGCTCTCGTTGTACTTTTTGAGCTAATTGGCGGATAGCAGCGTTTTGCTGTTCGTTGTGTAATCCGATTTCTTTGCCTTGGCCGAGTCGGTAGGCTAAGCGTCGTAGTTGAGCGTCAGGGTTAACGTTCTGAACAGGAGATTTAACGCCAAATGCTCCAAGTAACTGAGGAATACCGTCTGCACCCATTGTCAGACCCCCTATGCCTGCATTTCCGAGTCCCACGACAGCTGCGTTTAGTAACCGCTGTCCCCTACGCGGTTCATTTGGATTCACCAATTCGTATCCGACGTTCGCCGCATCCAATAACGTATTAAGTACAGGAATCGCCTGTCCTGCTAAACGAAATTTAGTGGGGTTCGGCATTTGGAAGGTACGACTGGCTTTTTTCAGTCTATCTTGGGTAAACTATCTTAGATTATGGCTACATGATGACTGCCACTCAAATGAAGGAGTACACCTACAAACCCAGCGGTGTCAAAGTAGATCTCTTGAGTACTCACGACGATGGTGAGTACCATATGGTTCGGTCTCAAACGACGGGTAAGGTATTTTTCGCTTACAAAGAGCAGCTCACTGAGTCCGTTAAAGAGCCTGAGGAGGGAGCAAAACCCGTTAAGCAGCGCCGTGGTAGGCAGATTGTTCGTTCGGAAGTTCCGGCGTTGAATCGGATTAATCTGAACAACGCCACACCTCAGATGTTGACCCAGATTCTTAAAGGAGTTGGTTTAAAGACTGCAACCGAGATTTACGAACTCAAGCAGTCGCTTCCTGGTGAGCGCTTTACGAAACTGGATCAACTTCGTTCGATTAAGCGGGTTGATTGGGATGAAGTTCTGGCTGATGACTCGATTTATGTTGAATAACGTTTAAATAAGCGAACTCACCGAAATATTTCAGGGCCGCCTCGTTATATGCGAAAGCGGCTTCTTCTTCTGTTAAATAGCCTCCTAGACTTATTCTTTTGTAATTAACTCTAATTCGGGCGTAGAATCTACCATCTCGTTTATCATGATGTACTCCTTTATATTTTTTTAGTCCTCTAGGTCTTTGGTTCGCAGCTTGTTGTGATCTTGTCGCTAATCTAAGCTTGCCAGTATTTTCATAATCATGATCTGAATGGTCTATTTCTAAATCCCCAGGATCTTTATTCGTCTTAAGAGCGTAATAAACTCTATGGTTTAAATAAGCTGTATTAAGGAGAGAAAACTCATAGTATGTCAAATTTTTTCGTTTGCATTTGTTACCTACAGGATCCCCTACTTTTACTCTGTTCGAAGGTCTTTTAATCCACCGTAATCTCTGAGGAATACTTTCGTCGATTTGTACCCATTCCCGAATTAGATTGACATCTATAAATTTTGAATTCACGTAGACTGAGGCAAGTCCTAGGAGTATAGCGCGTGGCCCAGTTCACTCAGCAGGAGTTGGAGCAACTACAAAGTTATCTTGCTCAACAGGGTGTTGTATTTCAACCCGATACAACCGATGCAACTAAGAGAGAAGTAATCTACGCCGCAGTAAATCAGTTAACTAGAAACAGTCCACAAGTTTTCGGGTACAGACTTGATGATTTTAATTTTAGTCGTACTGCGTATTTCCTAGGTTATAATATTGCTACAGTGCCCGCTGGCGATTACGCCAGGTTAATGGAAGCGTGTAATAGCATCCCCAGCGAGTTCTACTATGACAAAATAGTTGAGCAGCTAGAGCGCTGTGCAGATGCTGAGAGATTAACAGAGCTTGCTACTGGTCGTGCAACCAGTCGTCAAGAAACTATTCTAGGTGATGTCAGCCGTTCTATTAACATTCAAGACAAACGAGAAACTGCACGTATCTGGAGAGAGAATTTTCTATACGAGACCGATAGGTTAGCGCATATGCTCTATGTGCCAAACTATAGGGATCCTGTTGCTGCTCGTTATCGATTTGAACGGAGTGGGGGCGAATTCATCCAAGCTATTCCTGGTCCTCCTGATGTGTCACGAGCTGATCGTCTGTTTTTCTACGCAAATTGGCGCTAACATACACATAAAGTAGAGCACTCTAATGGCTGGGCTTTTAGGAGATTTAGTCGGGGCTGGGCGCCAGGGAATGCGCGAGTTACAGACACTTGAGCCTGTTGTCCGTGCCTTCTTCGAGTCCTTTGTTAAGAAGGGCGGCCCTGTTCCGGTTCAGCCCCGGATTAATGTTCCTCCGAATCCCGCCACGGGGCGATTCCAAAAACAACTTCCTGGTCCTCGCGAAGTTCCTGCAGGCAGTATCCCTCGTCAGGCTCAATATCCCCAAGCTCCTCAGGTTACTCCCGTCGGTCCTCGTCGCGGTCCCGGTCTTCCTCAGGCACCCGGCCAGATGCCGCTCCCAATTCGGGAGGCGCTTTCTACTCCGGGCACAACAATTATGGGGCGTTCAAGCGCGTTAGTCCCTAGCTCCCCTCAAGCACCTGTACCAGCGTGGGTTCCTCAGTCCCAGGCAGCTCAGCAACTTTTGTCGACTGACCCAGGCACTTATCGGTCGATCCTGGATATTTCCAATAAAGCCAGCGATGCCTATGGCATTCCTGCTGCTGAAATTTTTGACAACCTCGTAGGCCCTCGTGGCATCGACTACTTACGCGCTCTGGAGTACGGCGAGCCTGGTGCTTTAGTTCGGCAGGGTTCTTCTTTAGCGACCAAAGGTGGAGCGAGCGGCATCCCTGGCGGCTCATCTCGTCCTGGCGGGGAAGTTCCCGGCTCCTTAATTCGTTCTTCCGGTGGCGAGGTTACTGACCCGATCATCGAACGAGTTCGGGTAGAAGATATCACCCGTGGTGGAGCAATGACTCCCGATCAAGAGTCTGCTTTAACCTCTCTTGCTAGCCGCCCTCTCATGGGAGGCGACGCTGTAACGGCCATGGGTACACGTAATGCTGTTGGAGGTACCCGTCAAGCTGATCTTTCCAACCTTTATAAAGCTGCCGCTGGTTTAGCCGGTGTGGGAGGTCTCGGCGCACTCCTTAATATGACCGGCGAAAGTGAGCGACAAGATCAAGGTCCGACAGCAGAGGAATCAAAGCAAGCAATGCTTGGTTTAGTCCGGAGTCAGCTCAGTCCGGAATCTCCCATGGGTCCAACCACGGCGAATCCTGAAGTCGGTGCCAAGATTCCCGCAGTTACCGGCGGCAACCCTGCGGCTCAGATTCCTGCTCCTTTAGGAACTCCGAACCTTCCGAACACCGCTAACCCCCCAGCTCCGGAGGCGATGGAGCCCGCGATGCGTGGTATGACTCAGCCCGGCATGATGGGCGCAGGTCAGGTAGTTATCCGCACTAATGACGGTGAGTCGAATTATCGTCAAGCTGCTGCTAACGCTCAAGCCCAAGGTGCCGGTCGCTTAGGGTCTGGCGCTCGTGGTATGTACGCCGTAGAACGAGCTGCAGCTACGAGGGCAGGTCAACCTGAAGCTTCGATTGCCGCTCTGCGAGGTATGGGCGCTCCAGGATCCGTCGGTATCGAAACAGATATCGCGTTTGAGCAATGGGCTAAAGCTAACCCAGTGTTGGCCTATCGTCTGATGGAACAGCGCCGCACAATGCCTAGTCAGCAAATGCCCGTGGTAAAACAGACTGAAATTACGTCTGAAGCCGGTACAAATGTGAATAAACTAGTAGAAGGCTCGATGAAGATGGGCGTGGAAGATCCTACCGGTCAATTCCAAGGAAGTGCCGATCTTCGTCAGTTCATGGCTCCTCGGTCTGCCGCTTACATCGGGCAGCCACCCATCAACATGTACCGCTGAGTCCGATGGCAGACAATTACCTCAACCCTTTCGGTGCTGGCGCTTTTTCGCCAAATGCTCCTCAGTTAGATCTTGGGATTGATTTTTCCGGTCAATTCCAAGGTGGTTTTCCTGAGTACGGGCGTCAAGTTATGGCGCCTAGTCCTGTTAAGCCTGGGCAATCCTTCGGCGAATTAGCGATGGGAATCGGCTCGATTGCTGAAGGTATCGGCAACGTAATCCGGGGCGTTAAGGGTATGGAACCCGCGCCTATGGGTATGGCCACGCGTGCTCTCTCCGACTATTTCGGTCAGAAGCAAGACACCACATTGGAACGAATCCTGGATCGGTTGTTCTCTGAAACTCAAGCCAAATTTGAGCCTAAAGAGCGGGAGTCGGCCACCGTGGACCCGACACGTAGCTAGATCTTCAACCGTACACAGTAATCTAGAGCGCACACATGGCCTCGACTAGCACCAACAAGCAACCTTGTCTTGTAGATCGTCCTTTTTTACGGGGCGCACGTATTACCAGCGCAACTCCCGTTGCGGATCCTACGAACCCGAATCTCACCGATTTGGTTCAGCTTGTCCGCGTGGGTGACCTCCCTTCTGAGGACGCTGCTTTAGTCGAGGATATCGCAATCGTCTCGAACGAAGACTATCCAGATAACAGCGGTAGGCGAACCGTTGATATTGGTTTTTATGTCTACATGCCTAACCAGGCAGCTCCTTCAACTTCTTCCGCTCTGATGATCGGTCGAGTTGAGGTCGGTCTGAGTGGCTCAACTGTTGGTTACCCTCAAAGTGTCCAACTTTTAGCCACCAACGCCCCTACACCTCAAGTAGGTAATACCGCTTTAGCCGCTCCGATTGAACTGGGTAAGTCTGAGGGTTTGTACCTTGAAAAAGGTTACATTCTCTGCGCAGGTTACCTCGGTTTAGGTAATGCGGCTGTCTCTGGCGGCTTGAGTCCTTCCGGTATCACGATCCTGGCTCAAGGTGGATTCTATTGATCCATGGCACGACGACGCGGGTCAGATAGTTTTAACTTCAACTCGTTCAAGGCGAACGCGGGTTTAAACAAAGTACCGACAATTAAGGGTTCTGATAATCAGGGGGAGCTTCTGCGCCCCCTTCCTTTTGAACGTCGGTTTAGACCCGCCATTGGGACGAAAGATTTTAGCGTTGTTAGCGATTACGATTACGCCTCGCTTTGGTGTCGATGGCGTCGTGGTTATGAGATGTCGATGTACGCTCAAGAGGCGTACGGCGGATTGACGTACAGTTTTAAATACTTCGTCTCTGGTACCCCGGGAGTTGGTGTTTTCCTCCCTGGTCTCTGCTTCATGTACCCAACAACTCGGGTCGACATGAAGATGTGGATGGTGGGTGTCCGTCCACGTGATTCGTTCCGTTTTATTGACTTCGACTACGCTATTCAATCTGTAACAACTTACAACGAGACCACTTACGCTGTTCGTCTGAGCAGCAACTTCGGGGCACCAATTTCCTTCTTTACGGGAGAAGTAGTTTCTAATCGCTTCAACTCGGACGGGACAGATAAAAAGTTTGGGTTCAATAATTACACAGTTACTGCCGTGGGTATTAATGGTGTACCTGCTAGACCTTCTTATGCTCCTATTTTCAATACATTGTTTCTCTCGTTTTCAGCAGATAACAGCTGGTCTGTTGTTGACGAAAATAAAATGACGATTCCTGCGTCCGGTCCACCCGCTGTTGGTGAGTACCTGACGACGGAGATGCGAGCTCAATGTACGTGCCCGGATTTTTTAGGTAGGGAAGGTTTTGATCTCTACCAAGCTTCTATTAAACGTAAATACCCCTACACAGGCGTCTTGAACACGGCGCCTGGTTTTTACGACGCGGGTGTTGATCAGACCAATCGTATTTCTAACTCGTTAGATAATCCTGGTTTTGCTAGAACATTTGGTTTTATATACACTAACGAGATTTATAACATACCTAGATACACTCAACCTGTTTATTCTGACCCTAACTTCTTCTACTACCAACCCAAATGGTGTAAACATATTTACGCCGCTATGTGGGATTTACAGCGTAAGTACGGTCAAGAGAATATGACGGCGCCGTGGCTACCACAGCCTACGGACGAGCCTATGAACGAGTACTACCGAGAGAAGTTCGATCTCGATCTTAAAAAGCAGTCCGATTTCCTCCGTCGGGAAAAAGATTTGCGTTGGTGGCAGCGCTACTCGCCGACAAAAGACGATATGCCTACACATATGACATATCCTGATATGTATAATATGATGTCTAAAACATTAAATTACGGGGATTTAACTGGACCATCAACAATTAATAAGGGTTACTTCGAGATGTTTACGGTCGACGAGTTCGACCCGTTTGCCCCTATTAATTTCGAGGACTTAACGACCTATGACGGAGGAACGTACGAGAACGGTGTCCTGGTAGAGCAGCCGACTAATATATTGGATGGGGGCGAGTACGCCAACGGTGTTCTAATACCACCGACTGGTTTCCCGTCTCTCATAAATGGTGGAACGTACTGATGACATCTACTCCTTCTATTTTACTTCTCAAGCGCTCTGGTCTTTCATCGGATCGACCCAGCGGTGTTGTTGTACAAGGCGGCGAGCTCGCTATCTCGCGAGGTGCTGTTGATCCTGGTCTTTATTTTGAGGACACTGGAGGAGCTATTCGTAAAATTGGCCCTCCGCACTACGGCACTACGGCACCGAACTCAACTCCTGCAGGTATTCCTGGCAACTCAGTTGGGGAGCTCTGGACAGATAGCAGTAGCCCTAACACTTATTTAAATGTCTGGACTGGTTCAGCGTGGGTAAAAGTAGGTGCTGGTTATGCTGACTTATCTGCTTTTGCAAATCAAGCTAGTACTGCACTTATAGCGTCTGGGGCTATAACAGCAAATTTTGCGACTCAAGCTAGTACAGCGATTTTGGCTTCCGGAGCTATTTTTGCAAGCGGGAGTTTCTCGGCTACTTCATCTACCTCTATTCTTTCCTCTGGGAGTTTGCTATCCAGCGGTACCGTTATCGCCACGGGTGTTCCCGTCGCTGCGCTTGACACAGCTTTACCAGTATCAGCCCGGCAAGGGACGTTGTTTTATCGAACGACCGCCCCGAGTGGGCTTTATATCTACACCGCCGCCGGTTGGGCTCAGGTTTGACTCCTAAGAGTCGCTTTTAACATCCACGAGGCTTTAAACATCTGGCCTACAAGTTCAGCCATGTAGTTTTCGACGTCCGGGGCCTTGATTTCGCGAGCAAGTTCTCCAATTTCCTTAGCCTGCATACCGATTTTCTCTAGGTTCTGCAGGTAAGTGATTAACATATCGCGTGCTTCGTAAGACTTAACGTGTTTGAAGCCTTTATATGCGCCCAGAAGACCTTTTTCGCACATTGGTAGGAGCGTATCCATCGTCCGGACGAACTCCGTAACCTGATCAAACTGGTCGATGTGCGCGAAATACTGCTTCTTGAGGAATTTGTGCAGCGGAAGGAACAGAGGTCCTTCGATATTGAGATGAATTAAGTGCGATTGAGTGTAAATCTGGTGCAGATGTGACGAAAGGGCCACGAGTTGGATTAACAAATCCTCCAACGTGACCCTTCGCTCCTCTAGTTCTTGAATTACTACCGTTGTTTCCGAGGGAACGAGCTCAGACGCCGGCGTGGATTCAAAAGAACCAGAGAATGTCATTTGTTATCAGGCTGCGAGAGCCATTTCGGTTTCAACAGTATCTACTTTAGCTGCAGAAGTACCCTGCAGATACTCTTCGAGTGCGTCTTTCTTGATGCGGTACAGGGACTTTGCACCATTCGGTTGCAGGTTCACGTACACGGAGGTGGGCCAGCCGCCGGGTTGGTTTGCTTCAGATAAAGCGATGCGCTTGCGCACAAAACCAGAGCTGCAGTTCAAAAGTTCAGCGGTTTCAGCAATGGTGAGCAAGGTTTTACCGTCCGACATTGTGTATGCGGAAGAAAAGTTACTGAGTTATGGTACCACTATTCGCGCTGTGGTGCTGGGTCTCCGGGCTTTGTAACGTCAATTTAAGCTTTTTGTAAGTATGATGAGTCTAGTGCGTGAGACTCAACGTGATCCGGATCGCTGGGGAGGTTTTTAAAGGATATAACCAGCCGAAACGCGACGTTCAGAGTGGCAAGGAGTACTCCGTTGCGGCCAAAGAAGGGAACAAGGTCCGTCTCGTGCGATTTGGTGATCCGAATATGGAAAATCGTAGCGATAACCCAGATCGCAAGAAAGCTTTCAGATCACGCCATAGCTGTGATGAGAAGAAAAGTAAACTTACAGCAGGCTATTGGTCGTGTAAAAATTGGTGAGCTCTGTGCACTTTAATACTGTAAGGTAATCTGGGCTAGCATTAGGGAAGCCGAGATTCCGACCGTGGGTAAGCAGCGCAACGGCAGGACAGAGCTGTCCTGCGGTTTACACGTCGAAGACGAGTTCGTTTTGACGCGCATCCGTAATCGAGCTAAATCTATTGACGACCCTGCTAAGCGGGACCAGTTCTTCTGGACGATCGTCATCAAAATGATCTGCAAGGAACGTGCGTATAAAACTGTTATGGATCAAATCGGAGTGTGTGTAGACACGAACGTCGATCTCTTTGACGATGAAGACCTCTCCGTTAAAGAGTAGATAGAGACGGTAAAATTGACGTAAGGATATTAAAAAGATGCCTGTTTCAAACCCGGTAGCACAACAGTGGTTAGACCTAATTGCTTACGCAGAAGGTACTGATCGTGCTCGAAAGGGTGCAGGCTATGACGTAATGTTCGGTGGCAGTCGCTTTACGGATTTCAGCCGTCACCCGGATCGGGTTATTACCACGCCTACTTTTCCAAGAGGTAGCGCGGCTGCCGGACGTTACCAATTTATGCCCGGCACTTATGCGGGTGTGGCTAAGCAGCTTGGTCTTAGAGACTTCAGTCCCAGCGCCCAAGACCAAGCTGCTCTTGAACTGATTGAGCGCCGTGGCGTTAACCCCTATGCAGATCGTCCTACGCCGCAAACTGTCGCAAAATTAGCTCCAGAGTGGGCCTCTCTCCCGACGTTACAAGGTAAAAGTTACTATGGTCAGCCCGTTAAATCCTTTGCTGAGCTTCAGAAATTTTTAGGCTCCACTCCTGTTCAAGCTGGGCAGACGAGGCAAGCGACTGCTCAACAGACTGGCACTCCGCAGAAACCTAAATTCAACTTTCAGGAAGCACTTAATAGTGTTCTGCAGAAGTTCGCTGTTCAATCGCTAGGGCCTCAGTCCGCTGAGTTTACGCCTGAAGTGCAGCGTTATCTCGCCGTGGCATCTGATGCTGATGCTGGTGACTCGGACGTCGTAGAAGACTATGAGACTAAAGCGCTTCAATCGATGTTGAATGATGGCGGTGCGGCTACAGGAGCTTTTGGTTTATTAAAAGACGTACTCGATCTCAAGCGACAGGAAAGTGAGTACAACAAGGCAGCGTCCAGTGCTGCTACTACTCCCACTTCTGGTGTAACTGCTTCCGCTTCTCAGAACACAGGGGAACTGATGAGCATTGTTGATCTTGGAAAACGCTTGCAGGAGAAGGGATTTCGGATAGGAGAGCACCCAGCATTTGGAAAAGTCGGGCAACACGCTCCTAAATCTCATCACTACGCTGGCCACGCTTTAGACATTACAGACTGGGGCGAAGGCGATTGGAAAACACGAACAAAACAGTTAGGGGAAGCGCTTAGGTCTGCTGTTCCCGGTGCGGAAGTGTTTCACCCGGGTTATGACCCTGTGGGAGGACATCACGAACACGTGCACTTTGCCGTTCCGGGAGGTCAGGTTCGTGTGACTGAGCAGTTAAGAAAACTGTTAGGTTGATTGTTATACTTGATTCAGAGCTGTAGTAATCATGGGCGCTTCTCCTCAACAAAAGGCTATGGAAGCTGCTAAAGCCTCCGTCGAGGAAGCTCAAAAGCAACAGCAGCAGCTGTATCAAGATATTAAAGGTCGCTCTAAAACATATCAAAACAAAGCTTTAGGTCAGCTGGAAACACTTGAGGGTGCTGCTGGTACAACTCTGCCTGACTACATTTCGGCAGCCAAATCTCAGTTCGGCGAGATTCCTACGATTCAAGCGACACAACAGAAGTATCAGGATATGTTGAGCAACTTTGATCCAGGTTTAATTGGATCCGCGTCTGATCAACGTTTGCGGGATTCGTTGATGCAGAGTGCTCAACAGTATGCACAAGGCATCAGCAACGTGGCTGGTGAGGTAAGCGGCCGTTTATATAAAACTCTCGATGAACCCCAAAAGCAATTTGAGCGTCTCGCCGGCAGTGCCGCTACTAACTTACAGTTAGATCCCATGGCGATGATGATGGCTACACGCCCTAAAACTATTCGTTCTGATGTCGGATCGATGAAGGATCTGTACACCTATAACATTTGATGCACATCCCTGCGTCAAAACATGAACGCCGTGTGGGGTTTCACGCCGAAGCCCCATTCGCTAAGCACGACTATCGTTTTCGCAGCAGAGATGTAATCAGAATGGCTGGTAGTGTTTGGTCGGAGTCTCCGGCTGAGCACACTAAAAAACTACAACGCGAACGTGAGGTAGAACGTACAAGGCACTCTCCTGTAGGTTTAGGATTCGCTAATAAGGATGACTTTGGTCCGGATAATACATTCCCTAGCGTAACGTCGCTCAGCAGTATACGCGCCCCAGAGGACTATATGCCTCGTAAAACTCCAGGACCCTATTCTCAGTTTTAAGTAAACTAGGAAAGTAAAAAATAAAACCAAAGCATTTATTGGTGTTTACTTTTTTAAAGTCTTTCGTATCGGTCATAATTCTGGGGTGATCTTTCATAATGCAAACGGGAAGATCAAGCCCGATCCGCTGCGTGGTAATTAAGGCAACTTCTGAAGAAGTTAAAAACAGGATCCCTTCGTCAAATTCAGCTTTTCTGTAGCGACGAAGCATTTCCTCCATCCAGATCCTTTGAGCTGATTTAACGAATCTCCTCTTTTTTACGTAAAGTCTGTACTCAGGCGGTTGTTCGTTGGAGTACAGCACGCTCTTAGGCGGATATAGATAGACGTTTTTTGACTTCCACGGTTGTTTGAGACCGTTTTCACGCGGAGAAAAATATTTTTGAGCACCCACGTACGTATTCGCGTTTTCGCTGGATGCGGGATCAAGTTCGATAGATCCGCCAAAAAAAGCAGCCGTTGTCGCCAGCACATTGACTGGCGATATGTAATCTTCAACGGCGCAAGGCATCTTCTGAGTATTCCTTAATCAACTGATCTACTTTATCTAAATCAATGACGTGCACCGATAAACCAAATGGTGCGACCATTACAACCACGGGGGCATCTGTTTCTTTTTCTTTGTCGATGACGTTGATCAACTGAGACAGACAGTCCGCCAAAGAGTCATTCAACATCTCTTCAGCTAGCGCCCTGTCCTTAGCGATTTCAGAAACAGTCATGTACTGACTTGCTTCAGAGTTAGACGGATTAAAGAACAAAGCACCCGCACCTTTGGCTTTGCGGAACTCCGCGTACAGCGTAGTTACGTCGCCCAGAATCATACGAACCGTGTTTTCGGAAACACGATTCTTCACTTCACTTTTACCGAACAGCATGTTCTTCAGCTGTTCGCCGATCTCACGAAACTTGTTCATTGTCGTAATTTGAAAAATTGTTCCAGGCGTCGCTCAACACTTTAGTCGAGTCGTACAGGAAGTTCGAAGGGTTGTTTTCCGAAGGATCTAGTTTGCAGAAGTGACGCCCTTCAACTAACCCTGAAGCGCCTCCTGAAACAATACCCTGATGTATCAATTTGTCTATACGCACACTAGGAATACCTAAGCGCACTGCCAGAGCTTTTTTAGAAATGAACGCTGTGGTGATCTTCCCGCTTTTTGAATTAGCGATCATTTGAAGTGAGGTGTCGATGTTGTTCAACACCTTCAGGATTTCTAGAAATTCAGATTGTTGTGCCATGTTGTTTTAAAGAGGGCTGCACCGCCACCCAGTACTAGGCAGCGGTGTTCAGTTACCGTCTCCGAGAAAAGGCAAAAATCGGAGAACACCCTCAGGGTACCAGACACCGGCCTTTCTTACTGGTCTGGTGGCTTTACTTTACAGGAGGTTTTCCAGTTGTGTTGCAAAGTCTTGAGGTTCGTCAATCAGGAGACGGATGAGATTCGTCAGTTTGTAGTCGATTTTAGAGGTGTTGACTTCTCGCTCATTAAGGATTAGCCAGTATTTATAAGCATTCAGAAGGTACATATGGGTCTGTTTAGCTCGTAGTGCCTGTCCCTTCCACTTTTCGTAGTCAAAGCTATTGGAGTGCCTAGAGCTACCTGTCTTTAACTCCAGCTCGCGAATTTCGATCTGAAGCTCGATGTCCTTTATGGTGTATTCGATTGACGAGATCCTGGCCCGGCATTCGTCGAGCGCTGTGGGTTGTTTGTTGTCGGTGTAGATCCAAGTCGGGAGGTTATCGATTACGTAACGCTCTTCCCAGAGGCAGGGCTTTACGGGAGCAGTAAAACTCATTCGTTTAAAACTGAGTGAATTAAGGGGTTAAATCTACCGTCGATACAGTAAAGAACATGCGACTCAAATTCAATCTGCTTAATCAGACCGTATTTTTTGAGCCGCTTCAGCTTTTTAAAAACATGATCTTTGGATGTTCTTAGCCCAGCTGTTAGTTCCTTGGCTGACAACGGTTGGGCGTAGTTTAGCAGATGCAGGATTTCGGCGTAGAACCTTACACAGGCGCGGAGTTCTTTATCGTAGAAATCGTTCGTAGCGACAGTGATTTGTTGTGCTTGATCTCGATTAAGTCCTTGATCATCTGATTGGGTAGATTTTTTTGAGTCCACGTAAGGACGTCGAGCCTGATCTCAGGCGTGACTTTAGCAGCTGGGCTCTTGGCTCGCATCATGTGATACGGATTGATGCACTCTGGATCACCACACGTCGTTAAAATTTTGTCCTTGCGGGACAGTTCAACACCATAAAATTTCGCAAACACGAATCGGCGTGGTCTCATCAGGATCTTGTCGTGTGAATCGACAAGACGGCTGAAGCAGTTCGGAAGATACAGGTGAGCGTCATGGGTGATCTCGTGACGGTTCTGAGCGAACCAGGCTGCGATCCGATCAGAATCTGATTTAGCGGTCTTCAGCTCGGTTAGGCAGATCGGGCAGGCGAACAGACCGGATACAGGTCTGATTTTTTTAAAGTCCTCAGGGTGCAGGCAAATCTGGTTAAAGCGGCGGCACTTGCAGGTCAGTGCTTTGGCGTTGACGTATGTGTCGACGCGGAAGTGGTCGAGGGTCTCGGTTTGAAGAATCTCACCCTGAGTCTCACCGGGATCGATTGGGACGAGGAGACCGAAGACGGAAATCAGTGTGCTGAGAGACATGGAGTGCACCTAGTGCTATGGAGCTCACCTAAGCATAGCGTGTCGGGAGCCCTTCTAAAAAGAAGTTTTTCTATTAAAGGCTCTACTTAACGTAAATTGCGCGACGCATGAGTCTCACTGGTTTTCGCTCATTTAAATTGCGGTGTAAATCGTGCTAATTGCGATTGAGCGTAGTTTATTTAAGACGATTATTTTTAATTACGTAGCTAAGGCTATTTAGATGCAATTTACGTTAAGTAGAGGGCACTCAGAGAAAGTTTTTGTCGAGAGGGTTCACTTTTGCAAACCGTGGGGGTAGTCACGACAACTATAGGTAAAACCTTGTGTTAACATCTGGATATCCAAAACTTGCTACACCTACCATGACTTTTAAAGTCTGCTGGGAAGCGAGAGCTCCTAAGCCACCTCCTACTGACTTCTGGGACCGCTGTAAAGAAGAGGCGTTCCTGTCTAACGTACCTGCTTGGATGTTGGCAGAAGAGGGCTTCACGCACGAAGAGGTTGACACGATGCGCCGCCTCCGGTAAGCTCTCGGAGCACCCAAATCAAAATCATGTTCAACATGCAGCGGAAAGGCGCCCAGAGCCGCCGTGATCGGTTCCTGCGCTTTTACGAGCTCTACTGTGACGGGCTGACCTACCAACAAATTGCAGATAAAGAAGGCATTACTCGGGAACGCGTCCGTCAAGTACTGCACAAAGGTGCAACAACTGAGGAATTTAAAAAGCTAAAAGAGCTAATCGATCTGCGTCGCCAGAACTCATGGCGGACCAAAGAAATTGAAAATCTTTTGGCAACGGGCAGCTCGTGTCCGCAAATCGCTAAGCTTTTAAATATTTCTGTTGACGCCGTAAAACGTGTGAGTGCGAAGCGGACGAAGCGCCTAAAAGTTGAGCGATCTACCTGTTAGTATTTGCAGTTTAAAGCCCCGGCGGTGCGACAACACCCTGGGGCACGATCAACCTGTAGCACCAGGCCGATGCCTAAGTTTAGACCACTGCCTCCGCTTGAGCGGTTAAATGAGCTGCTGGAAGTTGTAAAAATACCAAAAGATAAATTTGGGAAATGGTCTGGTTTAGTTTGGAAGGTTGACAGAAGTCGGACCGCAAAAGCAGGTTCACCAGCGGGAAATAAAAAAGTTCATCACAGTAAAAAAGATCGGTACGATTGGCAGATAATGATTGATGGTGTAAGTTATTATGCTGCACGAGTTATTTATTATATGGTGTACAAAGAAGATCCAGGGGACATTCAGGTTGATCATGAAGACCGGAACCCTTACAATAACAATTCTGAGAATTTAAGACTTGACCTAGACGGAGATATTCAGCAAGCTAATCAATCACTTCGTAAGAACAATCAAAGTGGAATAAGTGGCGTTACTTTTCATAAACGTATTAAAAAGTGGCAAGCTTATTTAACTGTAAAAGGGAAGCACATGCACCTAGGTTACTTCCTATGTAAGATAGAAGCAGCTAAAGTTATTAGTGAAAGTTATATTTTTTATGAACTAGCTAAAAAAGGGCGACCTCTTCCTGACTTAAATAGTATCGAATGTGGTTGCGTTCAGTGCACCGGAAAACGCGATATATCGCCAGTTGTCTGAGGTAGAATCCTTATTAGGGGGATCTTTTTTAACTGATGGCCGAATTTAACAGTCCCCCGTGCCCAACTCACGGTTATTTACCTCGTTCACTCCACCCTGAAAATTTTCGGGGGGCGGTAGACGCTATCGTAGAAATTATCGACAGTGTTTCAGGCGTGGGCACCATAAGTTACACCAAATGTCCTTACGGATATGAAGCAAATTTTGGTGGATTAGTCCGTGCTTTAGAAGATCTAAACGCATCAATAAGCGGCATTGCTCCTGGTGTTGTCGGCGGTTCTGGAATTTACATCACTGAAAGCGGCGGAGTGTCCGTCGTTAATGCCGACTACGGCGTAATTACATCCGGCGGTTTGAGCGCTGGCACGAACGTCGCCTTTACCTACATCCCCGGTCAAACCGTCATCAATACCTCGGCGACCCTGAGCGGGGCAGCCGTGGCTGTGAACGTACAAGGTACCGCACCTCTTGGCGTCGAAGGCACGCTTTGGTACGACACGAACCAAGGTCGTCTATTCGTATACGCTTCTGGGGATTGGCTACAAACCAATGCGGATGCGTTTGCGATTAAAGGAGCGTATGCCCCATCCGGTACTGGTCTTAATGCCCCCACCAGAGACGGTCTGCTCTGGTATAACACACAGATCGGCACCCTGTTTATTTACGACGCTGTTACCAGCGGCTGGTACGAGGCGGCTCCTGGGGATAAAGGCGCGTCTTACTCGACCGGTGCTCCGATTCCCGAGAAAGAAGGTGAGCTCTGGTACGCCACTGATGAATCTGTGCTTAAGGTTTGGAACGGCACCGATTGGATTTCGGTGTAGACTGCTCCGGTCTGACATGACTTCACATGGCAAAGCCTAAAGGCCAAGCTTTGATCCAAACAAAGCCCAAGAAAACTCGTCAAGGTAACGGACTGCACTCCAAGCCCAGCCATGGCCGCAAGAAAAGGATTGGCCAAGGAAAGTGAGTAGACTTAGTTAAACTCTTGTAGGAAAGTGGCGTTAACCATCTTTAGGGCTGGAGAGAGTATCGACATCGGCGATATCGTCGCAGTTACCTCGAACAGCGTGGCCCGCAAAGCCGTTGTTGGTGACGCCACCCGTTTTAAAGCTGTAGGCGTAGCGATTAGTTCTGGTTCGTTACACGCACCGGTTCAAGTCGTCGTCGACGGCGAAGTCCATACCTTTTCGGGTCTTACTCCCGGTGATTACTTGTACCTAAGTAACTCTCCGGGAGATTACTACACCAGCTATTACCCAATGGTGTCGGGTCTTAGCGACACTCTCTACGGTTCAGCAAATATTGCTGCCTTCGCCCGAGCTACCTCTACATCGGGTGTTGTGTTGCAACCTTCGGCGTCACTGTTAGCTGACGTATCAATTCCCTACATCGTCACTGAAGATAGCCCTGTCGAAGGAATTTACACGATTCTTACTGAAGACGGCGATATAATTGAGCAAGAGGGCTGAGCAACGTGGCTTCAGAAAAGATTTCTCAGTTTAATAGTCTTACAACCGTTGCTAGCGGTGACTATTTTCCTGTTGTAGACGTATCAGAAGCGTTAGACGCAAATAAGAATAAACGTGTTCAAATTGGTGTACTTGACGATCGTTTCGTCAACTCTGACGGCGACACGATCACCGGCACTTTGACTGCTAGCGGTATCGTTGTACCTAGCGGTGGTTCCCTCACCATCGTCGACGGCGCTTCGGTCACCGGGCTTCCTGACACCACTCAGCTGATCAACCGTTCGATTCCTGAGATCAACCTCAATTTGATCCGAGGCGACACCTGGGACGGTTTTTACATGTATTTACAGGAGGCTGATGGCTCTCCTGCTAATCTCTCTAATTCCACTGTAAACTCCTACGCACGTACGTCGACTTACGACGTCATCACCGATCTCAACACTACCGTTGTTACTCCCGGCTCTGGTTATATTCGGGTCTGGGCCTCGTCCGCTCAGACTGCTCTTCTCCCTGCGACCTCTGGTCAGCAGATCTATTGGGATGTTCAGCGCACTCACGATGAGCTCGCGGCTGGTGTCTCCGGATTCACTAACAGCGCCTCTGGCACTCTGGCTGTCGTAACGACCACCTATCCAGGTATCTCGCGGTACGACTCCGTGATCATCAGCGGCGTGGCTGTGTCCGGCCTTCCCGCCAATGTTTATAACGTTCTGTATCCGACTAACTCAAGCGGTCAGAATCAACTGAACCTAATTACATCTTCAGTTCCTTACCAGTTCGCTATTCCTCAACTTTCGACTTCGGGCACAAATGTGGCGGCAACCGGCGTATATGCGACCGGTATCGCTCTTTATTCGCGTAGAGTCGATACAATGGTGAGAGGAATCGTGTTCGTCACTCTCCCCTGACGGAAGTTTTAAGACATGGCTGACGTAAACGCAACGGTAATCACTATTGGTCGGTCGGCCCCGATTCCTAAGGGTCAACAGACGATGCAGGAGAGCCTGCCCGTTGTTGTTGCCAGCGACCAATCTGCTGTTCCCGTCAGCATTCAGAACCAGCAGATCTCGGAAGTCAGCCTGAGTCTGCTCGGTATCCCCCGTACCGAAACTGCTCTCGGTATCTTCTCCGACGTCACCACTTACGACGTCAACCCCAATGAGTGGGCAAGCACGGGCGGTGGTTCTACCGTTCACCTTGCCAGTGAAAGCGCAGCCAAGATTTTCCTTCCTGCAGCTAGCGGCAGCGCTACTCAGACTCTGAGCAGCCGAAGGTTCTTCCGCTATCAGCCGGGCCGAGTTAGTTCCGCTACGTTCGGCGTCCGCTTCTCTGAGTCGACTGATGCGACCGACGTCAAGAAAGCCGGCGCTTTCGACAGTAAGGATGGGTACTACTGGGAAGTTCAGGGCGGTGCTCAGGACTTCACCGGGGATGTCCGCACTAATAAGAACTTCAACTTCTTATGCGTGCGTCGCAGTAGCGCATTCGAAACTAACGCTCCTGGCATCCGCACTCCGGACGCTGGCGATGGCGATGTCGGTACTGCCGGCAGCGATCTGGTTATCGTTCGTGGCGGTCTCACTTATGTTCACGCTGCTCTTTACGATCGCAGTCTCCGGAACGCTACTAGCGGCGTCAATATCGGTAGTAACGCTTCATCGAATGGTACGACGACTGTTTCGTCGAGTTTCCTAACGGTTGCTAGCGGTAACCAATACACCTACGAGTATCGTGTTCCTCGGCGTTACTTTTCCGGGGATCGTCTCGATGCTCAAACTGCGACCCTCTTCTACTCTGATCGGACGCCTGGAAAGAATAGTTTTACACTGCACGCTAGCGGCACTGCTAATACTCCTTTAGTTTCCTACATCGACGGTACTGCTGTTACTGACGATAACGGCAATCTTCAAACCGATACTTCTGTTTGGGACTTTGATTTTACCAAAGTCACCATGCTGAAGGTCGACTACTCCTGGTACGGGGCAGTCGGCGCTCGTTTCTTCGCTTACATTCCCGACTCGACCTCGACCGGCAACGCCTCGTGGGTGCGGGTCCATGACATCCGCACTTCGAACCAACTCGTTAGCCCGAGTCTTTCGAATCCGACTCTGCCGATTACTTACGTCGCGCAGAAGTTCAATAGCGCCAATGAGTCCGCCGTTTACAAGTACGGCGCTTCGTATTACATCGACGGCGGCGACACCGGGACCGTTGTTGCCCGCTCCCAGAGCAACGCTCGCGATCGCGGCGTGAACACCACTGGCGAAGCTCTACTGGCCCTGCGGGTCAAGAATGAAGTCAACGGTGTTCGCAACCGGATGCAGGTCTACCCGACCCGCCTGGGTATTGGTGCCGGTGCTCGCGGAACGGTCAGGCTGATCAAGAACCCCGTCTTTGTGTCGGGCGTCGCCTCGTTCACCAGCGCCGGTACGCTGAGCCCCGTCGAGTACGCCGACGTTCCTTCTGGCACCGTGCCTATCGTTAGCGGCGGCGTCACCGTGGCAACGTTCTTTGTCGGCCAGGGCGGCACCGATATCGATCTATCGCCTTACTTCTCGTATAATAAAGACTACTTATCGTATCCTTTGACGGCTGCTTCCGGCGACGCTCTTTATGTGGTCGCTAACAGCGCAACCGGTACGATGGATGTGAGCAGCTCCCTCGTTTGGGACGAACAGGTGTAGGCTGTAATCCATGACGACTTTAAGTGGGTTTTATCAACTCCCTGATGATGCCGCTCCTGCAGGTCTGACTCGCGTCGATTCAGACCTCATCAACTATTTGGACGGCCGGTTGCTTTATGCGTCCGGTACCGACACGCCTGTAACCGCACCGCTTGATGACCTTGTGGTGTCTTCGGGCACTGCATATCCAGTCGTCATCTCTAATACGGTTGACTCGACGATTCCCGCTCTGGATCGTACTGACAGTCAATCTGAAGTTTCGTTCAGCCTTCTGGGTATTCCCAAAGACGAACGTCAGCTAGGTCTGTTCTCTGTTGTTAACAGCTACGGCGCTGACCCGCAGAACTGGCGTGGCAATGTCGGAGGTACGGCAGATTACACGTATTACTACGACCCGACGTCATACACGTTTGACGGCGCTTTTGGTTATTACCAACGCGAAATTCAAACTGAAAGTGCATTACAGGCTTACGTTTATCCCAAAGCTCGTAGTTTCAAGTATCCGTTTGATGACGGCACAGGGCGTTTCCCCGGGGATAAAACTGATGGTGTGATGACCCAGTTCTGGGAAACCAAACGGGCTTTCCGATATCAACCGGGTCGTATTACGGGCGTCACCTTGGGCGTTCGTATGTCGACGAACAGCCAGCACACAGGTGAAGTTATTACCTGGGGTGTTCGTAACTCTGTCGGCGATGGTTACTACTTCCAGCTTGAGCGCGGCACAGATCTTTATGTTGTGCGGCAGTCAGCAACGCTCGGTACGCTGAAAGTTCCTCGGGATTCTTGGAACGGCGACCCGATCACGATCGACAGTAACGCCGCGTGGAGTTTCGACCTTCGTAAGGTCACCATGTTCTCCATCCAGTTTGGATGGTACGGCGCGATTGGAGCTGAGTTTTACGCATACGTACCTAGCGAGTACAGGGATGCCCGATGGGTGCGTTTGCACGGCATTACCGCTTCAAACGAGTATTCGCTCCCTAGCTTGCGTTCACCTTTTATGAAGGTGTTTACTCAAGCTCGTACAACTGCTGGCACGACACAACCTGCGTTCATCAATTTATACGGTAGTAGCGTATACATTGATGGCGGCGATGATGGCACGCTGGTTACTGGTAGTGCGTCGATGCCTGAGGCCAAGCTGATCGATTCGACTGATCGGTCGATCATGGGTCTGCAGCTCAAGCCGACGATTAATGGAGTTCCAAACCAGCAAAATATCTTCCCAGTTAGTCTCGGATTGCGGTCAGATGTGGACGCCAAAGTCACTATGGCGTTTGAGACTTTACCGTATAACGTCAACTACACGCCCGGTTTTGGCACGTCGCTCAGCCGTGGCTCTAGCGCATTAATCCCTGTTGCACGTCTTAGCGATACAACCCTGAGCGGCAACTTCCCGAACATTTCGGGTGAGCTAGTTGGCAATCTTAACTACCTGGACGGACGTCGGGTCAAAGTTGAGGGTGCAGGTATTTTCCGGACTCATGTCAGTAACTACGACTCGGGTCTGTCACAGATTACAGTCGACCGCGAGTTGCCGGGCAGCGTGACTTCGATTCGTCTGTCGCGATTCAACGCGTGGGCGATGAGCAGCGGGACAATTCCTAGTGGAGTTACGCAGGGTTCCATCTTTTATCAAACGGGAGGCGGTTATTGGCGTTTGGGTTTGGTTCCGCAAGCCAATACAGCTAATTGGAATCCTGAGACTCAGCAGGTCTGCTGGTTTGCCTCTAAATACCCTGGTTTAGCTTATAATTCGCTGGGTTCTATTACGGGCGAGAGTCCGTTCCCGCAGGAACCCTATATAGTTCAAAGTTTCGTCGTTGCGACAGGTTCGACCAATACGACGATTACAGCCGGCGGTCAGTCCATCACGGTTAGCGGTGTCAGCCCCTATCCACTTCGTGTTGTTGCTGAACTCCAGGATAACGCAAGTATTACAGACGTCTTATATACAACTGCACCTGAGAATGTCATCACAATTCCCGGTAGCGGTACGAGCAATACCCTGCCAACCTGGACTGCTAGCGGTGTGACGCAAACTTCTGCAGCGGCGGGCGGGATTACGTACGTCGGCAGTGTGTTTGAGAACGCGCCGAATCGCGTTAACTCGGCGGCGATGATCGACACGAAGGGTTACCGAGTTCTCGATAGTCCGAACCGCGTGGCTACGTACTTCATTCAGAGCGGCGAGGCGGTTCAGTACGATTTAAGCCCTGTTTTTGGCTCCGATAGGATGTTTATTGGAGGCACACCGGGTACTGTCGAGAATACGGGCGCTCTTTTTGTTACTGCGTCGGCTCGAAACGGCTCCGGTTACATCACCGCCACTCTTGATTGGGAGGAGCAACAGTAATGGCTGACGGTTTAATCGCTGCCTATAACTTAGGTGATGTCGCCAGCGTTGATAAATCCTGGGACAACCTAGGTAACAACGTAACTTTTACAGTTAGCGGAACCGCGTACGCGATCAATGTCACTGGCGAGGACATTATCCAGATCAGCGGCGCCCGTTTTTCCAACAACGAAGATTTTTTCCAGCTGCGCGGGCTGACGTCACCCGCACAACCGCGCTTAAACAGTGCTTCTTTCCTGGTTTCGAGCGGCGTTTCGTTAAATAACAGCCGATTACTCGAACATAATCCGGTTTCTAGCGGGTTTTACGTCCTCAATCCGGGCACTCTGAGTGGTGTCGCGATTCAGACCAACGGAGTAAACATCGGCTCGATCGGAGGGTCTCCGTTCTTGGCTTCTGGCGCTATCAGTAAGATCTCGTTAAGCCATTTACAGTTGACAGCTGATACGCGATTGGCTGATACCTTCGGTTCCGGCACGTTGGCCTCTGGAATCAAGGGTATTCCTGTTGAGTACAGCGACCTTATACTGTACATACGGGCGGAACCTGTTTAGTAATGGCACAGCAATACGGTTTAGGTACTGCCAACAACTTATCTGATGTTGAAGATAATGTTCAGGCTCTCCGTCAGTTAGGTTTTGAGCCTAGTGATCTTTATATTCTTGTAAATACGGGTGCTTCGGGTGTTTCGGGCGCCGATTATGCCAATATCTCAGGTCTCAAGTTCCATCTTGAGGCTCAAATTACGAATGCTCTGAGTCGAGCGACAAGTCTGATCAACAATCAGGCTTTATATGTTGCCAATTCCGGTGACACCAACGTCGGATCTCTGTACGCCAACAGGGTTAACTCTGACCGTGGGTACGCGGACCTTGGTAATGCGATTTATGCGACTTCAAGTGGATCGTTTTTCTCGACGACCAATTCGTCGGGTAACTACAACCAGGGCGGCCAGTACAAATTAGGTCCTGTTCGGGCTACTACTTTTACATCCGCTGGCGCGGGCTTCGATAATACGACCGCAACGGATTGGAGCCCCCAGTACGTTAAATACAAGCAGTATGTTGTCTTAAAGACTGAGAACGGCGTTACATCACAGTATGTACCGACTTACCTTGCACCTCCGACGGTAATGCAAGGTAATGCACTTTGGTTCGACAGCGAGTACAGCACTTTCACAGTTGACGGATCGAACAAAATCTCAGCATGGAGGGATGTTAATAACCGAGGCACCTTAGTTCAGGCAACTTCCGCTGCACAGCCGACGTATACGACGAATCTGCTGAACGGTAAACCCGGCGTGGTGTTTGCTGGTAGCCAAAGCATGACGATGCCGGAGCTACACCCCCTTGTTCCCCAGGCTGCGACTGTTATTACGATATTTAGGACTGCAGATACGTCTTATAACATTCTAGGTACTGTAAATAGCAACGCAAATCGCTGGCGAGATACTGACGGTAACGGTAATTTGGGTCTGTTTACGCGGACTAATGAGGCTGGTTTCCCTTTAGGTATGCCCGCAGTGGGCAACTACTACAACAGCATTCGGATTAGTCAAAATTACGGTCTATCGTTCCGATTAAATAGTTACGAGATTGATTACGAACCCAGTTCCGGGTTTATATACGATGCTACCGGTACGTTTGTTGTAGGACAGAGCGCTTCTACGGCTGGTTCGTTCACCGGTGATCTCTACGCTATTTGTATTTTCGACCGTATCTTAACTGACCAAGAGTTGGCTACTATAGAGGAGTACTTCGCCTGGCGTTACGACTTCGTTTACGACCCTTCGAGAACTCAAACTTTCGAACTTGAGCTCGGCGGTGATATCCAGGACGAAAACGACAACGCCTTCGTGTTCGGCTAAGCCATGACCAAGATCAGTGCTCTGAGTGATATCGGGACCAGCGTGGCCTCGAACGATACTTTTGTACTGGTCGACGTAAGCGACCCGACTACACCGAATAAGAAGATTCAGCAGCAGAACCTATTTTTGATTCCTGACGGATCGGCTGGGACTCCTGGACTGAGGTTCCTTAGTGATACAAATGTTGGTTTATTTAGACCAACGACAGATACGTTAGCTATTGCTACTGGGGGCTCTGAACGTCTTAGAATTGATTCTAGCGGACGGCTAGGTCTGGGGACTTCTAGTGTTGGCACGCTGTTGCATTTGAGTCAGAGCATTACAAACGCGACCACTATTACAGAAGCGAACAGTCATCTTCAAATCCAGTCTGGATCTGGAGCAGGCACGGAACACAGGTCAACGATTTATTTTAATCCACTTAACAGTAGTGGCAATGGTAGCCCAGCGGCAATTTCTGCGATTGCTAGCGGCAACACTAATTCATCGCTTGCCTTTTACACCAATGGTTCGGGAAACTACTCGGGAACTCCCGTTGAGAGATTGCGTATTGATGACCAAGGCCGAGTAGGGATTGGTACAAGTCCTGCCTCTCTGCTCGACTGTGTATCTAACTCAAACAGCTCTGTTGCTGCACGTGTAACGAACGCAAACAGCGGTACTGTAGCGTTAGCTCATTTTGTTGCCCGTAACGGAACAAACGCTGCAGAGTTCGGAATCGCTGGCACTGGCTGGACTGCATATGGTCAAACTAGGGCGAATGGCGCATTTATATATACCGGATCCCCTGCTGGCATCGGCTTAAGTGCGGACAATGCCAGCGGCATCATCTCCTTTGGTACAGGAAATGGAGCTACAGAACGCGCCCGCATCGACAGCTCCGGCAGGCTCTTAGTTGGCACGTCTAGTGCGCGTGGTAATTTTTACAACGATACCAATTCGGCCCGTTTTCAGGTAGAAGGGGCAGACAATGACAGCGCAGCTATTGCCGTCGTTCAAAACTTTAATGGCAATACTCTTGGCGGACAGCTAATTCTTGCTAAATCCAATCTCGCATCAGTTGGGTCAAATACTCTTGTCGCCGCCGGAGATCGCTGTGGAACAATCTCATTCCAAGGAAATGACGGCACTCAATTTGTCGAAGCCGCTTTAATTCGTGCCGAGGTAGACGGCACCCCTGGCGCTGACGACATGCCAGGCCGCCTAGTGTTCTCCACTACTGCCGACGGAGCGAGCAGCCCGACGGAGCGGATGAGGATTAGCAATGATGGCAACGTGAATGTTGGCGGTGGAGGTATTACTGCAAGAGTCGCTGCTGCGTCTACCGCAACCTCAACTACTGTGTTTTATGGTTATGCAAACACTGCAAGCTACACCAGCACAGTCATTCAAGCCCAATCAGAGACATCCGCAGGAACAGGGTGGAACCTTTATCTCGGATACGCATCAGCGGGCAATCTTGTTTATAGGGTGTACGGTAATGGCAATGTTCAAAACGCCAACAACTCCTACGCCGGTACTTCTGACATCAAGCTGAAAGAGAATATCGTTGATGCCAACTCCCAATGGGATGACTTGAAGGCCCTGCAGGTCCGCAACTATAACTTTAAAGAAGGCCAAACACACACCCAAATCGGTCTTGTTGCCCAGGAAGTTGAGCTTGTTTCCCCTGGCCTCGTCAGCGAATCCCCCGACCGCGACGAAGAAGGTAACGACCTTGGCACCGTTACCAAGAGCGTCAACTACTCGGTGCTCTACATGAAAGCAGTCAAGGCACTGCAGGAAGCAATGGAGCGAATCGAAACCCTAGAAGCCAAAGTTGCAGCCCTTGAAGGCGTCTAGTCCTACTCCCATCGAGGCGTGGCTTGGTATAGTAGATAAGTCACCGCTCTGCTTCAGCATCGGTCTAAGTCCCTGGCAACAGGGCCTCATCGGGTTTACCGAGGCTGACTCTCCGTAGGCAGTCCCCCGATGCGACAAGATCAGCGGTCGCGGATTCGCCAAGACTGCCGAGGTAGCCGAGCCCCTGGGAAACCGGGGGCTTTGGTGTGCTTAGGCGGATTCCTTGACCTGCGTGGTAGTGTTGGTGGGCAGGCGTGCGTCAACACCCTGCCCTGGCCACAGTTCCCTAGAAACCATGACCGAACAAGATTACCCCACGTTGGCAATCGGGCGACAGTTGCCAAAGATTGATTGCCCAAAGCACGGAATTCATAGCCACACAATCGAGAGCACTATCCCAGGTCACGAAGGCCACTGGTGCCAGTTGTGCTGGCTGGAGTCGCTTGGCGAACCCCTGCCTGTAATTGAGTAACCATGAAAGACCACCCCAGGCTCACGCCTACCGAATGGCTTGAGCAGCGCGAAAACCACATGGAGAAGCATTCCGCGTGGGTTCAAGACGGCGTTGTAAAACTGGCAAACAACGAGGATCCGCACTACACGGAAGTTTTTGAAAGCCGCGTAGAGGTGGAGCGCTTTATTGCTTACCTGCTTCAGAAAGCTGATGAAGCTTGGCCGAACTGAGTAACCATTACCACTAATCACCCATGACACAAGAACATCCCATTGCCCCACCGCCGGAGCTGGTGCAGCAGTGGTGGGACGACTTCAACGGTGCCTTCTACGAGTTTGAAGCAATCACCGCCAAGGTCTTCCAGTACGGCGCAGATCAGGAGCTGGAGGCGTGCTGTGAATGGATTGCTGATTGGTACGGACATGGGTGCAATGAGGTAATTGGCAATCTCCGCACCTCACGCCGCCCCAAGCAGCCGAGCCTGAAGGAGCAGGCGCTACAAGCTCTTGCCGAAGCTGACCTTGGTTCAACGGAAGCGGAGTGGTCTCAACGTTTTGACACCATCCGCCGCGCACTGGAGCAGCTCGATGACTAACTTCCGAGCACTTTGTGCTGAACTGGTGAAACAACTGGAAGGATGGCAGTGCTATGCAAGCGAGGATGGCCCCAACGCTAAGGTGCTGGACCGCGCCCGAGCCGCCCTATCCCAGCCCGAGCTGCCAAGCTTGAAGGAGCCAACAGATGACGAGTTGCTACAAGTCTTTGACATTGTTTGCCTCAGTGAAGGTGGGACAGTTGATGAAATTCATTTACGTGGTCTCCGCGCTGTCCTTGCCCGTTGGGGCAAGTAGTCACCTTCACTAATCACCCATGACTGAAGAACAAATTGAAATGCTTCGCTGTATCATCAAACAAGAGATTGAAGCGGCTGGTATTGACGGCATGGAACATGGCGCATGGGGATGGGCGGAACGAATGCTTGATGAAAACTGGAAAGAGTTCAGAAAGTCTTTTGAAGTCCAGTAGTCACCCTGCTAAAATGTTTAACGATAGAACCTGAGTCTCTGTTACATCCTTACGTGGTGTATTACGCTCAGGCCATCAGCAACACCCCCTAAGCCTCTCCGTGGAAGCTCAAACCTCGGGGGTCACTCACCCGGTCCGAGCTAATTGGATAGGACGGTCACCTGCCGCTGCAGGGACGATGCGGGTTCGAATCCCGTCCGGGTGCTTAAATTGTGAAGAAGGTACCACACGGTAGTTTTTCTGGTACCATGGTGCGGCGGCACAAGCCGCTAAAGCCGATTCATTTAGTTACATGTCTAAATCCGCTGAAACCAAAAAGCAAGCCGCCAAAGCCTTGATCGAGCTCGTGGTAGCTGCAGCGAGCACCTCCACTTTTGAAGATTGTTTTGACTTCATGGACCGTCGCATCGAGCAAGCTGCCTCTGAAGTGATGGAGGCGATTTTCGATGACTGATCTCGAAATCATCGAAGCTGCCGAACAGGCAAATTTATGTTTCCCTGAGTGCTGGCACCTCCGTTCCGAGCTCGCCCCTACGCTGGACGACATCAACTTCGAGCAGGAGTGGTTAGCGGGAGCTTCGACGGAAGAGGACCGGAAAACGCGCTCTGAGCTTTTGGTTGTAGGGCGCCGTAACGCCGAAGCATACATTAAAATACTTCGTGTATTTGTAGATAAAATTATTGAACTCCACATCAAGGAAGCAAACCGTGAAGCTTCTTAGCTACAACGTAGACTGGGGCGACTACCCTGACTCCCTATGGGACCACGGTGCTCAGTACATTATCACCCAAGGGTACGATGTCGATCTTGATGTCGACTCGCTGATGATTTTGTTGTGGCGCATGGACCAGCGAATAACCCAGTTGGAGACAGCGATTAGCGCGTGTAATTGCGACAAAACCTCTACATCCGCAGACGAATGACGTGTAATTGTGACACCGCCCGCGACTTGATCAACCGCCTGGCGGATTCTCTTCAAGAGTTCATCGACTACCAACCCGTGGGTTACGTCGAGTTTGAACAGGATCTGATTGATGGAGCTCGTGAATTTCTTAAAAACACAGAACTTCCTGAGCAAATCAGCGATGAAGAGAACGAAAGGAGGTTTAAAGCATGTCTGGAATCGCTCCGTAATCTTACGCACAAGGATGTAGTCGAACTGATGGGCGAAGAGTTTCTTGAGAAATTTAAGCGAGTTTCTCTCAGTAACTTGCAAACAGTAACTAGTCACGACCATTAATTACCCATGACACAACAACATCCCATCACCCCGCCGCCGGAGCTGACCCAAAGGTGGTCAGAACAGTTTGAAGCAGGGAGATCACTCTATGCAATGTTTGAAGATATTTACAGAGCAGGAGCAGACGCTGAGCTGGAGGCGTGCTGTGAGTGGCTTAGTGTTCCTTGCCCCAGTTACGGACGTGAACTCCGCAATGCCCGCCGCCTCAAGACGCCGAGCTTGAAAAGACGAATAGCCACAGAGATCGAGAACGGTACTGCTTGCGACAGAGAGTCAGACCGTATTACTCGTGACGTGATACTTGAAGTTGCAGCGTGGATTGATCGTTTAGGCTACCACTCATGCGCTGCAGAACTTAAGAACGAAATTAATCAGTGATTTTTTGAATACTGCTATCCTTTTTTCCTCTATGCCTGAACTTTCATCCGCCGCACAAGCTGTACTGGATGCCTTTACTGAAGACAATTCTTTACATGATTGGAAACACAATAACTACAACACCGATGCTTTAGCCGCCGCCCTGCGTGCTGCGGCTGATCAAGTGGTGCCACAAGCACTCTGTGTCTACAACGCTGAGTCAATCTCAATTCGCTCTCAGCTTCTTGCCATAGCCAACGAGCTTAAAGCCCAGTAACTATTATTTCTGAATGCTTCCCTCATTAAGAACAAATCAACGCAACATACTGCGCTTAGTCGCACAACATGAACAAAGAAATCCTGACATTCCTTGTTACTTAGGAAAAGTCACAGCATCGCGCAGAAACGTCTTCCTTAAGGCTGTCGCTTCTCTTGAGGAGAAACAACTGATCGACATCGAACGAACTGGCTCGAACTTCCAAGCGTGGAAAGTTAAGTTGCTTGTCCCTGTAGAGGCGATTATCTAAAGCTAAACTCCTAATTTGAAATAAATTAGGAATTCGTTAGGAGTTCTGGCCGATGGTCTGGCGTGTCTGGGCAAAAGCTCTTGGTGAAAAAGCATCAAAGTGCTCGAAAGAATCGGACCGCGTGGCGTTGATCCGCACTCTAATCTTCGTTAGTTACCTAATTACAAACGTATTTATCATCGCCGGAGTTATCCGGCACTGGAATGATGTTGACTACAATGAGCCTAGAAGGCTTGAGCGTACCGAATAACACGGAACGACGTGTTGGTTCCGGTGTTTGCAAATGCGTTAAATTCGATCTGACCGCCTGTGATCACGCCACTGTAGGTAGCCAGAAGACCGCTGCTGAACACGGTTCCGTACTCAGACGTGTACACATCAGCACCGTTTTGCACCAACTTAACTTCGCTGGAGTGCACTTCCCTACCCCGCTTGGCTTGCACCGAGTAAATCACGGTGCTGTAATCGCCGCTAGGAAATGTATCTAACTGAAGCCCGGCAGTCGAGAGGCTGGTTTTTTGATCGAGGAACCCAACCGAACCTTCAGTCGTCGGGAAGGGTGAATTAACTGCGTACTGATATGCGAGACTCGCGAGACTCAGGGCTGCATTACCTGAAGCTTGAGCGTGGCCATCAATACCTAGCGCCCCGTTTACAAAAATAAGACCGCTGGGACTCGCGGCGAGATTGATGTCAATTCGTGCGCCAGTTTCGACAACACCGCCGCCAGACAAACCGCTGCCTGCAGTCAGTTCGCCACCGATAACCCCTGCACCGGGTGGCAGTTGGTTAATGACACCACTGACTAAAACTAGCGGACGGTAAGAAGCCATTGCGTCAGTTCCTCCTTAACATAATAGCCGATTAGCTATAAAGAATAATCGGAGGTTGAATTTCAACATCCAGTTCGCTGTTGCTCACGGCATAACCAACGGGAACAGCAACCTGATACTGATCGGTTCCAGATGCGCTGACCGTGCCGGACGCCGTGCTGTACCGGGTAATTTTCCCTGAGAACTTGGACAAGTAGTAGTAGTTGCCGGGAACCAGAGAGACATCGGCGGTTAAATTGGCGCTGCCGATAGACACGATGCCGTCGGTGCTGACCGCCACGCCGGAACCCGTGGGAGCAGCCTGTGTTGTGGCGCCGATCACACCATAGCGCGTTGCAGCAACACCGCTAATTGCAGATGCTTTAAAGACTCGTGTGCCGCTGACGTAAACAAAATCACCTTGAATTAACGTCTCGCCGGCTGTATAACTCTGTGCGGCGGGCAGTGTTAACGAAACACCTTCACCGTCCAGCACCCATACGTCAGTGCCACCAGAGTTAAAACTCTGAAAACTACGGGCGAAGATATTCCGATTAGCCACAGTAATTCAGCCCCTTATGGTTATTTTAGAGCCTTGCGGCTTCGATATGATACGGAGCGCCATTAATTGCGATTGGATATAACAAATTGGGCGTCAGTGTTCCACTCATGATGATGTTGTTGTGATTTGAGATTCGCTCGACCGACAGACCAGATGCGCAACGCAGCACGGATGTTGTCAGTAGAAACGTGCCGTCCGCCGCGTGGGTGAACAACGCGTCGGTCGAGGGTACAGCTTTGACGCCGTTCTGATAAATTCCGCTTGCTTGGATGTACCCACGGGTATGGGTCCAGGTGCCAGAAATCGTGTCGCCGGCTTTTAGGACGTAGGCGCCGGATACGATCGGGTTGTTTAGGGTATTAATTGTTGAATTTAAAGTGTCCAGTTGCGCTTGGAAGTTGCCGCTGGACGCCACAATGCGCTGGACATCCGTGGGCTGCACACCGTACGGGAAGGCAGCACCACGAATGCGCTCAACGTCTTCGATCGAAATGCCAAGGTTACGTAGCGCTTCGTCCCTGTTGGGCAGATCCGCTAAGTTCTCACTTCTAACTAAACCAATCGGCATCTCGACCTGAACGCTAGACCTTTATAAAGTCTAGCTGACTGTGCACCGAATCACTCTTCGGTTTCAGCCGCTTCGACTTCCTCTTCGGGTTCGAAGTTCAGAGTGTCGACAATGTTTTGCAGGGCCTCGGCTGCCATTTTCACCAGCGGCACGTCACCGGTCAGGCGAGCGCTTGCGTAGGAATTTACAGCAGCGACAAGCTCGCTCTTTTTGCAGGCCATTTGGGTTAAAAAACTCTGCGTCAGTTTACTGCCCACCGCGTGGTTTGCAGCAGGCAGTAAACCGTACTTTCAGATCAAGCCCAGGGCAGACCCGATTCGTTCACA
>JACCDY010914287.1_pt1 | contig 89613 bp, 89 predicted proteins | sample 7446391 | NCBI WGS metagenome assembly JACCDY01 (sample SAMN15323451, study PRJNA562643) | freshwater metagenome | isolation source: river surface water | place: USA:Blue River Watershed | collected 2017-08-18
AGCTGTATGAGTCAGACGGCGCATTTGATCGATTTGTCTGGGTTGAATCTCAAGCGTTGCAAAACAAGCCTGACGGACTCGATATGACAGACAAGCGCCTTTGCGCTCTTTTGTCAGACCGAAAGCTAAAAGAGTTTCTGATCGCAGCAGTCATTGCCAAAAAGAACATTGCAGTAGTTGGTGACACAGGCTCAGGCAAGACAACGCTGATGAAGTCGATGTGTGAGCACATTCCATCGACAGAGCGATTGATCACCATTGAAGATGTGCGCGAATTGTTCTTACCGAAGCACGACAACAAGGTTCACTTGATTTACAGCAAAGGCGGGCAGGGCGTTGCCAACGTCACGCCAGCTGACTTGATTGCATCGACGATGCGAATGAAGCCAGACCGTGTTTTGCTTGCAGAGTTGCGCGGCGGTGAGGCGTTTGACTTCTTGAAGCTTTTAACCACCGGACACTCAGGGTCAATCACGAGTTATCACGCTGAGAGCTGTGCGCTTTCCTATGAGCGTTATGTGTTTATGGCGAAGGAACACCCAGATGCCGCAATCTTCACCGATGTTTCGTTGAAGCGCTTGGTGTCTCTGACGATTGATGTCGTGATCCATGTCACCTGCAAGAAGGTATATGACGACAAAGGTGAGGTTAAAGGCGTTGATCGCTTCGTGACTGAAGTGGACTTTGATCCAGCCAGAAAACTTGCGTTGCAAGTTGGTGAAGGGACGCTCCATCATGCGTGATTTCAAACAACACCAGCACGTCATGGCGACTATCGTCATAGTCGGACTTGTGATCGTTTGGCTTTACTTCACAGTGTGGGGATTCAATCTCTTTGGTTCCATGGAGTTTCCAAAGTCCCCGCTCACCATCCTTGAATACTTCATCAATTACGGATTTTCTAATCGACGATTTAACCTCTCGATTGAGTTGTCTTTTGCTGTAGTTTTTGTTATCGGTCTTCTGACCTTGATTACGATTTACAAAGACCGTCGCGCCCTTCACGGTGACGCACGTTTTGCAACACTCAAGGAAATTGAAGAAGCCGGACTTTTGGGTAAGCGAGGCCTCATCCTCGGAAAATTCAAGGGGAAATATTTAGTATTTGATGGTCAGCAGTTCGTGTTGCTTGCCGCTCCCACGCGCTCAGGAAAAGGCGTTGGTTGTGTGATTCCAAACTTGCTCAACTGGCAAGAGTCAGTTGTTGGTCTCGACGTCAAACTTGAAAACTGGCAATTGACCAGCAAGTTCCGTCAAGAAATTCTTGGGCAAGAGACCTACCTTTTCAACCCCTTTGCGGTAGACCGCAAAACGCATCGCTGGAATCCGCTAGACAGCGTCAGTCGGGACCCGTTCATTACTCCCGGTGATGTGCTGCAAATTGCTCAGATTTTTTACCCAAGCAAAGAGTCTGACAAGAATCGATTTTTCAACGATCAAGCGCAAAACCTTTTCCTTGGCTTGACGCTGTACCTCATCGAAACAAATCATCCCTGTTGCTCGTTGGGAGAAGTGTTTCGTCAAGGCTCCGGCTATGACAAGTCGCTGCCAAAACACATCCACGACATTTTAGGAAAAACCCCCAATTTGAGCCGCCAATGTCGCGACGCTCTGAACCGTGCTTTGTCAGCCCCAGAAGAAACATTTGGAAATATCAAGTCAAGCTTTGATGCACCACTTTTGATGTTTGCAAACCCAATGGTGGATGCCGCAACAAGTGCCAGCGACTTTAGCCTTGCCGATATTCGCCGCAAGAAGATTTCAATCTATTTCGGTATTTCACCCAACCGCCTAGAAACGGCCGCACGACTCATCAATTTGTTCTTCACTCAAACAATCAGTTTGAATACAGGCGTGTTGCCAGAAGCAGACAAGAGCCTGAAATATCAATGCTTGGTGCTGCTCGATGAGTTCACAGCATTTGGGCGAGTTGGCATTGTTGCTAAGGCCGTCTCATACATTGCTGGCTACAACTTGCGATTGCTGACCATCATTCAAAGCAAATCGCAAATCGAAGGCGAGGGCCTTTATTCAAAAGCCGATGCTCGCAACATGATCACGAACCATGAAGTGCGGATTATTTTTCCACCGGGTGATGACCAAGAAGCAAAAGATGCGTCGGAAATGCTTGGCTACTACACAACCAAATCTGAATCTGTTTCGTCCAACCATAGTGGCCACTTCTTGACGGTGAACGGCAACTCATCTGGTGGCACCAGCATCAGCGACCAGCGCCGCGCACTGATGATGCCTCAAGAACTGAAACAAATGCCTTCATCGCAGTCAATTATTGACAAGCAGGGCACCCCTCCCGTGCTGTGCGACAAGGTCCGCTACTTCGAAGACGCGGTGTTTATTGACCGCCTCAAGTCAGTGTCTCCATTGCTTGCGGAGCTTGGTCGCAAAACCCCAACTAGAGACCAACTTGATGCTGCTCGCATTGCGGGAGAGCTTGCCTCATTTGTTCCCAATGTTTTGCCACAAACCATTCCAGATAACCAACTTGACTCAGAGAAGGAGAACGACGTGTTCGCGAATATGACAGAAGCAGAAATTGAAGCTGCAGCAGTTGCGCTCGCCGCAAAGCTCCCCGACTTTGCCGCCCTTGATACCCACGCTGATTTCAAGGCAGTGGTTCAAGAAGAGTTTTTCAGTATGTTTTTTCCATCTGGAGGTGCCAGCCATGCGCGCATCTGAACTTAAAACTAATTTTGCATTGAATTCCGATGGCTTGCCATCTGTGCGCTCAGAGCTGCGCGAACAACTTCCCTTGCCTCTGCCAAACTTTGCGGGCGGTGAGTCTGTGAGCGATTCTGGTTTTGATTTAGGCGAGTTCAGCGAACAGGTGCCAGCTACTCAAGAAGTGGCCGAGTAAATATGGCAACCGAACAACAACGTCGCGACGTTCGTCAAGAGTTGACGGACGAACTGATCAAGCTAATTGAGACAGGCACGGCCCCGTGGCAAAAGCCTTGGGACGCAACTGCAGCAGCTGCAGCATTGCAACTTCCTCAAAATCCAGTTACTGGTAAGCCATACAAGGGCGGCAACTCTATTCAGCTCTTGATCGCTGCCTCGAAAATGGGGCAGGGCGAAGACCCTCGTTGGTGTACGTACAAACAAGCCCAAGCCGAGGGCTGGCAAGTCAAGAAGGGCGCTAAAGCGCAAACGATTCAATACTGGAAATGGGATCGTGAAGAGAAGCGACCTAACCCCGTCACTGGAAAGTCAGAAACCGTTTCTGTAAAGCTTGAAGTTCCTTCCGCTTTCTACGCATCGGTATTTCATGCATCGCAAATTGACGGCATCCCGGCGTACGAAACCCCAGCAATGGTCCGCGAAGAGTGGGAAACCGTTGAGCTGGCAGAGAAGATCATCGCGCAAAGCGGTGCTCGCATTGTTCACGACCAGTTAGACCGAGCTTTTTACTCACCAAGCGCAGATGACATTCATATGCCACCACGCGCAGCGTTTTCTTCTAGCTTGGATTACTACGAAGTTCTGTTGCACGAAATTGGTCACTGGTCTGGGCACGAAAGTCGCCTTAACCGTAATTTGAGCGGTGGTTTCGGTAGCGCCTCTTACGCACGCGAAGAGCTTCGTGCTCAGCTCGCCAGTTTGTTCATTAGTACTGAGCTTGGTGTTCCATTCAACCCAGAGCGCCACGCTGCGTATCAAGGTAGCTGGATTGCTGCTTTAAAAGACGACAAAAACGAGATTTATCAAGCAGCGTCTCAAGCCCACAAGATTGCAGAGTTTGTGATTGGCTTGAGTCAGTCGCCCACCCAAGAGCAAGCCCAGGAAGCAGCTGTGCATGAAACGCCCGTAGTCGAGGCTCAAGTCCTTGGCTATGGCGTTCCACCTCAGAAGGATCGTGTCATGGCCACCCAAGAATCCGAAAAAATCACGTACGAACAAACGGCTGATGCACTCAGCTTCATCTCACCCAACACCGGGCGCGATGTGTGGGCCAAGATAGGCATGGCCATCAAAAGTGAATTTCCCGGTGAAGATGGTTTTTCGTTGTTTGATAACTGGAGCCAAAGCGGTGAAAGCTATAAGGCTTCATCAGCAGACGCCACTTGGAAAAGCATCAAGGCCGATGGTGGTGTAACCATTGCCACGCTTCTTAAAGAAGCCATGGATGGAGGCTGGAAACCAGACCAGCAAACGCAAGAGCGCATGAGTCGGCCAGCACCAGCGCCAAGTCCAGAACGCGTCGAGGCCGCCGCCAAAGAAGCCGCACTCAAGCTTGCAAAGCAAGAGCAAACGGCCGCACAAGCTGCAGAACTTTGGGATGCGAGCACGCCAGATGTGATTACACCGTATCTTGACCGCAAAGGCGTTGGCAGCTACGGCCTTCGCTCAATGCCCAATGGAGTGCTTTTAGTGCCTTTGGTGGACGAAGAGGGCAAGCTATGGAACGTACAACGAATTCTGACGCAACGCCCAGAAAACGCAGACACAGATAAGTTTTATCTCAAAGACGGTCGTAAGTCCGGCTTATTTCATCTTATTGGTGAGATTTCTGATGATCGTCCAATTATGTTTAGCGAAGGGTATGCCACTGGTGCGAGTCTCTATGAGGCAACGGGTAACCCTGTTGTTGTGACTTTCGACTCCGGTAATTTGGTTCGCGTCGCGAAATTGTTCCGTGGTTTTTATCCGCAGAAACCAATGGTTATCTGCGGGGACGACGATGCACAAAACACCCATAACGCTGGCCGCGCAAAGGCGATTGAGGCGAGCGCAGCGATAAACGCTCCCGTAGTTTTTCCGACTGCAGATGGCTTTACGGGTAAAGACTTCAATGATTTACATGACCAGTACGGACACGAGACTGGTGACCAGCTGATTAATGCCCTTATTGGGCAGACAAGTCCAGTTGTTGAACCCGCTTCAGCTTCTGGGCATGAAAGCGTGGCCACACCCGTCGAAGCTATTGCCCCGGTCGATACGCCATTAACGCCTGAAGTCAAGCAAGCATCACCAAAAATTGAGCCACCTGCAGTAGAGCCCGATTCAACTGACGCTACAGCTGCCGGATCATCGGATGAAAAGGCAGCAACAGGGTTGGCCAACTCTGTTGAGAACGAAGACATTACTCCCGTTGTTGCACCAACAATCGGTGGCGTTGCCCTGTTTGACACAGTGATGGCACACCTCAAAGAGCAATTTTTGTTTGCCGAGGGGAGATTTTATTTCCGTGACAAAAAAACCACCTTGGCTTTTATTGACGACGGCAAGACATTCAAAACTGAGCACAGCAGTCCAGAAGTAGTTCAAGCCATCGTTGCGCTCGCACAAGCCAAAGGCTGGAAACAGCTGCACCTAAATGGCACGCCTGAATTTTTGAGCCGGGCATGGATTGAGGCTTCGTTAATCGGCTTAAAAGTAACTGGATACACACCAGAACCCGTTGACCGTGCAAAGCTCCAAGAGCGCATTGCGGTGATGGTTAAAGATGGCATAGCAGTCCCCACAGTGGCGCTTAACCAAGCCACTGAAGTCAACCCTGTCCGCAACAACAACCCCACCCCATTGGTTGCCAAAAATCAAAGCGGTGAACCCGTGATGGTTTCTCAGATTCGTGCTGAGTTGCGTGCAAAGGGCGTGACTGAAGTTGCGGCCGTAGAGACAACGATTGCATCGCTCTCATCGGTTTTGAAAACGCCACGAGCCTACGTTGGGGTTTTGCTGGAGCATGGCTCTGCTCCCTACAAGTTCAACAAAGATGACAAGCGCAAAAACTATTACGCCAAATTGAAAACGAATAAGGGCGAAGAGGTGATTTGGGGTGTTGACATCGAGCGTGCGATGCAAGAAAACGCCCCACCTATTGGTGAAACGATCTTGTTGGCTTACCAAGGTTCAAAGCCTGTCTCAGTAAAAGTGGACGTTAAAGACGACAAAGGTCTTGTCCTTGGACAAGAAGACATTTCGACGAATCGCAACGAGTGGCTGGCTGAGACGATCCAAAAACTACATGAAGACGCTCAAGTTGGCGTTGTCACACCAAAGGTAGAGACACAACCCCCCACTACTGGACCAAGTGTTGACGAAGTTTCAAAGAGTAAAGGTCTTGAAATTGTGTCGCGTGCCATGGCGATCAACAAAGTTCCCAAAAATATTGCAGCTTCATCGATCGCAGCAGTTGCAGACGGCATCCAGTCATCTAACCAAAACATAAACGGCCAGCACTCGGTGAAGTTGCAAAAGATCACACCAACACCAGCTCCTCAGCGCGTTACCCCGATTCGTTGAGAAACCACATGAAAAAACTGACACCCCTAATTCTTTTGGTGCTCACTGCTTGCGCCAGTTCGCCACCGCCACCGCCACCGCAGGCCTTTGGTCCGGTAGCAAAGATCAACACCGATGAAGAAGCACTAGCGGAGCTTATCCGAGCTGCCCGCGCAGGCCTGCCGCACCGAACGCGCTATACGGCTGAACGTGGTGCCGATGTGCGACGTGTTTTGGCCACTTGGACTCGTCAAGCACAGATGCGCTTGGTATGGAACACAAAAACGCAAGTCACAACCATTGGTGGCATTGATGAACCAGACATTCGTGCTGCCGTGCTTGCACTGGCAGTACTACTCAAAGATGAAAACAACCCACTCATGGTGGAGTTTCCAGACAAGACAACGGTTGTCGTTTCAGATTTTCCGAACAAGTGAGGCCCACATGAAATTGAATAAACAAAACCTTATCGCCATTAGCGCGATTGCATTTCTACAAGTTGCCAGCGCAACAGAAGCAAAAAGCTCAAACTGTCCTGAGGTTCCACCCGGCGCTGTGATTCTGGGCAAATATTGCCCCCAGCCCATGATTGCGACGGTGGATGAGTCCACCTCACAAGAGACTACGGGCGATGCTGGGACGATTGGGTCGGGCTCTGCGCAATCAACGATTTCTGGCGTTGTCGTCAATCAACCAGTTGCAGCAATTCCTGCGGCACCAGTCATTCCTCCGCTCGTTATTCGTCAAGGCGACCGCGTCATGCCGACTCTGAAGACTTGGCTTGCGTCACAGTCAATCGAGTTGGTCTGGGCAGCGTCAGCCACAACATCCGGTCGCGTCCGTGATGTGGTCCTAGAAGACGATTTCCAAGCAAGTGCGGCAGACGTTCAAACCGCATTGAACGAGGTCTTGGAGCCATTTGGCTTTGAGGCTGAGATCGCAAAAAACAGCGGTGCCGTCAAGCGTGTCACTGTTCGCAATTCGCGCAACGGCCTTTAATTTGGAGCTCTTCATGACAAACAAAATTTCCCGCACAACTTTTGCTCTTACACCCATTGCTGCCATAGCTCTTCTTGCTGGTTGTGCCAGTGTTGATAACTACAAGAATGAAGTTACAGATCGCGCGAAAAAATACTCTGATAGCCCCATTAGCGGTGCAACAACGGTTCGAAGCGTCGAACGATCAATTCCACGAGGCGTGGAAGTAGAAGACGTCGACGAACGGCAAGCCGTCACCATCTCTGTAAAAAATGCGAACTTTTATGACTTGATTGTCAAAATGTCAGATCGTCTTGGATATGGGACTTCAGCACTCGCAGCCGTTGAATTGCAACGAACAGTGACTCTTGATTTGCGGGGGCAAACTATTCAACAAGCGATGCGTCAAATTGCATGGCAAGCCGGATATGCCATCGTAATCAACGAAACAGATCGCACGGTAACTGTTGCACCAGAAGCAACAGTCGTCTTTCGAGTCCCATCTGAAGACTTGAAAAAAATGCTCTCTACAAAATTTCAGTACGGTGGTAGTCCTGTATCTGGTACGAGCACAAGCGCTACATCCTCCGGTACTGGATCATCTATTGGTGGGTCGTCAATCAATCCAATTGGTGCATCATTTGCTGTTCAAGGCGAATACTTGAATGCACCTTCCGCCTTCAAAACATTCGTTGAGAAGCAAGCTGGCCCAAACACAACTGTAGAAGTCTTTGCTGAATCAGGATTAATTTCAGTTCGTGGTAACGGCCAAGCCCTGAAACGCATTCACGATTTTCTAACCAAGTATTCTTACGATGCTCGTCGCCAAATTGAGATAAATGCTCGCTTGGTGGAAGTGTCCCTGACCAATGAATTCAAATACGGCATTCAGTGGGATAAGGTGATTAACGCTGCTGGCACTCAGAAAGTAGGAATTAATACCCTTGCTACAGCTGGCACAGCATCTACCAGTTCCTTATCGTTCACCAGCGCTTCAATTACTAGCGTCGTGAAAGCGCTTGAGAACTTCACGACCGTTGACGTTTCAGCAACACCAAAGCTGATCGTTGCGAATAACTCATCAGGCGTGTTTTTCAGTGGTACGCAAAAGCCTTACATGCCACAGGTGACTAGCACCACTACACCAAGTGGGACAGGTACAACTACCTCACAAAGCGGTACTGGCGCCTATGCTCAAGACGGCGTCAACTTGGCTGTCCACGCCTCCATTTTGGATGACTCTAACGCTAGCCTCACCATCGTGCCGTCTAAGGTGACTTTGGGCTCCTTGCAAAAGTTTTTGAACGACCAAGTGCAGATGTACGAGCAGTCAGTGCAGAACGGTGGTCAACGCATTTCCATTCAGTCTGGCCAGACTGTTGTTATTAGTGGCACACGCACTTCAACAAATAACTCATCAAAACAGGCTGTACCAGGTCTGGTTGAGATTCCCGGCATTGGTGCCTTGTTTGCAGGTAACACCAAAGATGTTGCAGCACGCGAATCTGTTCTGATCATTAATGCTCGCATCCTTCGTCCAGCCCCAATGAATATCGTGTTTTCGGAGTCAATCTGATGTTAGCACGGTTCACTAAAAAGCAGTCTACAGAGCCGAACGACGTGCGGCTCTGGTTGTTCGTGCGAGAAGGTGAGAAAGACACTTACTGGCCATTGAGCAACGCTACAAAAGCCGATGCGGGATCGCTCATTGGCAACACCCACGACTCACAACCCCCTGCTGAGGATGAGTTGGCAGACATCATCAGTTTCTTTCCTTTAGAAGACTTGGAGATGCGTGCCCAAAAGCGCGAATCGACACCCGCCTTGAATAAGCGGCTGATGGCTGAGGCTGGCATTCGATTGATCGCTTGGCGACAAACGCTTGGTCAGTCATCATCAAAGCGAGAGTCCATCATGGACTTTCGCGGTGAACTCAATAAGCTGTCCAAGAGCCTTGCCAAAGCCATTAGAAGCGGCGAGAAAGCACCAAAGGGCGAAGAGTCCCAAACGAGTGCTCAAGATCGAACTCGTGGCCTATCCAATAGCGAATGGTTGTATGCCACCCCTGCCGATCGCATGGCTACGACTTCAACGAAGTCTCGCATTTGGCCCGGCCGCGCCATTCTTCGGAATTTGCTTGCTCAAGCCTGGGCCGAGCAACCTCAACCGCAAAGTCCATATGTCACCGGGGTGGTGTTTCAAGGCATAGATCACACGCTAGTTGTGTTCTTCAAGGCAACAGAAGCTGGAGAACTTGAGTCCATGGTTTCGGTCAACTTGACCAATTCTCCGACCGGGACTGATGAAGACCGTGCGTCAACGAATCAACTTCGTTTAGAGCAAGCTCTCCAAAACTATCTTCAGCACGTTCGTTTAGCAGCTCTCGATTCGGCTAGCGAATTTCCTGCGGACCGGATTTGTTTGTTTGACAGCTCCGAGTTTGTTAAGCAGATTGGCGGTCGTCAGAACAACACTGTCGTGCGCCCATATCCCACAGAGGTTGAGGTGTTTGGTGTTGGCGTCACTAAATGGTGGAAGCTATCGACACAACTTACAGCGCTCAGCCTCATTGGAGTCGTTCTCACGAGCGTTTATGCCGGGGCTTCAATTCAATGGTCTAAACACCACTCATCGAGCGAAGCGGCAAAGCTCAGCATTGCCAACGATGAATTGAGAACCGCCACCATTGCTCGCTGGAGGGCAATCACTGAAGAAGGCTCAATTCCCATCGCCCAAGCACTGAAGCTTGCGCAAGAACTGCATCGTGATGGCCTTCGCTTAGAAATTGATGCAGACCGCGATTCTCTACGAATCAAAGTAATCGCCAAAGTTGTTGATGCTTCAAACACGCCAACGGCGTTGACAGACTTGATGAGCATAGCGCCCCCTAAAAGCTGCACCCGTCGTAACCCTGAAACCAACACACAGCTCTCTGAGCTTTACATCACCTATGAATGCACGTCTGTTGACTACGGTATTTCTTCTCTGCTCGCTGGTAGTCGCTAAGACAGTCATGCAGCCAAAGCTGCGTGAACTGGCCTTGGCAAACGGCGAAAGTGAAAGGCTGTCCATGTCTATGGCCACCACGAATAAAGGCTTGTCTTTTGTCGGTAGGTTTGCTGAGAAACCAGCAACTAATCTGAGCATTGACAAAGTTGCTATTCAGGCTATGTCACGCCTTCACCATACAAATCATGACTTCGGCGTCGTGATGACGGATGTCTCAGCAGGCAATATTGTTGGTGGTCAAAACGTAGTTTCCATGCAGTCACTGCAGGGCCAAAACGCAGCCACTGGACTAATGTTTCAGGAAATCAATATAAAAGGCTCTTATGAGTCTTTGGAAGAATTCCAAGGCTTCATCCAATCGCAAATCATCGACCATGGTGGTTCCATCAGCTCAATGAAGATGCGCGGCTACAGCTTTGACATGAAAGTTCAGCTATTTGGCCGTGCAGAAGACCAGAAGGCAGGTGCGTGATGGCTTCAGGTCCTGTCTTTTTTAACCTTCGTAGCGCTTCTTCGAAAAACGAAGGCAAGTTACCGGCTCCTGCGGCAACCCCACGGCCAATAAATATTGGGAAACCAATTCTCGCTGTGGCGACTCCACAAGTTGATGAGACACAAAAAATGGCCAGTGTCACACCACCATTTGTGTCCAATAACTCCATTGTGGAGTCGGCCGTTGTTGTTCAGGCACCAAATCCAGAGAGCACTCTTCAAAACTCTATGGAGCAGGCGCTTCGCACCGAAGGGGTTAGCGAAACCCATATCGGTATCTTGCGCCGCCGACAAGCTCTCACGAATGAGCCAATCACTGAAATCATGCGCTCGTCGGAGTATGGGTTTTTACCCCCTGAAGGTGTGGCTCGCGTGTTGGCCAAGGTCAGTCAGATGGATTATTTCCCGCCAAGCCAAATTGATGCGGTGCCAGCTGTAGAAATTTCAAAAGCACTCAAGGATCATGGCATTGCTTTGCCATCGAAATTTGAGGGTGTGCTGCCGGTGAACTTGATCACAGAAGAGAACGGTTCTCAAACGCTCGTGTTAGCCGTGAGTGAGCCATCCAAAACATTGGCAGGCTCACGCTTATTCAACGGTTTGCCCCACGTCTATAAGGTGGCTTCAGAGCGCACCTTGTCGACTATGTATCGCCGTTATTACTCAAACTCTGATGCAGACACGATGAAGTTGTTTGAGCAGTTGTCTAGCGTGAAGGTTGATGAAGAAGAAGCTCAATCGCTACTTCGCAGATTTGTGCTCTCTTTGATGCGCCACGCATGTTATGCGGGGGCATCTGACATTTCGTTTTCACCTTCGGCAACCAAGTCCGGCGGTGACGTGCGCTTGAAAATTGATGGTGTTGGCCAGCTCTTCACATTCTTGCCGTCTGAAATTTGGAGCCGGGTCATTACGCACCTTGTCACCACGTGTGGTGCCCAAGATAAATTACCACTCGGCCCCGTGGATCGCCGCTTTGTATTTCAAGAGACAGATGCTGAGGAGTTTGGGGAAATCTCTCAGCGCTATGGCTTTCGCGTCATCTTGATGCAGCGCAACGAGACAGACAACACCCTTGTCACCATCGTGATGCGTATTCTGGACCAACAGGCCGACACCGCTGAATTGAGCACACTCGGTTTTGACCCAGAAACTTTGAAGTACATCCGAGACAGCAAGAACCGCGCGACAGGTCTTTTCTTGGTTACTGGCCCTACAGGTAGCGGAAAAACAACCACCCTTTACGCGACTTTGAACGAGATTGACCCAATTTCCCGATGGGTTCAATCCATCGAAAACCCGATTGAGTATTCACGTGGTCTTTGGATGCAGTTTCAAACGCGTCAAAACGCAGCCAAGAACGACCCAAACGGAGGCAGCGATGAGGCAAAAGGCGCTCACGACTTACTCAAGGGCTTACTTCGTGCTGCCCCAGATGTGATCCTCTTTGGAGAGATTCGTAAGGGCGATATTGCCGAACAACTCGTAGATGCAGGTAACACGGGTCACTTGGTTTTCTCAACACTCCACAACAACGACGCTGCTTTGGCCATAAGCCGTCTTCGCAGTTTCAACCTCGATATGAGTGCGATTGCCAGCCTACTTCTCGGCATTTTGGCTCAGCGCTTGGTACGCACACTTTGCACGTGTGCTGTCGAAGACCACCGTGTAGACACCTTGACCGTTCTAGGCAACCTGCCATTTTTAGACGAGCAACGCACAGGCAAGCCCATCAAAGCAAAACGTGCCATGGGTTGTCCAAATTGCCACGGTACAGGTTTTCGTGGCCGTCGCATGGTCTATGAGCTCCTGCGCGTGACGCCACGTGTACGCGAGCTGATCGAAAACGGAGCTTCACCTAGCCAAATTGCGCGAGAGGGCATCAATGAGGACCGCACGCTTGTGGGTAATGCGCTGCGTTTGGTCGCCGATGGAATAACCAGCATCGATGAAGTGAAAAAACTCGGCCCACTCAAAGAGGCATCTTAATCATGAACTTGACATTCGCATTCTCAGCACGCCAGCCAGTCGGCACAAAAACAGTTTCGGGACTGATTACAGCCGAGTCAGACGTTTTTGCCATGGCCAAGATCAAAAGAATGGGATTCATCAATCCGGTTGTCTCACTAGACATCATGCACACGCTGGCCTCGGGTTTTGGCTTCTTCAAGCCAGACGACTTTGATCTGCGAGAAAAGGCCCGGTTTTACGAGACCATTTCTAAACGGATCAAGCTAGGGGGCACTTTTAAAGACGCTCTAGACAGCGCCAAAGAGTACATCGAGGACGGACGTTTACTGTCGGCGGTTGCGATTGCCTCGGCAGCCCAAGAAAGCGGCCTTCGCCCATGGAAGGCCATGGAAATGGGCGGGTTCGCTCACCGTGATGTCATGGTTGTGAAGGCGCTCGACATGGTGGGCGGATTGGATAAGTCGTTTTGGGATTTGGCTCAAGAAGCCAAGCTCCGGCACCAGACCCAAAACGCTGTGCGCGGCGCTATGCGCATGCCACAGACCATGGCCATCATGTCTTATTTTGCGCTACCGCTCTTTTTTGGAGTTCTCGGCCCACAAATGCTGAGCTTCTTCAAAAAGCTTGGCTCAACCGTCAATATTCCACCTGACATTCAGGCGCTTTACAGCTTTGTTGGTGAAGTCAATGACAACCCGGTAATGTGGTTTTCGGCTTGGATTGCCATGGGTTTTGGCGCATGGATGTTGTTGAAGTCAACCCTTTGGCAAGAAATCAAATCACACATCAAGTCGTTCCACGACTTGGATTTGAAAAGTGAACACGCGCAGATTTGGAGCGTGTATGCCTTGATGTACTCGGCCAACATTGCGCCTCAAGAAATTTGCGCCATTCTTCGCCCCGCTTGCAAACTGACGGTCACTGGTGAATCCCTTTACGTCATGAGTCGTCGTCTTGCAGCCGGAGCGGACGAAATCAGCGCATTAGAAGCAGCGCAGTTTCCACGTTTTGTCAATGCCGGCTATAGAAGCGCCAAAGATTCAGGTGACTTGCCAGACGGCTTGAAATCGTTCTGCCAAATGCTTCAAGAAGATGTGCAGGTATTAACAGAGAAGGTGCAAGCCGTTCTCCAAAAGATATCACTCGCCATTGCCGTCGTATTGATCTTGGCTGTGTTCTACATCACCTATTACCCAATCGCTGGGCCAATGCTTCAGTCCCTTTAAATCCCAAACCTAACAGCTTACTCAGGAGAACCCCATGGGAAACAACAACCTTCCACGACTTGCCAACAACCCCACATCAAACGAAACAGGGGCCGCCCCTCTCTCTTTGGAGCACCGCTTGCAAGCAAATATTGTTGCTCGCAAGCAACGCGGCTTCACGCTTGTTGAATTGATTGTGGTTTTAGCCGTCATCGTGGTCTTGGCCACGTTTATGGCCTCGAAGTTTTCTGGCGACTCAAGCAAGGCTGTCAAATTATTCTCGGACATGAAAACCTTGAGCGATTCAGCACAACGTGCGGTGGTCGATTTGGGGGGCGTTCCAAACCGCCTCTCTGTGTTGTGGAACCGTACGGATGCGACCGCTGGAAATATGTTCAACGGTATCACCGCGACGAACAACTGGAGCGGACCATACATTGACCGCCAACCAACTGACGCAAACAACGCGATTACAGAGTCCAGCATCGGTGACGCAACAACTATCACGATTGCCCGTGAAGCTGCGAATGCAGCGACAAACGGCGGCAATTACACGTGGGTTTACTACCTGCGAGCATCCAATGTGCCTAACGCTGTGATAATCGAAGCAATTAAAAAGTGTGCAAACACAGACGTAGTTGCAAATGCCACCTTCGTCAATGGTCAATGTCGCGCTACGCTTGGTTCCGGTGCAACGGAATTTGGTTCGTTTGACGTCAAAGTCTCTGATTCACGTTAATCAGTAGCCGGACTAGCACCATGCAAAGCGACAAGAAATCATCTGCCCATATCGCCATCGATTGGGAAGGACTACCCAAAGACCACCCTGCACACCGTCAACGCGGCGCGGCATTTCTTCTGGTAGTAACGATGCTTCTTGGCGCAATGCTGGTGCTGGCAGGCTCATTTCGTGCCCGCGTCGTACATCAGGCACAAGTGACCTTTGAGCAAGACCAACGGCAATACCTTGACACAGTTATCAAGGATTCACACAACTGGTATCAACGTGTGGCTTTGTCCATCGAGGTCTCGGGTGACACACCAACAGAAGCCGATTTGCTTCAGCAAATTGCCCCAGAGCGTAGGTTTGGAGTTCGGGCCGCCATCAGCTCTCGACTTGGCTTGCCATGCTCAACAACGGCGAGCTTTGGAAGTTGCGTGCCATATCGAGTAATAGCAGTTTGGTTGCCGCCGATTAGCTCCCCAGATAACACCACGTTTAATCAAGCCAACGGAGCGCTCACGCCAGACCCAGCTGTTGCCGCAGCTGGAACAACACGAATTTTCGATACCAAGCTTTATCAACAAGGCCTGATGGTCCAGATTAGCGAGCTTCTCAAAACAACTGCCTCCCGATTGCAGAACTTTGCTCGTGCACAACAAAGCGTCATTGGCTCTCCATCATTTGAGAACTACTTCAGGTCCAGCGACTGTGGTCGCGCTATATCTGGGCACTTCCCATGTGTTGATACATATCAACCAATCACGAGCACAACAATTCCATCAATGCTTGGCTTGCTCAATAGCGATTTTCAGACCCCTTGGGGCGACGTCGTTCAGATTAGCAATCTTTTGGACAGCAATAACTCGTCAATGCCATTTAGCTTGTCAATTAAAGCCTCATCACCATGGGGCCAAACGGTCTCGTACCAAGTGCAACAAACCGACTAACCACGCAAAGAATCAACATGAATGATCAAGAAGACACCCGCAGTTTTTTGGAAGTTCTTACGGAGTTGCTGGCTGAGGAAGCAATCAGCGATGTTCACTTGCAAATCGACCACCCAATTTGGGTTCGTCGCAGCGGAGAGATGCAAATTGTGCGGAACTCGTGCGTGTCTGCTGTGGATTTAAACAATTGGCTGCAGTCTCGTTACAAAGATGCGTCACCAGTAACCCGAGTGCTAGAGCTTGGTGGCCAAGACGACTTTGCTCTGAATTTGGGAAATTTTCGAATCCGCGCCCATGCATGGATGTCTCAAGGGCAGCTCAACGTCGCAGTACGTCGGTTATCAAACGACATCCCTCCGATGTCAAGTCTTGGATTGCCAGCATCGGTTCAGCGTCTCATAGAGTCCCCCCAAGGACTTGTTTTGGTAACTGGACCCACTGGCAGCGGCAAATCAACAACCTTGGCCAGCATGATTGATTGGCTCAATGCGAATACGCAAAGCCACATCATCACCCTCGAAGACCCCATTGAATACGTCCACAAAGACCGAGCCTCACGCATGCGTCAGCGCCAAATTGGTGAAGCTGGAGACTGCGCTGATTTTGCGGCCGGGGTGATTGGAGCAATGCGAGAAGACCCCGACGTTATTTTGATTGGTGAAATGCGCGATGTCGAAACAGTCGAGGCAGCATTGAACGCAGCTCAAACCGGACACTTGGTGTTAGCAACGCTCCACACAAATTCAGCAACCGAAACGATCAATCGAATTTTGGCGTTCTTTACTGAAAGTGACCGTGAACTAGCCCGATCTGTCCTTGCCTCCGTTCTGCGCGGGGTTGTCTCTCAGCGCTTAGTCCGAACCAAAGAAGGTAAGCGAGTATTAGCACTTGAAATACTCATGGCCACCCAAGCGATTCGGGTTCACATCACAGGCGGACGAAACAATTTACTCATTCAAGAGATGAGTAGCGGTGCGATTGATGGACAGCTGACACTCAATCAAAGCCTGATAAAGCTTTTTAACGAAAAAATTGTGGATCAAGAAACGGCGCTCATGGCATCTAATGACCGCCCAGCTCTTGAACGCCTCTTGGGAGTGGCCGCATGACAACGAGGCCCGAGCAAATTTCAAAAGACGCCCCACACATGAAAAATCAGCGGGGATTTACCTTGCTGGAGATGATGTTCGCCATGGGCTTGGCCAGCATTTTGATCGTCTTGATTTCGAACGCTACTGGTCCCGGCATTACGTTCTTCTCTCGCGTAGAGACAGACAGCCGCCTTAAAGACTTGCGAATGGCGCTCACAGCCGCATACAACGACAACGCGACTACGGTTGATGCCGTTTCATCCGCCGTATTTACAACACCCGCAGGAACGCTTGCTCAACTGACACCAACAGTCAATAACTTGTGTGTCGGCGGTCCAACCACGTTTACTGCCATCGGCCGCTACCTAGCGACAAGTGCATCAGACATTTGGCATGACGGATTTGGGCGCAGCTTCTGCGTCTACATCACGCCCATGCAAAGCATCACGGTTAACTCAATCACATTCAACTATCACTCCGTGGCTGTCGTTTCAGCAGGCGTAGATGGAGCGATTGATGCAACCACCTCACTTTCACCTGTTGGCGTCTTGACACTAGGGGGTGATGACAAAGGAATTCTGATTGATGGTCGCGCCCTGATGCAAGACAAAGTCTCTCAGTCACTCGCGGTCGTGAATCGTTCGGCCGACGCTTACCAAACTTACTTCAACACTCGCTATCTGGCAAACACCACGCGAGATATTTCGATTGATTATTTCGCGAAGACTGACCGAAGTGGTAATGCATCGAGCAATTGGGATGTAAATGGCTCGATGCCCAACAGCGGCGGATCTGCCGTGAGCATGGCCGCAATCGGCGCACACACCGTACTTGGTTTAACTGCCTCAGATGTAACCGATGCATTCGGACAAATCTTATTGATTGACAACAGTTCTGACGACGTTCGCAATCCGCAGAACTCAACTACCGCACTTCAAACACCTGGCTACACAGCCCGAATCTCCACCGCCCTGCCAGGCGGTCAAACGCTTTCTCGCACCGTTGTCGGCGCGTATTAATTACCACCAAAGGAGTTTCCATGAAAAATCGCAAACCTAAATTGACCACAATCGCAGCCACTACCGCTTTGCTCGTTGCAGTTTTTGCACCGCTGTCAGCGAGTGCTCAGCTGGCAACGAAACCCTCAGAAACTTCGAGTGCCGGGGCAGGGCGAGGCTTTTTGAATCCTTCTCGCGATACGACACAAGCTCAAACCGAGGATAAAGCACCCGTGGCAGCAGCCGTACAACCACTGGAGAAGCCTTCCAATTTGCCAGTTGTTGCACAACCACCCAAACTCCCCACGGTCGCAGCAATGCCAAGCTCTAAAACTCCCATCGACACGGACTCGGCAATCAACCCATTGACTGGAAAATCATTCTCTGAAGAGCGCCTGACACGCCTACTCAATGCAAATAAGCTGGTTACAGACATTGCACGTCAGCAAGTGGCGCAAGCGCAGCTCCAGACAGAGCTTGAGTTAACGGGTGACCGCCGCCAAGCTGAAGCGGCCAAAATTCGCAGCGAGGTTATCAACGTGATTCCCAAGTCACAAGTACCTGTAAGAGATTCACTCAAAGCAGGCGAAGAATTCATATCTGGCCCCGGCAAGCGCGTAGCTGGTGGCGACATGCCACGCGTCCTACCCAAAGGTGTGATGCCATTTTCATTGGCGGCGCTTGGCACGCCACAAGGCACCAGCGGCAGCATTCGAATCGGCAATGAATCAATTCCAGCTCAAAGCTACTACGCAGGCAATGAAGCGCGTGTGACCTACGTCGACGCGCAAGTTGCAGGCGCTCGCAGTAATGGTGGCTCGGCTGGATTTCCAGCAATTCCTACGTTGTCCCCCAATCCCTCAGGTATGAGCACCAATTCAGGCTCATTCCCGTCAGGCTTCATTCCTAGCCCAATGCAACGTTAATGCGGCGAATAACCTGAATAGACGAGGCCTCGATGTCAAGTAATGTTCTTATTAAACACACCAAACACGCAGCGCAAGTTTCTGGACTTGCGCTACTAATGAGTCATAGCATCGCGAACGCTGCGGGGCCGACGGCCGCTATTGGTAAAAAAAATCGAACTGCGGCTTCTGTGATCGAAACGATTCCACTGAATGCAACCAATGCCACGTTTACGCTTTTTAGTGGTGCCGTAGGCTACAGCGGGCGCGGTTTACAAATTCAGCCAGACAACAACGCTTATGGGGCGACATCCATAGCTAGCGTGCCAATCATGCCTTATTCAAATGGGACGCGGACCAAGGACGAAATTGTTACCCAAGCCACCAATTTTTTGTTGCCATTTGCAACTGATGTGGGCGATTCGTTGAAAGCATGGATAGCCACCAACAACTACAAAGCAGGCACATTTGTCTACGAGCAGGAGCTTATTCCAAGCGGCGTTAATCGAGTGATGAAACTGGTTTGGCAACTTTCCGTGGCAGATGGCGGCCGCATCATGTATGGTGCTCCGCGAGTTATCGACGGAGATCCAACGTATGTCTACATTACCTACACCCCGAAGGCAGTAGCAGCTGGCCTTCCATCTAATTGGGCATTTGCAGACGCCGGAATTTTGAAATGGCAGTTACGCAAGCGTGATGGGACACCGCAAACTGACTGGACAAACATCAACACAAACGGCGCTTACGATGAACCAACGGCAGACGGCTCGGACCCGAACTTTGGCGCTAATTGTTTAGCAGATAAGCGGCTTAGTCCAACTTGTCCAACGGGCTATACAGATGCACACACGCTCATATCCGCGACGAGTAGTAATGGAGCGATCATTGACTACACCCGCAAATTACAACCTCAGTACACAGCCGCATCAGATGGATCTCAACAACCAAACATGGCCATCTCTTTCGATACGCGAGCGCTTCACCACAACAACAGCTGCACCAACGGCACGATTCGTACAGCTGGCCGCTACGGACTAACTCTCACAAATACTTTTGACCGGTTTGTTTTTGACGACACGTTAACTCCGCCTAGCATTGTTAAGAGAACCACTACAAATTCGTTCTCGCCTACACAGGGCTTTGATTACACGCAGACAACAGCACTTTCAATAAGCCAAATTCAGCCGCTGGTCATTAATCCGTTTGACCCCACAGGTCCCTTGGTATCAACATCTGTCGTGCCTGGTGTTCAATACACCGCGCCTATATATGAAGATGGTGATACAGGGCAAACAAGAGAATTCATAAACTACAACGGGGAATACCGCGTCTGCACATCTTCAGACCCTTGGATTCCGAATTTATATGCACACGGAGTTGGGTTTATTCATTGGGGCAGGACGTCTACGGTGCAGCAATGCGGCGGCCACTTTTGGTGGGGAACAGATTACTCGTTTGGAATAGATAGATCGACAGGGCAAGGTTGGACGGTTCATTGGTACTACGGAACACAAACACTTCAAACACCCGTCACCGTCCAAAGAGAAACGCTTCCTTGTCCGCAATAAAGGTAACTTATGAATAAAAATCTGAAACGATTTGTAGCTTCAACAATGTCGGTTGTGATGCTCACGACCAGCCTCCTCATTCCAACGGGGCAGGCCTTTGCAAGAGCTGACCCTTCGGTATATCAGTCCAGTGCCACCATTGGTCAATTTAAGCCAGATAGCACCTGCATTGCTCAAGGTGGCACAGTGGGGTGCGGGTATTACGAACGATTTGGCGACTTGGAAGGCGCTGGCCTGACTCGCGTAACCGTGCCCCGTGACAACTGGCGATTTATCGCACAGATGACCGGAACGGGGCGCACCGATAGCGGCAATTTCATGATTCAAGGCGAGGGCTGGATCACCCACGGCATTGAAGGCGTTGGGCGTTTGGGCCTTGAGCCCAATCAAGTGGCCATGATTTTGAACCGCGATGAAAACGGAAATCCACCGTGGGTCGTCGCTCGTTACTTTCCAGAGCAAGCGAAGCTCAAGATTGACGTTTTCAAAATCACCCGCGACGCGGCCGGAAGGCAGCAAGTGTGGGTGTCTAACTTCACGCCGCACCATGGTGAGCATTGGCGTGCTGCTCGACGATATGTCACAGAAGCCGAGCGCACCAACGTGGTCAAAGCGGGCTACAACCCGTTCGAAAAATTTAGGGGTTATGACGATGATCCTATGTTTCACAACATAGGCTGGGGCGCTGCTCAAGTCGCCCTTAGCCATGCGATGCAGTACCACGACTCTGTTTTTTCGCTTTACATCGAAACGACCAACAGGTTCTCACAAACTCAATCTACAAGTGGAAACTTTTTAAGAAAAACAGTTACGACAACGACAACAGGTTACGCGACCCCCAAGTTTTATTTGGCCATGCCTTTGAACATGAGTCCCGCTCGGAACAACATTAGTCCTAGTAACTTTGGAGTGATTTGTGTGACTGGTGCCACTACTTGCGATGATGAGGCCCACGTAGTCGCCGCAATGATTGCCCTAGAGCCTCTTGATGGTGGGAACATCCCCAAAATTGAACAACAGCTTTACTACAACGTGTCCACGTCAAGTAGCTGGACAACAGTGGCCTTTGCTTTGATGACTGCCGCCCTAACTTATGGCGCTGTTGGCATGTACGCGGCGGCGGCAGGTGGCGGAGCAACTGCAAGCACTGCGGCCGTTGGTATGTCTGCTGCAGCTGCAGGGGGTAATGCTGGAGCGCTTTATGCAGGGTATACGCAATTAACCCAAGGTGGATCGCTTGTGTCTCCACAACAAGGCTGGATGGGTAAAGTCGGATGGACCCCTTCGGGGGTTAGCAATGGCTCATCTACGGGGGCAAGTTGCACGAATGAGCACTGTGCAGGTTTGTATGCCGCGATTCAGCAACGCCATGTAAACACTGATGTTTTAGATGCGTCTAGTAGTGGTAATTTGCAAGCCACCAATCAGTTGATTCAAGGCAACTGCGATCCGACTTGGACGATTGCTCAATGCCGTGCAGCAGGTTTGAACGCTGGTACAGCACTGTATCGACCAGATAGCTACATTGAGGCAAAAACAGCTTATGCAATGAAGATGCGTGAGCGAGATTGCAAAACCCAAGGTCTTACAGGTAAGGAATTACGGCAATGCATAGCACCGCCAATTAGACGACCATAAGAAAGACCCGCCAAAAGGGGCTTTTCATTTGGTGGTTTTCTCTGGCCACTTAACTTCAATGCCTTGTTTCCACTCGGTTGCCTTTGCTAGTGGTGTTGATACAGAAGGCTGTCCACTTCGACCATGTAAGAAGTCATGAAATGTTTCTTTGTAGCTCCATCCATGACATTCAACGCCCCCCGTGATATTTCTGCTCAAATTAAAACCTAAAACTGTTGGAATTGGTGCGAGGGCGCCGATAAGAAAGCCTCCTGCGAATTTAGCCATACTTTTTGCTGAACTATCTAATCTGTCGTTTGGGTTGCCTGACCAATAGCAGTCTGGTGTTTCTTGCGCACTTTCAACACCTGCGAAGTAATCCCCTTTGGGACGTCTTAGATCTAGTTTTACGATGGCACCAGTTTCAAGTGGAATATTGTTAGATATGAATTCGTTTCTAACGAAAACCGCTCCATCCGAGACAATCCCAAGCTCCACGGACTTGAAATCGTTTAAGCGGTGGCAATAGAGTTTCTTATACTCATCTGGTAATCGTTGATCTTTGCTCTCACATGCACCACGGTAATTGGCTGATGCTGGTGAAATTTTGTTTACCTGCGCGTAAACGATCCCCGCTTTTTCTTGTGCGGCATCTATGTCTGATACACGTTGTTGCGTGGCGCACCCTGTGAGAAATATTGAGCAAATGACAGCAATTGCCAAGATTGTTTTTTCCATTTTTAGTCCTCTCAAAGTCTTGAGGTGTTGAGTTGAACGGCCCATAAACAATACTTACTTTTTTGTGTGGCGGTAAAGGCATCAACATTAGCCCATAGTGCCGGATGAGTTCATCTTCGGTGTCGGGTGGCAACAGTAGGCTTGCCCGCTCGGCGGCGGACAGGATCGAACGGCGTGGCATGCAGTCTCCTTCTTCTTGAAAACGAGGGATTTTGAGAGGCCACACCAGACCACCAACGTGACACGCAAAATCAAGGCGTTGTAATTCTCGAAAATAGTTCTTGAAATGCTATTCTCGATCCCTCACCATTGCAATGAGTTTCGATAAGAAAGGATGCCCATGCGACCGTCCGTTGTGCTTGACATGAAGCGAAGTGCAGTGCGCGAAGCGGTGAACCGCTTTCGCACGGCGAACCCGCGCGTCTTCGGCTCGGTGCTGCATGGCACCGACCGGGACGGCAGCGACATTGATCTGCTGATCGATGCACTGCCTGGCGCGACACTGTTCGACCTGGGTGGCCTGCAAGACGAGTTGGAATCACTGCTCGGCATTCACGTCGATTTGCTGACCCCGGCCGATTTGCCGCCGAAGTTCCGGGCCAAGGTACTCGCGGAGGCGCAGCCGGTATGAATGAGCACCGTCTTCCCGATTACCTCGATCACATGCAGCAGGCCGCAACCGATGCGTGCGGCTTTGTAGAGGGCTTGGCCAAAGAGGATTTCCTTGAGGACAAGCGAACCCAGCAAGCCGTCATCATGAGCCTCATCATCATCGGCGAGGCCGTCACGAAAGTGATGGATGGCTATGGCGAGTTCGCCCAGGCACACGGGCAAGTGCCGTGGCGCAATATGCGCGGCATGCGCAACCGCATTGCTCACGGCTACTTCGACATCAACCTCGATGTGGTGTGGGAGACCGTGCAGACAGCACTGCCGGAATTGCTCAAGCAACTGCCCACAGTGCGCCAGGATGCCGACGATAAAGACTGTAACGACGAAGGGATAGCGCCGTGACTGATTCAAAAAATTTCTCGTACTGAGCGCAATAACAAGCCCCTGCAAAAGTGGCTTGTTATTAATGAGGCCTGAACTGGACGGCTATTTTGCCAATGCTCCGGCAACAACGTTGAAAGCAGCCTGACTTTTGGTGGTCACATCCAACGAAAGGGATTTTTCGCCGGAGACAAAACCATCGGCAAAGTCTACGAAGTTCTGTAATTTAGCAAGATCTTCATCAAAGATTTCGGCAATCTTTTGGATGCTGAGGTCGTTAGATTGCATTTCCTTTATGCGGGCATAGTTTGTGACGAGTCGAGCCATTCCGACTGGATTATTTGCAATTCTGGTGAAAGTACTCATGAGTAGATTCCTTATAAGAAAAGTGCGTGCGCGGCAAAGATGCCACCTTCTGACATGGTGGTGTTCTGCGAAATTTCAAGCCGAACCCACGCATGAAGAAGTTATGCAGGCGATGCAAGAACGCATCGACCAGGCGTGAGATAAGCCATGCTAATCGGCTATGCCCGTGTCTCGACGCAAGATCAAAACCTAGATTTGCAGCGCGAAGCCTTGACCAAGGCCGGGTGCCAGAAAGTCTTTGAGGACAAGGTGAGCGGTACGCGGACCGACCGCCCCGGCTTAGGAAAAGCACTGGAGATGCTGCGCGAAGGCGACACTCTGGTGGTTTGGAAGCTGGATCGCCTGGGACGCAGCGTCAAACAGTTGGTCGATCTGGTCGGCGAACTACACAAGCAGGGCGTCCAGTTCAAGAGCCTGACTGACGCCATCGACACCGGCACTCCCTCTGGCCGGTTCTTCTTCCATGTCATGGCCAGCCTTGCCAAAATGGAGCGTGAGCTAATTGTCGAGCGCACCCGCGCCGGACTGGATGTTGCCCGTCAACTTGGCCGCAAGGGCGGTCGCAAGCCCAAGATGACCGAGAGCAAGATTGAGTCAGCCAAGAAGCTGCTGGCCAGCGGCGTGCCACCCAAAGACGTGGCCAAGAACCTCGGCGTGTCCGTTCCTACGCTGTACCGCTGGGTGCCAGCCTCGGCACAGGCTTAGCGTACGATTTTTTCCGTTTTCTGAAGCGACCCCAAGTAGCTGGACAACTGTGGCGTTTGCATTGATGACCGCCGCCCTAACCTACGGTGCGGTTGGTATGTATGCCTCAGCTTATAGCGGGGCTGGGGCTGTCGGTGGTGCTGCAGGAGCTAGAGAAATTGCGGTTGGCTCTATTTCGGCACAAGCTGGTGCTGGGTATGCAGCGACTACACAACTGACACAAGGTGGCTCCCTTGTCTCTCCACAACAAGGTTGGATGGGAAGTGTTGGCTGGGACCCCTCAGGGGTTAGTAACGGATCATCTACTGGTGCAAGTTGCACGAATGAGCACTGTGCAGGTTTGTATGCCGCGATTCAGCAACGCCATGTAAACACTGATGTTTTGGATGCGTCTACCCATCTCAACACGAACCAGCTCCTGTACTGCGGTTTCCCCATCTGTTTTCATGATGTTAATTTGCAATTAGAAAACAATCTTTATGATTGCATCATGATTCTTCTTTGATTGTATTTTTATCTTTGAGATTAATTTTTTAAGCTAGAAGAAGGCGTATCCAAAGCCGGACACTTCGTTGGAAGGTCTACAGTGACAGCGGACGTTATGTAGAGCAGCCGAGCAAACCTAATAAGTGACGGATGCCATTTAATGATTAGTTGGTAAACTATCAATCATTATTTCAGCAACAAAAAGGTGAAGCCATGGGAACTACAGCAGACACCATCGACCATACCGCCCTTGCCCGACTTGTTGAGGCTGGGGCCGTGCGAGGCGCTGACGTGATTGGTCACGGTAGCGGCTGGGGCGTTGTCGTCAAATATGGAATGACGGAACGCGCACTAGCGGCAAGACGTGGGGGCGTGCGGAACTTTCGCAAGTTCGAAACCCTTGTGAGCTATCTCAGAGAGTTGGGTATCTATCAATACAGCGTCAACGCCGTTGATTTCGACCCGCAAGCCCTCAAAGTTAGTCGAGTGAGGCCTGATGCCTCCGAGCGCATGCGTAGCGCTTTTGAAGCCAAAGCACATGCCGACTGGATTAGCGAGAAGGTTGCTGAATCGTTGGCTGACCCACGACCAAACATCACACATGCACAAGTTATGGCCAAGGCTCAAGCCTTGATCGACTCGAAACGGGCGCAACATGCCAGCAAAGCCAAGGCTTGAATGGCGGCCGCAGGCGAGTTTTGATCTATTCGAGATCATTGCCTATATTGCGGACACGAACCCCGATGCAGCGCAAGAACTAAAAGATGAGATCGAGGCAAAGGCTCAAGGCTTGCAAGAGCACCCCAAGCTCTACAAGGCCTCGACTCGCGTTAAGGGCTTGCATGAGATGGTTGTGCGGAGCAATTACATCGTGTTCTATCGGGAAACGCCTGCCTTGGTTGAGGTTGTCAATGTTGTTCATGCACGTAGAGAGTGGCCACCTAAAAGCCGCGATGCCTGAGAAATAACGCCCCATAGATGGGTGCCTTAGTCTCCCCATAAGTGGGTAGGTCTTTCTGAGGTTCTCTTGTATCGTCCGAGGCCCGAGGCTAGTTTCTTTAAACCACAAAAAAGCCACTAAAGAGTCCATAATTAGCAGGCGAGAACTAAAGGACTGACATGAAGCTTCAAAATAAAGAACTAGAAGATTCCATTCGCCAAGTCGATGCAATTTTTGCCCTAGAGGGCCTCTACCCGAACGTTGAGAAAAAGGCCATAGATGCTGCCTTGCTTTCAGGCAAAGTAACTTTGCCCCAAGTGATTGATGAACTGGTGGCGTATGCAAAGAAACATAAAACAACTAGTGGCTTTACCGAGTCTTGTTCATGGACATGAGCTCGCCTACAAAAACGGTAGCGGAGTTTTTATCAACAAACTTGGGATCGAAAACGGCGAATCCCTGAATGTTGCCGAATACCTCATTTCGGCATATCGATCGAATGAGCTAGCGAACGGAATGGTTGAGCTTCCCAAAGGCTATGGCCTAGAAAGACTTCAGGCCATTCATAAGCATCTTTTCCAAGATGTTTATGAATGGGCTGGGCAAACGCGCACTGTGCCATCATCCAAGCACTTAACAAGCAATACGAAGATTGTCTCGCGGTTTGCCGAGTCCGACACTATTCAGTCGAACTGGCAAGCATTGGAGAAGAAAACTCAGGACTTCATCGAGGAAACTCAACACATAAATTTAGAACGAATACGCGATGCGCTAGTAGTCATATTTGTGGAGGCCAACAGAATTCACGCTTTCCTCGAAGGCAACGGCCGGAGTTTGCAAGTCTTTATGAAGCTACTTGCTCAAAAAAAAGGGGTGCGCCTTGACTACACCAAGACTAGCCCGCAGGAATGGAATCGAGCATGCGCACTAAGCGGTACGCATGGGCAACGTTTTGAAAACCTCGTGATTCCGCAGATTCCAAACCCTGAGCCAATCAAAAAGATATTTGCTGAAATGGCTCAGCTCAATCCAATCCGTGAAACGGAAGTTGGCGTGTTAAATCACGATGATCGCGGCTCTCCCGCAGTACTGTTTGAACGAGCTGAACGTGATATAGCGTTACGTACTTATCCAGATTTAGCGAGCGCCTATAACGCGTTAGATGCCGTCAAGGAGGGAGCTGTCAATGTGGGACTCAAAGATAAACAGCTAGAAGCTTTTATGAGGTCTATCAGGCTAGAGTTGAGCAAGCAGTTGAACAAAGGCGTTCGCACTTTTGACCAACACCAAGTCTCACGTTCGGTCGCACCTCTGCTAAAGATTGTTATTCCAAGAATGAAAATGTGACTCTCTAGACTTGCTCTGAATATTTCTTCTTAAATCAGGTCATCGATGTTGTACTGCCACTTGTCATCACTCGTTCAACAGGATGTGCCGCCAGGCCGCGGGTGACATCTGGGTGATGAGCGACAACGCCTTGGCGTTGTCGCTCGCCCCGTACCTCGTCAGCAGCCGCGACAGAATGGCCGAGTTGTAAAAAATAACCGTGTTGGCGATCACCCAATAGCGCATCACCCATGCTGCGTTTTTTGACCCTAGCTAACTTTGTGTAAGGTGCTTATGTTGGGCTAACCTAATGGCTGAAATTTTTGTAAAACTCAGCGATCAACTCAATTCCAGCGTCTTCGTTTTGTTAGTGATGTTGATCGCTGTTGGCTATAGTCTTCTAAAGATTAGCGGATGGGCTGAGAAATTTTTGCACTTAAATCAAAAAATCGATGGCGCTCTTTCAATTGAAAAAACTGTCATCAGATTAGAGCAGCTTACCGAGTTAATCTACAGCAATACATTGAAAAACCCAGTTGTTCAAGCCCATAGCCCAATCAGCCTTACTCCAACTGGCTCGGAGGGCAATGAAAGCATTGGGCTTGATGCTGTGTTGTCTAGGGAGTTTTCTAGACTGTCTGGTTTAGTAGAAGAAAAATCTCCCAAAAATGCCTACGACATTCAAGTGGAGTCAATGCGAGTGGCGAATGAGCAGTTTGCTAAATCATTGAGCGAGTCTGAGTTGAACAAAGCCAAAGCATTTGCATACGCAAAAGGATTGAGACTTGAAGATTTGGCCTCAATTTTGGGCGTATTACTACGTAATGAAATTTTGAATGCCAAAAACATCCCTGTCTCTGAGGTTGATGACCAGACCCCAAAAAAACCATTGAAGTAAGCGTTAGTTTGTTTGACGTGGTTTATATGAGCCGCGTTTCTTAGCAAAAGGCTCAGGCACTAAAGCTGCAATCTCTGCAACACTCCAAACGTGATTCGTTAATCCTACTTTCATTGCGGGGGTAGCTCGCAGAGACTTGTGAATCTTGGCGAAGTTGTAAAACATGAAGTGCAGCGCCACGGCACTAGCGTGGTTTTCAATTTTCTTTGAAAAGCCATTTGTCAATCTAGTGAAGCGGCGCATATGCATGCGCATGGTCAGATCTTGACGCTCTACGAATGAGGTAGAAACCTTATCAAGATCAAGCGCGCCAGTTATCGTGTTTTCTTTGAGCCTGTGCAGGCTGCGGGGCTGTAGCGGCCCTTAGGGCCGTCTGGTGCGGCGCCGTACACCTTCACTAGTTGCACGTAGTTCACATTCCATCGAAGACGCTTTATCAACGGCCAGATAGGCCTTTAGGCCATCTGTAGTGAGTTGAACTGTCAGCCGGTAGTGAAGGCATGGCGTCTTCACCCGCATTCCAAATCCAAGAGGTCAATTCGCTGCTTTGGACCATTTGTTCTAAAGCATCCTGAAAGTCCTCTGTGGCATTCGGAGGAATGATGTAGAGAGCTGTGGGAGTTGGCAAAGTGTCATTGGCCACAAGGCACGCCAGTGGACTTGAAGAAGGTAGGTTGTAGCGCAGGCCTTTAACAAAGCGGCGATGAGAATGCGTCATGCCATCAATTAGCTCCTTCTCGTGGGTGTTGTCGAATGGAATCCAATTCTCTGTGGTGGCCATGAGCGCCAATTCTTCGATGGAGACCAACCCAGACACATCCACGCTAAATGTGCCAATAGCCATCAAGTGTGTTCCCTCCAAAGCAGCACACAATGCCATCTCGACGGAGAAACGCTTTTTTAAGCGGTTGTGGAGGTCTTCATTAATATGGAAGGTACAGTCTGGCAAGTGTTTGAAAATAATGTCGCTGCTGTAGCGCGAGGGGCTGATCTCTTTGATCTCACCAATCACGATCATGAGCCGTTTTGCACCCTTTATCGGAGCTGTTGCTTTAGTAATCTGAGAAATACGGCGTGACGCAATTTCCTTTTTATGCTCTAGGCTCCATGACTCAGGGATGTACAACACATCAACAAGGCCTGCCCCCTTTGTGGTCATGTTGGCGGCAGCATCAAGCAAGTATTTACGAACCACAAACCAATTACGTTTTCCCTCCATTGATGGAGACCACCTATGGAATCCGGCCTCTTTCCAAAGGTAATGTAGGGTGCCACGCAGCGTGAGTTTGTTGCCATCAGTCTTGACGCTGTCAGATTCGGCAGAAGAGGGCAGGGGCTTAACACGCGCCCCCATTTTGGTGAGAGAAAAGTTCAACTTCAAATTGGTCAAACCATCATCTGGGTTCTCTGTGATGGCTGTCCCCATGACTTGGCCAAGGCCACTCAATTCTTGAGGCTCTTCATAGCTGTCGCATACTGGCGCGTGGCGGGCTCCAGTGCCCGGCATGCGCTTGATATAGAACTTGCCCGCAATCTTTGCCACATACATCTCAACACCTCGGCCAAGGCACATGCACACGGGCCTAATTCTGCGAGCGTGGGCATCAACCAAAGCCGCGTCAAAGTCCGTCGTGCCCGGATGGTAGATATGCTCGTTTATGCGATAGGTAGTCATGCAATCTCCCGATTATTTGTCTTGCTGTTCGTTATGCTCTGACTCGCTAGAAATAGTGCTTGCCAACACACTCAGGGCTGCATCACGGCTAACTATTGGACACAAGTTCAAAAAGTTCTGGCGTGCGCGAACCGTATCGGCCCACTTGCGAAAACTGATGCTGAAGTACCGTGAAAGCGATGGAGCGCACTCGTCGGGACGATTGCCCGACGAAAGACACAAAACCGCTTCACAAGCTGACTTTGCGTTATCGTCATCCTGTGAAAATGCAGCGCCTCCCAATGAAAGCAGGCAGACCATGGTCAAGGCGTGCAGTATTTTTTTCATCAAAGAGCCCCTTGTTCAACGTAACAGATAAAGAATTGCATTCCAGATTAAGTTGCCAATCGCAACAGTTCCGATGCAGCCAAAAAATAAATACACCATTGTTTTCTGGTCAATGGCTTTGCTTGGCGAGCCAACTTGCTTTCTTACTTCTTTAGCAACCAAGTCACTGACCTCGCGAGACAAAGCTTGAAGATATTCACGAGCATGAGCAGCAAGCTTCTCTGAGGCCACAGCACTTAGATCAACTTTGTTTAGCTCAATCATTTTTGAGTCAAGAACCTGATGCCAGCGCGCTAAGCGGCTGGCTTGATCCTGCGCCTCGACTTGCATTGAATGCAACTGAGAACTCAACTGAATGATTTGATCGTGTACACGCCCCACATCACCAAGAATTTCGGCGATGAGAAGTGAACGCGCTTCTTCTGATAACTTTGGCCGCTCTGGGTTGGTCATGGCAGCACCACTTTAAACACTGAATTCAAGTTCTCTTGAACGCCTTGCGCGAGACGCTGCGTTGATAAACGTTCCGCGAAAGCCAATCGATCTTCTGGGACTGTTGTCTTCTTAATTTCTGCCTTGAAGTCGGTTGGATCATCCAAGAGCGACTGGATCGTTTCGGTGCTGCCGCGCAAGCGGGTAAAAACTTCATTCTTGTAAATAGCCGCTCGAACGTCGACTTGGCATTTACCTTCAGCTGCTGCGAATCGCAAAACAGGCTCAAAAATTTCGGCGACATTGGTATTTGGCTCCACCATATTGAACACAACCACAATCTTTTTTGCTGGAACACCTAGCTCTGCAAGAGCATTGACACATTCCACCGTGTCCTTCTGCTGTTTTGGCACTGGCACGCACGGAACAATGAACAAGTCAAAGTCATCTTGCGAACCGCGATACATACGCATCAATGACATGAACTGCTCAATGTTGCTGGCACCAACGTCAATGATTGCAGCATCCTCCAGCATCAAATCTTCTTGCAGCCGACCAAAGTCACCCCCTTTAACAGTGACATCACTTGCACTGTCAGCGTTGATTGTCTCGACAGCAACAACGACGGCTTCTGGCATTCGTGAGCTCAGCAGGTGCCGCGCTATCGTCGATTTGCCGACGTTGCCGCTAAAGTTGACGACTGCGATTTTGAGATCATTTTTTTTCATTTGAGTGGTCCTTTAAGGTTTGGTGCGTTTGAAAAGTGGGGTACGTTTGAAATAGTCGTCAACCGCCTTTTCCCCATGGGCTTTTGACCCAGATGAGTTGGCTTCAGTCTTACCTTGGTTTTTTTGAGGCACTGAATCATTGGCTTCAGTCGCGTCTTGTTTGATAGGCGAGGGGGCGGCACTGACCCCTAGCTTCTTTTTCCATTTCCGTGCGTGCATGAGCGCATCTCTAAAGCTGGATAAGGTTGCGTCAAAACCTTCCTTGGCCAACTCCCTGCGGATCAACTCATGTGGGTGCCCATAGGTAATTTTTAGCTCAATGCGTTCGAGGTGTTCTCTAACATAGCCGCGAAAGCTTTGTTTAAGCGGCATGACGCTTACCCTTTAACTTGACGGCCTGCTTCGCCTTCATCGCACGGGATCTTGCCAGTGCAATACGAAACCCACCAAGAGTAAGGACATAGCCTGCTTGGGTGAGAATTTCATTGAGTTGCTGATGTTTGACGCCATACGTGATTTGCAGCTCGATGTCATCTAGCTCCTCTCGAATGATGGCGGCGATACTCTCTTTGTTGTTTTTCATTTGGGAACCGTTGCAAACACCTTGTCGACGTACCCATTACGCTGGCCGTTGATTGGGTTGCCCGTGTTGTATTCGCTCAATGTTTCGCGTAAAGCCAGCTGGCCAGGTCCATGACGCTTAACGGCTCTTGCATAGCTATCACTCAAATGCTTCTCCATCGCTCTCACGTTTTGGCAAGGGTCGAACACTGTTTCAGTTGTTAGACCAAATCGTTGCAAGTTCTTCGAATTAATGCCGCTGTAACCCATGTCAATGGATACGCCCGCATTAATAAGCATCTGAGCCGTTGCTACAGCCTGCTCCTTGTTACTCGGCTGGCGAGACAACTTCCACGGGCCATTGATCCCAATGGCATAGGGATTACTTCCACTTTCATGGTGGATGATTCGCATTGCGGTATCGGGGTGTACGTTAGGTGCACACGCCATCACCACTGACAGTAAAAAATTACTCGCTGCCACAGTTAAAGCCTCGGTTTAATGGTTGGTGTCAACTTGATGGTCACGCCATGTTTTTGCATGGTTCTTTGCAGGTCACGAGCCAAAGCACGATCTGATTGATCTGGGCTGACGGCTAAAGCCTGCGCCATATGCGTATACGCATTCACCACCTTTTTTTCGTTCTCTTGAGCCCGCTCGACCGCCTTGGGTTGAGCCTCTGACGTCTTTACTCGGTCAGGAGTTATGCCCCTGTCTTTCATTTGTCTCACCGCTTGGCTCTTACCCTTTGGTCGCTGCAGGCGGGTGCGGCGTCGAGTGGCAACGGCCTCGATGCCGCGATCATTCAACTGTTTAGCAAAAGCAATACGCCATTGCTCCAACTCCGCTTTGCGGGGATTCATTCGCTGCCCATCTAATCCGACCATCTTGACGGCTACGTGTGCATGCTGACTGTCTGTATCGCTGTGATGTGCGATTACATATTGGTGATTAGAAAAAAGCTCTTTTGCAGTAGCACGCGCTGCTGCTTTGACTTTTTCGCGGTCCACCCCTGCGGGCATAGACAAAATCACATTCAAAGCTTCGCGACGTGGCTTTTTCACCTTGCCGTCCGAACCAATGAATTCATGGGCTTCTGATGGTATTGGAGCGCCCGCCATTTGCCACTGTTCTTTGAGCATGGCGCGTGCTTCTTTGCCGCGCACAACTAGACCCTCTTCAGTCTCAAGCTCTAATTCTTCCTCGCCCTTTTTCTTGTACTTGCCACCACGTGCGATGTAGTCAATATGCGAACCAATGCGCTTCATGTCCGACCCACCACCAGTGATCTTCACAACAACTTGTGGCGAGTTACGCACCACACCAACCAAGTGGTCACGCACAGCTTTAGGAGTCAATCCAGATGCCTTTGGGGTTGCCTTTGGTCCCCCAATGACAAGACCAATCATGTTCAAGATGCGCTTTGTTTCGTCCTTGCCTTTTTTAACTGGCTTACGCTCTGACCAAACCAAATCTTCGCCCCAATGGACCAAGACGTTGTCTACATGCTGCTGTGTGGCCACGTTTGCTCCTTACTTACTCACCGCGATCAACCACCGCTCACGGTTGTTGCTCAAAAGTTGAGACACGTGAGCTACATGGAAACGGACAGCCGCAACATCATTTGGCAGTGATGAAACGGCCTCTGCGGCCACAACATCGCCTCGCGCTGCCAAAGCATTGACGTGCTTGGCCAACTGGTTCAAGTTGTTGCAAGCACGCAGCAATAAGAGGTTGTGAGTACCCAACAGAGTGGCCTCTTCCGGCGTGAAGCCTGGTGATTTCGTGAGATAGGCCCTGAGCACACGGCTCATGAACTTCGGGGTTTCTTCTTTGCGCGTCGCAGCCAGTAACTCCCAAGCTTCCAGCTCGCTTTTACTGAAGCGCAGCTCTTTTCGCTCGCGTGACTCATCACGCACATCAACAACCGCATGAAAACTAGGTTCCGGTGTTGTTGAAACAAGTCCAATTCTTTGAGCCATCAGATCAATGATCCAGTACTTAACCGCAGTACTTGCAGCCAAGTTGTGAGATGCACACCACTGAGCAAATGGCTCGTGCTTGTCCCCCAAGTTAATTCGAAGTCTCTTCGGAGCTTTTGCATTGGGAGCTCGGGCTTTATTGGGCAGCTCAACCAAGTTGGCCAAAGCCATATCTACGAGCTGTTTGACTACGGCCGTAGGATCACGATCTTCATCGGCACACCACTGAATAAAGGCTGGGTGATGCTCTCCGAGTTGGACTCGCAGCAAGGCTTTTGGCATTCCTTTGCTCAAAGCCTTACCCCCTACTAAAAGCACCGCGATCTTTGGGCAAAAACCCAAGCCCCGCCATTGGCTTCTAAACGATCCACCTCAGAGGGAGACAAATCAGGGTTGAAGTCCAAGCCAGTAACCCGTTCAACCTCACGAACGCTCAACTGGACGCGAGCCGGCTCTTCACCTTGCAGATCGTCATTAGGGATAAAAAACGCTGTCATGCCGTACACCACGGACATGGATTCGCCGACCGTAGCGGCTGATTGATGACTCCAAACGTGTACTTTCTCTGTATGAGTCCAAAGGGCACCCGCGCTGGTCAGAACCGTTAAAAGGGCAGATAGAACCACCCCTGCGGTGACTTTTCTTTGGAAATACGATTTTTCCACGATTTTGCCTCATTTACGAAATTGAGGCTATTTTATAGCTCACAGATAGATTTAAAGTAGACAATTAAGCAAATAAAACCATGTAGAAGGGCACTTTCACCGGCGATAGCCTATCCTGCACTTTATCTGAGTGTTCGTTTTCTTCGTCTTTTTTTCTGGGTCCTTTCTCCACTTCAGTGTTTTTAAGGTGGATTTATGGTGTTGTCTGGCGGTTGCTTGGTGGTGTGACGGTTAATGTGAAACACGTCACGTGACTTGATGGCTCATTTGATGTACTTGAACTGCACATATGCGGTGGAGTTATAGCAATGTGCTCAGGGTCGTTAGCAGAGACAAAGACACAAAAGAATCACCCCGATTTGCACCGGAGCGGCTGGTTTTTGGCCGAGGCCTTGGCTTGGTTTTTCTAGCTAAGTCACATCAGAAGAGTGCGATTTGCCACCGTCAATCAACGTCGGGCACGGGCGTATAAATTTGGTCTTATTGGCTGCTTAGTCGGATTGGTGAGACGTGTGCTTGTTCGTCCACCATTTCGTATTGCTGCTGGTTTTTGAGTTTTTCGCGCTTGGCTTCACTTGCACGTTTGAGCTTTGTTTCCCAAGCCCCAGGTACATGCGCGGGGGTCTTCCACTAACTCCACACCTCGTTAGTGAGCGAGTTGCCGTGACGAATCACCGAAGGAATGTGCAAAAGTGAGCACTGGATGTAAGCCATGTGAACCGCCACGATGTCGATGGCAGGGTCTGCCACAGTGATAAAGCCCTTTTCTTTCACCTCATTGCACTTAGCAGACACAGAGAGCTTTGCCATCAGCAAAGAGATTTCATAAGGTGTGAAAAATTGGCCAGTCCATGAGTTGCCCAGCTCCAAGCCCCGAAATCCAGCCCACTCCTCAAAGGAGTCAGTTTGGTGGCGAACCCCTTGGCCGTTACTTATTATTCTTTTACGTGGTGCAAATCAATGAACATCGTTGTGTAATGCGCTTCTGCTGTTTCTGCTTCGCCGATTCTTTTAAACCCCTTGCTTTCGTAGAAGCCAATAGATTGGGGTTTTGAATCAACTACTAGAAATCTGCATCCAGTGTGTGGCATCACATGCTGTACGGCTAAGCCGATTACGAATTCAACAAGTCGGCCACCTATTCCTTTTCCTTGAAGGCTTGTGTCAACGGGCAAGCGTGCTAACTTAATGGCGGGGTAGTCGGTGTACTACTGCGATGTCACTACCCACTTGAACCACATGGAGGGCCGTATGCGTGAGAATCTATGGCGGCCTGTCCATGGACATCGACAGGCACGAAAACCTGGTCAATGCTCTGATGGCGCACGCCCTAGTAACAACGCTGAGTTTGGTCAACTACATGAGAAAAGCCTAGCTTCCCACCGATGCGGCTCGCAAGCTCAAGCTCTTAGTCTTCGCAGCGACGCGCGCATAAGCGTAATGAGGGTCTTGCGGAGGCTTTGGTTCTAAACACACCCCTAGTTTCACCGCGGCACCTTGACCGGCGCCGTCACCGATTTGGCCAGCGTCTCCGGCACCAGTTGGTAAGCAACATAGAGCGTCGCAGAACTAACAACATGCCACTGGCGGTATCTTGGGATGACAGCGACCATGGTCGACACCCCAGCAAGTCAACATAACGGATGGTTGTGCGTCAGGATGACGCCATCAGCCCCCAGCTCAAGCGCACGCTTGGCAACTTCGCGTGGATAAACCATCGTCGATGTGAGCGACCCGCGAAACAGTTGTTCGTATGCGAGCAAGCGGTTGTGCGAGTCCAAAAACATGACGCTGAAAACTTCATGCGGCAAATCTCCGATTTGCAAACGCAGGTAGTCTTTCACTGCGTTGGGCGAGTTGAGCATAGGTTTTTCAGTCAAGCCTGCCGTTAAGGCGGCGAGTGCTGTTGCGCTACTTCTTCAGAAGTAGCGGCGCGGTACACGCCAGAGTCTTCACAAACGAAAAGGGGGGAAGCGAATGTAGTCATGAGTTTCTCCTAGTCTTGAGGCGTCATTGCCTGCCGAGGAGGACCAGACCGCAGCGCAAGCTGTCAAGGCCACCGTGCAATTAATGGGTCGACGTGCCCACAGGCACGGCAGGGCACCCGTTCATGCGCGAAAGGGCCTTTACAGCGAGAACGGTCTGGTAGCTTCGGGGTCTATGCAATGACAGCCAACAAACTTCTCCGAGCGCCGAAGGTTGTGTGCCCGGCGTTCAGCGGGACACCCAAGTCCGATGTTCGAGCCCTGGGCGAAGAACGAGACGGGCGGAATTAAATTCATTCATGACATATCCCTCCATGAAAGGAGGGAGCAACATGCTTAATACTGAGTTGCTTGCCTGGGCGATGCTGATCGCTTGGGGATCGCCATCACTTACTTGAAGTGATGGACAGCACAGGCCTTCGGGCCCGTGCTTGCGTCAGGGATGGAAGCCCGCAGGGTCAAGACGCGGGGCCTGCCCCGTGGCTTGATTCACGACAGCCCGCCCCCGCTTGCGGGGAGACGCCCAACCTTAAAATGAACGAAAACAAGAGCCCTTCTTGAAACAACAAATGGCCTAAATGAACGTCGAAAAAATCAGCGAAGAACTCGGAAAAATCGAGCAATTCATCCAACTCTTTCAAGCCCTCTACACCCAAACCTTAGGGCAAAAACCAGACGAAAAAACACAATTACAAGTGCTCGGCATCGACTGGCAAGATGGTCTAACCATGCGCGTCAAAAAATCGGAAATCACAACCGAAGCCTTCGAGAAGACCTGCGAGAAATGCGGCGCTCGAATGTTCAAAACGACGAGCAATTACTCAATCAAATTTTCATCACTGCAAGAGGCCATCGAAGCCCTGCATCAAGCACAAGCACAACCCTAAAGAAACCCCTAAATAAGACAGAGGCTGTTGCTCGAATCCGCACACCCTAGAGCCAAAGCTCAGAAAATAATCTACGAGCAAGGCGTGAAGATTAAAAGCGTGAACGGTCGGGGTTGCCCGTATCGCGCAGCGATGCGGGCGGGCTGTTAGGGATGCCAAGCGGCGGGAGAGTGCGAAGCACTGTCCCAAGAGCGGAACTCGAATTGACAAGCCGCAGGCTCATGTTTCTAGCCCAGCGAGAAAAAAAAGCGACCCGAAGGTCGCTGTATTTGTTAGTGCGCAAGCTTGTTCTCAGCATCGATTAGCTTTTTTCTCGCGGCGCTCAAGCCAGTTGAGAAAAATAAGGAAAGCGATACACACAGCACCCATAGCGAGTATTAGAGAAGTGGCATCCATATCAGTCTCCTTTCAAACTTGTGAGAATTATGAATGAAATTCCAACGACTAGCAAGTAGACCGATGCTCGTCCAGTTGCGGTTGTTGAAGAGAAAAGGGGCGACAAAAGCGTTTCCGACCATCAAAGCTCCAGCAGTACGAAACGCCGTTTTAATCGCGGGGATATCGAGGAAGTTTTTCATATACGAATAAAGTTGTGAGGCGACATTGCCTGACGCATAAGCACCATGGCGCAGCGCAGCAGTCAAGACCACCGTGGAATAAATGGGGGTAGCCCGTAGGGGGAACCGTTTATGCCGCGAAAGGGTCTTTACTGCGAGAACGACGTGGTAGCGTGGGCGTTCTAGCAATGACACTAAGCCAACACCTCCGAATGCCGAAGGGAAGCAAGGCGGTAACGACAACGGAGACCCGCCGTGCGGCGCGGCAAGGCAGGGGCATCCCTGCCAAGCCGCAACGCATCAATCGGTTTCTAAATTCACCTCTGACGTTTGCACACCACCGAACCACGTTGCTTCAAACTTGAAGAAGCCAGCTTCTTCATCGAATGAACATGCGAACGTCAGGTCGGGAAAGTTCACCGACATGGCGAGCATGACGGGCGTGGCGGGAGACCACGCTGTCTCGAAGTTGAGAACAGCCTCGCCACCTTCGTGATGCTCAAGCGTAGCGTAGCAAGCATCCCACTTGGTGCCCCAGCAGTTCACGCACCAGTCGTACCAGTGTTTGGCGCCATGCTTGGCGAGGTTGTCGGCGTATGACTGACCTGCGGCTTTAGCGTCAGGTCGGTGTTTTTCAACATACGCCTGCAAGCTCTTGCGGTCGTGAATGTTGTGGTCTTTCGGACAAGGGTAGGTGAGATAAACCTGCCACTCGGTTTCAGAGTGGAAGGCGGCATAGCCGATGTCACCGTCCGAGCCCGCACCGACTGCAAGGTCGGGCGGCATGGGCACAAAGTTTTGGAAGGACAAAACCGAGTCGTTGGTTTTGGACTTGGCGAAGTCAACAAATTCGGCGACACGGGCGGGGTTGCCCGTGACGGACAAAGAGGTGTAGCACCAGTTGGGCATGACGAATCTCCTAGAGAGTTCGGCGGCAGGGGAGTTTGTTGGTCTTTGCCTGCCATGCACTCATGCCGAAACAACAAATTGAGCGCACACCCGGAGCAGCCGCTCAGAGGACAAGGGGCACAAGTGAAGCGGGCATTTAATGGAGGGGACCCGCGCCCTTTAGGGCGTGGTGGCGTAGGCCGTTCATTGCCCGATTTGCTTGTGAGGTGCTGTTGACACGCGATGCGGTCGAGACTGAGTTTTGAAACGATGGCTTGCCCTCAAAACTCGGGCTTGATTGTGTTGCGTGACGCGCCTTGGCGCAACAGACGGAACCCGCAGGGGGCCGACGCACCGACCCTTGGCAAATGGGCGGAAGATTCGGGCGTGCGCTCAATTCTTGGCAAACCCCAGACGGAAAAATTTGCGCGTGCGTCAGGCCGCGATTGACCAGACCGAAGCCATCGCGCAGCAACTTGATACACACTGCCCGGCACGGAGCCGGACAGGGGGAGGCGTTTAGCTCTTTGGCTTGCCAGCGTTCACGCCCGCAATGTATGCCCGAGCCAGTGCATCGCGCACCGTCCCCACGGCAACATCCTTGAAGTCCAGGCGGTCGCGGCCTTGTTCCTCAAGGGTAGCGAAGGCAAGGCAAGGCAGCGCGTTCTTCATCACTCAAGATTTGCCAAGGGTCCAGCTGCATAGTGTCGTCTGTTGTGTTCATCCCAACCTCGCCACATAACGGGCATAGTCGCTGCCCTGAATATCAACAAAAAGAATGGGGCGGCTTGTGGCCATCACCATAACGCAAGCCCGAGCGTCAGCGATGGGGAGCGCGTGACATTGCGCACCAGGGCTTGGGTGCCCTTGGGGATCAGGTTGAACTCGCCTTGCTGGGCATCGGCGTCGTTGAAGTCGCACCGGGCACCCGGGGCGCCGTGGTTTGATGGTTGGCCGTAGCTTGCGGTCTGGTTGTAGCTGTCGTGGTTCATTGGAGAGTTCCTTGCTTTTTAGTTGAGTGAGATCGAAGGGCGAACGGCTCAGAGCTGGACATCGCCGGCCCAGCGGATCTGGAAGGTGGGTTCGGTAATCAACTCTTTGCGGGCAGGCTGGAAGGCCGCGCGCAGCAGTGGATGCCAGCGGGCGTAGTCCTGCTCAGACACCGAGAACTGGATTTGCATGAAGTCCTGCACCAAGTCACCGGCCACCACCATCCGCTCAGCGATTTGAGACAGGTGCTGCTGGTCCCAGACGATTTCTATCCCCCTCCATTCCTCTTAGCTTGCCTTTTTGTCAGAAAAGGCAGTAAACTTCTGACAAACAGAGCATAGCCATGAGTCAACTCGCCCAATCCATCCTCACGCAAGCACAGTCTCTCCCTGAGGGAGGACTGCTTTCGCCCAAGGAGTTCCTGCACCTGGGCTCTCGGGCGGCGATTGATCAGACCCTCTCTCGCCTGGCACGTGAAGGAACGCTGCTCAGAGTTGGTCGAGGCGCCTACTCTCTGCCCGTTCAGGGCCGCTTCGGCGTGCGCCCTCCCTCGACCGAAGCCGTTGTCGAAGCAATCGAGTCCACCAGTGGCGAGACTGTGGTGGCCAGCGGCGCTGCAGAGGCCAATGCGCTGGGGTTGACCACTCAGGTCCCCATACGCGAGGTCTTCCTGACTTCTGGGCCTTCCCGACGACTGAAACTGGGAAATCGGGAAGTTGAGCTCAAGCACGGTAATCGGTGGCAAATGTTGCTGGGCAAGCGCCCAGCGGGCAAAGCCATTCGTGCGCTCATCTGGCTTGGCCCGGAGCAGGCGCCCAAGGTTCTGCAAGTGCTCAGGAGCAAACTGCCCAGTCAGGAATGGGAAGCTATGCGCCAGGCTCGAGCGGGACTGCCAAGCTGGATGGCAAAAGCAGTAAGCGAGGTGGCCATTGGCTGATTCATGGTTCACTCTCAGCCGCGAAGACCAGGCTGAAGCACTCGAAGTGGCAGCTGCTCAAACCGGGCGCCCTCCGCATCTTCTGGAAAAAGATATCTGGGTGGTGTGGACACTGTCTGCCATCTATGAATCAGCCCTTGCGGACAAGCTGACCTTCAAGGGTGGCACGTCGCTGTCCAAGGTCTACAAGATCATTGACCGCTTCTCGGAAGACATAGACCTAACCTACGACATCCGTGAGGTGGTTCCGGATCTGCTGCGCGATGGCAATCCTATCCCGGCTTCAGCGAGTCAAGCCAAAAAGATCACGGACCGGGTTCGCGATCGTTTGCCGCAGTGGATTGAGGGCAAAGTGCTTCCGATCCTGCTGTCGACTCTGCAGCGCGATGGGCTGCAGGCCAACTTGTCACTTACTGGCAATGAAAAAGAAAAGCTGATCTTGGCTTACGAGCCCATCAAGGTGGGCACTGGCTATGCGGCATCCACCATTCAGCTGGAGTTTGGTGGCCGGGCCACAGGCGAACCTCACCAACGACACGCCGTCGCATGTGACATGGCACCGGCAATTAATGGGATCGTATTCCCAACGGCTCAACCTTTGGTGATGGCTGCTGAACGCACGTTCTGGGAAAAGGCTACGGCCGCTCACGTGTACTGCCGACAAGGTCGTCTACGCGGTGAGCGTTATTCACGGCACTGGTATGACCTGGCCGCGATGGCCAATTCGGGGCATGCTCAAACAGCGATTGATGACCTTGAACTTGCTCGCTCAGTGGCGGAACACAAGTCCATGTTTTTTGCTGAGAAAGATATCGAGAAGAATCCGATCGACTACAAGGCGGCCGTCAGCACTGAGATTCAAATCATTCCTGAGGGCGGCGCGTTGGAGGCGCTCGAGAAAGACTACATGGCAATGCTCGAAGACGGGTTACTTGCAACGCACCAGCCGAGCTTCGCAGACATCATCCGCACTTGCGCTGGACTTGAAAGCCTCATCAACAGATGATTTAGGGCTTGGCCATATACACAAAGGAAACTATTGTGACGCGCGACGAAAAAGAAAAAATGGCAACTGAAATAGTGTCAATGTATCTCGACTCAGGATTTGGTAGCCCGTCGAAACGCGAGGTTGATTTACTTTTATTCCACCACATAACTCAAGCGCGTGAGAACAAGGGCAAATCCAACTATGAACTTGCTGCACTACTGAAGATTCCCGAATCGCGGGTCAAGACATTCAGGCTGGCATCTGCCTTAAGACATGAGGTCATAAATACCAAAGCATAGAAAACTATGCGCCCACCATCATCTGGCTAAGCTTGGTTATGGGCGACAGCTACCGAATAGCGACTGCAAATCACAAAGCCTGCGCGGCGAGCGCCCCCATCGGCTTTGCCGCTCTGATCGTCATCCGTGACCTGCCTTCGCGGGCACCGTTTTTGACACCCGAGAGTTATCAAGCAACCCTCTGGGCAAAGGTGTGGATAAGTGGTCCAAAAAAGCAAAAGCCCCTTGAATTCAAGGGGCTCGCGCTAGGTTGCCTATTAATTAAGCGGCTACTTGTGGCCGCTCTCGTTCGCTTCAGGCTTGCCAGGCAGTGGCTCAATGCCTTGCTCAATCGCCGCGCACGCGAGCGCGGTTCGAAGGTCAATATAAATGAAAGCTCTATTACGTCGAGTACTTTTTCAACCGATTCTTCCGCCAAGAAGAAATCGAAAACTGACTCATCCAGTGAACAGGGCCGTTTTGTTAACTCAAACAACCGTGGGCTATGAGCTTTTTGTTTGTCATCGTAGGCTCAAGCACGATGTATTGGTTTAAGGAGGTGTGACCTGTGTTTGAAATCCACGGGATTAGCGACCTGCCCGATATTCGGGTCAATTCATGCAATAAAGATTATGTAAAGTTAAGTGGCCGCCGAAATCATGCGCGCTGACAAGCATTTGCCATTTAGAGATCTGGTGCGCCGCTTGGTGGCGATCCACTGGCGGATCATCCTCTAGGTGGAAGTAACGCGCCAGTTCCTCGCTGGAAAGCACCTCTGGATAGCGACTGTAGCGTTCCCGTTGCATGGTGGACAGGAAGCTAACCGGCATGGCGTCAAAGCGCCTCGGCGCAGAAGGTGGACGGGGTGACGATACGCGTGCGGCCGATACTGCCGCGTTGCAGCAGCCCGGCGCGACGGTCGCCAGTCACGAGGTAATTAGCCTCACCGGCCAGTGACATCGCCAGCAAAAAGGCATCGTTCAGATCATCGGCATTAATGCCGTTCGGTAGCGGCGGCAGCGTGTTCAGCACGATGGCGCGCTGAATATTGTTAATCATGGTGCCGACGCGATGTGCGGGCAAAGTGGCCTTGATCTTCGGGTGAGGTAATCCCCTTTTTTCAATTAGTCCTATCAACTCGCTTGCACTTATCGCTGGTGCAATTTTTCGCTCGCGCATTTTTCTAATAGCTGCAAGCGCCTCAAAAGGCCTCAACTCCAGTTGGTTCATGATGAAGTCATCTGGATGTTGTGCCTCTAAGCCGTGTACGGCAAGCACATCGGCGGGGAAATGCTTCAAATTTTCCGTGACGATCGCATCTGCATGGCCAACAATTGCTGCGGCCAAAATATGACGATCATTTGCATCTGGCAGCGTCAACGTGTCAATGAGGTATTCGTAGTTCTCAACCAAACAATCGGGCACTGATGCGTTGATTTGTTGAATCAATAACGGGATTTTCTGTGCAAGTTCAGGTCGGTTGTTACCCAAATGTGATGACCACTCCTGATGTATTTTGGTGGTCCACCTTGCGTGGTAGAGGCCAGCCGTCGCCAAGCTCAACAAGATATCTCGGCTGAGATTTCCGTACAAGACATTAGAGTCTAGGATTGCCGTGTAACTTGAAGAGCCAGCCACAAATCAATACTCCATCCCAAATTCATGGGTCAGCGTCGCCAGCTGCTTCAGAGCCGCCTCGGATTGGCTCTGCATTTGCGCTTTAAAGCGCATCAACTCATCGAATTGGATGCGACGATGCCGACCCACCTTTGTGCAATCCAACAAACCTTTCTCAATTTGTTTGACCACAAACGGGCGTGACACGTTCAAGATGGCCGCAGCCTCTTGGGTCGTGACTTCATGTTTTTGGGGAATCAGTGTGATGGGGACTTGCTGAGCCATCAAGCCCAGCAAATCTGCAATGGCTCGCAATGCCTGAGGAGGCAGCTCGATCGTAGGAGCGCTCTCTACCGAGGCACCTTCTTCAACCAACAAAATTTTCGACGCGCGGGAATGATCCAAAGTGGCCATGATGCAGCGCTGTGCCACTTTGGCCATCTCGACCTCACGTGGGCTTTGAACGGGCTCTAAGACTGTTTCGTAACTCATAGCGTTCTTTCTTCAGTTTTATGAAGCGGCAGTTCAGTATACCCATAAACGAAACCAACGCAACAGACATAACAATCGAAACAACTGCCCTACCCCATAAAAATTACCTTTATGTACGATAATGTTTATTATCGAACAATGATTTATACTGTCAAATAGCCCAATCTGGCGTGTCGATCGTTCATAAAACCGCATGGAGACTGGCTTTGGCACAAAACAGCGACGTCATATTCAAAGCCCAGACATACACAAGGGCCGACTTCACCGCCTTGCGCGCATGGGTTCAGCGCATTCCAATTGAACGCATCGAGCGGATTTACTACACCGATGACGCACCGCAAATACGTTTCGGACTCGAGAAATTCCTGACACGCATGAGGCATGACCTCATAGAACGCGCCATCGTCTGTAATCCATTTCTCGCGGAAGGACTTGCGCGCGCGCGAACCGGCGGCGCTATCACCGTAGGAATCCTAGACACGCTAGTCAAAGCGGCAGACGCAAGACCCAGCCGCCCAGTGCCAAGCGATCGAGTCGCTCAATGGTTCCGCCCCGGCACCGCAAAGGTCCTGCTCGGGGAGAGCCTTCGAACACTCGCAGACTTGAAGCTATTCATAGAGCAACGAGGCCCAACCTGGTGGCGCCCCGTTCCTAGAATTGGCGAGCAGCGCGCACGAGTCATCGAACGATGGCTAAACAAGAACGAAGACACAGCCATCGCCCCTCACACGCAGCTGACAATCGCTGAAGATGACATCCACCAAAGTCACAAAAGTGAGCTCACAACAAGCCCCCTCCCCCTTGAGCGAATCGCCACCCTGCCCTCCAATCTGGACGGACATGATGGACGCAATCGGGCGAACGCGTTTTGCTTCATTCGTGTCAGAAATGACCTAGAGGCTGTCCACGCATATCTCGGGAAATTCCGCCACCAAGCCCACACATTCAGAGCCTACCAACGAGAACTCGAGCGGCTCGTTCTTTGGTGTGTATTAGTCAGGAAAACCGCCCTCTCCTCAATGCTCGTCGACGACTGCGAAGCCTACAAGGACTTCATCGCCAACCCAGACCCAGCACTTGTCGGGCCGCGCCAGGGGCGCTTCACCGCTCGCTGGAAGCCCTTTGCAGGCCAACTTTCCCCCAATTCCCAAAAGCAAGCCATACAGATTATTCGAACAGCTTTCGTCTGGCTTGTGAACGTCCGCTACTTGGGCGGCAATCCTTGGATAGCCGTTCGTGACCCATCCACAGAACAAGCACTACTCCCGATGCAAATCGACAGGGCCCTCCCCTCCTCCCTATGGGAAAAGACAATTGCTCATCTGGACGATTTATGCGCGGATCAATTTGCCAGCCAGCTGCGAACCGCCAGGGCGGCGATTCTTTTAATGGGTGAATCCGGCCTTCGTCGAAGTGAAGCAGCGAGAGCCTTGTCCAGCAAACTTCGACCGACCGATAACCCTGAGCTTTGGAGACTGGATGTGCTCGGAAAACGGAGCAAATGGCGGATGGTCCCAGTTAGCTTGCGGACATATGAAGCAATACAAGCGCACTGGGATGATCTAGACAACCATGGACTCCCCTCCCCCGCGAGTACGCCCGAATCAAGCTCACCCATTCTTCGTCCGCTTCGAATCCCAAGAACACCAATAGCCCAAGAGAGACATAAAGACGGATCTACTGGGTACAGCATTGGCGGCCTTGCCACACTTGTGGTTTCGACTCTTGGAAAAATGGCAGACTCGGGTCACTTCTCGCCCCAAGAAATCATCAAGCTGAAACAAACAAGCGCCCATGCTTTTAGACACACTTTTGGGACGACGACCATCGCCCAGGGGCTTCCTCACGACGTACTTCAAAAAATTCTTGGGCACGTCAGTTTGGCCACCACATCCATTTATGTACAAGCGGAACAGAAGAGAATTTTGGACGAGTCCTCCAAAGTATTTGAAGCTCGCTAATGCCCATGGAATGGCGGATAAAGAACTGAACACCCCTCCCTTCCCCCTCTTGGACATACCAGCGCGCAAGAACTGCCGCACCTGAGACATAAGCAATTGGCGACCTAGCACGGTGATTCTCCCGCCCGCCTAGCATCCGACGAATATCGCTTACCCCTCCCAACCGACGCACACTAAGCGCCCCTTGGGCATCAGATCATTGCGCCGGAGTTGGGGTGGTGTACGGTACACCACCCACGAACTATTCGTCCGCCAGACATAGATCTGAGCTCATTTTTAACCTAAAGCCGACATGATTGTGACTTGTCTTATGCTGTGCTGCACGGAACAGCAATCCTTTTGACGCCGCTTAACCGCGCTTGAATGCGTTGGTCACAATCAAAAATTCAGAAGCTCATATCTCCTAGTTCAGGGTAAAAATCGAGGTGGTGTACCGTACACCACCCCCTGAATCGTTCGTGTATCAGACATTGATCTGCGGTCGTGTTTTCACCTAAAGCCAAGAACACTGCGACCTGTCATATGTTGCTCTGTCACGTTGGAAGTCGAATATGGCAATCCATTTGAAGACGCTTAAACGGTCTTCTGTACATTGAAGAACACAGCACTTTTGGGCCAACATCAGAGCAAGAGGCGCTGGCCGGAAGCAAAAATCGCAAGCTCATACTTTCTGGCTTCAGCCGAAAAAAGGGGCGGTGTACCGTACACCACCCCAGCATCATTCGTGCGCCAGGCACAGGTCTGGGGCCGTGTTTTCAACAAAAGCACTGAACGCTGCGAGTCGTCTTATGTTTCACTGTCACGCTAAAAGTCGAATATAGCCATCCATTTGAAGTCACCTAAATAGGCTTCAGAGCATTGGATTGGACAGCACTCTCAAGTCAGCAACAGAGTAAGAATCGTTGACTCGAAGCAAAATTCACAAGCTCACATTTTTCCAGTCGCAGGCAAAAAAGGGGATGGTGTACGGTACACCACCCTAGGAACATTCGTGTGCCAGACACACATCTGCAGCCCTGTTTCCACCTGAAGCCGAGAGCACGACACTTTCAGGCCAACATACAAAGACGAAGTATTGGGCCGAATCAAAATTCGGAGACTGATCTTTTCTAGTCTCAAACAAAAAAAGGGGTGGTGTACGGTACACCACCCCTCCGCACTAAGTTAAAAACTCAATCATTCATTAATTCTTGGATGAATTCGGTAAGGACTTTTATCTTGCTGTCGGAGAGTTGCATTTGAAAATGGACATTCGTTACACCCGTTTTACCCTGGGTTATTGTGGCAACTGCCCTTTTGCCTGCGGAAATTTTTATAGCCTTAGCTGCAGTTTTGGGTTTCGCAACATCTATAGATATTAGGGATGCAAATACCGCTGCAGGCGTCGGTTTGGGACTCATCGAAGCTAATCTCTTTGCTGATGCAATACTCGCCTCCGGATTGGCCAAATACGCTTCGCGCAAAGGTTTAGCCCAGCGATACTGCAAGTCCAAAGGTGATGCGAAAGCATCGACCAAATCATTGGGTAGCTCAGCAAGGGTAAGGGATTTGCTGACATTACCATGGTCGACGCCCAGAGCTTCCGCCAATTTTCTGATCGATGGGAACAAACCCTCCTGAATCGCGCGCTGATACATCACACCCTGCTCCCAAGGTGAAAGATCTTTACGACTACGGTTTTCGCGGTCCATCTCAACAAAGAGCGCTTGGTCATCAAGATCTTCAACGATCGCCAAAACATCAAGCTTGTTTTGTTTGCACGCTTCAAGTCGACGGTGACCAAAAATCACCTCGAATCTGCCGCCCTCTATCGGACGGACTTTAATTGGCTGGACATTCCCACCAGCACTTTTGATTTCTTCACGCAGACTTGCAAACTCCAAGCTATCAAAATTTGTTTCGTGACGATTTGCATACTTACTACGAACAATCAAGTTTGTTGGAATTTTGCGTGTTGGGACAGCACCATTCCAGAGTTCCACTTGCGCTTTTAAGGACTCATTTTCTTTGAGCATCTGACTACGTGTGTCAGCAACGCGTTGAAACTCAGCGCCGGGAGCGGTAGATGGATTGTGCTTGGTCACGGGAGTACTTACTTCTGTGCTAGCAGCAGGAGCAGTCCAGTCAATTCCTTTGAATTTGCTTTTCATTTCTTCTCTCTCATTGCACGTAATTGGTCGTGCCAGCAATGTTGGATTTTGCTTTCCATCAGTTCTGTGAGCTGGTCATAGGCCAACTTAGCTCTGTCATAAGTGCGCGATGACATACTTGTCTTGGAAGCATCGTAGATTGTTCCAAGTTCAGCAGATGAGTTCTTAGAGGCTGCCGTTTCAAGTATTTCGACAGGCAACAAAATATCGCCATTAGCCGCCTTAAACCATTCTCGAACCAGGGACGTAGAGCTGACTTTGTTGTCAACACGCGTAAGCACGATATCGAAAAAGTAAAACTCTTTCTCTTTCGTTGCATTTTCATAAAGCGTCCCAGCGAAATCTGACAACAACTTCCAGAATTCGCATGAAGAATTGTAGTCCAGTGCAGATGGGGGGCAGGGCATCAACACACCATCAGCAGCAATCAAGCCGTTAATTGTGGTGTAACTTAGAGAGGGTGGGGTATCAATGATGATGACATCGAATTGTTGACGAATGGGGTCAAGCGCGTAATCAAGCGCTCTCCAGAATTCAAAGCCTGGATCAGCTTTTTGGCGCGCAGGCAAATAAAACTCGGCGCCAGATAACTGAGCGTTAGCCGCAACAAGAGAAAGTCCAGACCAGTATGTCTCAACAATCGAGGATTCAATACTGTCATTGGAGCCGTCAAAAATAGGGGCGACCGTCATGTCATATGACACCTCCACAGGCAGCAATCCTGCCAAAGTACTTGCGCTCCCTTGGGGGTCGAGGTCGATCAATAAAACCTTGTGCCCACGCATGCTCAAGCCCTGAGCGAGAGAAACAGCGGTGGTTGTTTTAGAAACGCCGCCTTTGAAGTTTGCGACGGTCAACACAATCGCATCGGCACCTTCTGGTCGGAAAGCATCAGGACGGGTGACACGTGCCCAAGTTTGAAGGTCTGAAAGACTCCACTCACGACGAGCACCCACCAATTCACCACCAGGTAGTTCACCCGACGCGATCAGGCTGCGAAGTGTCCCTGTCGTAAGTCCGCAAATCGACATGACATCAGCAGTTCCAAATCTGGGAGATGGTTTTTTGTTTTTAGGAGCTAATACAACCTCGCGAACTCTGGCCTGCACTTGTTCATTGCGCGTTGCGCGAGCGGTAATGTCACTTAAAGTGACTCTCTTAAAAATGGCTTGCTCTGACATAGCATTTCCAATCAGCGTTAAACTAGATCTCATTGTAGAGCACAACTTTGAGAAACGACACGTTTTTAGAAACAGATCTCATTTATTGTGTTTTTAGTCATTACCTGAAAGATCTCATCAAGATTTCACAGCACCACGTTTAAAAGAATGGGGGGTAGGGCAGAGATTATTTAGATTAATTTACTTCATAGTTTAATTATTTAGGAGAGTCGCAACGCTCAATAACCTGTTTAAATTCAATAGGTTACGATGATCCTTAGCTTCGTAATGTCCAGCTTTATAGAGCCGTTGTCCATTATTCTAGACACGCGTGTCCAGGCTTAGAGAGTCAAATGTCCAGCTTTCTAGACTCTACAAAGCTGGACATCTTTTTAAACCAGAAAACGAATTGTTGTCGGTTCATAGAAATATAGCAGCATAAAAACTGGTTGTGGAAGCTCAATCAGATGTGTTTAGCTGTGAAGACATCCGATGAGGTTCACGCAAAAATGTCCAGTAAATTAGAGTCATCAACTACGGGATCGCAAACCTCGATATGTCCGAAGTGCTTTGGACAGAATAATCGTTGTGGTACAGTCCCGTCCGAATGGAGTTCGGACAATGAAGCCAAAACCAATGACTTTAGACCATATTGAACAAGACGCTGTTCCGTTTGGAAATTACTCGAACTTAGGCCAAGTCGGCTTTAAAAAGCATCACCAGCTTATCGTGATGAGGCCAGCGCCTGGATACACGATCTCGCTTGTCGCAAGAAAGCTCTATAACGCCATGCTTGCGCATACACAACAGCGTATTGAGCGTTTTGGAATTCATAAAGCTTCAGAGGCAATGGAGTGCCATCTTTCAGAACTTATGCAGAAGGTAGGCATCAAGAGTGGCTCCTATGAAATTGTGAAGAAGTACATAGCAGAGCTGGAGCACTGGAAAGTTAAGTTTGAAAGTCCCAATAACTCGGCAAACACCGAGCCATTGCAACTCGACGGCTCGATCAAAAAAACGAAGAAGCAAAAATTTTTAGAACAAAGTGCAGACTTTGGCTTCATGCACATGCTTGCAAGTTGTCGTTTGATGACTGACGACAAAGATAGGTATTTTGTTCGCTGGTCTTTTGCCAGTGAGGTCTACGAATATTTTGAAATGCTCAACTCAAAAGATACGGGAGTTGACCGGCAATATGTCTACATAAACTTAGAGGCCATCAGTGCACTAGGAACGTACACATCATTGGCTCTTTATGAAATTTGTTCGAAATTTAAAGGTATCAATAGAACAGGGGAGAAGCCCAATGATTGGTGGCAGGCCTCATTAACAGGCAAGCCGCTCGGTGAAACACGGCGCGAGTGGCGTAAATTTAAAAGCGAAACAATTGGGCCTGCCATCATAGAAATCAATTCATTGACGGACATACATCTAACGCTTGAGGAAAACAAAGCAGCACAGAGCTGTTACTTCACGATTGCAAAAAAACAAAAAGACAAATCAGGTGAAAAAGTTCAAGAATTCGATGCTGAACTGATCGAAGAAGGTAAAGAACTCGGAATCAATGAAACCAAAATCTTAAAGTTGCTCAAAGAGTTTGGTGAGCCTAGTTTTAAGGTCCAGTTACTCACACTACGCACTCGCATAGGAAACACGTCACTTGCGCCATTGCGTAGCAATTACGCGTTCCTAAAAACCTGCTTAGAAAATGGAAATCAAAAACCATTGCCCCTAGACGATTTAGCGTCTAGTCAAACCGAAGAAGCGATTTCAAGTGTGGGCTTCGTCCAGATTACAAAACAATCAGTTGATTTAGAAACGGAACAAATCAAGCAAGAAGCTGAAGTTCGTAAAGAAATTCTTAACCAGCTTAAGAAAGAACCAAAGCAAGTAATCAAATCCTTTTTGACGAGAGCAAAACAAGAATTGACCAAAAAAGGGCAGAACGTGACTCCAAAAGAGTTAGAGCGCATAGAGGAGGGCAGTTGGACGCCCGGAATGCTTGGGACAGAAGCTTTGGCGTTATATGCCTATGAAAATTTTGGCCCCAACTGGAAACATAAAAATATTACAACAGCGGCTATCTCTACGAGCAACACAGCTGGCGAAATTGTTGCCGATATTTGAAATCTCAACCCAGTGAAATCCACCAACAAAACAAAGATAAAAACATGTCTGAGCCAAGTTCGCAAATCGATTACTCAAATCTCAGAGTACCGCCAAACTCAGTAGAGGCTGAGTCCAGCGTCTTAGGTGGGTTGCTTTTAGATAACAGTGCGTGGGACCATGTTGCTGATGTACTTGTGTACAGTGATTTCTACAGACATGAGCACAAATTGGTTTACTCAGCCATAGGTGAATTGGTTAGTCACAGCCGTCCTGCGGATGTAATAACAGTTTATGAGCACTTGCAGGCCCTGGACAAGGGTGAAGAAGTTGGAGGTCTAGGCTATCTAAATGCCTTGGCGCAATACGTCCCAAGTGCCGGCAATATTCGTCGATATGCAGAAATCGTGCGCGAACGTGCGATCCTTAGAAAGCTAACGGCCGCAGGTGACGAGATCGTTAGCAATGCGATGAACACCCAAGGTCGCGCAGTGGATCTGATCTTAGACGAAGCCGAACAAAAAATCTTCAAAATTGGAGAAGAAGGTTCACGGATGAAACAGGGGCCTCGCCCCATGTCCGTGCTCATTCCTGAGTTGATTGATCACGTGCAAAAAATGGCGGATCGAGGCGATGAGATCACAGGTTTATCGACAGGCCTACATGGTCTTGACTCCATTACCTCCGGCTTGCAAGGCGGTGACTTAATCATCTTGGCGGCACGTCCAAGCATGGGCAAAACTGCATTAGCCATCAACATCGCTGAGCATGTTGCATTGAATGAACATAAACCAGTCGTCGTGTTCTCGATGGAAATGGGAGAACAACAATTAACGATCCGTTCCACAGGATCTGTTAGTCGCATTGATCAATCGCGATTGCGCACTGGTAAGCTGACAGACGATGAGTGGTCAAGATTTGCTGAGGCGAGTGAGCGCTTAGCGCGTGCACCATTTCACATAGATGGAACGCCAGCGCTTAGCTCTAATCAGCTCAGAGCGAGTTCTAGACGTCTTGCACGTCAAACCGGCGGGCTCGCTTTGATAGTGGTTGACTATCTTCAACTTATGGTTGGAGGTGGGGAAGGGCGTGGCGCTGAAAACAGGGCTTATGAATTGGCAGAAATCACTCGGGGGTTGAAAGCTCTAGCGAAAGAGTTGGACTGTCCAATCATTGCGTTATCTCAACTAAGTCGCAAAGTTGAGGAGCGGACCGATAAGCGTCCTCTGATGAGTGATTTACGCGAGTCGGGTGCGATTGAACAAGATGCAGATGTGATCATGTTCATTTACCGAGATGACTACTACAACAAGGAATCCAAAGAACCTGGTATTGCAGAGTTAATCATTGCAAAACAAAGAAGTGGTCCTGTTGGGAAAATTAAGTTGGCATTTCTAAGTGCGATCACAAAATTTGAATCGCTAGGGTCCGTTGATGTTTAACGCTAATCCAAATGAACACCAACGCGCGTTGCTTTGCTTAATGGCAACTTTGTCTTCATGCTTTCTTGCATCACGTGATAAATCCGCTTGTGATTGATGCCCGTTGCGTATTCCAGTGATGTTAACCAGTAAGTCCAGCTACGTGACCAACTAGTCCAATCGTTGTGACCATTGAACTGTGAATTAATTGGGGGCTCCCATTGACAGCTATCGACCCATTCCAGCCGTCGGGTTGCTTGGACTGGACGCCTTTAACCTGCCGATCAGAGATTAGCTCGAGCGGATCTTAAGGTTCAATGGCCCGCTGCGCGCCAGGTGCTTTATCTCCGAAAATATGACGCCAAGCATTACTGATTCCGCAGGTAACCAAAAGCTCAACCGCGGGCGTCTGAGGCCACGGCCAGTTCCGCCGCTTGGATGGACTCCGCTGGCATGACCATCCGAAGGCTCTCGCGGTACTGCTCCGCTGCCGCCGCGTGCACCACTTCAACCATTGCGTCGTAGTTTGCACGAATCACCGCTTCGATCTCTTTAAGGTCGGCGCGGAAGAATTCTTTACGCCCGTTGACCTTGTTCATGCTCCCTTCTGCAAAGTGCGCGTGCAGTTTTACCTCGAGCGCCGGTGCGTTGTCGGAGAACACCAACGCGTGCACGTCGAACCGGAATGGTACCGAGGCGTCCCCTAGTTCGTCGACTCGATCCATCGGCTCGAGACGTCGTGTCATTCCGATTTTGTAGACGCCTTCGCCGAACGCGCCGATGTTCGAGATCACGTATACGTAGCCGGCTCGAGCGTTCTGCTCGCGGTAATCCAAGAGGCGCTCTTCTTCGTCAAGCGCCCCGTTTTGTTGCATCAGTTCGATAAGGCGTGCCTGCAGTTCCCCACGCTCATGGTCGTCCTGGACGCTTGCCAACCGAAGTTGTAACTTCTGAATCGCACTGGCAAAGTGCCGACGCTCCTTGTCGATCTTGGCGCGTGCTTCGCGGATTTCACGCTTCAGCTTCTCCTGCTCACGCTGGTCCTCGCGAGTCTGACGCGCCATCTCCTTCTCCTCAGCACGCTTTACTTGAAATTCGTGAGCTAGGTGCAGCTCTGCCAACTTGCGCTGAAGGACCACTTCCATCCACCAGCACTCCGTCCGCTTTAGCAGTTTGTTGCAGGCGTCGAAGGATCGGCGAATGCGCTCCTCCATGCGGTCGAAATTGTTGAACTTAACGTTGTCGATGCAGTTCTCGCACTCGCTGTTAAAGGCGCGCAGCGAGAGCTTGAGGACGTCCTTGCGCAACTGCTTCCACTCAGTCTTCGTCAGCGTGACCCCGGAATGGTCCCAGCTTTCGACTTCCTTGCTCAATCGACGGGCGGACTCTTTCTGCTCCTCACGTATTACATCCAGCTGGCCCTTGTAGTCGGCGCTGTTGGTGAATTGATACTTGGGCACATACAACGCGAACGATTCCAGCTCTACCGTGTCCTCTGCAACTAGGATTGCCTTACGGATGTCATTCAAATTTCGAAGGGCTGCGTCCACTTCAGCCTGAGCCGCAGTCACATGCTCCTCGGTCTGAGCCAGACGGTCTTCCTCCATTTTGACTAGGTCTTTGATTTCGGCCAAGCTCAGGAGGCCACTTTGCTGCTGTTGGGCTTCCAGCACCTCACAGCGCTTTCGAAGTTCGTCGGCAGACGACTGCGAAGCCCTCAGATCTTGCTCTAGTCTTTCGGCCCGGGTCCGGTGCTTTGTTCCATTCCAGAAGTCGCTGAGTGCCATCGTTCCTCCACTTTCTTCCTATTGAGATGACTATATCTGTGCTGAAAGTTTCAGTCGATGCCACTGAATTGGCATCGACACTCGCACCTGTCGAAGCTGTTAGCTTTTTGAACGTAATTTGGCTCGTCCGAACCGGTCTTTCGCCAGTGACTGCATGTGGCCCAAAGTAGTCATCAGCACTGTTGACGCTAATCGGCAGCAACCGCTACAAAGAAGTCCGTTTTTAGACTAGGTCAACATTCAAGCGATTGGTAAAGTGCTTTTGCGTAGAGGGCGACAGCTACCGAATAGCGAGGGGCGATTAATTCTCCCTTTTTTCATGAGAATGCTAAGTTGGTCGCCCACGTGAAAAAATCACGACCTTCATTCGCCACTCTGGCGATGGATAGCGCCAGAGTTTGCAATTCAAATCAATTGCATGAAACAGATCTTCTGCTATTGGTGCAATTTCCGGCACCTCTCTTAGCCATTGCTGGCAATGGTGGTAGAGAAGGCGTAGTTGGCTTCTTTAGCAAGTTGTGACTGGAACGCCATCAACAGAACTTTGGCATTCAAAGGGCAACCATAAGTGGCTCGCTCATGCACAACTTGCGCAATGGCTTGCTAATTTAGGCGTCCTCTGATTAAGGAGGTGTCCTTCTTTGGTCTGTCCAATCGTGGGATGTTTTTTGATCATCTTTCCGATCTCCTCGCGTTTGAAATGTGGGGCTAGTGCTTTACTCTGAAAACGCTCCTGAGCGCATGAATGTGTAAATGGGCTGCTTGGGGTTCTCGGATTGCAGATCTCGCAGCCTAGAGGCGTCTGAGGCCTTCAGGCAGCCATATTTGGACCATTGCTTGTAAAAAGTGAGCTGACTTAATCCGCCGCTTTGGCAACGCTGGTCTTTGAATCCACAATTTTTAAGAATTTGCAGACTTACTGCTATTACCTTGACAGGGCAGTGACGGAGCAGATCATTTTGACTATTTCAATCCTGAGCTTAAGAAACTTAACAATTAATCTAACAAAGTCTTTACAAGATTAAGGGCCATAAAAACCGTTATGTATCAATAGGTTAAGGTAATCTAGGTGTGTGGATATGTGGGGTTTAGTGAGAAGATTTGTGCAACAAAGTGAGTGTTTATGTGCAATATGGTGAGAAGATTTGTGCAACAAGGTGAGTGGATATGTGCACTGAAAATTTACGTTCAAAAATCACAATTTAACAATTATCATAATTAACGAATTAATTAAATAACGTATTTTGCATTTTAAAAGTACTAATTTTGCAGCGCATCCCACTGTTACGTAATGGTGATGTAGAGTGAGTCAGATGCAGCAGAAGTGTGTGAATTTGTGCACCAAGAGGTACTGTTAATTCGGACTAACTTACTCTAAAATAATTCATGTACCAATGTATTAATCTCGACCTTGAAATGAGTTATTTGGAAGTAGTAAAGGAGGAGGAGGAACAACAACAAAGCATTCTGGCTACTTCTAGAAATGTTTTGAAGAAACCTGTTGATACGTTGGCTATGACGCCAGCTGAAGGAGGGCGAATAAATGTCATTGAACGCAAGCTTTATTTCACTTTGATGTGGTTTGCACAGCGCCAAGGTTGGCAAATTGGGCAAGAAAGTTTCCAAGCTCCACTTGCCGAGGTGCTCAAAAAAATGAACTACAACAGTCGTAATATGAAGCTAATTCGTGAAGCCTTGACTTCGATGACGACCACGGCGATTGCCTGGCAGTCGCCAACAGCGGGGGAGGGCTCAAATTGGGGTGTAAGCGGGATGATTGCTCATGCGGAAATCATGAGCAATCGTTCAGGTAGCAAACTGGAATGGTCATATTCTCCAAAAGTTAGAACTGAAATCCTTAATCCATTTCCCTTTGCACGTGGCTCCCTTGAAGTTCAAGACTTGCTTAAAACGCATGCAGGATTGGCCCTTTATGACATTGTGACTCGTTATTTAAGTAGTGCAACCGGATTGACCCCCCGTCGTAACTGGGCATGGTGGCGTCCTGTCCTTACGGGAAATTGGAACAGTGTTAACAGCGTATTGGAGTTCAAGGTTTTCAACCGAGATTACGTGAAGAAAGCAATAAACGAAATTAACAGCAAGACAACAGTGGATGTCGAGCTAATCACTTACAAGGCAGGCGCGAAAGTTGTTGACCTTCAATTCAGGGCCTCCCGAAAGAAGAACTACAAGCCCCCATTGCAAAATGTCAATACTGAAAGTGGGCTCAAAGAAATTGGCCGTGCCATCGCACTTGGCATTACACAAAAACAGGCGGAGTTGTTCTTTGATGAACATGGAGAAAACACCCTTTCGAAGGGCCTTGATGTTCTGGCCGAGCGTATAGCTAAGCCTGGCTTACGCTCTGTTGAGAAGCCAAAACAATATTTAGAAAAAGTGCTGGAAAACCATCCGACTGACGCACAAACTGGAGCGCTTATAGATAAACAGAAAGAACAAGCGCGCGAAAAACAAAAGCGTATTGAACTTCTAGAACAGTACCGCACTAATCGACTACAAGCCGCTTGGGAGTTGTATCAAGAGAGCAACGATAGCGACAAGACATTCTTGGCCGAGCAGTTTGTGATGCAAGTCCTCGACAAAGGCCCTGAATCAACAAAACGACTCTACGAGCAGAAGGGATTCCAAGCAACGTCCGTGAGAAGCCTAATGAAAACAAGCCTAGTAGAACACTATTTTGGAGAGGGGTGGAAGACACCGAATGATGACGTCTTGTTCCGCTTCGCTTTGAACTTCATCAAGACCGAAGACAGTGGCAAACAATAGACCTCTACTGTAGATATGTAGCTTTTGCGTGGCTCATTTGAAGTTCAGGACTTGCTTAAAACGCACGATGCAGCATTAGCGCTTTATGAAATTAAGAAAAATAAATGAATAAACAAACAACTAGGTTAGAGCCTAACCTGAGAATGTCGGAAGCTGTGTGTTATCAGGGAGTAGCGTATCTTGCTGGGCAAGTGCCAACGGATACTACAAAGGACATTGTGGGACAAACCCAAGATGTGCTGAGTGAAATTGACAATCTACTAGGCAGACTTGGTACAAATAAAACAAGACTTCTTCAAGTTCAGGTTTTCTTAAAAGATATCAATGAATTTGAGGGAATGAACCAGGCATGGGACGAGTGGGTATCGCCATTGAGTCCCCCCGCAAGGGCAACAATTCAAGCAAACTTAGCTGACAAGAATTGGAAGGTCGAGATTCTTGTCACGGCGGCGCTCTAAAGAAATATTTCTACAGGCGAAAGTTGGTTGAATCGCCCCCTAACTTGATTAATAACAGAGCGCAGTAGGCGCATTCTCCGTCTAAGTCGTTACGAATAATTAGCGGCCATTTGTTTACCGATGCTTGCGAATATTGCAAGCTCCGACTTGCAAATACATGCTTTTATGGGTAGTATGCAAGCCATGACTGACAATATTAGATTCCCTGGTGAATTGGGTCGCCAATTACAAGCTCGCCGAGAAGCGCTGGGCTTGAGCAAGTCCGCGCTGGCCGAGAAATCAGGCAAAGTGCGTGAAGTCATTTACCGACTGGAGGCGGGAGAAGAGTCCACCGTGTCATCTCTCCTCGCTGTCATGGGGGCTTTGGGGCTGGTGATGCGCGTCGACCGCGCAGGGCTGCCAACGGCCAGTGAAGTCGCTGCCAGATTCAGGGATGAGGAAGACGATGCTTCCTGAAAAGATCCGCCTGCTGAATATCTCGATCGGTGACACCGACACCGCGGGCCAATTGATCCGAGCGTCCAACTACGAATTTCGCTATCTGCAGCCCGACGCCCAGCAATCCTCCGTGGCCTTGCTGATGCCGCCCGAGCAGCAGCTTACATGGCAGGATGGCGACCTGTTCCCGCCGATGGACCAGAACTTGCCCGAAGGCGATTTGTTCATGAAGATTCGAGAACTATTCCCGAAGCAGTCCATGACGCCCATGCACATGCTGGCGTTGGTGGGGCGTAATGGCATTGGGCGGTTGGGCTACAGCTTGCCAGACCATCCCCCCGCACCCATTTCTCCAACGCTGAGCAAAAGCGAGTTGTTAGAAACGGCCTATACCCCCGAGGTATTCAATGACCTAGTAGCCGCTTACTTGAGTACAGGCGCTGGGATCGCTGGCATGCAGCCCAAGATCATGGTGCCAGATCGGCCGACCGTGCCAATTCCCTCACTCATCGTGAAGGCCGCCAGCCCTGCATATCCAGGCTTAGCAGCCAACGAATTTCTCTGTCTGACAGCCGCCCGAGAGGCTGGCATCGACACACCCGCGTTTGAGCTGTCTAACGATGGACAAATGTTGGTGCTGGATCGATTTGATTTGGTGATGTATGACGATGGCCGCGTCGAGCGTCTGGGGTTTGAGGACATCGCAGCCTTAGCAGGGTTGCGGGTGCGTGATATCTTGTCTGACCGTAAGTACCAAGGCAGCTACCAGCGCATCGCAGAGTTGTTACGCCAGCTGCAATTGCCCAACGCCAACCTGCATCGGTTTTTTGAACAAGTGGCGTTTTCCATCATGGTGCGCAACGGTGACGCGCACCTGAAAAACTTTGGCCTGCTCTACCGTTCACCAGAACAGGTTTGGTTGGCTCCTATGTTCGATGTGGTGACCACAAGTATCTATACCTACACCCGATATGCCGGCGGTCCTGAACTGGAGGATCGAACCCTGGCACTCAAGTTGTTTGCAGGTAAACACCACACCAAGGCCTATCCCACCAAAGAGGAATTGGAAAAATTCGGCCAACGCGTGTGCGGCGTTACACAGCCAGCCCGCACCCTAGAGCGCATTGCCCAAGCTATGCACAGCACCATGGATAAAGCCAAAGGCGATCCGCGTGTGCCCAAGACGCTGCAGACGCAGATGGCCCAGGCTTGGGAGGCGGGGTATGTGTATGCGAGATAGGTTGTGAATGCAGTTGCATGTTGTTTGGGAATGTCATGACGGCTTCAGGCTGTTCTGAGACATTGATCTGTACGCAGTGAATGGCCGCCCCGTGCAGAAGCAGTCTTCAGCCACCCATAGACTCGATGGAATGAGATTCGCGAGTTGCCCCCGTGTCAGGTTCATCGGTTGACCTGAGAGATGCATGCTTTTCTGGTCTCGTTTCGCGAGCACCAATCGAAAACATTCAGTTTTATTTTTATTTTTATTTTCTGTAAGAATCCAGAAAAAGGGGTGCAGAAACGATGGACGAAATGGAATCAATGCAGTTGCTAATACAGGATTGCATCGGAAAATTGCCTGTCATTCTGTTGGGCAGCGGCGCATCAGTAGCGCACGGCATTCCAGGTATGGGTCCGTTGGGCAAGCATCTTGCTTCCTCAATCCTGCCAGCTCCTTGTCAGTCCGAACCACACCTCACGGGATGGAGAGACTTCCTGGACAAAGTCCAGAAGATGGACCTTGAATCGGCGCTGACTGGCGTCAACGTGACGCCTGAAGTGCTTGAGCACATCGTGCACGCTACCTGGAAGTTCCTCAATGCAGCGGACTTCCAGGTTTTCGAGCAGGTACTGACCGACCGACGCTTGCTACCGCTCAGTCAGCTCTTTCAGCACATGCTACGCAGCACAGCCATGGAGCTCCAAGTCGTGACTCCGAACTACGACCGTCTTGCGGAGTACGCCGCAGAGGCGGCTGGCTATAGCGCCTACACTGGTTTTACTTTCAGCATGTTCGGCTCGCGTGCAGTTGATTTGCCCCGAATCCATGTTGGGCGACGGCAGGCGCGGACGGTTAACGTCTGGAAGGTTCATGGCTCTCTGGGCTGGTTCAGCGGAAGAGATGGCTCCATCGTAGCGCTCCCCCCCATGGGGACTGTCCCTCGTGGCTTCACCCCTGCGATAGTCACGCCTGGCACTGAAAAATATCGTCGCACCCACGACGAGCCATTCCGCAGCGCGATGCACAGCGCAGACGATGCAGTCGCTCGTGCCAACGCCTTCTTATGCATCGGTTACGGCTTCAATGATGACCACCTGCAGCCGCTAATGATGGAACGCTGCACGCGGCCAGAGGTACCGTTGGTACTTATCACCAAGGAAATTAGCTCCACGGCTCATCGGTTTCTAAAAAGCGGACGCTGCAGCCGTTACGTCGCACTCGAGGAATCAAAAAACGGCACGCGCATGTTCAGTCACGAATTTCCCGATGGCTTGGAGCTGACGGACCAATCCTATTGGCGCCTTGACCAATTCCTTCCACTTATCACTGGGTGAATACCTATGAGCATCCTCGATTACAAAGACAACGAATCGCTTGGGCGTGTCCGGTCCGTGGATACCGCAACAGTCGTTATCGCGGTGGACGATGTAGAGCGACTGCGCAAACTGCAGGTCAATCGGTTGGCCGTGTTGCAAAGCAGCCGCGTCGGTCAGCATCTGATTGGCATCATCCAGAAAATCACGCGCACAGCAGTCGATGGCAAGGGAAACCCCATCGATACAGAAGACGATCTTGATGGTAATCGCATCGCTGAACTCAACTTGGTGCGTATTGGGCTAATCGGCACACTCATGGACAAGATTGGGGTCCGCGATAACGTGTTCCTGCGTACGCTTGAGACAGTTCCAGAGATTGATGCCAACTGCTTTGCCCTTGAAGGAGCACGATTGACGGCATTTATGCGCGTAATTGCGAACATTTCGGGCGAAGGGCAGAAGCTCACACTCGGCCACTACACCTTAGATGAAAGCGCTGACGCTTTCCTAAATGGCAACAAATTTTTCCAACGGCATGCAGTCATTGTCGGCAGCACAGGCTCTGGAAAGTCCTGGACAACGGCCCGGATTCTCGAACAAGTAGCAGCCCTTCCGAACGCAAATGCGATCGTTTTCGACATCCACGGAGAGTACGCCCCGCTGGCCTCGAAGGGCTTTCGACACTTCCGCATTGCAGGGCCGGTCGATCTAACTGGCAAGGCATCTATTGACCACGGAGTAATCTTTCTGCCGTACTGGTTGCTCGGTTACGAAGCCATGACGTCGATGTTTGTCGAGCGATCCGATCAGAACGCACCAAACCAATCTATGGTCATGTCGCGAACCATCCTTGCAGCTAAGCAAAAATATCTTGAGGCGCAGGGCCGTAAAGACGTTCTCGACAATTTCACGATTGATAGCCCGATTCCTTTCGACCTCACTGGGGTCATTGAAGTTCTGAGTGAGCTGAACGAGGAAATGGTGCCAGGTGCGCGCGCCGGAACAGAGAAGGCTGGAGAGTTCAATGGCAAGCTGAGTCGGATGATCCAGCGACTGGAGAACAAGCGTACGGACAGGAGGCTGGGTTTCCTGTTTCAAGGCGCCGACGAAACACAGACGTTTGATTGGCTCGATCGGTTGGTAAAGGCTTTGCTGGCAGGGTCGGTCGATCAGGCTGATGGCGGTGGGGGAGTAAAGGTTATCGACTTCTCCGAGGTTCCGTCGGATGTGCTGCCACTGATGGTGAGTCTGGTCGCTAAGCTCGCTTTCTCCGTGCAGCAGTGGACCGAAGCTTCAATGCGCCATCCCATCGCAATTTTCTGCGACGAGGCCCACCTTTATATCCCCGAGCGGCAACAGGCAGGCGGGGCGGGAGAGATCTCCGTCGAAATCTTCGAGAGAATCGCGAAGGAAGGCCGCAAATATGGCGTTGGATTGGTTGTTATTAGCCAGCGGCCATCTGAGGTCAACCGGACTGTACTGAGTCAGTGCAATAACCTAGTGACCATGCGCCTGACTAATGGAGACGACCAGTCAGTGGTACGAAGGCTGCTGCCGGACAGCTTGGCGGGATTCGGTGACCTACTGCCTGTTCTTGACACAGGTGAGGCGCTAGTTGTCGGAGACGCCAGCCTGCTGCCTACGCGGATTCGTGTGTCTATGCCCGAGCATAGACCTAACAGTGGCACCGTTGAATTCTGGGAGCGCTGGACATCCGATAAGGCTGTCGGCGACTTGGCGGTCGCCGTGGATGGCTGGCGAAAGCAAACCATGCAGCCTCTGAAGGTAACCGCCCCGTGAACGCATCTCAGCCAAAATTCGTGCGACTTAAACTGATCTTGTGAGCGACCGTTTTGGTGGTGAAACCGTAAAGTTCATAACGCTGTGCCGACCGGCAGCAATCGCTGCAAACCAGCCGTTCCTATATTGAGCGACTACTCGCAACGGATAGAAGACTAGGGATCCTCATACCAGATTTTTAGATCGAATAAACGGGGAAAAAAGCCACTTTAAGTCGCAAAAATTCTAAGAATCTAGCTCTATTAGAGGATTGAGTCTCTTCCATTTACCGGATCTTGTCCGAAATGTGTATATACTTTACGGACAAGGAGGCGCTATGTTCAACCCCAAACCTCCCCTTAACTCACAGGTAATGGATCGAATCACTCAAGCACCGGACACAAAAGTGTGGACTCCGGGGGACTTCCTCGACCTAGGGAAACGAGATGCGGTGGACAAAGCCCTGCAAAGACTCGTAGGCAGCGATGCTCTTCGCAGGGTTGATCGCGGCCTCTATGACAAACCAAGAATCAACTCGCTGACGCGTCGCCCCGACCCTCCAGACTATCGAAGTGTTATTGATGCGGTCGGCAGGCGTGATCAAGTTCGCTTATTGATTGATGGAATGACAGCAGCCAATGATCTCGGATTAACTAACGCTGTGCCTGGACAGGTAATCGTGCGCACCGACGGTCGCCTGCGACCCATCACACTAGACAACCTCACAGTTCAATTCAAAGTAACAGCGCCAAGTAAGCTCTATTGGGCAGGTCGACCAGCCATGAAGATTGTTCAATCTCTTTACTGGCTCAAAGATGCAATAAGAACAAGCTCACCAGTAGATCAAGACATCATTCAAATCAAACTATCTCGTGTGCTTCAAGGCACTCAGTCCAAAGCGATCAAAGATGATTTGACAACGGGTATGTACACCGTACCTGTCTGGATGCAAAAGTGGCTTAAAGATTTACTAAATCAATCTCAGCATGACTCCACAGGAGTGGCCACATGAATCCCGATTTTCTGAAACGCCCAATCTTCCGCACCCATAAGGGCAGGCCCCTCTGACAACAGTGCTTTAAGTTGGAAAATACACTGCCTAAACTGGACTTTGCCTACCGAGGAATCCCCGTCTTGTTGCACAACTATCTGAACGCGAAGCTCGGCCGAACGATTCCTCATCCTCCAACGGTGCCTGCGGAGAATGATGTTGGCTAACTTGTTGTTCGAGACTATCGCCTGTGTAATACCCCAAAGCCCTTGCAGCGCGGCTAGCAGGGGCTTCATTTAAAGGTCGTTTAGAGCGATTCCAGATTTCGCAGTGCATAGCTTTGCAATGCCAATTTCAGGAACTCTGCGCCTTTAGGAAAAGTGTTTTGATCGGATAGATGGATTTGACTCCATATGTATTTAAAGACATAATTTAACTTATGACTTGGACCGTACTACTTCACGACGATTTTGCTGATGAGTTGACGGTCTTGGATGAAAAATTACAAAATGAATTGTTAGCGCATGCCAAGTTGCTAGCGGAGTTCGGACCCAATTTGGGCCGCCCCACAGTAGACACGCTTAAAGGTGCTTCGCACGCCAACATGAAGGAAATGCGATTTAACTGGATGGGGGATGTTTGGCGCGTTGCTTTTGCATTCGATCCACAGCGTCAGGCGGTTTTGCTTGTTGGTGGCGACAAAAGCGGTGCAGATCAGAAACGGTTTTACAAGCGTCTGATTTCTGTAGCGGATAACCGTTACAGCCAACATCTGGCAACATTAAATGACGCAATAGCAAAGGAGCCTAAAAATGGCAAGAAAACTCGATGACATCATGGCAGCATTGCCCGCAAAGCGCCGCGCTCGGATTAATGAGCGCGCGATGGAGTTGGCCACACTCAAAGATCTTCGAAATGCGGCAGAGCAAACGCAAGAAGATTTGGCGGCTGCACTTGGGGTAGGTCAAGACACAATTTCACGCTTAGAAAAACGCAGTGATATGTTGCTATCTACGCTTCGTCATTATGTGGAGAGCATGGGCGGGAAGCTAGAGTTGGTCGCTCAATTTCCGAATCGCCCACCTGTAGTTATCGATCATCTTGGTGTTGAACGCTCTTCAATCCCCCCGAGTACTACTCAGCCGAGTCGTGTTCTCTCCCGTTCTGTTCGAGCTTCTGCATAATTTTCGAGTGATTTTTTGTCGATAAATAGCCTATCACTAGGCCTACTTTGGATTGATACCTGAGCTTGCCATCAAGCTCTTGGGTAATTTAGATTCGCTGATTTAAACCACAGCCTGCAAAGCTGAACTATGACCACCAATGCCGAGCAAGGGTTTTAGGTTAGTTACATCAAAAGCTGGAAATGTCTACCAATCGGGTTACGCAACGTCTGCTTCAGGCTGCAGTCGCCGTTGTCTGCAGCACAACACAGTTACGGCTTCCGCCCCCATCTCCGTCATTGGCTAATGGCTGAGATGGGGGCGCGAATTGCCCCTACGCTGGAGCTCATATAGCTTGTGCCGTGGCGGAACCGAAATCTTTGTAAACCGCCTAATTGACTACTGCAGAGATGCTGTATACAATTGCTATATACATTTCCTTGGGAGGTCATCATGGCCATCGGCACTGTTTTCGTCAATAACCGTACCCAGGCCGTTCGTCTGCCTTTGGACGTGCGTCTACCCGAGGGTGTCCAAAAGGTAGAGATACGCGTCAAAGGTAACGAGCGCATCATCTCCCCCCTAGGCCAAACTTGGGACAGCTTCTTTCTGGGCGGGGCCACAGTTAGCGACGACTTCCTGCCGGAGCGCGCTACCCAGCACCAGCCGGAGCGGGAGGCGCTCTGATGCTGCGTTACCTGCTGGACACCAACATCGCCATCTACGTGTTGAAGCGACGACCTGTCGAGGTGCTTTCCACTTTCAACGCCAACGCCAGCCGCATGGCAATTTCCTCCATTACCCTCGCCGAACTCTTGCACGGTGCTGAGAAAAGCAGCCGCGTGAGCGATAACCTGGCTGCTATTGAGGACTTTTGCAGCCGTCTACAAGTTCTGCCCTATGGCCCCAAGGCCGCGCAGCATTACGGCGTCATTCGCGCCGCCTTGGAAAAACTCGGGCAGCCCATCGGTGTGAACGACATGCATATTGCAGCGCACGCTCGCAGCGAAGGCCTGGTGCTGGTGACGAACAACATGGGGGAGTTCGCACGAGTGCCTGCGCTGGAGGCAGAGAACTGGGTCCACACAGCGCAGTAATTTACAAGTTCGTTGGCATGGTGGTGTCTTGTCGAGGTTGCTGATGATTCATAGAGGTTGTAAAATGCAACCCTAGTAGTTTCAAGATCCCTGAATCGCCTAAGGAACAGCCTATGCCCTCAGTTGTCAAACTTTCAGACGAGCTTATTAATGATGCTCGTCCGTATGCGAATGCGATGCATCGCTCTGTACCTAAGCAAATTGAGCACTGGGCTCGATTGGGAAAGGCCGCTGAAGAAAATCCAGATATGCCGATTTCAATGATTCAAGACGTATTTGTTAGCTTAGAAGAGGCCAAAGCGGGCAAGTTCAGCGAGTATCAGTTCGGATAAGTGTTGAATGCGAATTCTCACGACTCCTCGCTTTGATCGTTCGTTCAAGAAACTCCACAAAGATGAGAAGCGAGCATTAGATGCTGCTGTCCGCTCGGTTATCTCTGATGGTGAGATTGGTGAGTTGAAGAAGGGCGATCTTGCAGGGGTTCGTGTTTACAAGTTCAGGTTCAACAGAGAGCAGATGCTCTTGGCTTATGCCGCAAACACAAATCAGCAAGTAATTATCTTGATGGGCTACGGGACGCACGAAAACTTTTATCGTGATCTCAAATACTGAAATTTAGGGTTACAGATGGTGCTTGAGCACAATTCGATGGTGCAGCATGATTGCTGCAAAACGTGTAGGTATGTGATGGGAGGGGACAGCTCGCATAGGCAGTTGCATTGCGGCCTTTCTTACTATCAAACGCCAGCTGCCGTGCGTAGGGTTAACAAGCTCGAAAGTTATCCACTCGTGTTCCCAGAAAATGTTTGTACACATTGGGATGGCAAGTAATTTTGAGCGGCGGCATCATTTGCACCGCCACGTTCTCGATTCTTCTTGTCAAAAAGTGTGCCCATCCCCATCTGTGTTTGACGGTTCTCTTGCTTACCGTCATCGCATTAGGCGTTCGGTCCAGTCGTCGCTGCACTTTGGCTTTATTGAAAAGCAGGGCAGGTTTTGACCAGTCAATGTGGATCTGTATATCCGCCGCTTACCTTGATTCAACCAGGTAGGCCCATGCAAAACGGCTACATCGAGAGTTTCAATGGCAAGTTTCGTGACGAGTGCTTGAACGAGCAATGGTTTCAGACCTTGCCTCAAGCCAGAACGTGCATCGCTGCGTGGCGCAGGGACTACAACGAAGTCAGGCCACACAGCAGCTTGGGTCGAATACCACCGGCTCAATTCGCGCAGCAGCATCGGAGTAATTCGAATGCTGCTGCAAATACAAACCATCAAGTTTTGGAATAACCTTGATCCCTTGGACTAACTTCTAATTCAGTGGTACGGCTAGTGGGGGCAGGTCAATGTGGACGAGTATTCGCCACGGTGGTCTTGTAACATGCGAGCAGCGCGCTTACGAACTTCGGGGAAAAAACGATTTGAATTGCTCATAGCTCTATCTCCTCAAAGGTCGGCGCCTGCTCAAAACACGGGGCGATTCAATGCAGCGTGTACGGAGCGGTATTGTCGATAAATGGCAAGCCCGAAACGAAAAGTTCACAACAAGCCGTTGAGTCGAGCGTAGTGCAATGTTTGAGTACGGCTTTTTACATCTAATCGGCGGAATAAGCGCCAGAGGTGGACTTTAACTGTGTGTTCGCTGATGTCCAACTCAGTTGCGATGGCGCGATTGCTTAGACCACGATCCAGCATGCCAATGAGTTGCTTTTGACGTTTAGAGAGCTTTACTTCTTCAAAAGAACGGCTAGTTCCCTCATCTTGTTTGCTCGTAAACAAGTTAAGAATGGCAGCCGAGATCTCATTAACAGATGTGGATTTTTCGATATAGAGATCAGCACCGGCCGATATGCACGACTCTTGTGCGTCACCTGCGGCCATTGAGGACATTACTGCCAATGGCACATCGGGAAACATCGTCTTGATTTCTTTGACAGCGTTTGTATCTTTGACCCCAGGCAGTAATAAATCTAATACAAAGAGTTTCGGTTCGCCATGTTTGATCACGGCGGCGGCTAGCTCACTGAGTTTTCCGAGCTCAACAACTGTTGTCGCCGAAAATACGCGACGCAACAACATAGCAATGGCTTGACGCATCATGGGATGATCGTCGATAACATAAAAACTCATTTCTACTCCAACCTAAAGATTGTTTCTATTGTGGCATCTATGACGGGCACTCGCAGGCGAGAAGCAATAGAAAGTATTGCTAGGTGGTTGGGTGACGCGGGGTTTCAAAAAGAGTCTTAACGGAGAAGTTGGTGACTAGAGCAGTACCGATGAGGATCACAGCACCACCCATAACGGTATGCAGGCCGATATTTTCCCCAAGAAACAACCAACCCCACAGAATACCAAATACAGGAATTAGAAATGTGACGGTGAGAGCAGATGTTGCTCCGACATCGGATATCAGACGGAAATAAAGAAGGTAGGCAATGCCACTACAGACAATGCCCAGAATTGCGACAGAAAGGACAATGTGTAGAGGGGGGAGATCCATTACAGGTGCAGACAGCCACGTGAGGGGGGCTAGAAGTAGTGTGGCGCCCCACATGCTGCCATGTGCGTTTGCAAATGGGGCAACTGATTTCGCTGTTTTTGCGTACGTTGTGGCAATCCCGTATGAGATTGCTGCAGCCAATCCTGCGGCGATTGCAATAGTCCCGCTTTCTTGCAATGTGAGCGCCTCAACACCCGCAAGTACGCCAACACCAATGAGCCCTAAGGTCATTCCTAAGGAGGCTTTAATGGTAAGCGGCGACCTGAACCAGAGCGCACTGATGACAGCGGCCCAAATGGGGGCTGTTGCATTAAGGATGGAGAGAAGCGAGGCGCTAACTGTTTTAGCGGCGTAGGCGAAAAGAAGAAAGGGGATGGCTGAATTGAACAAGCCAAGGATCAAATAGTGTTTCCAGTGCAAAGAAAGAAGTAAGTTCTGTTTGCTGTAAGTACTAATTGCGAATAGAAAAAGAGCGGCAAGACCGACACGACAAAATATCAACAGAGTGGGCCCCAGAACAGGGGCGCCGATGCGCATGAATAAAAAAGATGCTCCCCAAATAGCGGACAAAAGCAACAAACGAAAAAGACTTGAAGAGTTCATTGACGAAGGTGCTCATGTAAGGTGCTAAAGGGGAGCATCAAGCTCCTATGGCGGGGAGTAGAGGAGACAACTTTACTCAGGCACGACGGCTGTGGCTTCAATTTCAATCTTGGCCCGATCTTCAAGTAGGTCGGCGACTTGAACGAGAGTCATCACAGGGAAATGACGTCCAATGACGTCCTGATAAGCTTTCCCGAGCGCACGTGAGTGCTCGAGATATTCGGCTTTATCTTTGACATACCAAGTCATTCGTACTAAGTGCTGTGGTCCTGCATTGGCGCAAGCTAGGGTCTGGACGATGTTTCGCAGGGCTTGGCGACATTGCTCTACGAAATCGTCGGTTTCGAATTGGCAGTCACCATTCCATCCAATCATGCCCGCGACAAATATTTGTTGTCCTCGAGTCTGGATGCCGTTGACGTAACCTTTAGGAGGTAGCCATCCATCGGGTTGAAGTACGTTCCACATGTGTTATTCCTTAAGCAAGTTGTTGTAATTTGAAGCGCTGAACCTTACCTGTTTCGGTACGGGGGAGTTGGTTAACGAAAATGATTTTCCGAGGGTATTTATATGGTGCAAAGTTGTCTTTAACGAATTGCTGCAAAGCCATTTCCATTTGTGTAGAGCCAACGTATCCCTCTTTTAGTACAACAAAGGCAGTGACAATTTGGCCGCGATCTTCGTCGGGCGTTCCAATTACGCCACACTCAGAGATGGCAGGGTGCTCTAGGAGTGCATTCTCGACTTCAGGACTTGCAATGTTGTAGCCGGCGGAGACGATCATGTCGTCGTTGCGCGCTAGATAGCGAAAGTAGCCTTGTTCATCCATGATGAAGGTGTCACCTGGTAGATTCCAGCCATTTTTTACGTAGTCCTGTTGCCTGGTGTCATCGAGGTACCGACACCCCGTAGGTCCACGAACGGCTAACCGACCAGGGACACCAGGGGGTAGAGGATTCATTTGGTCATCAACAATTTGCGTTTGATAACCCGGGACTGTGTAGCCGAGACAACCGGGCTTGACGTGTTTCCCTGCGGATGCGATGTAGATGTGAATCATTTCTGTGCCGCCAATACCGTCAGTGATTTCTTGGCCTGTACTTTTTTTCCACAGCTCTCTTGTTGCATCTGGTAGCGCCTCTCCGGCAGAGATTGGGTGGCGCAAGCAGCTCAAGTCAAACTGCGGAGCAATTTGTGCCATCTGGCGGTAGAAAGTAGGAGCTGTGTAGCACTGAGTTGCGCGGTATTGCGAGATCGTTTCTAGAAGTGACAGAGGTGTGTATTTTTCTATCAAAATAGAAGAGGCGCCATAGCGTAGGGGAAATGTTAAGAGTCCACCTAGACCGAACGTGAAAGCTAATGGAGGTGTACCGCACACTATGTCTCGGGACGTCATTTCTAAGAAGTGACGTGGAAACAAATCGCACATTGCCAAGATGTCGCGATGGAAGTGCATCGTGCCTTTGGGAACTCCCGTGGTTCCGCTTGTAAAAGCGATCAAGCAAACATCATCTCGGCTGGTTGTGCATGCTTGGAAATCCGCATTGTGGCGAAACATTCTTTCTTCTAAACATGTATTTGAGGACGTACCACCAAAATGCAGAATTTTCTGCAATGACGGAGTGTTGTGCGGGTGGAGAGGATCTAAGCAATGATCTAGCTCATCTGCCAATGAGGCGGCACAAAGTGCGGCAGTGATGTGTGCTTTGTCTATGATTTTCTGCAGTTCTGCAGAACGTAACAAAGGCATGGTGGGAACCAAAACTAATCCAGCCTTGATGCCGGCGAGCCAACAAGCGGCGGTCATGGGGGAGTTTGCGCCACGCAGTAACAGGCGGTTGCCGCTTACTAAACCCATGTCGGAGACTAAGACATGGGCGATGCGGTCTACTTGTTGTTGCAGTTGTTCGTAAGTCCACGTGAATGGACCGAGGGGACTTTGTCCGTGAAGTGCGGGCAATTTTCCGTTCCCGGCAATAACATGACGATCAACTAGTTCGCTGGCGACATTGAGCTGTTCGGCGTATTGAATTTCTGGACGATCAAAGATAAAGAGAGGCCATTGTTCCTTGGGCGGGAGTCGATCGCGGGCAAATGTGTCGACATGCGAGGAGGGGAGAAGGTTGTTGATACACATGGTGGTTCAATCACTTTCTTTGAGCAATTCGCGCGCGATGATGAGTTGTTGCACTTCGCTTGCACCTTCGTAGATGCGCAGGGCACGAATTTCCCGATAAAGGGATTCAACGATGCAGCCTTTTTTCACCCCCATGCCCCCATGTAATTGGACGGCCATGTCAATGACGTGTTGAGCGTTTTCGGTGGCCGTGAATTTGGCCATGGCAGCGTCTCTAGTGATGCGCTGACCTTGATCGCGCATCCAAGCTGCGCGATATGTCATGAGGCGAGCCGCGTCAATTTGCATGGCCATATCAGCAAGCTTGGCTTGGCTTAGTTGAAACGAGGCCAAGTTAGTTCCGAACATTTGTCGGTTTTTCGCCCATTGCAGTGACTCATCAAGAGCCCGTTGAGCAAAGCCAAGCGCGGCGGCAGCAACGGAAGTGCGAAAGACATCCAAAGTCGCCATGGCAACCTTGAAGCCTTGGCCAGATTCACCTAAGCGTTGCGAGATTGGGATGCAGACGTTGTCTAACTTCAAATGAGCTAAAGGATGTGGGGCTATGACATCTATGCGTTCGGCGATAGAAAAGCCTGGCGTATGAGCATCAATAATGAATGCACTAATACCGCGAGAGCCCGGGGCCTCATTAGTGCGCGCAAACAGCACATAGAAATTGGCTATGCCGCCATTAGATATCCAAGTTTTTTCGCCATTGAGAACGTAGTGATCGGCTTGGATGTGTGCCTGACATTGCATGGCGGCTACGTCGGAACCTGCTAGAGGTTCGCTTAGGGCAAATGCAGCGATGGCGTTGCCATTCGTGACGCGAGGTAAGTAACGTTCTTTTTGTTCATCTGTGCCAAATAAGCTAATTGCGCCAGAGCCTAGACCTTGCATGGCAAAAGCGAAGTCTGCCAATCCGTGGTGCCACGCAAGAACTTCGCGTGTCAAACAAACGCTGCGTGTATCTATTGAATTGGCAATGCCGCCATATTGCGTACCTGCGACAGCATGACGTAGCCAACCATCTTGTCCAAGTACTTGGACAAGATGCTTACAAGCGTTGTCAACGGTAGTATCTTCATGCGATACATTGAGCAAATGTTTATGTCCCCAGGCATGCAACTGCGAGTGCAATGTTCTATGTGTCTGATCAAAAAATGGCCACTGCAACGCTTGTTGCCATGAAGCGGAGGTTGTATGTGTCACAGCACTCACAATCAGTCTCCCTTGAAGACGGGTGTGCTTTTGGCGACGAAGGCGTTGTACGCGCGGTGAAAATCATTGGTCATCATGCAGATGGCCTGAGCCTGAGCTTCGGCCTCGATTGCCTCATCGATGCCCATATTCCACTCTTGCTTAAGCATTTTCTTTGTCATGCCGTTTGCAAAAGTGGGGCCACTGGCGAGCTCGACTGCGAATTGCTGTGCCTGTTCAAGCAAGACATCTGGTTCGCACAATCGATTAAAGAATCCCCATTGCTGGGCTTCATCGCCTTTTAAGGCGCGACCAGTGAATAGGAGTTCACTGGCTCGCCCTTGCCCGATGGTTCGAGGCAGAAGGGTGCATGCCCCCATATCGCAGCCTGCGAGGCCGACGCGATTGAAGAGAAAGAATGTTTTGCTTCGTGCTGTGCCGAAGCGCAGATCAGAACCTAACGCAAGCATGGCGCCTGCGCCTGCACTGACGCCATCAACTGCTGCGATGATAGGTTGTGGACATGCGCGCATGGCTTTGATCACATCACCGGTCATGCGAGTGAACGCAAGTAGGCCCGGCATATCGAACTTGGTGAGTGGGCCGATGATTTCATGTACATCACCGCCTGAACTGAAGTTCTCTCCAGCTCCGCTCAAGACGATGGCATCAACATCATCTGCGAGGCACATGGAGTTGAATAAGTCGCGAAGTTCTGCGTACGAGTCAAACGAGATGGGGTTCTTACGCTCTGGGCGATTCAGAGTGATGGTGGCGACACGATCTAGCCAAGAAAAATCAAAGTGTTGTGCTTTGTAGTCAAAGAGGGAAAGTCGATGACGTGGCAAAGAGTGAGGTTGTCCAAGTAGGTGCTTCATGAAGTGTCTTTGGTGAACGATGCGTGTTTAACCAGCAGACTCGCCGCCATCAACGGCAATGGCTTGTCCGTTAATGCTTCGAGATTCGGCTTGGCAAAGCCAGAGAACACATGAAGCCACTTCTTCAGGGCGAATCATGCGTTGTTGGGGATTGCGCCGCGTGAGTAAGCTAAATGCTTGTTGAGCCGTCTTGTCCGTATTTCGAACGATGTCCTCAATGGCCTGTGCGGCGATCGCTGTTTCTGTATAGCCTGGACAAACAGCATTTACGGTGATGTGATTTTTTGCCAGTTCAAGTGCGAGAGATCGTGTCAATCCAACGACGCCATGTTTTGCGGCTGTGTAGGCGCTGACGTGTGTGTAGCCTTGCAATCCAGAAGTGCTGGCGATATTGATGATCCGGGAGGGATTGAGAGCGGACCCGGTTGTTCGAAGAGATGGAATTGCAGCGTGTATGCAATTGAAAGTTCCCGTGAGATTCACGGCTAGCATTTGGTTCCATAAATCAGGACTGGTTTGGTCAATGGAGCTGCTTTTTGCTTGACCTGCGTTGTTAACAAGAACATGAATGGGGCCAATGGCTTGGATTGCTTCTGAAAATCCTCTTTTCACTTGTTGCAAATCGGCGATATCTACCGACTGAACAAACTTTCGGCCATGTCCTGGTAGGTCGCTTGCCATTGCATGGAGTGCTTCTTTGTTTCTGCCCACTAAGGTCAAATTTGCATCAGCTGTTGCAAGTAGTTGCGCAATAGCGGCACCGATGCCGCGGGCAGCACCGGTGATGACGATGTGCTGATGGGATAAGTCAATAGATATCGTCATTTCTTTTGAGCGTTAGATTGAGTTGCTGCACGTTCAAAGTTAGCTTCGAGTTGACGCTTCGCGGAGAGGTAGGGCTTATGCCAAGCTATGTTGGAGTAACCAACACGAGCGGCTTCAGATAGCGTCCATGCAGGATTGGCCAAATGCGGGCGCGCAATGGCGCAGAGATCGGCACGCCCTGCGGCGATGATGCTGTTGACATGATCAGCTTCGCTGATGGCACCTACAGCGATGGTGGCGATGCCCGCTTCTTGGCGGATCTGATCTGCAAAGGGAGTTTGGAACATGCGACCATAGATAGGCTTTTCTTGTACGCTCACTTGTCCAGATGAGCAGTCAATCATGTCTGCGCCTGCCGCTTTAAAAGCCTTAGCGATTTCGACGGCATCAGTAGGTGTGATACCTCCATCAACCCAATCGTGAGCGGAAATGCGAATGCTCATAGGAAGGTGCTTAGGCCAAACCGCGCGCATGGCCTTGAAAATCTCAAGAGGCCAACGCAAACGATTTTCTAGGCTACCTCCGTACTCATCGGTGCGTTTATTTGTGAGTGGGGAAATGAATGCAGAAAGAAGGTATCCGTGCGCACAATGCAACTCAAGCCAGTCAAAACCTGCGTTAGCTGCTCGACATGTTGCTTGTACAAACTCATTTCTGATTTCTTCTAGACCTGCATGCGTGAGTGCGGCGGGTGCAGTGCCGTTGGGCATATAGGGCTCAGTAGAAGCAGAGCACAAAGGCCAGTTGTGGTCTTCGAGAGGATGGTTAGCGCCTTTGCCTTCCCAAGGGCGGTTGGTGCTGCCCTTGGGTCCTGCGTGCCCGAGTTGAATACCAATCTTGGCATCACTGTTTTGATGTATCCAAGATACGATGCGGGTAAAGGCCTGTTGTTGGACGCCATTCCAAAGGCCGGGGCAATAGGGTGTGATGCGACCTTCTGGACATGGGGCCGTCATCTCAACCATTACCAGACCCGCACCGCCTAGTGCACGCGAGCCGAGGTGGACGAGGTGATAGTCACCAGCTATGCCATCAACCGCGGAATACTGCGCCATTGGAGAAACAACAACGCGATTCTTCAATGCTACGGAACGCACCTGGTATGGCGTGAACATTGGAGGGATTGGAACATCGGTTTGTACATTCGCTTTTTCTGCAAACCATTTCTCATAGTTCTCAAGCCATGTCTTGTCCCGTAGACGTAGATTTTCATGACTAATGCGTTGGCTTCGCGTGAGCATTGAGTACATGAATTGTTCGGGTTCGAATTGTTCGCAGTAACGAGCATCACAAACTTCGAACCATTCCATGGCGTTCCATGCGGCATTTTGTAGGCGCAGAGTTTCAATTCGACGTGCCTCTTGATATGAGTTAAGCACGTTGGTAATTTGCGAGGCGTCGTGGCCGTACTGATCAAATTGGCGGGTTAGCTCTATGGCATCTTCGAAGGCAAGTTTGGTTCCCGAACCAATGGCAAAGTGGGCTGTATGAACGGCATCACCCATTAAGACAACGTGGCTACCGTTTTGGTTTTTCAACCACCACTGTTCGCAGACAACACGCTGGAAACTTAACCAAGCTGAGCCGCGAAGATGGCGAGCATTGGTCATCAAAGGGGCGCCTTGCAATGATTCTGCGAAGAGCTTTTCGCAGAATGCGATGGACTCCGTTGAGTCTGCCTTGTCTAAACCGTGAGCGAGCCATACATGCTCGGGACACTCCACAATGAATGTGGTGGTGTCGCTGTCGAACTTGTAAATGTGCGCTTGAAACCAGCCGTGTTCAGTTTTCTGAAAATCGAAAGTGAATGCGTCAAAGAGGCGATTAGTGCCGAGCCAAATATATCGATTGGGGCGCGTGACGATGTCGGGCTTGAAGACATCGACGTGTAGATCACGGATTCTCGAATTGATGCCATCACTTGCAATGATTAGATCTGCGTCGGGGTAATCGTTATCCGAGTTGGCTTCGGTCTCGAAAACCAATTTAACGCCCAGTTGTTCGCAACGTTTCTGCAAGATGTTGAGCAACTTCTTGCGACCAATGCCGACGAAGCCATGTCCGCTGGAGCGCAGGGTTTGGCCTTTGAATCGTAGTTCGATGTCATCCCAATGATTGAACGCGTGCTGAATTTCAGTCGCAGTTGTTGTGTCCCAGACACGCATGTTTTCCATCGTCGCATCTGAGAAAACGACGCCCCAGCCGAAGGTGTCGTACGGGTGATTTCGTTCGACAACGGTAATGTCGTGCTGCGGATGACGAAGCTTCATCAGCAAACCGAAATACAAACCAGCAGGCCCGCCACCAAGACAGACAATATTCATAACATTTACCTCATAAGACTTTAGAAGTAAATTATTAAATACTACATGCTATGGAGTGTTTATGGGAAACCCCCGAAATTTGATTGCCAAAAGATTACATATCGGCGCACGGTTGTTTCGTCACTCGTAAATACCTAGAAAGTCGTATCGATAACGAATTGCGTATTTAAAAGCATTCGTTATGCTCTCTTTGGCTGTCTTTTTTGAACTCGTATTTCTTAATGAACATGCTGAGTCGTAAGAGAAAGCATTTTTAATTCACTTTTTGAGGAGAAGCATGACATGAAGAGATTTTGTTCAGCCTTAGTGGCAACAGGGTTGGTGTTTCCGTTGGTTGCATATGCAAATGAAGCGGGGGCAGTGCAGAGTGAGAACAACATTAAGTTCTATGGGTTTGTTCGCTTTGATGGAACTCACGATTTAGGATCCAACAACACAGCGAATGGTGATTGGGCAAGTTTTTTGCAAAGTCAACCAATTGAAGGATCAATCGACTCGAAGAAACGTGGTGGTACCTACTTAACGGCGCGGACTTCAAGATTCGGGTTTGATGGCAAATTGGCAGGGGGTACTGTAGGCTTCAAATTAGAAGGTGATTTCAACGGTACGACAGCAGAGGGTGGCCAAACAGGGCGAGCGGCTAACAACGGGACAGGTTTGCGAATTCGTCACGCATACGTGGAGATTCATAATTGGTTGGTCGGACAAACATGGTCAAACTATGAAGACTTTGCTGGTTTGCCTGAGACGGTTCAGTTCAATCCCTCTTTAACTGCCGCGGCACCGAGGCAAGCACAGGTCAGATACACGTTCAATCTTCCAGCCTCGCAGTTGAGTTTTGCAGTCGAAAACGGGGGAAGTTATACGAGCGGAGCTTCGGGTGCAGACTTTGATAAGGGGGTCGATGTCACTGCGCGCTGGAACAAGTCTGGTGATTGGGGGCATGTCTCTGCACGTATGGCCTCTGTCGGTTACAACACCACTGATAACAGTGGCGTGACACATAGTGCGCGTGGTTACCAGGCTGGGTTGAGCGGCTCCACGGTTGTTCCTACTGGCAAGTTTGTGTATGGGGCATTTACAGGTAATGGTGGGGGGCGTTACGCGTGGGGTTCTTTGTTCCAAGGGGCTGTGTTGACCAATAGCGGAATCAGTCTTTTCAAATCGCACGGATCCCACGTTGGGTACACGCATAACTGGTCAGGAACGCAACGCTCTAATTTGGCATATTCGGTTGTGAACTTCGCCAATAACCCTAACGCTATTGGAAATGAGAGTAACAAGAAACTTTCACAAATGCATGTCAACTTAATTTCTAATGTGGCTAAAAATACAGAGCTTGGTGTTGAGTATGCTTACGGGAAACGCACGTTGATGAATCCAACTGGTGACAACTACGGAGTAGAGAAGAGATTGAATGTTGCACTAACAACAATGTTCTGAAAGAACAGGCCTTCGGTTCGAAGGAGTCGTGGGCCTGTCGGTTCTATCATTACCAATAGTGGCACTCACCCAAATCTTTAGACATATCCCTGATGTCCACCCAAATTTCCACACCTGAAGTGATCGGGGGCAGGGTCTCAACGCCGACACCTGTGGGCAGGACGCATGTTCTGGCTTTCCCCGTAGGAAGGCCAAGGGGAGAATGTCTTGAAACCCAACTAACGCGCCACCGTCATCACGCTGCTGTAGCGCGACACCCCATAGCGTGAGATTGCCCGCATCACCGGAATCACCGCAAAACCACTCGCAGCTATCGCACCGCTGGCTGCTTGATCTGACCCCACTAGCCGTACCACTGAATTAGAAGTTAGCCCAAGGTGCTAAGATTATTGCAAGACATGATGGTTTATATTTGCGGTAACAGGTGAATTACTCGAGTGCTGTTGCGCGAACTGAGCAGGCTCGGAATCGGCAATGCGTAAGTTACGCCGAGCATCTTCTATTTCTAATACTGAAGTAAGAACTGGGCACGACCATTAAAATACCCATTAGATCTTGCACCACTACCTTGGAGATGAACTTGTACAGGTTCGAATTCAATTCGAACGTAGTTAATTACCCCTGAGACAGCTCTCCCAGAATAAGAGCCACCAACCATATCTCTGAAATTCCTATCGACAACTCCACCATTGACAGTTTTAATTTTTGGATGAACTAGTATTTTATCTGTGCCAAACCCAGATAATATCAATGCGTTAGTAATAGGGTCGGAATCTTGCAGGGCGATAACTAATTGGTAATTCGTGTCAGTATCGCATTTAAAAGAAATGTTTGTAGACATCGGTGTGTTCTTCAACTCAAATTTATCATTTCTTCCCTTAATTAGGGATGCATTAGCTCGGACTTGACTTACAGGAGCGTCTATCACACACAGTGCTGAAGCTGTGCTTGGAAGTATTATTGTATCTATAATTAGGAGAAAGAGACAATTTCTGGCATGTTTCAATTGTGCCAAAATGGCACTCTTAATGTAGACAATTTGAGCCAAGTTATTCATTCCCTTATGACGATGATGTTCTCTATTTTGTCATGATGGACTACTTGGAGAACAAGGCTGGAGATGGCCTCTGTCGTATCGATGTTGAATAACCGCTCGTGGCGAGCTAGGACAGTCCCTAATCCATTTATTTTAGTACCATTCAAGATATACTGACGGATATTAATACGGGAGTCACCCATATTCTTCACAAACAAGCTCAACTTTCTCCCATTTTGTTTATATGATGCAACGACTTTCACAAGTTCCTTTTCTTTCTTCGAGAAGTCCGAAACATAGACTGGGACTGTAATCGCCATACCAACTCCAACATTCGGGGTCACAGTTTTAATATCAGCGAGTTTTTCATTTTCTTTTTCAGGAGTTGGAATCAAAATCTCATTAAACATAACTCGATATAAACCTTCTCCTTCTATCGAGTCGCCAACATATCTGACTTTGAAGACAGCACTATCACCCGGATTCACCCTATGCACTGGTGGAAATATTTCTAGATCATTACTAGGGACGGTTGACAAATTTCCTAGTTTGTCCATGTCCCAAGCAAGCCCTTTGCTTGTGATGAAGATAGTATCGTCGCGGTCGTTAAATAGAGTGAATGTGATTACTTTATTAAACCCTTTGGTAACATTGAGCTCGCCAACTAATTTATCCACACCTAAGGCCGAACATGCAGAATATGAAATGTACAATGCTAGACCAAAAATTCGAGATTTCCAAGACATTTTGAATCTCCAAGAAGAAATATTCATTTGAACTCTGTAATTAATTGCACTGTAATGTCGACATCGTTGCGTTGTATTGAGGCCTCAATTCTAGGTCCGCTGGTAGTTGGACGATACATCTTTCCCTACTTCTAGGTATCGTTACAAGAATGGACGTAATATCGTTAGGTAAATCCTCTAGGAAGACTTCGCCATTTTCTAGAACGTACACATGTTCACCAAGATTGAGGACAGAACCAGTTGGGACAACATTACCCGCCTTAAAAATCAATCTTATCCACCCTTGTCTCACATTCTTGACTTCTGGCTCCCAGTATGTCGCAGTCCATGGGTCTGGATTTCTTCCTACCAATACATTGGGTAATTTAATGTTGTTCGGAATTTCTTCTGCCGCGACTCTTAATGAAGGGGTGATATTTGTTCCATACATTGGGATAACTGCATAACCATCCTGATTAGTTACAGATTTTACGATTCCGTTATTATCTTCTACAGTTCTATTGCTTAGCCCTTTCAAACGAAGAACGGCCAAGCCATTTTCGACGGTGCGAGTCGTAATAATATTTTCATCAAAAAAGATCAGACCACCAGACTCATTGAGGCCTAGGGAGTAACTTCCATCATTTTTGATTCGTACATTGGCCTGATACGCCCCATGCCATGGATAATAATTAACGGAGCTATTGATATTAGTCGTAGATTGGCCATACGGTTGCTTCGTTATATCCGCACCCATTGAGTACTGCGTTTCGTTGTTAGCCGTATTCGTATATGAGGTTGAATAAGATCTCATTGCATTGTGATTGTCAGAGTTATTTAGACTAATACTATTCATTAGATGAGCCTTATCTAGCGCAATCGTTGCTATTAAACCTAAAACAAATGATCGGTTGTTGTCTGTGCGTTGCTCAGTTCCATATAAAGAGATTCCCCATCCTTTTGCGACTGGGACACTCCAATTGAATCCGAAGCTCGAAGATATAGGGCGAGAGTCGATTGATGATGATCTCAAGAACGAGAGTCGACCGGCTCTTCCCGCTGGGACTTGCAGACTATGTCGGATGTTTCTGCATATGCTTTCTTCTCCTATTGGAAAATTTGACGCAGGACAACTCTGCTGTGTAAGGCCGGAATACCAACTCGCATGCTCGGAATGTAAGTTGATTCCCCAATATCCATTTTTCTTAGGATTAACAAAATCTTTCTCAATAGAACGATTCTGACCAGCGCCAATTGATAGCCAAGCCGTTGGAATAAGATCGAAGGAAAGACCCCTCGCATGTGAATACTTCCCAAGTGTTGTTGATAGTTCGCCTGTTAGATATTTGTTGATTCCATATCGATAAAGGAATCCGGTTCCAATATTATTTATCTCTGTTAAACGGATATTGTTGGATCTTGTGCTGTTTTTAATTTGCCCGAAAAACAACTTCCAGTTCGCCTCGCCAGTTGGTAGCAATTGGGGTGTTACTGGTATAAATTCATTCCATGTCCGAACCTCACGTCCTGAGTCGTCGACTAATGTTAGGGCGTATTGGCCATTATCAGAAGCGTTGGAAGTAAGATGGGAGAGAGGCAAGCTGTAATAACCTGCTGAAATTGGGATTTCCTTTATTAAAACGCCCCTTGCTCGAATCTGAATTCTGCCAGGAACATCAGCAAACCCTTGTATCGATCTTACTTCATCTCTAGGGCGACGATGCTCTTCTGATTCTAATACCAGTCCATACAAAGTAGTCGCGGCACCCGTATTATTCACTACGTTCAATCCGAACTTGGCCGTGAACCTTTTCTCAGGGAAACTGCGTTTCCAACTTGCATCACGTAGAAATCCGAAAGATCGTCCATTTGCATTGGATGCGTATCCGTCTAGTGTGAATAGGCCAAAGGGGGAATATTTTTTCCCACTTATTCCTAATGTTATATTTGTCATTTTAGTCTGCTCGAACCAAAAGCCAGTTTCATGCTGTAGGGCATACACGTTTATGGGCGATCCAAGAGGAGTCTGGCGCAACTCGCTAGATATGGATGTTTCCCTAGGAGCCTGTGGCTCATAATCGGAAGGGCTCACGTGAGCCCTTCCTATGTTTTTACCGTCCAATCTCTCTATTTTCACCTTTGCTTTCCAAAATGGGCGTCCTTCGCAAATTAGTCCATCTGGAAGTTTCTGGAGTTTCACGCGCTCGAAGAACAATCCTTCTAAGTAAAGGGAGTCATCTCCATGACGAACACATGTTGCATATGCACCCATAAGAGATTCATTGAGATAAATTAGCCTGTCACTAACTTGTATATCTGTTTCTGAGACCGCACCTTGAGCGATCATTAAGAAAGCAAGCGCTAATCCCTCACTTCGTGAGCTTCTCAAATCTTTACATCACCTTTTAGTAGTCCACAGTAACCCTTGCTGCTCCCGTAAATACATCTCCAGTTGGCTTTCCCACTTTTGCTGCGGAATTTGAATTGTAAAAAGTGGGTCGCCATGTCACCTCTGAGATAAATTCACTTGCACTTGCCGTTTTGGCCAAGAAAGCTGTTGAATAAGGTCTCGTCAATCCTGAATAATTGGTATAACTCCACCCAGCGGGGACCTTGTCAATTGATACCTGCTCATATTCGAGCATCGCAGCACCACCGAAAAATGCGACGGGTGGAGTGGATGAATCCACTAAGAATTGTGTCGCCACCCACCCTGCTGCCCAAGGAACCGAGCCAGGTGCTGGGGCGACTAGAAATCCGGTTATTACGGTGGGCTCACTACAAGTAATTGTTGTTGTGATCTCTAGAGCTGGGCTCGTAACTCTATTGGACATGCCAACTCCAGGAGTGGTAATGCCATGTGCTGTCAAATAATTCCCTAGTGACAATGTTGAATTTGTTGCAGTGGGCAATTGGAGGGCACCTTTCGAATTAGTCACTTTGCAGGATGGTGAACTAACGGCTAACGAGATACCAATGTCAGCAGTTGCGGTGGCAGCCACTGCGCTGTTCGCAAGACATACGCCTAGCAACCAAATCGCAGTCGCGGGTACTTTCATTCTCAAGAAATGCATGATGATTACTCCTGTTAAGACATATCTATTTTATTACAAACTGAAAGAAACACAATACTAAAGAATCTTTAATTTTGCGCATCGAAGGTTGCAACTAACCGGGCGCGGTGTGCCGTTCCAAAGTAGTTCCTTTAGCGCCATGGGGTTGAGAGGCAGAGTCAAGCTGTGCTGTGAAATTGTTTACATGTGTTGGGAAATGTCCGTTTTTTTCGCATACCAGACAAAATACACAACGCTAACGAAAATCAAAGCAGGGATGCCAAAGACCAATGTCATTTGGAATTCCTTTGTGAATGCGGTGGTGATCATGATGGCCAGCATGAGAGCTCCACCCAAAAATGTCAGGTATGGAAAACCAGGCATGCGAAAGGGCAAAGCTTGTGAGTTTTCATTGCCCCACTTCTTTCGGAAGAAGAAATGAGTGACAAAGATCATGAACCATGTGAACAGGGCACCAAACATTGAAACGGCCATCATGAGGGTGAAAGATTGCTTTGGAGCAACGATACTTAGAATGGTTGCCAGTGCAACGCCGCCAGTGGAGAGCAGCAATCCCAGCATTGGAATACCACGTTTGTTAAGACGGCCCAACTGCTTAGGTGCATAACCTGCGCAAGACAAACTAAACATCATTCGTGTTGTGATGTAGAGCTGGCTATTCATCGCGGAGAGTGCTGCGATAAGGACAACGAAATTCACCACGCCTGAGGCGCCAGAAATGTTGACCGCAGTCATAACTTTGACAAATGGACTTTCTTCATGGCCGGCTTGGGTCCATGGGACGATGGCAAGCATGAGACCCATTGTGAGTAGGTAAAAGAGCGCTAAGCGGATGAGTGTTGTACGAACTGCGCTCTTGATGGCTTTTTCAGGCTCGTGTGCTTCGCCAGCAGCTACTGCAATCATCTCGATTCCAAGGTAACCGAATATCGCGACGATGACTGCAATCCACATTCCCCATAACCCTTGCGGTAAAAAGCCCCCATGTTCAGTGTAATGATGGAGCCCAGGAACTACGTCACCAACTCTTGTGGCAGGACCAAAGACCACATATGAACCAATCATAATGAATGCAATGATTGCAACGATCTTTATTACCGAGAACCAATATTCAACCAGACCAAAAATATTGACGCTGAACGCATTGATCAGCACTAGGGCAAGTGAGAACGATGAAATCCAGAACCAACTCGGTATATCTGGGTACCAGAACTTCATGTAAATGCCGATGGCCGTTACTTCAGTCCCAATGGCTAAGACATTGCATGCCCAATATGCATAGCGAACCATGAACCCTGCCCACGGACCCATGTAGTGTTCTGCGTACGCACCAAAAGAGCCTGAGGTAGGGTGAACAATGGTCATCTCTGCGAGGCACCCCATCAGGATCAGGGCGATGAGCGCGCCAATAGCGTAACTGATGATCACGCTTGGACCGGCAAAACCAATCGCCAATCCACTTCCTAAGAACAAACCGGTGCCGATTGCACCTCCAATTGCAATCATGCCCATTTGTCCTGCGCTCAGGACTTTTTTGAGCCCTTGCTCTTGCTCGACGATTTGCTGGAAGCTATCCATAGATTTGCTCATGCAGTCTCACTCCTTGAGGTTTTATTGCTAAACGATGGCGACAGCTCGGTCCTGTGGACCGGTGCGCGTCGCAGTAGGCACTTTTTGTGCAGAAGAACTCCGAACGGGTATGACCGAAGGCTAACTCGATAAATAACCCATTAGACTCATTATTGTTTCGTTTAGTAAATAATACAAACTAATAAGCGGGGGTGTTTACCCTAGTCTTTGAACAAACTTTGAATGGGGAAGTAATGCAAGTTGTTGTTTTGGGTGGTGGGGTCATAGGTGTATGTACTGCGTATTACCTTGCAAAAGAAGGTGTTGATGTCATCGTGCTGGAAGCGGGTTCACACGTCGCTACGGGAACGAGTTACGCCAATGCAGGGCAGATCTCACCTGGATATTCCACGCCATGGGCAGCACCAGGCATGTCTTTGAAGGCGCTGAAGTGGATGTTTCAAAAGCATGCGCCGCTGAGTGCTAGGTGGGATGGCAGTTTGTTTCAATTACGTTGGATGTTGCAATGGTTTTCAAATTGCAACGAGTCGAGTTACGCGCGTAACAAAGAACGAATGATGCGCATTTCGGAATACAGCAGGGATTGTTTGCAACAACTCAGAGCAGAAACGGGGATTTCATATGAACACAGATGTGCGGGGACATTACAACTCTTCCGTGAGCAGGCTCAGGTTGATGCTGCACAAAAAGATATCCGTGTTTTGCATGAGTGTGGAGTTCCATTCGAGCTTTTGGATCGAGATGGAGTGATTCGGGCTGAACCAGGGCTTGAAGGAGCGAGCGCACTGATTGCTGGTGGGTTGAGATTGCCCAAAGACGAAACGGGAGATTGCCGTTTGTTTACGCAAGAACTTTCTCGGATGGCGCGAGCGTTGGGAGTCCGCTTTCAGTTTGGTATGAGGGTCGAGAAGTTGTTGAATGTGGGAGACAAGATTACAGGGGTTCAGTATGAAAAAGGCGGAAAGCGAGGTGTGCTGTCTGCAGATGGTTATGTAATGGCAATGGGGGTTGACTCTCGACAAGCGCTTTTGGATGTTGGAGTAGATGTGCCGGTTTACCCCGTGAAGGGATATTCACTGACGATGCCGGTGTTTGATCCTTCTCGTTCTCCGATATCTACAGTTTTAGACGAGACGTACAAGATTGCGATTACACGTTTTGATCGGCGGATTCGTGTGGGGGGGATGGCCGAGTTGAAAGGTGTAGACCGTACGTTGCTGAGTCAACGCCGCGAAACGTTAGAGATGGTGGTCAAACAGTTATTTCCTGGTGGGGATTTGTCGAAGGCAGAATTTTGGACGGGGTTGCGCCCGATGACTCCGGATGGTCCCCCGATTGTGGGGGAAACGTTCTTTCAGAACCTCTATTTGAATATCGGGCATGGAACGCTGGGCTGGACGATGGCCTGTGGTTCAGGTCGGTATGTGAAGGATTTGCTTCTGGGAAGGGAGACGCAAATCAGACAAGAGGGATTATCGATGCGACGTTATAGCCGCAATGTGATCTGAATCTAAAGGGAGACAAAGAAATGACGCGACCAAGCCAAGCATTGATAGACCTAAATGCGCTCTTGAGCAATTACAAGAAATTGCGAACGTTTCATGGCGGAAAGGCATTTGCTGTTTTGAAAGCGAATGCATATGGTCATGGGGCTGTGCGATGCGCGAGAAAGTTAGAAATGGATGCAGATGCATTTGCTGTTGCATTTCTGGAAGAAGGGCTCGAGTTGAGAGAGGCAGGTATCCAAAAGCCCATACTCTTGTTGGAGGGCGTTTTTGACGTTAGGGAGTTGCGCAAAGCGGCCAATCATGGTTTTTGGGTTGTTGTAAGTCGACATGAACAATTGGAGATGATTGAGCAATGCTCTAGTGCAATGCGTGGACTTAATGTGTGGCTCAAGCTTGAGACGGGGATGAATCGCTTGGGGCTGGATGGTTCTTTGGCGTGTGAATATATAGCGCGACTGTGCGCGACCAAGGCGGTAACAAAAGTGAGTTTCATGACACATCTTGCTTGTGCAGATGTTGAAGGGGATGACTTTTCAACCAAGCAAATTGAAAAACTAATGAATGCGACGAGGGGGCTCGATTGTGAGTTGAGCTTTTGCAATTCTGCGGGAGTTTTAAGCGCAAAAGGCCCACCTTCAGATTGGGCCAGATTAGGAATTGCAATGTATGGCGTTAATCCTGTGCCAGGTAGTTCGTTTTCTCTAGAGCCAGTAATGGAGTTGAAAAGCCAAATCTTTGATGTGAAGAATGTCAAAGCAGGGGAAGGTGTCGGATATGGTTGCACCGTGCGAGTTAGTAGAGACTCTAGAGTAGGTATTGTGGCTTTGGGTTATGCAGATGGCTATCCAAGGAATGCGATGGGGTGTTCGGTGTTGGTTGATGGGCGGCTCACGAAAACATTGGGCGTGATATCAATGGATATGCTCGCTGTTGACATTACCGATCTCGAGAACTCAGGTCAGGGTAGCCAAGTTGAGTTGTGGGGGAAACACATTCGTGTTGCAGAAGTGGCGCAATACGCCCGAACAATTCCGTACGAGCTGCTTTGCAACGTTAAGAGGGTGAGCTTCTTGTCGATATAAACATAGTATCGGGCGTGCTAACTTCAGCAAGATGCAGAAGACTACTCTTTATAACTTAGCGCCCAGAGACTGCTTGTTGCTTGTGAGATCAATGCCCAGCGCCAAGTACATCGCCCTAGCTTTGAATTGGATGTAATCCAAGTAAACAATGGAGTACAGCACGAGGAGACCGCCAACACCTAGACAAATTTGTGTTTTCACTGATTGAAAATCGGCAACATTGCGCGCCACGACCGACATGCCATTCACGATAGCGGTCGCTTCAATGAACGCATCGCGCTAGCCGCGTGAATTGGGATCATGAAGTCGTGCGCAACGGCCGTATCAATAGAGACGTTCGTCCGGAAAAATAGGCAAGCACTCCTGAAGCTAACTTGGCAGGGTCCGCGGAGACGAAGTCACGCATGTACGTGTGCGTCTATCTCAATTTGTCGCCACAACAGTGGGGCGGAGCAACGCGGCGCATCCACTTAACATGGACACGTAATGAAAGCGCTGTGATGCAGTTTCTAACAAGGAAGAAGCTTTGATTTAGAAACGAACTCCAAGAGCAAGACTTAAACCTCGCGTTGACTCAGAGTTTGGGCCTCTTCCATACATCATGTAATCAATTTGCCCGTAGTAATCTTTTGTGAATTGCATTTGCATGCCAAAACCGTACGCCACGTTTGAGACAGCCCCGCCTGCCGGGCCTCCAAGCAGAGCGCGATTGAACCCTATGCGACCGAAGAGTTCAACATCTTCTGCTACGGAGGTATGAGGCTTCAAGAATACGCCGCCCATGGTGGCTGTTACTTCTTCGTCCTTGGTGACTGTTGTGGCTGCCATGCCTTCCAGTGCCCAGTTTTCATTGATATCCATGCCAATGGTGATGCGAGACAGCTTTGGCCTAACCTTTGATGCGTCAGGGAATTTGACGATTAAAGGCAAGTGTGCAATCTCTCCATAAAAGACGGGAGAAGTTTCTTGCTGTTCGTCTTGGGCGAGAACGCTGTGGGCCGAAAGCGTAGAAATAATCAAAAAATAGAACTTCAATTTCATGAGCGCCCCTGCCTTGTGTCGTAAGTCCGATAGATCTTTTCTAGATTGTCAAAATTGTACAGCAAATATATACAAATTGTCTTAAAAGTAGTAATAGAATACTCTATATTTGTTGAACACCTTATTTGTGAGAACTATTAGGTGCGTTTCTATGAAGGAGGTTCCTTATGTTTTCTTGTGGTTCTTGTTTCCATCCTCGTAAAGATCGAGGGTTTCTTAGTTTGCTTCTTTCATTTTTGATGTTAGCAATGCTTAGCGCATGCGGAGGCGGAGGAGGGGCTAGTGGTGGGTTTGAGAATAGAACTTATCCTGTTGGTGGGAGCATCTCTGGTTTGGACGCGGGCGACCAAGTTGTTTTGTTGCTCAACGGAAAGGATCCGTTGACTGTTGCGGCTGATGGCAGCATCACATTCCCAAGTCATATTGCGTATAACGAGCGTTTTAACGTGACTGTTGGGACGCAACCAAGGGGGAAAATCTGCTCTGTGGCCGACAACTCAGGCAGTGGAGTAGTTGTGACAGCAGCCGTAAAGAACTTACGAATTGTTTGTTCGGTAGCAAAATTCACCGTTGGGGGTAACGTGTCTGGTTTAGCCAGTGGTCAGACGGTGGTGTTGGAAAACAACGGGGCAGATTCTTTGTCTGTTCAAGGGAATGGTGATTTTGTTTTTGATACACCAATTGCGTTCAACAGTAGTTACAACGTTACAGTTACTGGTCAACCCGCTGGGCAGATGTGTTCAGTCGCAAACAATTCAGGTTTTGGCGCTGGTGTGACGGCTAATGTGCGTGGCGTCAATATTGTTTGCTCCACTAACAACTACACCGTAGGTGGCAGTGTGTCTGGTTTGGCTGGCGCCCAGTCGGTGATCTTGCAAAATAACGGGGCAGATTTTCTGATTGTTCCGGCGAATGGTGATTTTGTTTTTGATACACCGATTGCGTTCAACGGTAGTTATAACGTCATTGTTGCCGCCCAACCTACTGGGCAGGTGTGTTCAGTCGCAAACAACTCTGGTAGTGGTGCCGGTGTAACGGCCAATGTGACCAGTGTGAGTATCATTTGCGCAAATGCTCCGGCAAGTACCTACACTATTAGTGGAAGCATTATTGGACTTCAAGCCGGAGCGCAGGTCACGCTGAATAACAACAGCACAGACCCGCTTACCGTTTTAGGTAGCGGCAACGGTAGTGCAGCAGTGAGTTTCACATTTTCTACAAGTGTTGCCAGTGGTGCAAGCTACGCCGTGACGGTTGGGACGCAACCTAAGGGCTTCAAATGGTGCTCTGTTACAGCTAACCCTAGCAGTGGTTCGGTGACAAGTAATGTCACGAATGTGGCTATCTCTTGTGTTGAATCAGCAGCGAGGGCAAGTACGCTTTCCAGCACGGCATCTGCCAACCCAGCTCCTACAGGTGTTGCCGTGGATACGCAAGGTAATGTGTATGTTGCCCAATGGCGAGATGATTCTGGAAGCGACCCCAATATTGTTCCTATTGTTTCCAGTGCCTGGGATACCGTCTCCAAGATAACCACAAGCAACCAGCAATCAGCCTTTGTCTCAGGATTGATATCACCAGTCGGCTTGACTTTTGATGCAAGTGGGAACTTGTACATTGTTCAAACAGAC